>Ga0123519_10007198_pt1 | contig 17318 bp, 13 predicted proteins | sample YelNatPaOPRAMG02_FD_87396 | JGI IMG/M metagenome (GOLD analysis project Ga0123519, IMG submission 87396) | Hot spring microbial communities from Yellowstone National Park - Yellowstone National Park OP-RAMG-02 (version 2) | ecosystem: Environmental > Aquatic > Thermal springs > Hot (42-90C) ... | reverse complement strand
TGCTGTATGTATGCCACCAAAGAAGCTATAATCCTGAAAGAACATGATAAAGAGGTAGAATGCACCCTGTTCTACATGGATATGCGGTGCTACGGAAAAGGATTCGACGCCTATTTCCGGAGAGCCGTCGAGCAAGGGGTTAGATATGTAAATTGTCGCATCTCTTACCTTGAAGAAGACCCTGAAACAAAAGATATTTTGCTCCGCTACCGAAACCTCGAAGGAGAACCAGCCATTTTGGATGAACGCTTTTCTCTCGTCGTGTTGAGTGTAGGATTACAACCCCCCCGAAAAATAAGCGAATTAGCCCGTATTTTAGATATTGAGTTAAACGAGCAGGGTTTCTGTAAAACGGATGAATTACATCCCCTGGAAACGAATAAACCGGGGATTTACGTTTGCGGTTCTTTTATGGAACCGAAAGATATACCCGACTGTGTTATTCAGGCCAGTGGAGCAGCGGCAAAGGTCGGTGCTTTACTGGCAGAAGTCCGTGGGGAAAAGGCGCAAAAGAAAATATATCCCGAAGAAAAGGAAGTATCCCCCTTAGAAGAGCCGCGGGTAGGTGTTTTTGTATGTAGCTGTGGTTCCAATATTGCAGGTGTTATAAGGGTAGACGAGGTGGTGGAATTTGTGAAGAGACTTCCTCATGTGGTACATGTAGAAAATACCATCTATACCTGTTCCGCTGATTCCCTCAAACTTATTCAGCAACGGATTGAGGAGCATAAATTGAACCGCTTGGTGGTGGCCTCCTGTTCACCCCGAACCCACGAACCGCTCTTTAGGGAAACGATGCAAGAGGCAGGACTTAACCCTTACCTCTTCGAGATGGCCAATATCCGGGATCAATGTTCCTGGGTACATATGGCAGAAAAAGAAAAGGCAACGGAAAAAGCAAAGAGATTGGTTTCCATGGCTGTGGCAGCCGCACGACATCTTCAACCTTTAAGACGTAAAGAAAGACCGCTGATTAGAAAGGCTCTCGTTTTAGGCGGCGGTTTGGCCGGTATGACCTCCGCCTTGTCATTGGCTGAACAGGGTTTTTTTGTTTCCCTTGTGGAAAAAGAAGAACAGTTAGGTGGGTTAGCTCTTAGAATCCATTCGGGCTTCGGAGAAAAGAGACCGAAGGAATACGTGGAAGAGCTCCGAAAGAAAGTGGAAAATCACACCTTAATCGAGGTTATCACCGATCATGAGGTTATAGACCACGAAGGAGCGATAGGCAACTTTAAAACAAAAATCCGTGAGAGAAAGGGCCTTCGGCAAAGGATCATCGAGCACGGTGTCACAATCGTGGCAACCGGTGCTAAAGAATACCGAGGGGAAGCTTATTTTTTAGGGAAGTCTGAGCGGGTCATAACGCAGTTGGATTTAGAGGGCTGTCTCGCCCAGGGTGAATCGTTCCTCAAAGGAGTAAGGGAGGTAGTAATGATTCAGTGCGTAGGGCCCTGGGATGAAAATGCCGCTGTGCCTTTTTATTGTAGTCGGATCTGCTGTGCCACGGCTGTAAAGAATGCCTTAAGGTTGAAGGAATTAAAGCCTGAAGTGAAGATTTACATCCTCTATAAGGATATGCGTACCTATGGTTTCAAGGAGCATTACTACACCGACGCAAGGAGAAAGGGAGTAGTTTTTTTCCGTATTGTGGATACGAATAAACCCAAAGTTACAATAGAAAACGGCCAAATCTCCTTAGAAATCTATGACCCTGTGGTGAAGAGTTATTTTTCCTTAAAACCCGATTATCTCGTCTTATCGGAGGCTATTGTGCCCACCGAAGATACGCACACGCTGGCCAATATATTTAAATTGCCCCGAAGTGCCGAGGGATTTTTCTTAGAGGCCCATATGAAGTTACGTCCCGTTGATTTTGCGAGCGATGGTTTCTTTCTCTGCGGATTTGCCCATTATCCAAAAACGATGGACGAAACTATAGCTCAGGCCGAAGCGGCAGCGGCAAGGGCTGCAGGAATCCTCGCAAAAGAGTATTTACTGACCGGTCCCGTTGTGGCCGTTGTCAACAAGGAAAAATGTGCTGCCTGTCTTACCTGTGTCAGGGTTTGTCCCTTCGGTGTGCCCCTGATTAACGATCAAGGTGAGGCACAAATCGACGAGGCCCTCTGTAAGGGGTGTGGTACCTGCGTAGCAGAGTGTCCGGCACGGGCCATAGACCTTTTGAACGTCTTACACGGGCAATTACAGGCAAAATTGGTAAACGCTTTTCTGTAATGAAATCGGAAGGAGGATTAAATGGGTAGAAAAGTTTTGGTGATTGATGATGATCCGGATCTGGTGGAAGCGGTATCACTCGTTTTAAGGGCAAAAAATTATGAGGTGATCTCCGCCTATGGCGGGGTAGAAGGGTTCGACAAAGCAAAAAAGGAGAATCCCGATGCTATTATTCTTGATGTGATGATGCCCGATAAAGATGGTTATACCGTCTGTAAAGAGTTAAAGGCAGACGAAAAATTGCGTGATATACCAGTGTTGCTTCTTACTGCCGTTGTTTCACACATACCCACTACCCGTTACACACTGCAGATGGGTATGGAAACGGAGGCCGACGACTATATCGATAAACCGGCGGAACCGGAAGAATTGGTAAGAAGGGTGGAAGCGCTGCTGGCGAAGAAAGGTGCTTAAGAGGAGGGTTGATGGATAGTCATGGTACAATCCTCGTGATTGACGATGAGGAAATCATGAGGGAAGGTTGTTACCGTATCCTCTCACGGGAAGGATTGGAAGTAATTCCCGCAGAAAATGGTTTTGTGGGTCTGGAAATTATAAGAGAGAGAAAAGATGACATCGATACTATTCTCTTAGACTTGATGATGCCCGGTATGAGCGGCATGGAGGTTTTAGAGAAGATTTTAGAAATCGATAGAGACCTTATTACCATTGTGATTACGGGTTATGCTACGGTAGAGTCGGCAGTACAGGCGATGAAGAAAGGGGCCTACGATTTTATTTCCAAGCCTTTTACCCCTGATCAGTTAAGGTTGGTCGTTAAAAGATCCCTCGAAAAGAGGCAGCTTATAAAAGAGGCGGAATATCTCCGCCGTGAACGGGAAAGGTCGCTTAGGGACATCGCTACGGAGAAATCAAAACTAAAGACCATTATCAATTGTATGGCCGATGGGGTACTTGTTTCAGACCGCGATGGCTGTATTGTTCTGACGAATCCCGCGGCAAATCTGATGCTAACACTGCCCGATGGCCAGTTAATAGGGCGACACATTACAGAATGTGATTTACCCGAAGAGTTACGTGCCTCCGTTGAGAAGAGCCTAAGTAGTGATGACCACAGTTTCAAGACCATCTCTCAAGAATTATTTTTGGAAAGGGTAAAACCCCTCTATCTTCGGGCCCATACAGCTTCCGTCTATGCAGAAAGTGGCGAAATTATGGGTACCGTCACAATTTTACAGGATATAAGCCATTTAAAAGAACTGGATAAAATGAAATCCGATTTTGTGGCAATGGTAGCTCATGAATTACGATCTCCCTTGGCGACGGTGGAACAACAATTGGGCGTTATCCTCACGGGGTTAGCGGGAGAAATTACAGAAACACAACACCACTTATTAACTCGGGCACAGGAAAGGACGAGGGGTGTTTTGAGGCTCATTAAGGATTTACTTGACCTCTCTAAAGTTGAAGCAGGAAGATTTATTCAGTATAAAGAACCAATAAGTTTGGATGAGCTCTTAGGAAAAATTGTGGAAGGAAATCTTCCTGAGGCAAAAGCGAAGAATATTACCCTCACTTACTCATCGGAAGGCGGTAATTTTTTTATAAGTGCCGATTCCGAGGGAATGGAAGTGGTATTTAACAATCTTCTTTCCAATGCCCTTAAGTTTACGCCCAACGGAGGAAGGGTGGGAGTCCATTTAGTCGATTTAGGCTCCCATGTAAAAGTTGTTGTTTCTGATACCGGGATTGGCATTGAGAAGGAAGATATACCTAGAATTTTCGACAAATTCTACCGGGCAAAGTCAACGGATAAAAGACGGATATGGGGAACAGGCCTGGGGTTAACTATTGTAAAAGCCATCGTCGATGCTCATTTAGGTTCCATCAATGTGGAAAGCGAAGTAGGCAAAGGATCTACTTTTACCGTTCTTCTACCAAAAGAAACGGAAGAGGTGATTTGTCCCTAATTTATTTTCGCCTTGACAACGGTATAATTTTTTTTCTACAATAAAATAAACCAACCATTTGGTTACATATTTTTAGGTTGTTTGAATTTATTATCCAAAGGATTCGAACATGTTTTTGTTCTTTTTTCTGCATCGATTCCAAGACGTTCCCACCAAAAAAATCTTAAAAACTTCCTTCAGAACTTTGGAAAGGAGAAAAGGATTATATGCTAAAAGGGGAGATTGACTATGAAAGACTAAGAAGGGAAAGGCGGGAGTATGCTATCTTTGACCGTGAAGGAAAAAGTGACTACTGGGCCTACACTTATTGTGGTGGTTGTTATGGCCATTGTGGGGCAAGGGTAAGGGTAGTTGATGGATGGCCCGTGGCCATAGAAAGCGTCCCCGAGAGTGATTTGGGTGGCAGGGGAGGGATGTGTGCCAAAGGGGTTTCCACAATAATGGATTATCATGACCCGAACCGCATCAATTACCCCGTAAGGAGAAGGAATCCCAAGAAAGGCATCGGTGAAGACCCTAATTGGGAAAGAATCTCCTGGGATGAAGCGCTGGAGACCATTGCTGAGAAGCTTATCGCAATTAAAAAATCGGACCCTCGAAAGTTGCTCTGGGGTTTTACACCGGGTCCCGGTACTGCCTTTAAGGCCACCATTTTCGTAGGTGGATTTTTCGTTACTTTTGGCTCCCTCAACCGTGCTGCCGGCGGGGTAGGTACATCCTGCGGCGCTGTGGCTCATCATATTGGTGCTTTAATACACGGGGCCTGGGATGTACTTCCCGATTATCAATACTGTAACTATGTTTTAAGATGCGGTGGTAACGAAGGGACTGCTGGTGGACGTATGCTTGCCACGGCCTTGAGACTCAGTGCCCAAGCTCGCGATCGGGGAATGAAAACCGTTGTTCTTGATCCTGTAGGTTACCTTGCCGGTAGCAAGGCCACAGAGTGGATCCCCATCTTGCCCGGCACCGATATTGCCGTTTTTCTTTCCATGGCCAATCTCATCGTAAACGAAATCGGGATATACGACAGGGAATATCTTAAAAAAAAGACCAATGCCCCCTATCTTGTGGGGCCAGACCAGTTATTCGTAAGGGATAAAGAAACAGGGAAACCTTTAATCTGGGATGAACGCGATGGCAAAGCGAAGACTTACGATGATCCTACATTGCAAGAACCAGCCTTAGAAGGACAGTACCACGTCTATGATGTTAAAGTTTCGCCTGCTTTTCAATTGCTAAAAGAACATTTAAAACAGTATGAACCAGCGTGGGCAGCGGCAATCAGTACCGTTCCGGAAAAAACTATTCGCAGACTTGCCTCCGAACTTGTAAGAGAAGCTCGTATCGGAAGTACCATAGAAATCAATGGGGTAAAAGTACCCTATCGTCCGGCCTGTGTTGTCGGTTATAAAGGGCTGAATACTCACACCAATGGCTTTCATCAGTACGGTGCCGCCACTTTGCTAAACACCCTTTTAGGCAACCAAGACGTTTGCGGGGGCATTCTCGGTTCTGGAACGGTGAGGGGTTTCGGCCATCCGGAAACTGGGCGACCCCGATTTCAACCTTACGCAAGTGAGGACGGAATGCTTACTCCCGGTGTCTGGTTCACCAAGGCTCCCTGGCCACCTCCCAAGATTACAGGGCCTGGTTTGTTGAATTTTCAAGATATTTTCCCCCATGCAGGAAGAAATCCCTATCCGTACTGTGATGATTGGGAGGAAATCTGGACAAAGGTGGGACGTCCCTATGAGCCGGAGGTTTTGGGCCTTTACGGTGCAAATACCGTAATGAACGGGGGCAATCCTCGTTCGGCTGAGGCTTTTTTGAAGAAAGTACCTTTCATCTTCTCCATCAACACTATTCATAACGAAACGACGGAGGGTTTTGCTGACATTGTACTACCCGAATGCCATTTTCTGGAAAATTTGGATATCTCCTCCTCTCAGGGATATTTTTTCAACTATCCCATCGGTATGGATAAATGGAGCTTCCATGTGGGAATGCCGGTAGTGGTACCGAAGTACGAAAGGCGATGTACCTTAGATATTTTCTTTGACTTGGCCGATAGGGTGTCGACCCGGGAAGATTACAATATTTTTCTCGAGAATTGGTTTTCCACAAAGACGATGAAATGGGAACAGAATCAGGCAAAACCGACCCAATATGAAATCATAAAACCCGATGAAAGAATCAGTAATTTCGAGTTTACCGATAGAGTATTGAAATTTTATTTCGGCAAGGAACGCGGTCTGGAATGGTTTAGGGATCATGGTTACATCACCTGGGAAAAAAAGCCTGAAGAATGTTATTGGCGCTACTTTGTCGATGCGCGGATACCCGTGTATTACGAGATTAATTTAAGGGATAAAGAGGAAGTACGCAAAAGGGCGGAGAAGATTGGGATGCATATGGAGTGGGAACAATACACTCCCTTACTCAGTTATTTTCAAGCTGTTATGTATAAAGATGTACCGCCCGATTCAGAATATGACTTGGTAGCCGTATCGCCTCGGGATGTCCTCCATACCCATCGTTTCTCCGCAGAAAATCCCTGGCTCAACGAAATGAGTGAAAACAATCCCTATACCTATAACATTGTCATGAATGCCGAGACGGCAAAGGATAAGGGGATTGATGAAGGGGATATCGTTTCTCTGGAGAACTTTCGGGGAGATAAAATTGTAGGACCCTGCAAATTGTCAAAGTTAATCCATCGTCGGGTAGTTGCCGTTGTTGGTTTGGGTGGATGGGCCAAAGGCCGACCGATTGCCCGTGGTAAAGGGATGAATTTCAACGAACTTCTGCCAGCGGACTGTAGACATATGGATCCTATATGTGGGGCCTTTGAAATTAACGTAATGGTTAAGGCAACAAAGGTGGGAGGCAGACCATGAGATTAGGCATGGTTATAGATTTGAAGAAGTGTGTCGGTTGTTATGCCTGTGTGGTAAAATGTAAACAGGAGCACTTTCTTCCAACGGGGATGAATTGGCGAAGAATTCTCATTTCAGAAACAGGTGAGTACCCTAATGCTCAAAAACATGTTTATCCCGTTCTTTGTAATCATTGTGCCGATCCTGTGTGCGTTTCCGTCTGTCCAACGGGAGCCACGAAAAGACTGGAAACAGGGATTGTCGTTGTTGAGGAGGATAAATGTGTTGGTTGTCGTTATTGCGTAGTCGCTTGTCCATACCAGGCACGGTCTTACCATCGAGAAGAATACCCCTACTTCCCGCATCAAGGCCCTACGGCCTTTGAGATATTAAGGGAGAAACTTTATCCTCACCAAAGGAAGGTGGTACTGAAATGCAACTTTTGTATAGAACGTATTGAGAAAGCCCTTGGTCAGGGGTTAAAGCCGGGGGAGAATTACGAGGCAAATACGGCCTGTGTTAATATTTGTCCCACAAAGGCGATGGTATTCGGCGATTTAGATGACCCGGACAGCGAAGTTTCCAAATACATAAGAGAAAAGAGGGCCCAGCAACTCCATCCGGAGTATGGTACTGACCCCTCTGTTTATTATGTCATAAGTTAAATTTTGGAGAACTGTTATGGGAGAGCAATTGACAATGAAAGGGAAAGGCCTAAGTATCCAGACACGCAATTACGAATTTATGGTCAAATTCACCCCGCAGAGGGAGTGGATTGAAAAACAGGGCATTTTGATGCTCCTTGCCATGTTTTTCATCGAATTGGGTGCAGGTACCTTCCTTGTTTCTTCCTTTTTCCAAAATAGATCGGGTATGCTCACAGGTTGGCTTTTGTGTGGCCTTTTAGGCGGTGGCTTTCATTTGCTTTACTTAGGCCACCCGGGAAGATTCTGGCGGATGCTCTTTTCTTCGGGCTTAAAAACATCGTGGATTTCGCGGGGACTTGCCTTTGTGCTCCTTTTTCTGGTAGGTGGCTTTCTTAACCTTTTTTCACCCTCTGAAACGGAAATTGGTAAATATCTGCTTTTCCTGACAAATATCTTTGCCTTTTTGACTGTTATCTATGTAGGCTTTGTGATGGCTGCCGTGAACGGTATTCCCCTATGGAATACAGCCTTACTCCCTATACTTTACCTGGTGTTAGGTATATGGAGTGGTCTTGGTGTTACTTTACTTAATTTCTTGGCCTCAGGAACCAAAGTAACCACCTTAGGAACGGTGGAGCATCTTTCCCGTTTGTTTCTTTTCCTTTTTGCTTTTCTCGTTTTTGTGTATCTTGTTTGTGTACGTTATCAGCATACGGCAGGCGAAGCCTCAGTAAAAACTATTGTCATAGGAAAATTAGCACCCCTCTTCTGGATAGGGGTCGTGTTTATGGGGATACTTTTGCCGATGGCTTCACTTTTAATGGAAACAATCCCACCCTACCTCCTTTTCCTTTTAATAATTTTTGAATTGATTGGTGATTTTGCCTTGCGTTACTGTGTACTTAAAGGAGCTTTATATCCACCTTTAGTACCGACTAATATGGATTGAGGAAAAGAATGATAGAAATAAAGTTATTAGGTCGTGGTGGCCAGGGTGCCTATTTGTCGGCAGAAATGCTGGCCGCGGCCTTCGTAAAAGAAGGGAAGTATGCTACAGCTTTTCCAATGTTTGGTGGAGAAAGAAGAGGTGCTCCGGTAAATGTCTTTGTACGTTTCGATGACAAACCAATCAGATTGAAATCCCAGATTTATTACCCCGATTGTTGTATCATCACCGATCCCGTCCTCGGCAAATTGCCGGATGCCCTGAAAGGCTTAAAGCCCGGTGGGGTAGTCATCATGAATGAACCGGCACCTCTGCAAGAACGGCCTCATCCCAATGCCATTTTGGTTGCCACAGTGGATGCCACCGGTATTGCCCTTGCGGAGGTAGGACGTCCCATTACAAATACCGTCATGCTGGGGGCTTTTATTCAGGCGACGGGTTGGGTTAAATTGGAGACGGTTGTTGAAACTATGAAAAATTACCTATCGCCTAAAATTTTAGAAGGCAATATCCGCTGTGTGCATCGTGGTTTTGCGGAAGCAAAGGTAATGAATTTTGGGGGAAATTAGATGGTAAAGATTGTTTCACCGTTTGAGGGACCATGGGCATCAGCAAAGCCTAATCTCTTTGCCTATTCCACGGCAGAATGGCGTAGCAAGCGACCTATAGTTAATATAGCAAAGTGTCGTCACTGTGGTGTCTGTTACTTTTACTGTCCTGTGGGGTCTGTCGTCGATAGAGGTTCCTATTGCGACGTAGACCTTTCGTTCTGTAAGGGTTGTGGCGTCTGCGCCAAAGAATGTCCCAGTAAAGCTATCATAATGGTGAGAGAAATGGATTAATCATGGAAACGATGGATGTTCCTCGCATAAAAGAAGTCCGAGTTATGGACGGCAATCGGGCCTGTGCCTATGGTGTCCTTTTGTGTAAACCCGACCTTGTGGCTGGTGTTCCCATAACCCCTATGACTCCCCTTGTAGAGGCCATCTGGCAATTTGTTGCCGATGGGAAATTGGATACGGAGCTAATGGAAGCCGATGGGGAACTCTCCGCCTTAGGGGCGGTCATTGGTGCTTCCGCTGCCGGAGGCAGAACCTTTCTGGGTTCCTCCTCTCAGGGGTTAGCTTTCTTGTATGAGGCGTATCTTAAGGCCGCAGGCAATAGGCTCCCTATTGTAATGGCGGTGGCTTCAAGGGAAACGGCAGCCCCTGACGGAGTGGTGTCTTCACACCAGGATTTTGTAGGGGTGAGGGATGGCGGTTGGATTCAAATAATCTGTGAAAGTGCCCAAGAAATTATGGATACGGTAATTATGGCCTATCGTTTGGCAGAAGATCCAGATATTCTCCTTCCCGTAAATGTTTGTTACGATGGTTTCTATCTTTCTTATTCCACAGAGAGGGTAGAGATACCCTATGAAGAGGATGTGGACGCTTTTTTACGGCCTGTTACCGGAGCTTCTCGCCCGAGATTGTGTCTGGAAGAACCCTTAACCACCCCTACCATAGCTACAGGCGAGCTGTTTTGTGAGTTTCGCTATAAACATGCCCAGGCCCAAAGTAGGGCCAAGGCAAAAATTGACGAGATAGATAGGGAATTTCAAAGAAAGTTTGGGCGAAGCTATGGTGGTCAAATTGAGGAATACAGGACGGGCGATGCTGATATGGTCATGATTGCCATGGGGAGTCAAACGGGAGCCGTGCGGGAAGTAGTAGATAGGAAGAGAGAAAAGGGTGAAAAGGTAGGTTTGGTTAAATTAAGAACCATAAGGCCTTTTCCGCGGGAGAGGATAATTTCGGCTTTAAAAGGTAAAAGGGCCATTGGGGTGATCGACCGCAATGTTTGCTTCGGATGGCAATCGGGGGTCTGTTTCATGGAAGTTAGGGCAGCGCTTTATGACTTAAAGGAAAGGATACCTGTGGCAGGCTTTATTGCTGGAATAGGGGGGGCCGATTTGAGCATGGATATGGTAGAAAGGGCCTTTGATGTGCTACACCAGGCCAAGGAGGGCAAACCCTATCAGGAAATTCATTGGTTAAATTTGGAGTAGTACCATGTCTCGAAGGAAACACCTAATTATAGGTGCTGGTCCGGCAGCGCTTAGTGCAGCTGATCGATTGAGAAATTTATGTCCCGACGACGAAATAAAGATGGTTACGGAAGAAAATTCCTTGCCATACTGTCCTGCTGTTCTGCCCTATTTACTGGCGGGCAAGGTCCAAAAAGAAAAGGTTTGGTTACGGACGGATGATTATTTTGCAAGCAAGAAAATAGTTTTTTTACAGGGGAAAAGGGTAATAAAGGTTAATCCCCAGGAAAATCGTGTAACCTACCTCGATGGTCAGGAGGAAAGCTATGATAATTTACTCATCGCCACGGGAGCCGAAGCTACTTCCTCACCATTTGATAATATTAAGGAAGAGATCCTGAGTTTTCATAGATTAGAAGATCTCTATCGGCTAAATAAAAGGCTTATATCCTGTGAAAATGTCACCATTCTCGGAGCAGGACTGGTAGCCGTCGAATTAGCGGTCGCTCTAACTCAAAGAGGGAAAAAGGTGCGGATCCTGGGTCGGGGTAGGCTCTTGAGAGCCTATTTTACAGAAGAGGCTGGGAATTACCTATCAGAACATATGGAACGCCACGGCATAGAAATTATTACGGGGAAAACCTTAAGTTCATTCAAGAAAAGGGGAAACAGTTATGAAATTGATACCGAAGAAGGGGACACCTTTAAAGCGGATATGATAATTGCCTGCCTAGGTGTAAAACCTAATCTTTCGTTCCTTACAGATTCGGGTATCCATATAAACCATGGAGTTGTAGTAGATCGTTGTTTAAAGACGAATTTTGCGAATATCTTTGCCATCGGTGATGTGGCCGAATCCCCCGCTTTTTTTGGTGAAACTTTCGGTGTAAGCCCTATTTTACCCAATGCCCTTGATCAGGGGAGGGTGGCGGCGGAAAATATGGCAGGAAAGGTAAGTTATTTCCAGGGTTGGCTCCCCATGAATGTGCTTAAACTCTTTGATAATCTTTCTTTTTCTATTGGGATAATTTCTCCTGAAGATGGCGGGGCTTCGATTCTCGAGGAAAAGAATGGAGAGAAAAAAACCATAAAGAGACTTGTCATTCGAGATGATTCTCTTGTGGGAGCCATGTTCATCAATTGTGACGTAGAACCTGGTGTTATCAGATATCTTATAGAAAGAAGGGTAAATGTGGGCGATTACGCTGATGCTCTGATGAACAAACCAAGAATAACAAGTTTTTCCCTAATGATAAAAAAGGAGACAAGTGTCAATCAATTGGTTTAGCTATGGACAAATTTTACAGTACCATCAAGATTGATTACGGGAAATGCCCTCCCCATTGTGACCTTTGTGAGAAGGCCTGCCTTTCGGCAAAGGGGGGTAAAATTCCCCTGATCAGGGCCTATCCGGGCGGCCCTATTGTGTGCAACCAATGCGGTGAACCGCAGTGTCTTCAGATGTGCCCCACAACGGCGATTACCAAAAATTATGAAAATGGGGTTGTTTCTGTCGACAGCGAAAAATGTGTGGGGTGTGGATTGTGCACCTTGGGATGCTCCTACGGTGGTATCTACTATGATTATGAAAGTATGAGGGTCCTTAAGTGCGATATGTGCGGTGGAGAGCCACAGTGTGTAAAGGCCTGCCCCGAAGGTGTTCTTACCTATATCGATTATCCGGAAAAACTTCGAGGCTACCTTGTTACCGAGGACCTTTTCACAAAAGGGGTAGGTCTGTGTGCCGGTTGTCCCATTGAAACCATGTCAAGGCTTACTGGTCAGGTATTGGGTGAAAAGGTGGTTTTTTTCGGGACACCAGGATGCTGTTCCCGTATTACCCAGGGTATTGGTACAAAGGCAAGTGCCCGTGGTCCTTGCTATTTTTGCTTGATGACGACTCCCGCCGCGACCGCTGCCGGGGCAAAAAGGTATTATAAAAGGAAAGGGGAAGATATTTTGGCCGTAGCCATGATTGGTGACGGTGCAACAGCTGATGTGGGATTTGCGGCCCTTTCCGGGGCCGCCGAAAGGGGGGAAAATATCATCTATATCTGTATCGACAATGAGGCCTACATGGCCACCGGTATTCAGAAATCGGGAACGACACCTCTTTCCGCTTGGACCTTTACCTCTCCCGTGGGGAAGGTGCGGTCCGGGAGAACCAATCCCTCTAAATATCTCCCCCTCATTATGGCTGATCATGGTATCCCCTATGTGGCTACGGCAAGCATCAGTCATCCCCTTGATTATGCGAGGAAACTTGAGAAGGCAAAGAAAGTAAAGGATGGTCTCGTTTACATCCATATCTTTTCACCCTGTTACGTAGGTTGGCGGGCAGCCGATGACAGTGCCATTGAAATTAGCCGCATGGCTATTGAGACCAATTACTTTCCCCTGTGGGAATATGAAAGAGGTACATACCGTTTCACCTATTTACCGGAAAAACCAAAGCCGATAGGAGAATTTACGAAATTGATGGGTCGTTTTCAGCATCTTAATGAGGAAGGAATTATGGCGCTGCAAAGGATGGTGGATGAACGTTTCAATAAGATTAAGGCTCTAACACTCTTGGGAGAGGAAAAATCTTGAGTGTTCTTAAAGGAATAAGAATTCTTGACCTGTCCCGTTTTCAAGCCTGTCCCATCTGCGGCATGATTTTAGGGGATTTGGGTGCGGAGGTTATCAGGGTAGAAGAACCGGAGGGAGCACCAGACAGAACATGGGGTCAATGTGGGCCCGATGGAGAGACCCTACTTTACAAGGTAGTGGGAAGAAATAAAAAATGCATCACCCTAAGCCTTGGTGCACCGGAAGGGAGGAAGCTATTTTACGAACTTGTCAAACTTTCCGATGTAGTTCTCCATAATTACACTCAGGGATCTCCTCAGGCAGACTATTTAACTTACGAAAAACTTAGAGGGGTAAAAGAATCGATAATTGTCGTTGCTCTATCGGGCTATGGTCAGTATGGTCCCGATGCACAGAAGCCCTGCTTCGATGGTGTTGCTCAGGCCAGAGGGGGAAGCATGGTTTTAAATGGTTTTTCCGATGAACCACCAATTAAGACGGGGATACCATACATAGACGTTTCGGCTGGTTTGTTTGCCACCATTGCTGTTTTGGCAGCGCTTTATCATCGTGATAAAAAAGGAGAAGGGCAGGCGATAGACGTTTCCCTTTTCGATACCGCAACTTTTATTACCCAATCGGTCGGTACCCTCCTGCTCTATGAACTTTCCGGGGAGGTAAGGAAAAATATCGGAAATAGGGGTTTTCACTCTTATAATACTTGCCAAAAAGCAAAGGATGGTTGGGTTGTGCTTTCTGTGGCAACTAACAGTATCTGGAGGAGGTTTGCCAAACTCATCGGCCGACCTGATATGGCAGAAGATCCGCGGTTAAGCGATGATACCAAGCGTTTTCATAACGCTTATCTCATTGATGAAGTGGTTAGTTCCTGGGTGGCTGCGAGGACCGTTGAGGAAGTAACATCGGCCTGCGAAAAAGCCCGTGTTCCCTGTGGGCCGCTACAAACGGTAGACAAATTGTTAACCGATGTCCAGGTACTTGCCCGGGAAATGGTGGTTCCCATCGATTATCCCCAGATAGGGAGGGTCCATGTGCCGGGTATTCCCTTTAAGTTATCCCGCACACCGGGGAAAATTCGGACCCCATCACCGGCTTTGGGTGAGCACAATGAAGAAGTTTATGGCGGCCTTTTACATCTAAGTGGCGAGGAAATTCTACAACTTAAGGCAAAAAAAATCATTTAGGTGGTAGACGATGGCTAAGGACCTGCATACGTTCTTAGGTTCGGTAAAAGAAAAACCGATATACTTTGAAACCGTAAAAAGAGAAGTGGATCCTCTTTCCTTCGAAACGGCGGCTATATTGAAACATTTGCAGCAACAGAAAAGGAATCCCATTGTTTTTTTTGAAAAGGTCAAGGCCGTAAATAGAGGGCCCTCAATTTTCCCATTAGTTGATAATCTCTTTGCTACCCGGGAGTTATGCGCCTTGGCGCTCGAGCTCCCACCGGAAAAGGCAGGTCTGGCCTTAAGCTTGGAATTTTCCAAAAGAGAAAATGATAAGATAGAACCTGTGCTGGTGGAAAAGGGGAAGGCCCCTGTTAAGGAAGTAATTATAAAGGAAAACGATGTAGATTTGACTAAATTTCCTGCGGGACGTTTTCATGAAATGGATGTGGGGCCTTATTTTACCATGACCGATATAATGCGGGGCGAAGGTGGATTTTATGACGTCTCTTTCGTAAAACACTTGATTCTTGATAAAAAATTTATGACCGTTTCACTGCATTACACAATCAGGAAGCACCTCCTCTACATCTTAGAGGCGAATGAAGAGAAAAACAGGCCAACACCTATTGTCGTCGTCTTGGGGCATCATCCCGCCTTTTTCTTAGGTGCCGGGGCGCTTAAAGAATTGGGGAATAATGATTATGAAACGATAGGTGCCTTTCTTGGTGAACCTCTGCGTCTCACTCCATCAGAAACCTGGGGGGAAGACTTTCTTGTGCCGGCCGATGCCGAGATTGTTATTGAGGGTGAGGTAATTCCCCACAAACGGGAAATTCAAAACCCCTTTGGTGAGTATTCCGGATATTATCAGCCGCAGTGTCTCATGCCGGTTATGGAAGTGAAGGTAATAACACACAGAAAAAATGCCATCATGCAGCAGGTTTTTCCCGCCAGTAGCGGTCATTTCAATTTAGGTAGTATCCCAAAAGAGGGAAGCATTTACAACGAAATAAAGAAAGTGGCACCTGAGGTGACAGGGGTATATCTTCCTCACTCAGGTTCGGGACGGATTTCTTGTTATGTTTCTGTCAAAAAAAGAAGGGAAGGGGATGCCAAACAAGCGGGTCTAATGCCCTTTCTGCTTTCGGGACAGATAAAATACGTAGTTGTCGTTGATGACGACGTGGATATTTACAATGAACAGGAGGTTCTCTGGGCACTTATTACCCGTCTCGATCTTAGCCGGGGTGTAGACCTCATAAAAAATATGCCCCGTTATGATCGTGTATTAATTGATGCTACACGACCTTTGGACAGGCCATTCCCCGCGAAAAATACGGTGCCCAGGGAGGTAATGGAAAGAATAAGATTGTCCGATTATCTTTCTTAACAGGGGAGCAGGGAGGAAAAAATTATGGCCTTAAAGGAAGATATCTTCTGGGTTAAATGCCCGGGCTGTGGTGGTAAGTTTTACTGTGATCGGGAGTTGCGCCACAACAGGGAAATTCCCCTTCGTTGTCCTTTCTGCCAAAGGCGATTCTTCACCCATGAAAGCTCAGAAATATTCGAATGAAGGAGGAAGGGGATGGGTAAAGATTTACGTGACTTTTTAGAAAAACTTAAGGAATTAGAACCCGTTATCGAAATAGATAGGGAAGTAAGACCGGCAAGTTTCGAAGTTACGGGAATTTTGAGAAAATTAGAAGAAAGGGCTTTATTTCCGCTTGTAGTCTTTAAGAATCCCCTGAATTTGAAAAATGAACCATCGCCTTTCTATGTTATTAGCAATGTATTTGCCACGAGGGAAAGGTGCGCCCTTGCTCTCGATCTTCCCTCAGATAAAGCGAGTTTTGATTTGAGCCTGCGGTATGCCCAGAGGACAAAAAATTTCCTCAAGCCCATTATCGTTAAAAAGGAAGATGCACCCGTTAAAGAGGTGGTGGTCAAGGGTGAGGATCTTGATCTGAGAAATTACCCTATCGTTCGCCATCATGAGATGGATCCTGCTCCTTATATCGATATGGTAGTATGCTTTCGTGACCGCAGTGGTTCCTTTTATAATACCTCTTTCCAAAGAAACATGTATAAAGGGCCAAAAAAATTGGGATTATTCATGGCAACCCGGCATAATTGGGAAATATGCCGCACCTACGAAATTCATGGTGAAGCCGCGCCAGTAATAATTATCATCGGTCATCATCCGGCCTTCTATCTCGGGTCTTTAAATATTCAGCCTTACGGCGTTGATGATTACGGCATCATCGGCGGAGTTATGGATGAGCCCTTATCCCTTGTGGCATCGGAAACCTGGGGGGAAGACTTCCTTGTGCCGGCAGAGGCGGAGGTTGTAATTGAAGGTGAAGTTGTTCCCCGGATACGGGAAGCAGAGGCACCTTTTGGTGAATGGCCAGGCTACTATGGTCCCCAGCGCCTGTCCCATGTGATCGAGGTGAAAGCTGTAACCCATCGCAAAGAGGCCTTCTGGCAGGATGTCTTTGTTTCCCATCGAGAAAACTGGGTGTTGGGGGGCATACCTAAGGAAGGGGAAATTTTTGAGGCCGTTAAAGCCTACGTACCCACCGTAAAAAGCGTACACTTTCCTTTCTCCGGTAACTGCCGTTTATTCTGTTATATTTCCCTGGACAAACAGGAAGATGGTGATGCCAGACAGGCTGCCCTTATTGCTTTGTCTACCTGTGACTTTATAAAGTATGTAATTGTTGTGGACGGTGATGTAAATCCCTTTAACGAAGGAGAAGTACTCTGGGCCGTGGCTACCCGCTGTCAACCCCAGGAGGATATCGATGTTATCAAATGGGTCAAATCTTCGCCTCTGGATCCCTCGCTTCCCGGTCACAGTGAAGGTTCGAAGATGATTATTGACGCTACTATG
>Ga0123519_10007197_pt1 | contig 17318 bp, 9 predicted proteins | sample YelNatPaOPRAMG02_FD_87396 | JGI IMG/M metagenome (GOLD analysis project Ga0123519, IMG submission 87396) | Hot spring microbial communities from Yellowstone National Park - Yellowstone National Park OP-RAMG-02 (version 2) | ecosystem: Environmental > Aquatic > Thermal springs > Hot (42-90C) ... | reverse complement strand
GCCAGGATAAGGCTTTTAAAAAGCTTACTTTTCTCCATACAGAAGAGTCGGTTGAGTCAGATACAGGACCAGATATTCATGATAAAAAATTGCTAAAGTCACCACACTTTTTAAGGAGGAGCCTGGTTTATTGACACCATCTTATTATTTTTTTATCTTATTGTTATGATTAAAAACTCATTCGGCCTAAAGATAATAACTTTACTCATACTCTCCTGTGGTGCTTTAGCCTTTTCTTTTTTATCCGGACAGACCAAAAGCCTCCAACCAAAAGAACTGCCAGAGGTTTATTATAAATGGTTGGAAGAAGAGGTTGTTTACATAATCTCGCCTACCGAAAGGGAAGCTTTCCTCAAACTCAAGACTGACCGGGAAAGAGACCTATTCATTGAAGCCTTTTGGAAACACAGAGACCCGGATCCCATGACTGAAGAGAATGAGTTTAAGAAAGAACACTACCGCCGCCTGGCTTACGCCAATCATAATTTCGGCCGAGCCACTTCTATCCCCGGTTGGAAGACTGACCGGGGTCGGGTTTATATCATTCTGGGTGAACCCAACGATATCCAGAGGTTTGAAGGTCAGAGTCAGACCTACCCGGCTGAGCTCTGGTTTTACCAGGGAATGGAGAAAAAAGGATTGCCCTCCGGATTTTACCTTCTCTTCTTCAAGCCTCAGGGAATAGGAGATTACAGACTTTATAACCCGGCCAGTGATGGCCCAATGGCTCTGCTAACTTCTTACTGGGGAGACCCGATGGATTTTGAATCTGCCTATGAGCAATTGCGCGAATATCAAGAGCAGTTAGCCAGTGTTTCTCTCTCTCTTATTCCTGGCGAGCAAACCACCGCTTTGGGCCGACCAACCCTGTCTTCTCAAATGCTCCTGCAACAAATAGAAACTTCAGCCTGGCGGGAGGTAGAAACCAAGTATGCCCAGAAATTCCTGGATTATAAAGACATTGTTGAGGTTGAATATTCAACCAACTACATGGATAGCGATGCCCTGATCTGTGTTTTTCAGGAGCCAAACGGAATGTACTTTGTCCATTATGCCCTGGAGCCAGCCCGCCTCTCCTTAACCCAACAGGAAAACCAATTTATTACCAATTTCAAAATGAACGGAACCCTGACTGCAGATGACGGAAAATTGATTTACCAATATGAAAAAAATGTTCCGGTGAAACTCAACCTGCAACAGGTTCAGGAACTGGGCCATAAACCGTTCCTTATCCACGACCTTTTTCCTTTAGTTCCCGGTTCTTATAAATTCTCCCTTCTGGTCAAGAATGAAGTCTCCAAAGAATTTACCACCTACGAGCGTCGTCTGAGAATTCCGCCAGCCACCGCTGGCCCCCTGATGATGCCCCTGCTTCTCGGTTATAATGCCAACAAGATGCCCGAAACCAAAGACCGGTTGAGAGCCTTCCAGATAGCCGGTTATCTGGTCTACGGACAGCCCGGACGGGTATTCCTCCAGAGCGACACCCTGTCCATAGCCTTTCAGATGATAGGTCTCAATAGCAAACAACTGGCAGAAGGCGAATTATTATTCGCTTTCTATCAGAATGACCAGGAATTCAAGTCATTTACCAGAAGAGTCAAGGAATACTCCTCAGCTCCTGAATTCCTGGAGTACGTCCCGCTGACAGAGTTTAAGCCGGCTCACTATAAGGTAACAGTTTCTTATCGTTTCGGCGGACAGGTCCTAGCTTCTGCTTCAGAAGAATTTGACATCACCTACCGCGAGACTCTGGCCAGACCCTGGGTTCAAGCCAAAGTTGTCCCCGGGGTTGATGACCCCACTCACCTTTTCATAACCGCCACCCAGCTCTACAATCAGGGGAAAGTGGAAGAAGCCATCAAAGGAATGGAAAAAGCGGTATCCCTGCGGCCCGATTCTGCTGAATTCAGCCTTAACCTGGCTCAAGCTTATCTGAGTTTGAAAAACTATAAGAGGACGGAAGAGCTCTTGGCACCCTTTTTTAACCAGGGCAAACCGCTGGCCTATGAATTTTATGTGACTTTCGGTCAGGCCCTACAACACAGCGGACAACTTCGTCGGGCCATAGAAATTTTTGACCAGGCTATAAGCCGGTTCGGAGTCAATACCGTCCTGCTCAACTCCCTGGGTGAATGCTACCTCGGTCTGGATGATAAACAAGCAGCCAGAGTTGTCTGGGAAAAATCCCTATCCCTCAACCCCGACCAGCCTGAAATAAAAAAGAAGCTGGAAGAGCTAAAAAAATAAAATGCACAACCAAAGGTTCAAGGTCTGCAACCTGATTCTGTTATCATTTCTCTTCTTTATGCTTTTTGGGCCGGGTTGCCGTCTTTACCGGCTGGAAAAAAAACTTGAGGCTAAATATGAAGACTTCTTGTCTGAAGTCCGATACATCATCACTCCAGAAGAGAGAAAAATTTATCTGGAGCTTCCCGATTCCGAGAAAGAACATTTTGAGGAGGAATTCTGGAAGCGCCGCGACCCCGACCCTGATACTGAAGAAAATGAATTCAAGCAGGAATATTTTGCCCGGATGAAGAGAGCCAATGAACTTTTCCCGAGCGAAGGCCGACCGGGCTGGCTGACTGACCGTGGTCGTATCTACATCCTGTTTGGGCCACCCCTGGACCGGATAGCTAATGCGGCCTACGACACCGGCGAGCGCTGCAGTGAAGTCTGGTATTATGGAAATTTCCCGGTGGTCTTCGTGGATAAATACTGCCGGGGCGAATATGTCCTGGTAACCTATGATCTGACTGGAATCCGGGCTCAGGACCTGGCTTATATGCACGACTTGAACAAAGTCCAGAATATAATGCAGCACGAGCCGATTGTTTCAGACCAACCTCTTTTTGATTTTAACTGGCGGATAAAAAAGAAAAAAATCTCAGCCGGGCGGGTGACAGCCATAATCAATCTGGAGTTCCCCTATTCTAAAATGGCTCTGGACCGCCAGATTGACCGCCTGGAAACAGAGCTGGAATTATTCTTAGAGCTTAAGAATTTTGAGGGAATCACTATCTGGAGTCATAAGGATTTTCTGAAGGTCGCAATAAATGAGTCTGAACTAAAAATTAAAAGAAACCCAAAGTGCAAACATGAAATTTCCCTTAGCCTGGAGGATGGATTAACCCGGCTGGGCCAGAGCCCAGGCAGGCTTTATATCCTGGTTAAGAACCGGACCGGAGAGCAGGAATTGACGAAGGTCATGGATTTTAGCATTCGCTAAAAGCGTCAGGATGAGAAAATCAAGAAGATTGTCAGCTAAACATTCCGTTTGTCTGAAGCTTGAAAACCTGAGCAGCCAGCAGCTGGTTGACAAATTATTTCCATTAAAAATTTGAGGCTGCCTTCTGCTATAATATTAATGATTAAGATGAAGAACAGGTTTTAATCAGAAAAATATGAGGAGGATATCATGAATTCTGGTTCATCAAGAAATGTTCTCGGGCTTATCTTGTTTCTCTTCATCCTGTTGACCTTCTGGACAGCACCACCCACCCTATCAGGCCAGGAAAACCTGGGTCGGGGTCGGATTACGGGAACAGTTTCTGACGAAACCGGCAATCCAATTGAAGGAGCTAAGATAACCGTCCAGAGCCTTTCTTCTAAAACTGTACTGGAAGGAATTTCTGATAAAAAAGGCCATTTTGCCGTGGCCGGCCTGGGCACAGGGATGTGGAGAGTCAAGGCTACCAAAGAAGGTTTTCTTCCCTCCCAGATTGATTATGATGTCAAGCAGCTCACCAGAAACCCCCCAATAGTCTTTACTCTGAAGAAAGCCAGTGGAGTCGCAGCTCTGGCTGCTGATGAGGGCATGCTGAAACTCTTTGAGCAAGGAAATAATTTGCTCAATGCGGGCCAAGTTGATGAGGCCCTTAAAATATTTGAAGATTTTGTCGCCAAATATCCTGATATCTATCCCGCCCGGCTGAACATCGGATTATGTTACCTGAAGAAAGAAGATTTTGACCGGGCTGAAACTGAGTTTAATTTTGTTCTGGACAAAATCAAGCAACTCTTAGGTGACCTGAAAAAGGATACCATCAGTAGTGTCAGGGCTCTTTCTGGACTGGGGGAGATTTACATGAAAAAGGGTGACTTGGACAAGGCGGTAGAGTTTTTCAAACAGGCCGTAGAAATCTCTCCTGAAGATGAAGCCACTGCTTACAACGTTGGTAATATATTGTTTTCTCACCAGCAGGTTGACGAAGCCATCAAATACTTTGAGCTGGCCACTCGGATTAAACCCACCTGGCCCAATCCCTATGTCAAACTGGGCTATGCCTATGTCAATAAAGGCGAATATAAAAAAGCTATTGAAAATTTCAACAAGTTCATTGAGCTTGACCCTCAAAACCCGGAAGTTCCTCAAGTCAAGAACATAATTGCCGCTATAGAGAAGCTGATAAAGTAAAAGAGCTAAGACAAGAAAGCAATTTAATAAAAAAAGCCCCTCCCGGATTTCCCGGGAGGGGCTTTTCGTTTCAACCGCTGCCAGAGCTTAGAAGAAGCTGAACCTCAAAGTGAAGCGAACTGTCCTTATGCCGTAAGCTGAACTGATGACCTTGTAAGAAGTTTCAAGAGTCTTGGTTCCCTGATTTGTGCCTTCCGCCGTAGAGTCAAACCGATAGACATCATCCAGACCTACGTTCACCCCTGTAAAGCCCAGAACATTGAGGACATCAGCATAGATTCCAAGACGGCCCCAGGTACTCAGGGCGAATTCCTTCTCCAGTCTGAGGTCAAGCTGGTTCCAGGGCCGCAGCCGGCGGCTACCTTCTGGTTCAATGTTAACCCCATAATAGGTGCGGTAGGCGTTATTAGTGGTACACCAGGCAGAAGCCGGGCGAATTTCAGCATATCTTGTCCAGGGAGCACCGCTGAAATACTGATAATAAGCGCTCAGAAGGATTCTGTAAGGCAGCACTGCCGTTCCCATCAGCTTGATCTGCAGCGGCCGGTCAATGTTGATTTTTCCTTCTGCATTAACAAAGCTGTTCGGACTATCACCCGCTCCGGTCCAACCCCAGGATTGATCATACCAGCCGCCGATGTTTCCGGTAGCTTTGCTCAGAACTACTGAGCCATTGAACTGCCAGCCGTGGGACATTCTTTTGTTCACTATCAGCTCACCAGCCTGGTATTTACGGTAAAGCTCGGGAACGTTGTGGAACCGGTAGAATACCGGTGGAGAATCATTCCTGCGGACATAGAAAGTAACATCTGTATTTGGATAATTTGCATCTCCAGGGATGGTTACTCTGTAAGGCAACCAGTAAGTCGCAGCTAAAGGCTGACTGATATGGTACCAGTACTCGTCCAGGTCAGGGGAATAGAGAGAGTCATCCAGGATGTTGTCTTTCTTTTTATAGATAAAATTCAGGCTGACAGCAAGGTCCTTGACCAATTCGTGCTGGATGCCAAAGGTGAATTCATTATTGATGGGGGATTTAACATTGGGGTCAAGCCTCAACTTGGCAAATTCAGGGTCCATCGGCCGAAAATCTGGAGAGCCATAGATACCAAAAGTATCACCAATATCAGGCTTTCCGTTGTTATTAGTATCCTGCCAGTTAAAACCATATGACCTCGGATAATAGGCATGGAGAGTGGAGAAATACTGGAGCATCAGGTACTCGGTATAACCGGCATAGGAGAATTTCAAAGCTGTCTTGCCGTTGCCGAACAGGTCAAAGATAAGACCGATTCGCGGTGACCAGGAATTCCAGGTGAGGATATCATTCCAGGCTGGAGCCTCGCCATCACCGAAGGGGTTAAGACCATTGGGGAACTGAGTTGGATAATTGGCCTGGACATAAGGACGAACTATGTTTTCTCCAACCCAGTAAGATAGATCAGCCCCTCGGGTCTTTGTGACCGGAGGTTTCCAGCCCCAGGACCGGTCATAGCGGATACCAGCGTTTATAGTCAGCCTCTCCCAGAAAGTGGCCGAATCCTGGAGAAAAGCGCCAATCCGGCGAGCCCGGTCAACGATTTTGGTAGAGCCCTTTTCCTGACCGCAAATATAGAAAGCTACATAACCCCAGCCAGAAACCAGGCTGTAATAATATGGATAGGGGTTACGAGTATCCATGTACCAGAGCAGATTATCTTTCCTATACCAATCCCAGTCACCATAGGCATCCTCAAACTCAACCCCGCCCTTGATTTCATGGCTGCCACCGAGGAAGTTATCCTGGAACCTGGTGAAATTCAGGCTGGTCTGGAATCTCTTTCTCAGATAGTATTCGTTAAATCGGGCATTAGTCAACATCCTGTAGTTTGTCCCATAATCATAAACATAGGGTTTATCAGCCATATTAGCCTGAAGCGGTAAGGGAAAGTCCCGGTGGACGTAACCAACCCTGAAATCCAGGAACGTATCCTTGTTAAGGATGAAATTCAACTGGCTATTGAGAGTGATACCTTTCTCGTGGTCCCAGACACGGGTAGCTTCAAAACATTGCCAGGCACCGGGTTCCTCATACATCGGCCGGTAGATATCAACGTAGTTGAACTGGAGCATCAGCTTGAGCTTGGTGGAAATTTGACCGGTCAGCTTTAAGAATCCCATCTTTTCCTCATGGATCCAGTTATAGGGATTGTGAGTGAAACCCAGGATGTCAGTCCAGGGCCCGTTGAAATTGGTAATCTGCTCTCTCTTAATATAGCGGCCGTTGGTAAAAAACCACAACCTGTCCTTGATGATGGGTCCGCCCAGAGTGACAGAGCTATCAAAATTCATCTTATCCACCGCAGCCTTGCTGACACCCATGGCTTTGAACTGTTCCTCCGACCATAACTGCTGGTTCATACCTTTACTGGTGTAATACAGGACAAGACCACCGGAGAACTTATTGCCGCCGCTCTTGGTAACGATGTTGATGTAGGCGCCATCGGTGTAACCCACCGAAGCCGGCTGCCCAGCGGTGATCATTTCCACTTCATCCATAACGTCAAAGTTAATGTTGGTCAGCGGGTACATGACCACCGGGTCGTTCATGTTGACTCCGTCAAAGGCATAAGTGTTGCTGCGGACAGTAGCTCCGTGAATGGATGAGGTCCGGCGATAGGTCTGACCTTCTGAGATGGCCCCGGGAGCTGCGTTAACGATATCATAAAGGTCACGAGCCATTGGAATATTCTTCAGCAGCTCTCTATCTATGACTACAGCTACTTTGGTAGAAACTGTATCCACCACTGGCGTCGGGGCAGTAACCGTAATTTCCTCAGCTACTGCCGCCGGCTCCAGGCTGAGCTCAATGTTGACTGTCATACCAACCCTGATGATGATGCCAGTCCTCTCCAAAACTTTGAATCCCGGCAATTCTGCTTTAGCGTTGTAAGTGCCCGGGGGCAAAGACGGAAAACGGAAAACACCCCTATCATTGGTAACGGCGTTCAATGTCCCCATCAAAGCCGGAGAATTGATGGTAACCGTAACTCCAGGCAGCGGGTTGCCCTCGTTATCCGTAACCGTGCCCCTGAGCGAACCGGTTAATTCCTGGGCGGGTGCTAAAGATACCATAAAAAGAAGCAGACAAATGGCGATTACACCCGCAATTAAGCCCTTTTTCATGCTTTCCTCCTTCTTAAATTAAAACCCTTCCTTTCTCCCTAAATAGACGGGAGCACCAGAAGACTCGGTCTCAATTAACTATCTCAAGGCTTTCACCCCTTCCCCAAATAGGATGAAATTTAAGGAAAGACGGAAAAACTCGTTCTGAAAAGCTGATGGATTGAATCGTTTAAGGATAAATTCTGCCACCTGCCCTTCTCTCGGTTACAGAATTGCGCTTTTTGCGTATGCAAAAATTATGCCAAAATCAAAAATTTTTTAATTTTTTTATCTTATTTATTTTCAATATCTTAAAATGCGAAGTATTGCCACCTAAGCTGACATTATCCAAATTTCTGAATTTCGTTCAACAAAATGAATGAATCATAAAAAGAATTGGGCCACTTTTCTTTCCTATTCCACGTCTTATTATATGCCGGGATTGGACCTGAACTGTTATCCGGAGCCAGCCGCCCCCGGTGAAAATTTCAGGGTTATCTATTAGGGCATTGAACATCCTAAGGTCAATAAGCATCTTCTGAAAAAATTCTTATCCGGCGCCTTTCTTTCTTTTCCGATTGATGCCTCTTGTCCTGCAGCATTTTTTCCTTGGCCCGCTTTGACCTTTTCCTTTTCTGTCGTCTTATTTTTTCCAACCGCTGTTTTTCTTCACTCTCTTTCCCCAGAATCATTTTTTCCAGTTTTTCCACCAGAATGCGCCGGGCCAAGAACCGGTTTAAGGATTGAGACCTTTCCCGCTGGCACTTGACCTCAAGGCCGGTCGGCCGATGTTTCAGATAAACGCAGGTTGCGCTTTTGTTGACTTTCTGCCCGCCCTTCCCCTGAGAACGGACGAACTTCTCCTCCAGGTCTGAATCTTTTAGACCGAGTTTAGCCATCCGTTCTAGCAAATCTCTTTCCTTTTCTGGCTTAACCGGGAAAATTCCCATCGTTTTCTCCGTTTCCATCACTTATTTGTAATCAACTACATTCTAATAAACAATATTGGTTTTGGAAACAAGCAACTTTCCGGATGAATGTCCTTTGAAACTATTGGCTGGGCAAAAAGGTTGAAAATAGGGAGTCTTTCATAATAATATGGGTAATGTTGGAATTAAAGTGACGATTTGGGCTCTCGGTCCTTTCCTCAAAGTTTTGGCCGCTTTGAAGACCGAGGGAAGAAATGGCTGAAAAGGAGCTGCGATACGAAAAAAATGATGCCAACAGGACGGCCAGGTTCTGGACTGAGTCCCGATAATTATTTGATCTTTCTATGATTAGATTATGATTTTTAAGTTATTCTGAAAGAGAAAAAATGATTAAAAAACCACAAAAAACACTTCTGTTTTTCTTAATCGCCGGGCTTATTGTTTGTTCTTTTCCCCTTTTCTCAGCGTCTCCATTATTGTCTGATAACAAAGAGCAACCCCAGCTCTCTCCCAAATACGCCGAGTGGCTTAAGATCGTTAGCTATATCATTACTCCTCAGGAAAAAGAAGTCTTCTTGAAACTCCAGAACGACCGAGAAAGAGATATCTTCATTGAGGCTTTCTGGAAACAGAGAGACCCCACCCCAGAGACACCCCAGAATGAATTCAAGGAAGAACACCTGAGAAGATTTTCCTATGCCAATGAACACTTCAGGCGGGGCAGCGGTCGGGAAGGTTGGATGACCGACATGGGCCGGATTTATATTATCCTGGGACCGCCTAATAGCATAGAGAGATTTGACATGCAAAAAGGAATACAGCCCTGCCAGGTCTGGTATTATTATGGAGAAACCAAAAAAGGCTTGCCACCTCAATTTGCCGTTATCTTTTATCAGCGGGGCGGAGCCGGCGAATATAGGCTCTACAACCCAACTTCCGACGGTCCCGAGAGCCTTCTGGTTGATACTTCTGACCTCAGCCCAACCGAATACACCGCCCTCTATGAGAGGATTAAGCAACTGGCTCCGACCCTGGCCAACGTTTCTTTTACTCTAATCCCGGGGCAGCCTCCTTATAATTACACCCCATCCACCAGCGCCCCTATTCTGCTGAACAACATAGTTGAATCGCCCAAAAAGCTGGTCAATACCACCTACGCCACGCATTTCTTAAACTACAAAGGAATAGTCAGCGTTGAATATGCCACCAATTTTGTGGACTGTGATTATGATACCTCCTTAATCAGAGACCCGGAGCTTGACCTGCAATTCCTGCATTTTACTCTCAGCCCCAAAAGCGTCTCTGTGGATTATTATGAACCAAGAAACCAATACTATTTGAGCTACCAGCTCACTGTTAGCCTGAGGAAACAGGAAAAGATCATATTTCAGTATACGAAGGATTTTCCTCTTTATTTCTCAGCCGAAGAAATAAGGAAAATTAAAGCCACCGGTCTTTCAATCCAGGATTCTTTTCCGGTCATCAGCGGAGATTATACTCTCTCCATACTGATGCAAAACCCAGTAGCTAAAGAATTTAGCCACGTGGAAAAAGCAATCCACGTTCCGGAAAGCACCGAAGGGAGTATCTCAAGTTATGCCCTTGGCTATGACTTAAAAGAAGAGGAAGCCGGACTGCATCTGCCCTACAAGATTGGTAGCCAGAGGTTGTTTATAGACCCGCGGAATACCTTTTCACCCGAAGACCAACTGGTATTATTCCTGGCTTTAAACCAAGTTCCAGAGCAGCTCCGAAACACCGGGCTGATTGAAATGACCATTCAGAATTTAGAAAACAATAAGACCGCAAAGCAGTTCTCCTCACTTTTGAGAGAATTTACTGACCAGCGGCAGATAAGCCTGGTGAGATCGGTTCCGGGTGCTGAGTTATCTCCAGGTTATTATCGGGCGATATACAATCTGAAAGACAAAGATAAAGTTCTGGACTCAAAACAAATTGACTTTTCTTTAAGCAGCCTGGCCTCTTCTCATCCCAACATTTTCTGCAAAAAAATGGCCTCTTCCAACAATTTTCTCTTTTTCTACATGGTAGCTAATCAAGCCGATAAAGCCGAAATTTCCCAGAAAGCTGAATCATATTACCAAAAAGCTCTGGAACTGAACCCCAATTTTAAGGAAGGCCTTCTGAGCTATCTTAATTTCCTGCTAAAGATGAGAAGATTTGAAGAAGTGCTGGTTCGGGTAGAGAAAATCAAAGATGAACCGGAGCATCGGTTTGATTATTATCTGATAAAAGGATTAGCCCTGACTAATAGCGGAAAGTTCTCTGAAGCCCTTGATAGCCTTCTTGAAGGCAACAAGATTAACAACAGCGATACCAGGCTCCTGAATTCTATCGGTTATTGTTATTATAGGCTGGGAAACAAAGACGAAGCCGTGCGGGCCCTGAAGGCCTCCCTTAGGCTTAACCCGGCTCAGAAAGAGGTGTCCGATTTGATTAAAAAAATTGAAGGAGGAGAAAAGGAAAAATAGAGCCAGGGGAAGCAAAGGAAATAGGGAATAAAGTAAATTAAAAACCATAAAATCAAAAAAAATATGAGATCACGATAAAAGAAAAAACGGGTCTAAATCCAATATATTGGATAATTAATAGAAATTTGAATTCAGAAATTTGAATAGTGATACCCGATTTAAGGTCAAATTAGCTTAATTAACAGGATTTCTTCCCTATTTTCCCCATATAATAAAAAATAAATTGACCTTCCCAAAACTGGCACATAAATTGCTATTAGATAAATATGAAATACCAAAATTTTTAAGAAAAGGAGGTGAGAAAAAAGGAAGAGAAAAAGCTATCTTAAATGTCAAAGGTTTTTTGGGTAAGGGTTAATGAGATTGGAATACCAAACAAAGGAGGCATTCCGAATGAAAAAACTAATGCTTTTACTGGCCACTGTCCTGCTTCTGGTTACCTTTGGTTCAGCTCAGGATTACGGCTCAATCTACGGAACGGTCACTGATACTGAGGGAAATCCACTCCCCGGGGTCAGCGTTTCCATTTCTTCGGCTTATTATCCTGAAAGAACCGTGGTAACTTCAACCGCTGGAACCTTCAGGTTCCTCCGTCTGCCGGTGGCCAGAGACTACAAACTGAAATTTGAACTCACCGGATTTAAGACTGTCATCCGGGAAAACATCATCGTGGAATTCGGCAAGGACTATCGTCTGGATGTCAGTATGCAACCGGCACCGATTGAAGAATCAGTCACGGTTGTGGCTCAAACACCAGTCATTGACACCAAAAAGGCCCAGGTTGGCATCAGAGTTTCCAAAGAAATGCTGATGGACCTGCCGACAGCCCGCAACCCCTGGGTCATCATGCAGATGGCGCCTGGCATCTTAGTTGACAGAGAAGACGTGGGTGGCAATGAAGCCGGTCAGCAATCCTCTTATTATGGGCACGGTTCATCCTCAGATGACAACACCTGGATGATTGACGGAGCCAACATCACTGATAACTCAGCTCTGGGCGCAGCTCCGTCTTACGTGAACCTCTCCAGCTATGAAGAATTGGTTATCAACTACGGTGTTAATGACGTAACCAGCCCCACTGGCGGAATCCAGTTGAACCTGGTCAGCAAGAGAGGCGGCAACAATTACGCCGGGGAATTCTATCTAGATGCGGCTCAGAAAGAATGGCAGCTGAAGAATGTTCCAGCCGATTTAGCTGCCAGAGGCTATGTCAGCCCTGGAGTAAACAAGCTCTATCTTTATGGGGTCAACTTTGGCGGCCCGATTATTAGAGATAAGTTATGGTTCTACGGAAGCTGGGGTGTTCAGGATATAGACTCACTAACGATGACGGCTGGCATTACTGACAAAACCTGGCTGTTGAGCGGTTATGGCAAACTAAACTTCCAGCTTTTCAAGGGAAATAGAGCTGAATTCTTCTTGGAGTACGACAATAAGCTGAAATGGAACAGGACTTTTGCCGGCGTGGAATACCAGGCTCCAGAAACCATGTGGAACCAGACTGGTCCCGGTTATATTTACAAATTTGAAGACGAACAGGTTATTGGCAACCTTCTGTTAACAGCCAAAGCCATCTACACCGATGGTGGATTCGCCCTGAATCCCGTTAAGTGGGGTTCCGGAAAATACGAGTTTGAAAGCATTGATGGCTACTATTCTGGCAACGTAGATTACTATGGAACAGATAGAAACCAGTGGGATGTGGTCTTTAACGGAAACTATTTTAAGGAAAGATTTCTGGGCGGAGATCATGAAATCAAATTCGGAGCTGAATATTTAACCGCCACGGTTACAACTTTTGATCTTTACGAAGGCAATGCCAGTATCCACGAATATTATACCTATCCAGAAGACCCGACTTATTACGACGTCTGGCTCTACCGTGATTATTACATTAATCTGAGCTTCAAGAGATACTCAGCCTTCTTGCAGGATACTATTACCTTTGGAAAATTAACCCTCAACCTCGGTGTTCGCTACGACTGGGAAAAGTCCATAGTGAAAAATGAGCACCAGCCAGAAGCTCCGTTCTTAAAATATTATCTGAGGGACATCACCATTGCCAAATATGACCCAGGAATAGCCTGGAAGACCCTTTCTCCAAGATTTAGCCTCACCTATGACCTGTTCGGCAACGGCAAGAATGTTTTTAAGATAGCTGCAGCTCGTTATGGCTCGCAATCCGGGTTTGGCTTGGCTTCTTTTGTTAACCCAGCTGGCTGGACAGAGATTGATATGCTGTGGAAAGACCTGAATGGCGATGGGAAAATACAAGAAACGGAGCTGTTTGGTTATGATTGGGAAGCTGAAGCACCTATCCATGACCTGAGTCCGGATTACTGGCTGTGGTGGACAGGCTTTGACCCCGATGACCCATCAAAGCTGGTAAGCCCCAATAAGTACGACCCGAAATACAACACCCCACTTCTGGATGAACTGACTGTGTCTTTCCAGAAAGAGCTTTTGCCTGACTTTGCAGCTTCTTTGGAATTTTTCTACAAAAAACGCCATCGTCTGACCTGGGATATTCCGCTCAAGGCTGATGGCACAAAATTCACCCAGAACGATTATACCGTTTATACCACCTATACTTTCCCCATAACTGGAGAACAGAGGGTTCTTTATCGCCGGCCAAGCCGTTATGGCAATTACAGAACCTACTCAGATAAAGCTTATCAACGTTATCTGGCTGGTCAAATCGTTTTGAGCAAACGTCTTTCCAACCGCTGGATGATGAACGCCTCTTTTACTTATGATGATTGGAAGTTCTTCTATAACGGAGAATTTGACTGGGGTAATGTCAACAATATGGTGTTCTATGATGGCGGAGTTGTGGCTCCCCAGAGCGGTGGTTCAGGCTTAACCGGTATCTTCGTGAATTCTCGCTGGATGGCCAAGCTGTCAGGACTTTATCAGTTGCCCTATGATATCAATATCAGCGGAACCTTCCAGGTCAGGGAAGGCTACGTCATGCCCCGCTACGCCAGAGTTTATGTGCCAGGTTTTGGCACCACCAGTCTGTATTCGGGCAAAATGGGAGACAACAGATTGCCGGCCTTCTGGGAAATGTCGCTGAGACTGGAAAAAGTGTTTAAGGTCGGAGAAACGGCCAGAGTAATCGTTTCCGCTGATGCCTTCAATGTTTTCAATAAGGCCATCGCTCTGAAAAAACAGAATCTGCTAACAGCCGATAACTACGGTCAGACAGTCAGAATCCTCAACCCCTGTGTTTTCAGGTTCGGAGCCCGGTACAGCTTCTAATTCCTGTTGATTACGAGGGGGGAAGCCCTTTCGGGGGCTTCCCCCTTTTTTATTTATTGTGTTATAATTGAGCCATTATGAAAAATAGAATTCTTAGAATTGCCGGTTTTGTTCTTATAATTAGTCTTATTGCCTTTGCTCAGAGCTACCAGGGCAAGGGCAAAATAAGAGGTTATGTCTATGATGAAGAAGGGAAGCCCATCCCGAAAGTTAAAGTCAAGCTTTTTTGCCATAAAACAAAAAGCGGCTTTGATACCGAAACAGATAAAAATGGTGAATGGCGAGCCGTATGGATCCGGGGTGGAAAATGGGACATAGATTTTGATAAGATTGGCTATGAACCCAAGAAGATCAGCGTAGAAGTCAACGAGTGGCAGAAAAACCCGGACGTGGAAATCAAGCTCAAAAAAATTGAAGGGCTCATCCTGAGCGAAGAGATTGTTTCTGCTCTGGAAAAAGGAAACAGTCTGTTTGACGAAAAGAAATACGAAGAAGCTATCAAAGTCTTTGAAGATATCCTGCGCCAGGCGCCAGATGCCTACATAATCTATCTGAACATCGGCAACTGCTACTTTCAGATGGAAAAGTATGACCTGGCTCTGGAAAATTATAAAAAAATACTTGATAAAAACCCGGAAGACAAGAATGCCCTTCTGGCCATCGGCAACTGCTATCTCAACCAGGGACAGAAAGATGAAGCCCTCAGCTGGTACTCAAAGATCAAGTTTGAGGCCCTGGATGACCCGATTGTTCTCTACAATATGGGCAATACCTTTTTCGGGAATTCTCTCTATGAAGAATCCCTAAAATATTACAAAAAGGCCATTCAGCTCAAAGAAGACTTCTTAGAAGCCAGGTACCAGTTGGGGGTGGTTTTGATTACGCTCGGAAAGAATGAGGAAGCCCTGCAGGAGTTTGAAACCTACTTAAAATATGATTCAGAATCGGAGAGAGCCAATCAAGTCCGGGGCTTCATTGATTATTTAAAGAAAAAATAAGGCAGAGTTGAAGAAGAGCAACAAGCTACTCTTAATAATTGCCTTTCTGTCAGTGGGGGGGTTAGCTTTTTCTTCAGCCAGCCTCTCCAGGGTTAAATCCCCGACTGAAAAATCATCCTTTTCCAGTGAAGCCAAGACTTCATCCAGTGTCAACATTCTCCTGATTTCCATTGATACCATCAGACCGGACAGAATTGGCTGTTACAGCCACAAGTACCTGAGGACCCCAGCCATTGAAAGCATCGCTTCCGGCGGTGTCGTCTTTACCCGGGCTTTTTCTCACACGCCCATGACCCTCCCTTCTCATACCACCATGCTCACCGGCTTAACCCCGGCTACCCATGGCGTCCATGACAATGCCCGGTTCAGGTTAGACCAGAGTTTTCTGACCATGGCTGAATACCTAAAACAAAAAGGTTGGGCTACAGCCGCCTTCGTCGGAGCTTTTCCTCTTGATTCCCGGTTCGGCCTTAACCAGGGTTTTGACCTTTATGATGACCATTATGTAACCCGCGGCAAACAAGAATTTTTTTACGTAGAAAGAAAGGCTGAAAAGGTCATTGAAGCTACTCTCAACTGGCTTCAGAACCAGCCTTCGGGCTGGTTTGTCTTTGTTCATCTTTACGACCCGCATCAAGCTTATTCCCCGCCCGAGCCCTTCAAAACTCAGTTTGCCAATGATCTTTATTCTGGAGAGGTAGCCTATGTTGACCATGAGCTGGGAAAGCTGTTTGATTATTTAAGACAGAAAGACCTCCTTAAGAGCACCTACATAATCATTACCGGCGACCACGGCGAATCCTTGGGAGAGCACGGCGAGTCCACCCATGGCTACTTCGCCTACAACAGCACCCTCTGGATTCCCCTGATCATTAGCGGCCCGGGGATTAAACCCGGAACAGACGATTCTTATGTTTTTCACATTGACCTGTTTCCTACCGTTTGCGAGCTGGTAGGTGGAGAAAAGCCTTCGGTCCTTCAGGGAACATCTCTTGTCCCGGTGTTTAAGGGTAAAAAAATAAAGAAGAGAAAAGTCTATTTTGAATCTCTATATGCCTACTACAACCGCGGCTGGGCGCCCATCACCGGATTTTACGAGGAAGAAGCCAAGTTCCTGGACTGCCCTATTCCCGAGTTTTACAACCTTAAAACGGATTTTAACGAAGAGACAAATTTAATTTCTAAAATTCCTCTGGATAAATACCGGAGTCAGCTTAAAGAACTGATAGCCAGTCTGGGTAGTCCAGCAGGTCAATCGGGAAAAAGTATTGATGCCGAAACCATGGAAAAACTGCGCAGCCTGGGCTACCTGGCTGCTCCCACCGCTGTTAAAAAAGAAAATTTCGGTCCATCTGACGACTTAAAAACATTGTTGCCACTCCAGGAAAGGTTTTCCAAAGCCATGGGCGGCTATCATCACGGCCAGGTGGACCAGGCCAAGGTGGCCCTTTCAGAAATCATGGAGGAAAGAAAAGACTTTGACCTGGCTTTTTCCTACCTGGCTACCATTTATAAGAACGAAGGCAATCTCAAAGAAGCCATGAGAATCCTGCAGAAGGGCCTGGAGTCCAACCCTCAGAGTTATTCCATCATCAGTACCTTCGGCATACTGCTGAGCGAGACCGGCCTTTATGACCAGGCCATTTCTATTCTTCAGAAAGGAATCAGCCTCTGGCCTTACGACCCTGAGATGTGGAATTATTTAGGCGTGGCCTACTGGGGTAAAGGGGAATACGATAAAGCCTATGAAGCCTATCAGCAGGCTCTGGAAATTGACAATGATTATCCTCTGGTCCTGAACAACTTAGGCTCTCTTTATTTATCTCTGTACTTAAGAGACAAAAAGCCGGGCGACCTGGATAAGGCTGTTGAATATTTCAAGAAAGCTCTGACCTACGACCCAGAACAGGCTTCAGCCTACAACGGCCTGGGCGGAGCTTACAAAAAACTCGGCCGAGTCAAGGAAGCCCTTGCCTGCTGGGAAAAAGCCTTAGAGTATAAACCCGATTATGCTTTTGCCGCTTACAACCTGGGAATCACCTATTTTGAACTGGGCCTCAAGAAAAAGGCCGGG
>Ga0123519_10007196_pt1 | contig 17319 bp, 12 predicted proteins | sample YelNatPaOPRAMG02_FD_87396 | JGI IMG/M metagenome (GOLD analysis project Ga0123519, IMG submission 87396) | Hot spring microbial communities from Yellowstone National Park - Yellowstone National Park OP-RAMG-02 (version 2) | ecosystem: Environmental > Aquatic > Thermal springs > Hot (42-90C) ... | reverse complement strand
AGTACATAATTAATAGCAGAATGTTAAATCAAAATTCTAAATCCGAAATACGAAGCACGAAACAAAATGCAAAAATCAAATATCAAAAATCAAAATGACAATGCAAAATCCAAAATGAAAAATTATAAATCCGAAATCCGAAGCACGGAACAAATTAATAATCAGAGAAGCAGGGTATAGTAAGATAGTACATAGGGGTTAGTACATAGTAAATAGTTAATAATACATAGTTTGCTGTAAACTGTACACTGACTAGTTAAAGTAGTAATCAGGGGTCAGTAGTATCCCTGACCCCTCACTACTGGCTACTGACTACTTAAATACGAACGTAGTTTAGTAAGTATTTACGCCCGATGACCCTTCCTATATATGCAACCGATTGAATTAAAAATATCTCTTGACAAAAATAAAGATATAAGGTATAATATTTACAAACGATTGCAAAAATGGAAATAATAACAATAAAAGATATAGCAAATAAATTAAAAATACATCCCTCCACAGTATCAAGGGCATTAAGAGATGATGTAAGAGTGAATGAAAAAACTAAAAAGAAAGTAAAAGAATATGCTGAAAAATTTGGTTATGTCCCAAATATTTTTGCTTCGTCTCTTGCGAAAGGGAAAACAAATTTAGTATCCCTTATAGTTCCAGACCTTATCCATCCATATTATTCAGAACTATTTATTGAATTAGAAAAAAACTTAATAGATAATAGGTACATTTTACAGTTATTTACAACTGATTTTAATGATTTAATCTTTGAAAAAGTTATAAAAAATAGTTTGAGTTTAAGAGTTTCCGGGATAATAGTAGCATATCATAAGATAGAAAATTTAAAACTTCCTACTATTCTAATAGACCAGGAAAAAAATAATGAATATAATAGTATTATGGTTGACAATTTTTTAGGTGCATATGAAGCAGTAGATTATTTAATAAATATTGGCCATAAAAATATTGCATATATAACAGATATTTATACAACAAAAGAGAGGGAGAAAGGATATAGAAAAGCACACATAGATAATGGTATTGAAGTTAATGAAAGTTTTGTTTTAAGAAAAAGTGGAAGAAGCGAGGATATTGGATATAATGAAGGATTGAAAATTTTATCAATAAAGAAAAGACCAGGCGCAATATTTTGTGGAAATGATTTTATAGCAATAGGAGTAATGAAGGCAGCACTTCAACTGAATATAAAAATACCAGAAGAACTCTCAATAATAGGTTTTGATGACTTACCTATTGTTTCGTTTTTACCTGTACCTTTAACAACAGTAAGACAACCAATAAAAGAAATAGCAAAATATTCAACAAACTTGCTTGTTGAAATGATAAAAAATCCTGATAAAAAAATACCCACAAAGATAATTAAACCTCAACTAATAATAAGAAATTCAACTATAAAAAAATAAAAAAAAATGAGGAGAAAAATGAAACACAGAGCAGAATGGATGTATGAGAGAAAATGGGGAGTAATGGTTCATTATCTTGATTATTTTGAAAAACCTGATGATAGTTTAATTGATGAATGGAATAGAAAGGTTAATAGATTTAATGTTAAAAATTTCGTTAAACAACTATCTGAAATAAAGTGTGGCTGGTTGATATTTACAATTGGTCAGAATTCAGGATTTTACTGCTCTCCTAATAAAACATACGAGGAAATTGTAAAAAGGAAAAAAAGTAGATTATCAAAAAGGGATTTAATAAAGGAACTTGGTGAAGAGTTAAATGAAAAAGATATAAAACTTATTGTATACTTACCTTCAGGAGCACCAGCAAATGATGAACTTGCTGTAAAAAAATTAAAATGGGCTCCTGTATGGGATAAATTTATTCAAGAAATATTTGAAAAGAGAAATATTAAAATAGAAACAGACAGTCGCCTTACTGAATTTCAGAAAAACTGGGAAGCAATAATAGGTGAATGGTCAGAAAGATGGAAAGGTTTGGTAAGTGGATGGTGGTTTGATGGATGTTATTATTCAGACAAAATGTATAATTTTGACTCTCCACCAAATTTTAAAAGTTTTGCAGAAAGCACAAGAAAAGGGAATAAAGAAAGTATAGTTGCATTTAATCCAGGGGTCAAAGTTCCAGTTATATCTTTAACAGAATATGAGGACTATACAGCAGGAGAAATATCAAATTCTTTACCTGTTAATGGAATTGAACCTTGCGTTATTCCCTTAGGGCGTTTTATAAAAAATGCTCAATACCATATTCTTACTTTTCTTGGTGGTTGCTGGGGAAAAAGTGAAAAACCAAGATTTCCAGATGAACTTGTTATAGGCTATACAAAACATATAAATTCATTTGGAGGAGTAATAACCTGGGAATTTCCACCGCCTGATGAAGATGGGAACATAAAAAAAGAATTTTATAATCAACTGATTTTAATTGGAAAAGAAGTTATATGTTTAGGAAAATAGGTTACAACAAAAAAAACTAATTAAAAACATATTTAAGATGGAGGAGTGATATGAAAGTAATAAAAAATGTAAAATTAGTTTATAGTTTAGAGTTTGTAGTTCGTAGTAAAAAAAAGAAAAGTCAATCAACTATGAATTATAAACACAGAACTGGATTTACCCTTATAGAACTGCTTGTTGTAATCGCCATAATTGCAATACTTGCTGCGATGCTTCTGCCATCACTAACAAAAGCAAGAGAAAAAGCAAGAGAGTCAGTTTGTATAAGTAATTTAAAACAATGGGGGCTGGCTGTTTTAATGTATCTGCAAGATAATGATGAATATATTCCTCAGGCATGGAATGGCGAAAAACATTGGTTTCGTGTACTGGGAGAAGGAGGATATATAAAAGGTTTAAAATATCTTCCCAGTAAAAGAGGCGGAATAGGGATATGTCCTACTAATCAACGTTTTTATATACAATCTCCATGGATTAATTATGCTTGTAATAACAATATTTTTAGATATAATAGTTTAAATCCAGTTATATTTAAATATTCAAAATTAGGATATGCAAGTAAGTATGGCCCTGATAGAAAAATAGCAATTGTTGATGGTCCTCCACGAGATGAATGGGCTCCTACCGGTGGAAGATGTGATTATTATGTTGGTGATGGCACCCAAATAAGAGAAGGATATTATCATAGTAATGGAATAAATATTCTTTTTTTTGATGGTCATGTAAGTTGGTATTCAAGAACAAGTGGTTTTGTTACCAGTTGGCCATATCCTTGGGTTGAATATTAAAAAAAGGTGGGAAGATGAAGTATATAAAAATTGGATTTAGTATTTTATGTTTATTAATATTTTTTTTGTTTTCTCAGGAAACAAAAACTGATGAAATTGGCTTAAAAATTATAAAACTTAATTTTGATGAAAAATCTTTAAACAATTTAGTAATAAGCAATGGAAATCTTCACTTAAAATATGAATATATTCAGGAAGAGGGAAAAAACATATTTATGGAAGCAGAAAAAGCCAGTATTTTAAGGTTAAATCTTGAAAAAGGGAAAATTGGAGAAGACAAAGAAGCGTCAGGTGGTTTGTTTTTAGAGCATGTTGACCAGATGGAATTTCATTTTGAAGTTAAAAATCCTGGAAAATATACTGCATGGTACCGTGGTTTTTTTCCATTTTCTGGCAATTGGAATCATTCTGAAAACATGGATGGTGGAAAAACTAATATTGTTACTGATAGTACTGGTGAAATACTTAATAAATGGATTTGGACAAAAGGTCCTACCTATGAACTTTCTTCTGGTAAGCATTCCTGGAATTTTACTCCGTATGCCTGGTGTGGTGGAGCAAGGATTGATAAAGTAGCATTAGTTAAGGAACCAGATTTTATACCGGATGGATTTGGTGAAGAATCTTCAATTTTACCTTCCTCGCTTACAGGTGAAGTTTTAACTGAAGAAGTTATACCTAAAAACATAGTAAAATGGGGAACTTTAGAAATAGCAAATATTTCTAAGAAAGGGTTTGTTGAAATTTTTTATTCAACTGACCATGGATATAAATGGGAAAAACTTCTTTCAGGAGGTGATTTATCCAGAATTTCACCAGAAAATAGTATAATTTTTAAGATGATACTTAAAAGTGATATTGATAAAATAGGTCCATTTATAAAATCCGGGCATATCACTTATTTCGTAAAGAAAATGCCAATAATTTTTCTTGAAAATGATAAGGTTCAAATACGGTTTTCCAGAGAAGATGGTCTGCTTTTAGGAATTAGAAACAAATTGACTGGTGTGGAATATATGGTTCCTGAAACAGAATGTCCTTTGTTTTCATTTGGAGGATTGAGAGGTGAATATGGACCTATAACAGAGATAGGTTTTTCCAATGCAGAATTGAGAAGTGTTGAAGGTCCATCTAATGGGGAAATTGTATTTACTTATAGTTTAATGGGAGGAGGATTACAAGTTGTATTAAAGATTAAACTTGAGGATAATGGTCTTGTACGGTTTTCAATGGAAGTAACTAATAAAACTGTTTATAAAATTGCAGAAATAAAATTTCCGATATTAAATGGTTTATGTATTGGAGATGACCCCAGTGATGATTTTCTATGCACTCCAATTTTGACTGGCAGTATAGTAAAAAATCCAGCATCTCTTAAAATTCCAAGAATGGTTTATACAGATCGGCAATTATTTTATCCCGGTATGGCTACTATGTGTTGGATGGACCTGTGGGATGATAAATATGGTGGTTTATACATATCTTATGAAGATAAAGAATCACATCTAACAGAATTTATTTTTTCTTCTTCATCTGTTGAGGAAAAGCAAAATGGAAAAATATCTACGGATGTTCTACTTCCTCCATCAGAAGGAAATTATCAAAAACTAACTACACCTGGTAAATTCATAAATCTTGGTTTTAATAAGCATTTAATTATAACCAGAAATAGTGGAATAGTGAAAATTCCTGATGTTGTTCTTGGAGTACACAAAGGTGACTGGCATTGGGGTGCGGATAGATACCGAGAATGGGCAAAAACATGGATGAAAAAAACAGCAACACCTGACTGGTTTAAAGATATAGAAGGATGGACAGATGGACATATAATACATCTGGGAAGTTTTGTAGATATTTCTAAAGGTATAATAAAACCTTGGTCCAGTGGTGGTGGTAAGAATATAATTACTATGAAAGACCCTCCTTTTCCCTTTTTACCATTTTGGGCACAGCAAGTAGAATGTGAAGGATCATGGTCCATAGGTTCTTTACATCGAATTCTTGGTACTGAAGAAGAATTTCGGGATGCAATACAGAAGCAGCATGAGATGGGCCATTATATGAGTTTTTATATTCTGCCTCCAAGGACAAATCCAATTTTTACACCCGATGGTAAACGTTTTGGAATTGTACCAAGATATATGATACCTGATGATGAAATTCCACCAAAAGGATTTTATCAGGAAGTTGCAGCAAGAAGATATGATGGTAGTTTAGTTGATCCTGATGGTATAGATAGCGAAGGATTAGTTTGTATGGGTGCAACTAAATGGCAGGATTACTTAACTCATATAGTAATTGATAAGTATATAAAAAATTATGGGGCAGATGGAATGTATTTGGATGGAATAGGGCTTGTAACTTATGAATGTGCTAATTTAAAACATGGCCACGAAGGTTATGGAGAATGGACAAAAGGGTTACTTAAGTGGCTTAAAGATGTAAAAGATAAAGCAAGAAGTATAAGACCTAGTACAATCTTTTCAGGAGAAGGAATGGGAGATGTTGAACATCAGTATCTTGATGTAGGACTTTTTTATGTTGATAATGCTCCACAAGTTTATCGTTATACATTTCCAGAAAATATAGGAGTAGTTCATGGCGCACCGATGCCACATTATAAAGAATATCCAAATTCTGAAGGTATGTTTGAATTTGCTACAGTTTTTGGATTAAAATTTGGTGGTACAGATAATTATGGAAGATTTCATGATAATTTTAAAGAAGTTCTTTCTTTTCGTAAACAGTTTAGTCAATTTCAATTTCGTTCTATATTTAGAGATGAAATAGGGCTTGAAATATTTGATAAGGAAATAAAAGCAAAACTTTTTATAAGAGATGATGATAATACAAAAGGTGTTCTGATTGTTGTTTATAATGAAAAGAAAAAATCCGGAGTTCTTGCAACATTGGATACTAATGTTTTGGGTGATGTTAAATCTGCGTGGTACTATACCATAGAAGGTATATTAAATAAGTTGGAGTTTACCAAAGATAAAGATAAATACAAATTCAATATTCCTACAACTCGCTTATCCGCTATACTTTTTCTTATTAAATGTGAGCCTTTTATAGATATAGATAATATATTTCCTGTAGTACCAGGTGAAAAAGGAAAAGTAAAAGTAACGATTAGAAATCTTGAAAACAGAGAAATTTCTGGAAAGGTTGGATTGAAATTACCGAATGATTGGGAAACTTCAGAGCAATTTTTTCTAATTCCATCCGGAGAGAATGCTATATTTGAGCTGCCATTTACTGTTCCAATTACTACTAAATATGATGTTTATGATGCTTATGTTGTGACAAAGGAAACAAATAGGGAGACAAAAAAGTGTATTCCTGTTGGTGTATGCCATCCTGTACAATCAGAAATTTATTATATGAAAAAAGATGTAGTTAGAATAGGAATTGAAAATGTTAGTAGTAAACACATAACAGGGATATGTAACCTTAATGTCCCACCAATACTTAAAGTTGAAGAGAAAAATCTTCCATTTAATCTTCAGGCAAAAAGTAAAGGAGAATTGTTATTTCATTTGAAAAATGTTGAGAATATCAGTACTCGTGAACATATTACAGCAATATTAGAGTATAACAAAGATAAAACAGTTGCCCATGAATTAATTCAACCACCTCTTTTAAATGGTGGTTTTGAAATAGATTCAGCAGGTGATGATAAACCTGATTATTGGAACTATCATAAACAGGGTGAAGAATTTGAAAAAGGAGTAGTTTTAGACAAGACCACTTTCATAGAAGGAAGACAATCTTTATTGTTAAAATCATATGACAATAATAAATCAAATTTCCTTTCTACAACTCTCACTCAACTTATTCCTAATACTCATTATAAATTTAGTTGTTATATCAAACGTACAGAAAATCATCCAAATATATATGTTCATCTTTTTACAATGTCTGATTTACCAGGTTCTGTAAATATTATACTTGGGAAAAAAGAAATAGGCGAAGTAAATAAATGGGAAAAATTTGAAGCAGATTTTATATCTCCAAATATAAAATTACCTCATCAGGTATATTTATGTAATGGAAGTGGTGCCCCTGTATGGTTTGATGATATAAAAATTGAGGAGGTAGAAGAAAAATGAAATTGAGGGCAATAGTATTTGGAGTTTTTGTAATAATTATAGGTTATAGAATTTTTGGGGAAACTTATTATGTCGCTGAAAATGGAAATGATGCAAACCCAGGGACTAAAGATAAACCATTTCGGACAATTAACAAAGCGTCTGAAAAAGTGAAAGCAGGAGATACTGTTTTGGTAAGTGCTGGAATATATCCCGGGAATATAACCATTAATTCTTCTGGAGAGGAAAATAAACCAATTGTGTTTAAGAAATATGATAATGGAGAGGTTCAAATTTTAGGTAAAGTAGAAAAGAAAACAGGTTTTGTTTTATCTCCATGTTGTAAATATACCTATGAAGTAGAAGAAAAAGACGATGGTCAAGTTGCAATCAATTTAGATACCACAAAGTTAGTAATTGAGTATCTTGAAAGAGTTAACAGTATTGATAAAGTAGAAGCAAGTAACTATAGATTTTACTATGATAAGAATACCAATAAACTGTATATTAGATACCTTGCAGATAACCCAGAAAAAGGTAATACCATCCATGTAGTTAAAGATGCCTATGGCATGAGAATTGTTTCAGGCCAACATATTTTGATAGATGGCTTTACTTTTTCAGGATTTTTTAGAAATGGTATAGAAATTGAAGGGTCTAAAAATATTACTATACAAAACTGTAAAATATCTTTGGCTGGGTTTGGATGGGGAGCAGGTATTCGTCTTGGTAACACTGATTCAATAAATATTAAAAACTGTATGATTTATAGAGTTATGAATGGGATTATGCTGGAAGAAGCGATTAGGAGTGTTATTTCACATGTTACTATTTATAAAACAAGGGCACATGGAATAATAATGTATAAAAGTCCATATACTACTGTAAAAAATAATATTATTTTTGCAGGAGGGCCTTCTGGTAATGCTCTTTATATTGTAGATAATTTATCAACAAATGGTTTGCAACTTGATTATAATTGTTATCTCAGTTTTTATGCTCCATTTTTAATTGTTTGGGAGCCTGTTAATGGGAAGTTCCCTACTTTTTGGGATTACAGGGCTAAAATTAAAGACCAGGATGTTCATAGTATAAGTGATGACCCTATGTTTATATCAACCGAGCAATATTCAGAGAATTTTAATCTTACACCTGAAAGTCCATGTGTTGGGAAGGCAGAAGATGGAAGTAATATGGGAGTTATTTTCTCTAATGTAAAATAGAACAAAGGAATAACTTATGAAATGGAAAGCAAAATGGATATGGTATCCTGAAAAAAATCATATTCCAAATTCTTTTGTTCTTTTTAGATACGAACTATTCCTACTATATGAAGTAAAAATAGTTACTATTGCAGTTTCAGCAGAAACCCGATATACCTTATATGTGAATAAACATGAAGTATGTTCAGGGCCTCCACCCTATGACCCAAGATGGCAGTATTATGATGAAATAGAAATTTCAAAGTATTTGAATACTGGCAAAAATATTATAGGTGTACGTGTTTGGTATATAGGAAATAATACAGGGACATCAATTAAAGGAGCGCCTCCAGGTTTTATTCTCCAGGGGAGAATAATTTATAAAAATGGGATTGATAAAATTTTTTATACTGATTCCAAGGGATGGTTATGCCATCTTTGTAAAAGCTACCTTACTGGCAGATACCGATGGATTTTGCGAAGTTTTAATGAGGAATTTGATGCGCGTTTATTTCCTGAAAATTGGCTAGAGATAGATTTCAAAAGTAAAGATTTTGTTAAACCCATTGTGTTGGAAGTACCCTCTGGTAAGCCAATGTACTTTATGAATGCTGTTGGAGATATGGGATGTAAACTTTATCCTAAAATTGCTAAATCTTGGAATCTTATTAAACGAGATATACCATTTATGGAAGAAAAATCTGTTAGCCCAAATAAAATTTTAAATTTTGGAAAGATTATATTCCATGTCTCTCCAGACGATTATTATGATAGAGGTCTTTATGAAAATATTACTATTAAAAAAAGTTTACCAGAAAGAAAACTAAATTTTCCATATAGAATAGAAGCAACAGGTAAGAAAAACTTATATATTTTATTTGATTTTGGTCTTCTTTTTGTAGGTAGATTACATATGGAACTTACTGCTTCAGAAGGGACTATTATTGATATTTCTTTTGATGAAAGACGTAGAAACAAAAAATTGCTTATGCCCTCTCCTCGGCTTAAATCCTGGTTACGTTATATATGTAGAGAAGGATTTCAAACATGGACAAGTGTTGATTTTGAAAGTTTACGATATTTACAAATGGTTATTAGAAACAATTTAGGCCCTATTACAATAAATAAACTTGAAGTTTTACATAGAAGATATCCTGTACCATTAAAAGGTTCTTTTTTTTGTTCCGATAAAAATATTAATAAACTATGGAATGTTACAGTTTATACATTAGAACATACTTGCCATGAAAGTATTGTTGATAATAATAACCGGGAACGTCAACAATATTCAGGCGATATAGAATGGGCAAAACTTGCACTTTATTATATTTGGGGTGATTATACTTTAGCACGAAAAGCATTATTACAATTTAAACAAGGACAGATGCCAAATGGACAGTTTATGACATGTTGGCCATCAGGTATTCGTCTTGAGTTATTAGGTGAATATAAAATGATGGGTGTTAAACAATATGCTTATGAAATAATTGACCATTCACTCATTTACATTATTGGGGTATGGTATTATTATCTTTTTACAGGAGATACATCTTTAATAAAAGAAGTTTATCCTAGTATAAAAAAATTCTGGATTCAATTAAGAAATAAACTTGATAAATGGGGAATGATAGACCCGGATATTTATGGTGAAGGAGTAATTTATATAGACCATACAGGTTGGGTACGTTATAAAGATAATATGGCGAGTTGTAATATGCTTTATTACTGGACACTTAGCACTATAGAAAAAATGAGTAAGGAATTGAAATTGAATGAAGATGTATTGATATCTAAAACAGAAAAAGATAAGTTGAAACAAAATATTATTAAAAGGTTTTTTAATAAGAAATTGGGTACTTTTATAAATAATCCTGAAGAAGTAAGAAATGGACAACTTCCAAGGCAACATGAAAGTACACTCAGTTTAGCCATAATATTAGATATAGTGCCAATTACTACCCAAAAATCTCTTTTTTCATTAATTAAAAATTCAAAAAGTGGTATAGGGAGAGGGACACCTGCTACTGCTAATTTTGTTTATTGGGCTGCTTCAAAAATTGGTGAAGTAAATTATATCCTGAAAGATTTTAGAAAACGCTGGTTGAAAATGCCAAGTATTATTGAGTGTGGAACAATTGGAGAGTATTGGAAGGATAATTCTGGAAGAGAAGTAAACTGCCAAAATTTACCTGTCCCTGGTTATATTTTACCTGGGATTATTGCAGGTATAAGACCTTTAAAGCCAGGATTTAAGATATTTTCTTTAGACCCTTTATTAGGTGATATTAAATTTATTAAAGCAACTGTACCAACACCATCTGGGAAGATAATTGTTGAAATTCAACAAGATAAAAAAATATTAAAAGTTAAACTTAACAAACCCCAAAATCTAACTTTTATTGTTTCAGAAAGATATGTATTAAAAGGTGAAGTAAAAAAAGAAGGCGGTGAATTTATCCTTCAATTAAAATAGAAAGGAACATTATGGATGGACAGATGATAGGTATTTATTTTTCTCCAAGGATGTTACATAAACAGGAAATAGTAGAAAAAAATATTCTAAAAGCAAAAAAACTTGGTTATTCATGGGTTTGTTTTCATGCAGGTTGGCATACTCATGTAACAATTGCTGATAAAATTGTTCATGATGCGATAAAAAAATCTACTATTTTTGCAAAAAATTTAGGAATGAAAGTAATGGTTGATATGAGTCCTGAATGGTGGATGAGAAGTTTTATTGATTATTATCCAGAAAGTAGCCAATGGTTAGTAATAAAAGTAGAAGGTATATCTGAAAATGGGAAATTTACTGTTTCAGGGAAGATGCCCGATGTAGGAGAGTATTGGCAGATTGTTTTTGAAGAAATTTGTTGCTCTTATATTTGTAATAAAGGAGAAAGTCAAATTGTAAAAATTAAAAATTTTGATTTAGAACCATTTTATTCAGAAAAAAGTTTTATTTTAAATGGAGAATTAGAAAAAAAATATAACGGTGAGATTATAATTTATATCGCTTTTTCTGTTTTTTCTTGGATGGATATGGCAAGTCCTTTTTATTTAAAATTACAAAAGGATATTGTGGATATGTACAAAGATGTTAAGTTAGATGGAATTCAATGGGATGAACCTGGTAAGGTATTAGGATGTCTTGAAGGTTATAAGGCAGGGAAATTTTTCTTTGAAAAATTTAAAGAAGAAAAAGGGTATGATTTAAAAGAGAAATTGATTTATTTAGATAAGTATATAGAAAAGATAGAATCGGCAAAAATAAGGAATGATTATTACGGATTTCTTGTAGATATTCTTTTTAAAGCGCAAAAAGAGTTTAATGATTATGCAAAAAAAGTTTTTGGTAATATTGAATTTGGAATACATCACACATGGTCAGGATTTCATATAGACATTAAAGCAGGATGCATTGACTACTTTAAATTAGGTAGAAATTTAACAGCAAGTTTTACAGATTGTGCATGGGACATAGGAGGAGTTGCATATAATTATTATCTTTCTGATTCAATAAGAAAAGAACTTAAATTGAAAGATGCTTATGTAAATGATTGGAGTAAAGTGACCAGTTGTGAAGAGATTTCTTATTTTGGAAGATTGAAACTATTATTTGATTTGAAATGGAAAAATATATATTTGGGTGAATATGGAGATGGTATATTTTTATATTCTACAAATAGAATAAACAAAATTCATAAAGAAACAGTTAGAGATTTAGAAAATTTTGGTAAAATAATATCTGGAAAATATCTACCTTACTCAGAAATAGCAATCTGGCATCACTGGGAAGGGATTGCATATTTAAATAAAGATGAGTATACTTTGTTGTATTACGAGAAAAATCTTATAGATTTTTGTGAAAAATCATTAGAAAATAATTTGTGGTTTGATTTTGTATCTACTTCTTCGTTGGAAAAATTAGAAATTGGGAAAGATGTGTTTTTTATAAATGGCAAACCTTATAAAGTTCTTATTCTTCCATGGGCAACTGTTTTTCCTTCTGAAATATGGTATAAGATAAAACAATTAGTTGAAAAAAATTTTAATATAATTTTTATAGGACCATTTCCTCAAATTACGATTGATACAAAAAAATATATAAGTAATGAATTTTTTGAAATTATTGGAATTGAAAAATTTACATTAGATAAATATTTTGAAATTTTTAGTAAAACTGAATTAGAGCAACTTTTATACAGAGATAAAAGAGAATCTATTGTATTGGGACATAGTTCTTTTATTAGAGCAACATTTCAAAAAACATTTATTGAGAAAAATGAAGATGGGATAGTATTTTATGTAAAAAGTGGGTTTAGTAATGTATATTATTTTCCATTATTTTTTACAAATGGAAAAATAATAGATTTGGCAAAGAATATTTTTCCACTAGAAAAAGGATATACTTGTGAGGGGTTGAGGGATTTATCTCCCAATTATCTTGTTAGATTATTTAAAAAAATAAATGGTGATGAATTCCTGAAAGTTGTTGTAGCAAAAAGAGGTAAAACCATTTCTGAAGGTAAAATAAATTATGGTAAAATTTTATTGAAAGGAGAAAAATGGGCAATATTGAAATAAAAGGTAAAAAAAGGAAAGAAATACTTGAAAAAGCAAGAGAAATTATAAAAAAATGGGGATTAGTTTTACCTTCTGATTATATTTTAGTTTTGGATTTTGGCCTTGGTGAATTTGAAAAAATAGGTCATATTGAGTTCTTTATTGTAAACAGGGAAAGACAGAATTATTGTGGTAAGTTTATTTTTATGTTTAAAGGGCAGACATGTCCAGTTCATTATCATAAAAAAAAGGATGAAACATTTTTTATAGTTAAAGGAAAAGTAAAAATGGTTTATAATAGGAAAGTGAAAATTTTATATCCAGGGGATGTCCTAATTATGCCTGTCAATACAGAGCATACTTTTACAGGACTTGAAAGTTCTTTATTACTTGAAGTATCAAATGCATCAATTTTAAAAGACAATTTTTTTAAAGATGATAAAATAAATAAAAACATACTAGTAATTTCTCAGTGAAGACCGTTAGTTGTTTAATGTTTTATGTTTTTTTAACATTACACATTAAATATGAATGGTTAAGTGAGCATCTTCTATGACACTTGTAATTGATTCTGGAACTACCAATACAAAAGCATTTGTTTTTGATGGAAAAGGTAAGATTTTAGAATATACCTATTGCAAAACGAAAACATATTATCCGGAAAATAAATTTGTTGAACAGAAAGCAGATGACTGGTGGAAAGCATTTGTTTCTTGTGTCAGAAAACTTAAAAATAAAAAAATTTCAAAAATTGTAATAACAACACAAGGTGGCACTTTTGTTCCGCTTGATAAAAATTTAAACCCTATATGTAATGGAATAACGTGGCTTGATACAAGAAGTAGTAAAGTTGCAGAAGATATAAATAAAATATATGGAAGAAAATATTTCTATTTCAAAACAGGGCATTTTATAGATGGTTGGGCACCCCTATCAATTATTTTATGGTTAAAAAGATATAAACCAGAAATTTATTCCAAAATATGGAAAATTAGTTTTGTTTCTGACTATTTAAACTTTAAATTGACAGGGAAATTTTTTATAGATAAAACAAATGCAGGAATGACAACTTTTTATAATATTGGAAAAGATAAATGGGATGAAGAATTGATAAAAATTGCAGGAATAAAAGAAGAATTTTTACCTGAAATAGTTTCATCTGGTAAAATAGGAGGATATTTGAGAAAAGAATCAGCAAGAATTCTTGATTTAGAAGAAAATACACCTATTATTTCAGGAGGTCATGATCAATATTGTGCCTCTTTTGGTGCAGGAGTAAAAGATGTAGGTGATTGTTTACTTTCATGTGGTACTGCATGGGCATTACTTATTTTAACAGATAAATTAATTTTTCCATCTGAAACAAACTGGAGACCAGGTAGATATTTAATAGAGAATAAATTTGGTCTGATGGGTCCTATTTCAAGCGGTTGTTGTATTCTTGATTGGGCAAAAAGAGTTTTTAAAGGATTAAAAAATTGCAAAATTTTAGATAAAATAAATGTAGAAGTGGTTCCATATTTTTCAGAAGGTAAAGGAGAAATTAAAAATTTATCTTTATCAACTAAACCAGAGGAAATTTATTTTGCTTGTTTAAAATCCCTTGTCTTTCAAGTAAAAAATTATATAGAACAAATAAAAGATAAAATTGAAATTAAAAGATTTTTTCTTGTAGGAGGTGGCGCAAAAGAAAAATTTTTACCTGGATGGGTAAAGGAAATTACAGGGAAAGATATAATAATTCCAGAGATAAAAGAAGGGGCAAGTTACGGCGCATATTTATTAACTAAACTTTAATTAGGAGGTAATTATGGAATATTGGGCAGATATTAGTGGGGAAAAAATACCAGATATAAAAGTTATTCCACCAGGTCCAAAATCAAAACAGTATCATCAAAGAGCAAGCAAATATATGAAAGGATATTCCTCTCAGGTTCGGCTTTTTCCTGTTGTTTTTGAAAAAGGTCATGGAGTAACACTTACTGATATTGATGGTAATACTTATCTTGATTTTTCTTCTGGAATATATGTGACAAGTTTAGGGCACTGTCATCCAAAAGTAAGCCAAGCAGTTTGTAAATATGCAAAAACACTTATGAACTGCCATGATTTTACAACTCCAATCAAGACCAAACTGCTTGAAAAACTTGCTTCAATTACGCCAGGAGATTTAAATGGAATTCAATTATATGATAGTGGAACAACAGCAGTAGAGGCAGGTTTAAGAGCAATAAGAGCAGCAACTGGGAAATATGAGTTTATTTCATTTCATAGAGATTTTCATGGGAAAACATTAGCTTCGGTAAGTTTAGCAAGAGTAGATAAAACACAAGGGTTACGAGCACCTGGTTTTTTTCTTGTGCCAAGGGGTTATTGTTATAGATGTTCTTTTAAAATGGAATACCCTTCATGTAATTTGTATTGTGTTGATTATATTGAAGAAGTTATAAAAGAGGAGACAACTGGTAATGTTGCAGGGATAGTTCTTGAACCAATTCAGGGATGGGCAGGAAGTATAGTTCCACCGGATGGTTGGATTCAGAAAATAAGAAAATTGTGTGATAAGTATAATATATTACTTTTTGCAGATGAAGTTTTAACATGCATGGGAAGAACTGGGAAAATGTTTGCTATGGAACACTGGAATACAGTACCTGATGTTATAACTCTTGGTAAGTCATTTGGAAATGGTTTTCCAGTTACTGCGATGGTTATAAGCGAGAAATACAAAAATACTCTGGAAAAAATTTCTGCTTCAACAAGTTATGGGGGTAATCCAATGGCATGTGCAGCAGCACTTGCGTCAATTGAAGTTATAGAGGAAGAAAATCTTTGTCAGCATGCTTTAGAAATAGGAGAATTTATTATGGGTCTTTTAAAGAAAATGGAATCTCAACATCCTATTATTGGAGAAGTAAGAGGGAAAGGATGTTTATTAGGTATTGAACTTGTTAAAGATAAAAAAACAAAAGAGCCATTTGAAGAAGCAGGTAAAATCGTTTATCAAAAAGCATTTGAAAAAGGACTTGCGTGGATACCAGCAGGACATATTTTAAGAATGTCTCCACCTTTAATTATTACAAAAGAACTTGCTAAAAAAGGTATTGAAATTATTGAAGAATCAATATATGAAACAGAAAAAGAGTTTGGTTATTAAAATAAAGGTGTATAATGAATAGAAAATTTATTGAAAAAACATATGAGGAATTAAAAAATTTTATTTCAGAAAATTCAATTGTTTTAATTCCTATTGGACAAACAGAAGAACATGGACTTCATTTACCTGTTAAAACAGATGCGTTTATTGCTGAGAAAATATGTGAAGGGATTGCTGAAGTAAGTGAAGTTCCCGTTTTAGTTATGCCAACAATTTACTATGGATATTCAACAAAAGAAGTTTTTAATTGGCATGGATGTCCTGGAATAAAAATTGAAACATTTATTTCTCTTGTTTATGATATATGTAGTTCTTTAATAAAAATGGGATTTAAAAAAATTGTTTTAGTTAGTTCTCATGGGAATCATACAGGAGCGCTTGAAGTTGTGGTTAGAAAAATTGCTGATGATTTTGGTATTTATATGGCACTTACAATTCCAAATGTTATAGCAAGAGAAAAAATAAATAAAATACTTGAAATGGGTTGGCGTGGAAGTTGTCATGGTGGAGAATATGAGACATCTTTAATGCTTTATCTTGATGCAAAAAGTGTAAAAATGGAAAAAGCAACTGATATAGATATTTTAAATATCAACAAAAAATTTTATCCAGGAAAGATTTTTATTTCAACATGGGGATTGCAGAAAAGCAAAACAGGAATTTATGGAGCCCCAAAGACAGCGACGAAGGAAAAAGGAGAAAAAATATTTAATGCAATAATTGAGGAATATTTAGAATTTTTAAAGGAATTTTAAAGAAGAAATAAATTTATTTCGTAAATCCTTACGGAAGTCCGTTATGTTAAGACAGTACATAGGGGATAGTACATAGTTAATAGTACATAGTCGGTAGTACATAGTTTAAAGCAATAGAGTAGTAAATCAAAAATCAAAAATCAAAATGACAATGCAAAATCCAAAATGGAAAATTCTAAATCCGAAATACGAAGCACGAAACAAAATCAAAAATCAAATATCAAAAATCAAAATGACAATGCAAAATCCAAAATGAAAAATTATAAATCCGAAATCCGAAGTACGAAACAAATTAATTCGGGGAAGCTGGGTATGGGAAGATAGT
>Ga0123519_10007190_pt1 | contig 17331 bp, 13 predicted proteins | sample YelNatPaOPRAMG02_FD_87396 | JGI IMG/M metagenome (GOLD analysis project Ga0123519, IMG submission 87396) | Hot spring microbial communities from Yellowstone National Park - Yellowstone National Park OP-RAMG-02 (version 2) | ecosystem: Environmental > Aquatic > Thermal springs > Hot (42-90C) ... | reverse complement strand
CTGATTCAATGAATTCTGAAATCTTTTCCATTATTGGACTTTGGGGCGTTATAGGATATGCTGCTATTACTCCTACATTTGCATGTAAACATGCATAGGCAGCAGCTTCATTTCCCGTTATTATTTTTAAATTTGGCATGATCTAAATTCTTTCTCCCTTTTTAATTCTATTGCATTATACGGGCATTCGTGCGCACAAATTCCACAACCTTTACAATATTCATAGTTTATAACCGGCGGTATAGTTCTTGATATAGTTCCTTCGGGACATGAGATCCAACATATGTGACAATTATGCTTATTTTCTCTTACTACAATACATTTTTCTACATTTAAAACCGGTCTTAAACTTCGCCATAGACCAGTTTTGCCTGCCTCACCTATTAATGGATATTGAATTGATGCAAGAATTTTTTTATATGCATCCGGATATTGATCATCAATCATATATTTTTACCTTTCCTTATATCTGCAATTTCCATTATTTTCTTCGCAATTGATATATATCTATTAGATAAATTTTCATTAAATCTTTCTTGAATTGCTTGTACTATAAATTTAAATTCAATTTGCTCGATAATCTTTGGTATCAATCCCAATATCGGAACACTTACTAATGGTTCTCCATCTAAAATTAAATTAGATTCAATACATAAATAAGTAATATTTGCACAAATAACTGTAATATCTTCTGAAATATTAAATTCTTTAACTACATCATTTGCGCATTTTTCTATATTAATAATTAAAGCACCATTCGGTTTTATTATCTTTATCATTCCGTTATTTAATATTGAACTATCTAATACTAATAAAAAATCGGGATTTTTAATGCTCTGTCGCGTCCAAATTTTATAATCAGATAAACGAGTAAAAGCCATAACGGGGGTGCCTCTTCTTTCAGTCCCAAAAGTAGGTATTGAGGTTACATCTTTAAATTTACCACTTAAAAAAGCCGCTTCAGCTATAATTTGAGAACAAGTAACTGCTCCTTGACCTCCACGTCCTAAAATTATTATTTCTTTATTCATTATAAATCTCATTAATTCTTAAATTTTTTATTTAAAATAATTCAAGAAAATTAAACTTTTTCTTTAAACAGAAATTATTTTTTATAAATTTTTAATATTTTTATTTAATAATTTTAAAATATTCTAAATTTAAATTCAAATTAGTGAAAATTATGAATTTCAATCTTATAGAACATTTTTATCCGAAAAAAGGAGAAAGCAATTTAAAAAAACTTTCAAAACTTTATCAAAATAAAGAAGAATGGGAAAATCGTGCTAATTTAATTAAGGAGGGAATTTTAAAAAACGCATTTTTAAAACCATTGCCAAAAAAAGTTGAATTAAATCCAGTTATTCATTCAAAAAGAGAATATGAAGATTATACTGTTGAAAATTTTTATTTTGAAAGCATTCCGGGATTATACGTAACAGGAAATTTATATAGACCTTTAGATAAAATCCAAAAAATGCCTATTGTAATTTCACCGCATGGTCATTTTAAAAATGGAAGATTTAGAGAAGATAAACAACTTTTATGTTCTACATTAGCTAAGTTAGGAATGGTAGTTATATCTTACGATATGGTTGGTTGGGGGGATAATATACACGTAGAACACAATTGCAAACATGCACTAACATTTCAATTACTCAATAGCATTAGAACTATAGATTTTGCATTGAGTTTAGAAAATGTTGAACCAAATAAGATAGCAGTAACAGGTGCATCGGGTGGAGGAACACAAACGTTTTTATTATGCGCAGTGGATCCTCGGCCTTACATATCTATTCCTGTTGTTATGATATCATCAAGATTTTATGGCGGCTGCGTTTGCGAAAGCGGTCTTCCAATTCATAAAACAGAAGAATACAAAAGTAATAACGCGGAAATATCTGCAATTTTCGCTCCAAAACCTCAATTAATTATTTCAGATGGAGCTGATTGGACAAGATTGGTTCCTGTAAGAGAATTTCCTTTTATAAAAAGAATATACAGCTTTTATAAAGCAGAATCAAATATACAGAATATTCATTTTCCAAATGAAAAACATGATTATGGAAAAAGTAAAAGAATTGCTGTTTATAATTTTTTATCAAAGTATTTTAATTTAGATATACATAAAATTATGAATGAAAAAGGAGATATCATTGAAAATGGTAAAATTGAAGATATAGAAATCATGAAAGCTTTTAATAATAAATTTCCTCGACCTGAAAATTATCTAAAAGGTGATGAATTAATCTTTAATAAAATTAAAGAATTACAAACTTAAAGAAATGAATAATATTTATTTTTTTTCTAATTTTTCTTTTAATTCAATTAAGATTTTCATTGCGTCTTTTGGAGTTATCTCATTTATGTCTATCTTCTTAACATAATTCACAACTTCTAGAACATCTAAATCCAAATAATTCTGTTTTTCTATTGGGTTTTGGCTTGAACTTTCAGTAGGGATATATAATAATGTTTGAATTTGTTTTCGAACTTTTTCTTTTTTAGGTTTTTCTTCAATTTTAATTTCAGATTCTCTTTTTGAATCAATTTTTATTATATTTTGATTTGAAGAATTATTTTCAACAAGTTCAAATGCACGATTAATAACTTCTGATGGTAAGCCTGCCATCATTGCTACATGAATTCCATAAGATTTATCTGTACCCCCAGGAGTAAGTTTTCTTAAAAATATCAATTTTTTACCTTCTTCCTTAATTAAAAAATGATAATTTTTTATTCTTGGTAAAGAAATTTCAATTAATTCGTGAAAATGAGTTGAAAATAAGGTTTTTACAAATGAATTATGTAAATATTCAATGACTGAAAGAGCGATACTTTTACCATCTGTAGTACTCGTTCCTCTCCCAAGTTCATCTATGATAACAAGACTTTTTCTTGTCGCATAATTGAGAATTTGAGCAGTTTCATTCATTTCTATCATAAATGTACTTCTACCCCTTGATAAATCATCTGAAGCTCCAATCCTTGTAAATATTCGATCAATGATACCTATTTCTGCTTCTTCAGCTGGTACAAAACTTCCTATTTGTGCTAATAAACAAATTAAAGCAACTTGGCGTAGATAAGTGCTCTTACCAGACCAATTAGGTCCTGTAATTATTAATAGTTGTTCTTTTTCAGTATCACAATAACAATCATTTGGTACAAAAGGCTCGGAATAATTTAATTGCTCAACAACCGGATGGCGTCCTTTTTTTATTATAATTTTTTCATGATCTTCAATTTTTGGCATACAATAATTATTTAAAGCTGCAACTTCTCCAAAAGAACACAATACATCCAAGATGGCAATTATTTGAGCATCTTCTTGAATAAAACTAGTTTTATTAGAAACCTTTTCTCTAATTGAACAGAATATCTCATATTCAATATCTTTGATAGATTCATCTGCGTTTAATATTTTAAGTTCCATTTCTTTCAACTGAGGAGTCTCAAATCTAACTCCATTTGTCACTGTTTGTCGTTGCTGATAATAATCTGGTAGTTTTATTGCTTTAAGTGTATTATTTGTAATTTGAATAAAATAGCCTAATACTCTATTAAATCCAATTTTATAGCCAGTAGAAATTCCTAACTTGGATTTTTCAGATTCTTCATATTTTAGAATCCAATCTTTTCCATGTTTTAAAATATCTCTCATTTCATCAACGCGGGGATCAAAACCATCTTTTAGAATATTTCCTTCTTTGACTGTTATTGGAGGATTCTCAACAATTGAAGATTCTATTAAGTTAATTATATCTGAATAATCGTGAATATTTTTTATTAAATTGTTTATGAAAGAATTATTAATACTTGATAATATTTTTACTATTGATGGCAAAATTTTTAATGAGTTTTTAAGATTTACTAAATCTCGCGCATTTGCACTTCTTGAAAAATTTATTCTAGAAATAGTGCGTTCTAAATCACACATTTGAGACAGATATTCTCTAAGATCATTTCTCAATAATGCGTCATTTTTGAATATTTTAACAATTTCAAGTCTTTCTTCAATTTTTTTCTTATTTAATAATGGCTGAACTATAAATTTTTTAATTAGTCTTTTGCCCATCGGTGTTTTAGTTTTATCAAGAATATAAAGAAGAGTTCCATATTCAGTTCCATCTGATAAATTTTTAAGTAGTTCTAAATTCCTTTTAGTATTAGCATCTAAAAACATAATTTCAGATGAAATATAATTTTTAATTTTAGTAATATTCGGTAAAATGGTATTTTGTGTTTCAAATAAAAAACTTAAAAGTGCTCCTGCTGCGCATATTGAAGATTTTAAATTTTCAATCCCAAATCCATCCAAATTCTTACAATTAAAATGTTCTAATAATTTTGAATAAGAATTTTCGTATTTAAATGCAAAGTCATTGAACTCTTTAATAATAATTTCCCGATTCATCATATCTTTAAATTGAGACAAAAATGCTTGATTTTTGTAAAGATAAGAAGGTAATATTGCTTCCACTGGATCAAATCGAGCAAGAAATGAAAATAATTCCGAATAATTTTCATCCTTAAAATTATTTTTCGGTAAATTATAATCAGAAACGAAAAAATCTCCACATGATAAATCAATAAATGCAATTCCAAATGTATTTCCAAGTAATGAAATTGAAACTAAATAATTATTTATTCCAGAATCTAGCAAGTTTTCATCAATAACCGTGCCTGGAGATAAAATTTGAGTTACTCCTCTCTTTACGATTCTGTGTTCTTGTTGAGCAATTTCTGGATCTTCAAGTTGATCAACAATTACTACTGTTTCTCCGTGTTTTATTAAATTTTTAAAATGTTGGATGGCTTTATGAGGTATTCCAGCTAATGGACATTTACTATCTCCTAGTCCTCTACTTGTTAAAGTTAATCCTAATAAATTACTGACCTTTTTCGCATCATCATAAAATGTCTCATAGAAATCTCCCATTCTGTATGCTATTATATAATTTGGATATTTAGATTTAATTTCATACCAATGTTTCATCATTTCCGTAAGTTTATTCACGTTTAATTTTCTCCACTCTTCGGTTTTTGAATTTGAATTCAAATCATTAGAACTCTTGAGCATCAAAATTCAACTCAGTATTATCTTTTGTTATTTAAATTATACATTTATAATTTTGAATTATTCTAAAATTTTTTAATTTCTATTTATATATTTTAAATCTTAAATTCTTAAATTTCATTAAATATTTTATTAATCAATTATTTAATTCGAAAACAATTAATTTTAAATTAGTTTTACTAATTTTAATTATGGAAAAAAAAAATAATTTAGTTCAAAACGATTCCTCATTAAATATAAAAAGAATTAAACTAATCAAAAATTATGAAAAAATTGCCGCCGGTGAAGTGATTGAGAGACCTTCCTCCGTTGTTAAGGAACTAGTTGAAAATTCCATTGATGCAAATGCTAAGAAAATTGATATTATTATAAAAAATGCTGGTAAAGATTTAATACAAGTTATTGATGATGGACTTGGGATTCTACCAGATGATGTAGAAGAGGCTTTCAAACCGCACACTAGTTCTAAGATAGAATCGGCAGATGATATTTTTTCATTAAATACATTGGGATTTAGGGGAGAAGCTTTACATAGCATTGCTATAATTAGTAAAGTAGAAATAATGACTAAAACAAGATTGTATGATTATGGAATAAAATGCGTTATTGAGGATGGAAAGGTGATTAAAAAAGAAAAATTTGGTTGTGCAGATGGAACTAACATAAAAGTTATGAATTTATTTTACAATACACCAGCTAGACTAAAATTTCTTAAGAGCGATCCTATAGAAATGGGTCACATAACTGATATTGTGACGAGATTAATATTACTAAATCCCAAAATTCATTTTAAATTAATTAGCAATGGTAAAACTATTATTAATTCGCCTTCGACAGAAAACTACAAAAATATATTATTCAATTTATATGGAAAAGAAATAGTTGAAAAAGTAGTTGAAATAAAATATGAGGATGATGAAATTAAAATTTGGGGATTCTTGGGAGATCCTGCATTATCTAGAAATTCTTATCAATTTTCAAGTGTTTTTGTAAATGGTAGATTTGTGATTTCTCCATTAATAAATAAAGCAATGGATGAATCTTATAAAAACTTTATCATGACAAAAAAGCACCCGTTTTTTATTTTATTTATAGAATTAGACAAGAAAAAAGTTGATATTAATGTTCATCCGACTAAAAAGATTATAAAATTTGAAAATGAATCAAATTTTTATGTAAAATTAGAAAAAATTCTTAAAGAAATAGTTATCAAGGAATTTGGTTATAAGAAATCAATAGACTTAATAAAATCTTCTCAAATATCTGCTACATTTAAGGAAATATCTGATATTTCAAAATCCATAACTTCTAAAGATGTAAATATTGAAAATTATAATATTAATGATATTTCTGATTATAAATCGAGTAAAAGAATAAAAGATTCTGAAATAGATGCACTAAATTTATTGAAAAATTCAACAGAAGAAAGTTTGACTAACTCAAAATTGCCGAAAATCTCATCTTTAGAACCAATTAAGAAAAAAGTTAAATTAACTCAAATGTATTCTATTTTAGAAACTCCTGAAAAATTAAATACCAAAATACCTGAACTGCCCAATTTATCAGACCTTATAAAACAAAGAGATTGGATAGACACCAACGGAGTTTTTCCAAAAATAAAAATTCCCAACGAGGCATCTCAATTAAAAAAACTCTATTTTATTTTAGAAGGAGAAGATGGTTTTTATATTTTGGATATGCATGCCGCGTATGAAAGAATCAATTATGAAAAGCAATTAAAGCTATTTAAATCCGGAATGATATCAAAACAAACTCTATTAATCCCAGTTATATTTGAGGTCCCTTTAGCAGAAGTTGAATTCGTGAAACAATCATTAGATAAAATATCCAAGTTTGGGTTTGAAATCGATTATTTTGGAAGCAATTCATTCAGCATTAGAACAATTCCCGCACATATTAAAGAAATATATGATGAAAGTATAATTAAAGATATGTGCTTAGAAATAATTAACTTGGGAAAACAATTTAGTTTAGAAGAAGAATACGACCGAGTTATTAAATTAATTGCATGTCGTATGTCTATTAAAGGAGGAGTTGAAATTGATGATCCAATCAAGGTGATTAAGTTAATACAAGAACTGGCGAAATGCGAAAATCCTCACCATTGCGCTCATGGAAGGCCGGTGTTGTTATTTTTCTCTTATAATAATATCGATTCATTATTTCATAGAAAATAAAAAATAATTAAAAATTAGTTTTAGTTTTAATAGTTTTTAAATTAAATTTAATTTATATAAAAGCTCTTGTTTATCTATAATTTTCAATCCTCGATTTTTACCGTATAATTTAGCATGACTTGAAAAATCATTACCAAATAAAATTCCACCTGAAAATCCTACATCAATGCAAGCTTTTTCAAATAATCGCACTTGATTGATACCTATAAATCGATCCCAATCTTTTACAACAATCCCTATTTTTTGATTATTATGATTAATTACACCATCGAATTTCCATTTCTGTCCCGATTCGCCTTTGATTTTATCATTAAGAGCTTTAAACTCAAATTTTTTAGTTAGAAACTTAAATACAATATCTTTAAGTGTCATTTTATTTTCTTCTTGAGTACTCATATGAACACCAAATTTTTTTTCTTCTGTTTATAATTATATTTTTATTCTCTTTAAAAACTTGATAATACAACGATAATACAAACATTTAAAAATAAAAAACTAAGTTAAATCAAATTGATTGAATAAAAATATAGTTACATCACTCTTTCGATTTATTAAATTTAAAATATTCTTTTTACAAGCATTAATAATAAAATCAATCATACTATTACACATTTTAGAACAATTCAAATAAACTTCAAGTTCATTTTCCTTTACATTACTTAGACAAAATTTTTTACAAACTTTTTTTAAAACCAAAGTTTTTCCTTCTGCATATAATGGTTTAAAAGTGCCACAACAATCTATCACTCCAACGATTAAAGAAGGAGTAACATCTTTAAGGTAATCTCTTAAATTTTCTATTCTTTTTAGGACCTCTTGGTCCGTGTGATCTTGCTTAAATTCATCTAATGAGTATTTTAAATATTCATCTAATAATTTTCTTGCTTCCGATATTTTTTTCTCATCAATGATTTTCCAGCCTCCAATTCTTTTGCATTTATTACCTGAAATTTTATCAATATCCATATTTAATATTTCAAAAGAATTTGATTCATTTTGTTTAGTATTGCTATTTAAAGATTGATGAAAACCCGTAGGATAAATCCAGCACTGGGGCGGTTTCATTCTTAAACTGTGTAATTTGCATCCATTCAATTTATCATCAAAAAATATACATTTTGAATCTTTTTCTCTAACATTTATTACGAAATTAAAAACGTTTCCTCTTTTAAAATATTGCTTAGTTGCTATTTTTTGCTTAATATAATATTCAGCTAAAACTTTTGGAATATCTATTTGAATATAACAGCAATCTCCATGACATATATTCGGGTCAGTACAATTTGGACTTATTATAGCTTCCGCCATTAGATTATTATACTTATTTATGATGTTTAAAATTTGTTCTTCATTTAAATTGCTAGAATCTTTCATCTAAATTACAACCACATCTAGGACAAAATTTATTTTTATCGAATTTTTTTATAATTAATTTTTCACGCAAAGATTTATTAATTTCTGCAAGATCCTTTGGTTCAAAAACTATCAATTTTAAATTTTTTTGCTTGTAAAAATTTTCTTTAATTTTTTTATTTCTAAAATAATTTCTACCAGAAAATCCAAAAAATTCAATATAAACATCATAGTCTGGTAAATAAAAATCATATTTGAATTTTGGTTCATCAGATTTTTTTGAAATATAATCTTCATAATTATGTTTTATATTATATTTAGATAAAGCATTATCTATCACTAATTCTGAAAGAGAACGAACTTTATGACCATCGTCGCAAATATAAGCACCTGGATATGATTGAATATATTCCTTTTGACTTTTTCTTAGAATTAATATATAAAATAATAACAATAAAATAAAAATTATTAAAAAAAATAAACTGAATATTAAAATACCATTCATATTTATAATTTTTATTTTAAATATTTAAATTTTTAATACAAATATTTTTTTTATTAAAAGAGAAAATCAAATTAATATATTGAAAATATTAATTTATCTTGAAGTCCAATATTGAGTTCTTCCTACTTTTTGCGTTCTATAAATAAAATTCTCTTGTTCTAACTCATTCATAATTTGCCAAATTTCACTATTAGTCATTTTGAAATATTTTCGAATTTCTGGTGTGGACATTTCTTGGCCTCTAAGCATATTTATTATAATTCTTTTAACTTCATCTCGATCTTCTTGATTATTTGGATTTTCATTATTTTGCATAATTTCTTCCATTTTTTCAATAATTTGATCTGCTATTATAGAAAGATCATTTATTTTTTTAGCAATACCTCTTGGTTTCATAAATAAACAGCACAATTCCAATCCTTTTGGAAATGCTACAATGTAAAATTCATCATATAATATTGCTCTCGGTTTTAATCCCTCATTTCCACCTTTGAAACTTAAGTAAAAATTTATCATAAATGACTCGAAATCAATATTTAATGGAGAATCTACAAAATTCTGAGTCCATTTCAATATAGGCCCTTCTATCATATCAAAACCAATCATGGCTGCCGCCATTATTTCACTTTCATCGAAATTCATATAACCACATCCAAAAAGTTTTTTCACTCCTTTATTATTATTAAAAATTACTCTTTTCATTTTGAATTTGTTCCAAACACCAAGTTATTGCTTCAATTAAAACATCTCTATAAGTTGGATCGATTGCACAAATCCCAATTGTTGGAATTTGTAATACATTTTTTATCCGTTGAGGATCCATATGTCCTGGTAAATCTTGTTTATTTGCCAAGGCAATGATTCTGCAAGAATCTTCAGGTAACAATGATTGAGTATATTCAACTAGTTCCTTAGTACTTAAGACATTCTTAGGTGTAGAATCTGTCACTATAAAAACTAAATCAGCTCCATGAATATATTGGGTTAAATTCTGCTTTAAATACGCCTTTTGCCCGCCAAAATCCCATAAAGATATTCTAAATCCATTGTAATATATTGAACCTAAATCAAAACCTTGCGTTGGATTATATTTTTTATCTATTATTCTCTGTGTTAATAATTTCATCAGAGTTGTTTTTCCAACAGCTGGAAAACCAATAAAAACAATTTTTCCAGATCTTGCAATATTATTATTTACAACTATATCAGGTTGGGAAAATATAGAAGTCATTAAAAACACCCTAAATATTAAATTTATACTTAATTCAATTTAAACAAATTTAGTTTATTAAAATTTATATTATCTGGATATTACAGAAAATATTTTTTTTTTAATTAATTTAAAAATTTAAATCAAAAATTTAAATAAAATAATTTAAATTTCAATATATTTTTAAAGAAGAATTATTATTTAATATATATTCAAACTTAATTTAGAACTAGAGTGATCAAGTTTGAAATTGTATTATTCTATGGAGATTAAAGAAATTGTAGCTCAATTAAATTCTGATTCTGATAAAGGAATCTCCGATAAAGAAGCGAAATTAAGATTAAAAAAATATGGTAAAAATGAATTACCAAAAATCAAGAGGGGATTCTTAAGAATATATTTGGCTCCTTTATTTTCTTGGTTAATTGTTATATACTTAGTTGGCGCCTTATTAATATATTTCTTTAGTGTATTGGAAGGTAAAAGAGATTTATCTGATGTATATATTACTTTGGCAATTGTAGCAGTAAATATGTTAGTGGCAATTTTCCAGCAGTTCAGAGCTTCAAAAAAATTGAAAGCATTAAAAGAAATTATAGCACCTACAACGACGGTTATTAGAGACGGAAGCAAGAAAAAAATTTTAGCTAAAGAAGTTGTTATAGGAGATTTAGTATATTTAGAGCAAGGTGCAAAAGTTCCTGCAGATGCAAGAATAATTTCATGCTCGAACCTTGAAATGAATGAATCATCTTTAACTGGAGAAAGCGAAAGTGTTAAAAAAATTAGTGAATCATTACCTAATAAAGAACTTTCAATCAGTGAACAATCAAATATAGTATTTAGTGGAACATTTGTAACTTTAGGAACTGGAAAAGCCATAGTAATTAAAACCGGTGCAAATACCGAAATAGGAAAAATCTCCAAAAATTTAAAAGAAGCGGGAGTTGGTTCTATACCTTTACAGAAGAAAATGAATAATTTTGGAAAATGGTTGGGAGTTTTGGTAATATTATTTTGGTTTTTAGTGTTAATTTTTAAATGGATTTTATCTGGTTTTAAAGAATTAGAATTTATAACATCACTTATAGCCGCAATGGATATAATGCCTATTAATATACCTTTATTGACTACGATTATTTTACTAACAGGTGTATTAACTATGGCCAAACATGGTGTTGTCATAAGAAATTTAGCTTCCGTAGATAGTCTCGGAAGAATATCAGTTATATGTGCAGATAAAACAGGGACCTTAACTCAAAATAAAATGGTTATAGAATATATTAATACAAATGATTTCAAATTTAAGGTTACAGGAAATGGCTATGCACCTTATGGAGATTTCTATAGAATACTAGAAAATTCAAATGAACTACTCCAAATCAAACCATTAGAATTTCCTTTGGTATTAAAATTAATTTTACAAGCAGGATACTTAAATAATAATGCTTCAATAATTAAAAAGCAAATTAAAATAAATTCAAAAATTATTGAAAACTGGGATGTAATAGGTAGTCCTACTGAAGGGGCTTTAATAACTTTATATAAAAAAGCATTTGAAGATATTGACCTTAAACAATTTGATGAAATTATCGAATTCCCATTTGATTCATCTTTAAAAAGAATGTCTAAAGTTTTCTATTCGAAAAAATATAATCAAATTACTGTTTTTACTAAGGGAGCAAGTGAAATAATAATTCCATTATGTACTAAAATTATGCAAAATCAATCCATAATTGATTTTAAAGACTCAGATAAACAAAAATTCTTATCAGAAATTAATTTTTATGAATCAAAAGGATATAGAATTCTAAGTTTAGCTTATAAAATTATGACTGAGTTACCTACTAAAAATCAATCCAATTCAAGAGAATTTGTTGAGTCTGATTTAATATACTTAGGATATGTCACAATCATAGATCCACCTCGTCAATATGTTAAAGAATCAGTGCATCAATGTTATGACGCGGGTATAAATGTAGTAATGATAACTGGAGATTCTCCAATTACTGCACGCTTCATTGCAAAACAAATCGATATTATACAAAATGATAATGAATTAGTAATTGAAGGAAAAAATATTGATAATTTAAAAGTTGAAGAAAGTCTTAACAATATTAAAGTATTTGCCCGTGTTGATCCTATTCATAAAGAAAAAATTGTTAAAATGTTCCAATCTCAAAATAAGGTTGTTGCAATGACGGGGGATGGTATTAATGATGCATTGGCATTAAACTTAGCAGATGCAGGTATTGCAATGGGTGTGCAAGGTACTGATGTTGCAAAAGAAGCTGCAGATATGATCATATCAGATGATTCTTTCAATTCAATAGTAACAGGAATTAAGGAAGGAAGAGGAATTTTCTCTCGCATCAGAGCAGTTGTTTTTTTCTTCATAGTTACTAATTTATTTGAGGGAGTTGTACAATTTATTGTTGTTATATTTCTAAAGATGCCTTATTTTTTAACAGGAGTATTCTTTAAACAATGGATGTTTTTAAGTGTAACAGCTCATATGTTCCCTGGTTTAATTCTCACTTTTGACACACTTGATAAAGAGGTAATGAAACAAAAACCAAGAAATTCTCAAGAGATTCTTGATAAAATAACTGTAAAATTAATGGTTCAATACGGCATACTACTTGCATGTAGTATGATAACAATATATCTTTTGGTAATTTATGGAATTATTCCTTTGTATACACAAAATTATGAATTTGGTTCTCAAAATCCTTATTTTATGTATTCTGATTATTTTGATTTAAATTATTATTTTAATAGCCCAGAAGAATACCTAGAATTCATAGATATTTGCAATAAATTGAATTTACCAGCCAATCTTAATACATTAAGGCTTTTTGGAAAAACATTAACAATGTTAATGCTAGTTTTATTTTTTTGTGAAAGTATATTAGCACTTCAAATTCGAAGACCAAATAAATCTTTATTAAAATCATTAAAACAAGATTTTCCTCTGGGTGCTCTTATTGTAATTGGATTTATATTTGGTTGCTTTATGGCATTGATGTACGTTCCTAAAGCACAACTTGTTTTTGTTCATTTATTTAACATTAATTTTATGTTTATGTATTTAGCACCGATTGATTGGTTGATTGCCTTTTTGTGCTCTTTAATTTGCATTGGAGGATTTGAATTAGTAAAATATTTTAATAGAAAAAAAGGAAAATTTATTTAAAAGAAATCATATTCATCATATTTTGCGTTCCATGTATCTATAAGATCTTCTTCTTCCATTTCCGATTCCAATTCATCTAAATTGTCTAATAGTTCGGACAATTTTTTTATTCCTTCTTGGTTGCCAATTGATTCATAAATTTCCAAACTTTTTAAATAATAATCTCTTGCAATTTCATAATTTCCAGATGCCTCATAATCTTGCCCTATATATCTAAGATTTTGAGCTTCTCCTAATTTATCACCAGCCAATCTTTTCAATGCTAGAGATCTTTCATGGCATCTAAGACCATTTATATATTGTTTATTTTTTGTGTATAATTTCCCAAGATTTTTCAATATTATCATCATTTTCTCTAAATCATTAATATTTTCTGCAATCTTCAAACAGGCTTCATAATATTCTATTGATTTTGGAATATCTTTTTTACCTGCATAAAGCAATGCTATTTTATTCAAAATACTCATTTTAGATTCATCGCGAATTGCTTTTTCCAATGCTTTTTTATAAAATTCAATCGCTTTATCTTTATCTTGCAAATTATTATATAATCCACCAAAAAATTCAAATAATTCCATTTTTTTACTTTCTGGAACTATTTTATACGCTTCTTCCGCTAATTGTAAGGCATTTATTAAATCATTTGAATTAAATAAAGATTTTGCCTTAGAAAAAAGATAATCAAAATTTGTATTTGACATAAAATTCACTTCTATTTTAAATTTTTTTATTTATATAACTTTAATTTATAAAAATTTAAATTTAAAATAAATTATTTTTTTTCTAGAATTGGAGTAAATTATTTTAAAATATAGAAAAATTTTATTTTGGTTAAATAAAAATTTTTAATAATTTAAGATTTTAATTTTATAGGAAATGATAAATTTGGTTGATTTTAAAAATTTAAAAGATGAAATTAAGTTATCCATTTTTGATAATTTCCCTATTCCAATATTAGTTTTAAATGGAGATAAAATTGTATATTATAATGATGAAATTCTAAGATTACTAAATTTAGATTCTAATTCATTGCCAATTGGAAGTAAAATTACTAAAATATTATATAAAGAAGATATTGAACAATTTTCAACAGATTTAAATGAAATTTATAAAAATAAAAATAGAATCTTTAAAGAAAAATCTTATCGGTTTAATATTAAAGATGAAAAAGAACCTAGATGGTTTTCATTATCATATATGAAATATAAATTTCACTTTTATAGTAAAAATGATCAAATTGAACATGATGAGTATATTATTTTTATAATATCTTATGAAACTGAAAAAAAAAAGGCACAATTAACTTTAATTCAAACTCATAGATTAGCTTCCATCGGTGAACTGACTTATGGAATTGCACATGAAATTAATAATCCATTATTCGCTATTTTAAATTATGCAAATTTAATAAAAGATTCAATTGAAAAGGATTTTAATATTACTACTAAATCTGAAGAATATGTATTTTTAGAAAATATTATTAATGAATCAAAGAGGATTTCTAATATTATTCGTAATTTATCAGACTTTACTTTGAAAGCAGAAGAAAAAGTATTTAGGCCAACTAACGTTCAGGATTTAATATCTGACGTTGAAAAATTATTAACCTATGATATTAAACATTCGCATTTAAAATTAATAAAAGATATTGAGGAAAATATTCCTAAAATATTATTACAACAGTACAGAATGGAACAAGCTTTATTTAATATTATTCTTAACGCAATTCAATCTTTAAATTTGTCCCAAAAAGAAGAAAAAAAAATTATTATTAAAGTATATACTGAAAATAATTTGAATAATAACTTTCTAATTATTAAAATTTATGATAACGGAATTGGTATTCCAGAAGAAGACTTGCCAAAAATTTTTACACCCTTTTTTACTACAAAAAGAGATTTAAAATGTGTAGGTTTAGGTCTTTATCTTGTATATAATATTATAAAAGATCATAATGGAACAATAACTGTAGATAGTAAAGCCGGAGAATGGACTGAATTTAAATTATCCATTCCTATTATATTGTATAAAGAAGAAAATCTTATTGAAAATGAAGATTTATAAAATTATAATTTAAATAAATAATTATTTAAGGAAAATTATTTATCTTTAAATTTATCTATTTAAAATAAAGAGAAATATAAATTACTAAATACAATAAATATAATATTATTCTAATCGATTAATTCTTTTGTAAGAGAATATTTTATTATTTAAAATTCAAATTGAAATTGTCTTTAAAATATAAATAATTAAAAAATTCAGTGAGAACAAGATGGGAACTTGTAAATATTGTAATAGTAATAAAATTGTTTATCATTGTGGAAAATGTGGATCAGAGTTCTGTTTAGATCATTTAATTTGTACAGAAAATTACACTTGTAAAAACCATTCGGAAATGAATTATACTCGACAACAAGCAGAGGCCAATAATAAACTTTGTTCCATACTTATTCGAAGCAAATGTCCAAAATGTGAAAGTTTATTATATATCGATATATTACCTGATAAGCGTTATTATTTGAAATGTACTAAATGTTCATGGAATTCATATATGTTCATTCCTGCCATTTATTACACGGATAAAAGATCTGTAATTCGAGAGGGAATTACTCAAAAAATTATTCAAAAAGATATTTTATGCAATGAAAAGTTAAAAAAAAATAAAGGAATTAATGTTTGCCCAAATTGCCTTGTCGAATTCCTAAAGAATGGAAGTATGACAAGTTTTGATACTATTCAAAATATGTTTAATTTAGAAAATCAACTTATAAAAATTTTAAATAAATTAATTGATGATAAAAGAATTTCCGGTTTCGTAGATCTTAAAAATAAATTATTTATTTACTTATCAGAAGATTCACGAGAAACGGTTGTTAAAAATATTTTAACCAATGGATTTATTGTTATAAAAAATGTGGCTAATAATTTAAACTTATCCATCGAAACAACCATAGATTTAATTTTAAAATTGATTTCCGAGCAAAAAATATTTGGAACTTTTGATCAAACCCGTGAAAAATATTATACAATGGATTATCTAGAGAAATTTATCGTAGAAAAAGTTAATCAAGCTGGAAGAATTTCAATTGAACAATTGGCAAATCATTTAAATTTAGAATATGACAAAATGAAATTTTATTTAATTGAATTTTTGAAATCTAGAAAATTAGAAGGATATTTCGCAGACGCTGGAAAACAAATCGTAACGGTTGATAAATTAGAAAAGGAATTAATTGCTTTTTCTAAAGAACATGGTATTTATAAATTATCTGAAGCTGCCCAATTTTATAATGTGACTGAAGAACTCATTCGAAGAACTATTTTTAATTTAGTACAACAAAATAAGATCCGCGGTCTTTTTACCCAGAAAAGAGAATTCATATCTGAAGCAGAATTGATTGAAAAAATTAAAGGAATTTCTAAGGTTTATAAAAATATTAAACTAAATGATCTGGCTAATAAATTAGGAATAACTATTGCTAAGGTTGTTGAACTTCTAGAACATCTTATTTCTACAGGTGCTATTTATGGGTATATTGATAATGTTAGACAAGAATTTATTTCACAATCTCAACAAAGTATCCCCGTTGTTACTAATGTTACTCCAATTCAAAATACTACTTCTGAATCAGAAAATATAGAGGTCCTTAGAGAATATGACTTTGTCGGAGGCCAACTTCATTTCAAAGTTGTAGTCCGTAATAACTCAGATATGGCCATTCATGATATTAAAGTAATTTTAGATGTTCCATCTTCGTATAATAGAAAATCAGATATTATTAATAT
>Ga0123519_10007189_pt1 | contig 17332 bp, 20 predicted proteins | sample YelNatPaOPRAMG02_FD_87396 | JGI IMG/M metagenome (GOLD analysis project Ga0123519, IMG submission 87396) | Hot spring microbial communities from Yellowstone National Park - Yellowstone National Park OP-RAMG-02 (version 2) | ecosystem: Environmental > Aquatic > Thermal springs > Hot (42-90C) ... | reverse complement strand
TTATCTCACATCTTGCGCAAAGCCTCGCAATAGACTATAGTAGAGAACACTGCCACGCTTGTAGTGACGACAGGTACAACATACTACCGTTTTGCAAGGAGGCAAGCAGAATACCTCTTTAGAGAGACATTTTCTTCTCGTTTTGTCAGTGTAACCACTACCTCGGTCATTGGGGGAGATGACGTGGCGAAGAAGCAACAGAGAAAGAACAGCAGGGTGCGCGAGGCGACCCCTGTGTATCAGGCCTGGTGTCACGCAAGCTGTTATGAAGGGCAAAGGAACGGGAGTGAGCCACTTGCAAGGAATTTTTCCTGCATTGGCTCTGAAAAATGTGCCTATATTTCCTGCCTTACCTGTTTTTCTTGAATAACATCGGCAAGCTTGGAAAAGCCTCGCGCAGGTGCCGCAGGGCATAGCGGGAGAAGCCGCGCTCACTGGCAAACTGGCTCCATGGCCTAAACGCCGCCAGCGTCACCACTTCACTTCGGCTCAAGGAGGCGGCTGGGCCAGGATGAACAGCTTTCTGTGGCAATTGCATCTTGCAACAATCGTCCACGATCACGTACAGTGTCAGGAAGGTCTCAATGTCCATCAGCAGTTAGCTCCTTTTCTTAGAAAGTTTGGATCTGCTCACTGTAAGACATTGGGCCTCTTCCTTTCAACTCCTTTCTATTTCACCCCAAACGTTTTACTAATCGACTCTGTAGTATTATAAAATTTTCAAATTAATTATTAGGTATTGAAATGGAAGTTTTTCGGTTGAGAATCAGTTTTATTTTATCATAAGGGTTGAGGTAATGTAACTACTGTTGAGGTAGCTCCAGGGCTATTTAATTCTGCCCTGCCAAGAAAGAAAAGAAAAGGGCCACTCTCTGCTAGAATGAGTTTATCAAGAACACTCAGAAAGCAGGGACTGATCCTCATGACCTCTCTTCTACAAGACGACGTGAATGAGTTGGCTCAACGGCTGAGACAAGCAGAAATGCTCTCCATCTATCTGGCGTCGAGTTGGACAGTATACTTCTTGTTCATGGAGCCTCCTTGAATGGTTCTGTTTTGTTCATCCTTCAAGGATACTCCTTCTCCTTCAGCTCATCAAATCACAGTTGACAGAGTACTAGTCGTACCTCCACACGGCTTGCTCCGGCCCGCAGGAGTGAGCGGATGGTGGAGTCACAGGCAGAGGTCGAACCGTGTGTACATGGTTGTGAGAACATTTTGCACGTATCCTGGGCCTAGCTCATGTATGAAAGATATGGTAAAACCGCTTTTGAGATGCTTCTAAGTGGTTTCGTTCGCGCGTTGTGAGAGCATTTTGCACGTATCCTGGGCCTACCTCTCCTTGGGTACAGAAACCATCTCGCACTCAACACCTACATCAACAAACGCAAGCTTCGCGAACAAAGCTTATAGGGAGATCGTTATTGAAAAGCACAGCAAGTAGCTCCCGAATTGGAATGGTCTCAATTACGTGTCAAAGGTTGACTCAATCCTCAGCGAAGGTTTCGCACGCTCCTTTTCTCAAGGGAGCGACCCCTGGGTACTTCTCCAAAAAGAACACGATGAGAGGCGATTTTCCGGTTCACCCTTTCGCTTTTTGTGTGTATCCTCAGCTTCCCTTGAGTTTTACCTGATAGAGCAATGTCATTGGTAAGTTTTCCAGCATGTATACTGACAGAGTATCGAGCGTGAAAATGCCAGGAACGTGTAAGGATAGCAGTTCAGCTTCTTCTTCAGGACTTACAGGAGAGCGACTTCTCAAAGTACAATGGGGTTGAAAAGGAAAAGGATTAGGTTCAAAGCTAATACCAGATACCGCAATGCGCTGATGCAGTTCTCGAAAAGGAGTTTCATCCTGAAGAGTCAGAACAAAAATATCTGTGCGAGGGAAACGTAGTACTCGGCCAAAAGAAGCTGTAATGGGTTTAGTATGGGTAGCGATATTCTGGAGTGTACTGAACACAAATGCAGGTTCTTGTCCGGCTTTGATCACACCAACACCACTAGAACCGGCGATAGTAATTTCAGCAGGTAATGCGGCTCGGAACTTGTCGTGCTGATGTTTTTTGATGTTAAGGATGAACTGTGCTTGTGGGTCTGGAAGGTCCAGGCAGATATAGGTTGCATGAGCAAAGGTCATATCCGCTCTACTTTCTAGCTGGTTCATATTGCTGAGTTATTATCTGCCCTCCCTGTATGGCAAGAGACAGAGTTTAAGTTGCATCTGCGTGAGCAACAACGGGATATCATCCATTCGTTCGGTTTCTATGCTCAAGGCTTCTTTCATGCCCAGAGTCTACCAGAATCCCGTTTTTTCGTTCAGATTTAAGCGAACGGGAAGTATCTTCTTTCAGATTCTTTCGATAATTGTAGCAATACCCTGGCCTACACCAATAGACGCAGTAGCCAGTCCAAGGTGACCATTACGACGTACAAGTTCATGCACTAGAGTGACGAGTATGCGAGCAGCAGTACAACCAAGCGGATAACCCAATGCAATTGCTCCGCCGTTGACGTTAACTTTGCCTCATCAATTTCCAATTCACGTATGCATTGTATAGCTTGCGCAGCAAAGAACTCGTTAAGTTCGATCAGATCAATATCCTTTAAACTGAGTCCAGAGTGCCACAAAACCTTGCGTGTAGCAAAAATAGGGCCTAAACCCATATATGCTGTACCACAAATAATAACTGCTAAATTGACAATACGAGCTATTGATTGCAAGCCTGGTTGCCGTACCATATTATGGGCCATCAGTACTATAGCGGCTGCTCCATCATGTAGGATGGCAGAATTGCCTGCAGTTACAGTGACATTTTTACGAAATACAGGTTTTAGTCTCGAAAGTTTCTCTAGCGTCGTGTCTGAGCGCGGCTGCTCGTCAACTGCAAAGACTTGAGGTTCTCCATGTTTCTTCTCTGGGAGTAGTACAGGCACTATCTCTGCGACAAAATGGCCCGACCTTTGAGCTGCAATAGCTCGTTGATGACTCCGCAGGGCATAGATATCCTGATCAACTTGGCTGATACGGGAACGTTCCGCGATGTTTTCCGCAGTTTCACCTGAGCTATATGGATGGTACATAGCAGCGAAGCGCGGGTTTATAAATCGCCACCCAATGGTGGAATCTTCAAGGTGCATATGGCGGCTGAATGGGGTATCTGGCTTAGCTAAAATAAAGGGAGCGCGGGTAGCACTCTCTAAGCCGCCAGCAATAAATGTACTTCCGGCCCCGGCTTGAATGGCTAAAGCAGCACTGTTAATAGCTTGTAAGCCGGAACCACATAATCTGTTTACTGTTTGTCCTGGGGTTTCAACAGGCAAACCGGCGAGCAAGAGTGCCACGCGTGCAACATTGCGATTATCCTCGCCCGCTTGATTAACACAGCCTAAAATGACGTCGTCAATGGTAGCCGGATCGATGTTCGCACGTCGTACTGCTTCAGCAATGACGATAGCTGCGAGGTCGTCAGGCCGTATATCTTTTAGACTGTCATTGTAACGCCCAATAGCCTCCCTCCTCTTTGTCCTTGATGAAACTTGATCAAGTTTCATCCTGAGCTTATGCAAACAAGGAGCATACCAATGTTTCGATTCACATCTGGAAGATATACAGTCAGCGTTTCATCTGACCAGTCGGAGCCATCATTCGAGCGATACAAGCAAGAAGCAAAATTAGTGGAAAGTTTTGGTGAGGACATTGATGGGGATTTGTTCTGCTGGATTGCCGTTGCAGAAGGAATGAGGCTGCCTTTCCTTTTCACAACCTACAGGTATACCTATGATGCAGAGGAAGGATTTCATTCAGGAATAGTACTGCTTCCTGAGCATCATAGAGTGTTCATTGGTGTCGGTGAGCAGCTCGTTGCTTATAAATTAGATACCCCCGAAAGATTATGGGAGGAGCAAGCCTATGGTGGATTCTGGTGGTGGGAATATCATCATCATTACGTGATTATGGCAGCAGAGCTTAAAGTGGCAGTATGGACGAAAGATGGTCAGCCTCTCTGGTCGCTTCCTACTGAACCACCGTGGGATTATACGCTGGATGATGAGCTGATGCATCTCACCGTGATGGGGCAACAGTCTTCAATCATCTTGAAGAGCGGAAAAATCGTTTCGCTGGAATGAATGGGGCGTGCAAGCTTTCCAGACAACCAATCGGCTAGTTTGAAGAGAGAAAGACAAAGCACGTGCATCAAAACGGCTTGGAATGTCAACGTCAACCGCCAAATGTGTGATTTGCCATTGATCCTGTCCTCATCAGACAAGATATGATTCAAAAAGTGTGTGGACAAGTTATGATTCCATTTCATATGGAGTCCACGCCGCACGGCTTCGGTTACGCATGTGTCCAGATGGTCCCTTGCCTGATCCATCAGGGAATGGCTGAAGATCTCACTTTCTGAGGAGACTGATGAGGCGGGAAAGCGCCACTCTTGAGGTAGGACGAGGATTCGTGCAAACATCTCTCATAGCGCTGTAGCTCTGCTTCTCAAGCCAATTCAGAAAACATCATGACGAGAGCAACTTACCCAGAGAAGGGCAGGAAAGATCCACGAAAGCCGCTTGTATGATCCCTCTCAAGGCTGTATGAGGCAAAATTTTGGAACAAAGGTGCGCTATGAGAGATGTTTCCATGTATCCTGGGCTTACCTCTATAGTTGTCGGCAATGCATTCGAGCCATTGCCCATCAATAAAGGCATAGATCACGCCCATATCATAGGGCTCAAAGCGCGCAGGAACGGAGTGACCAGCAACATCTGACGCATGCATACGCTCATTCCAGTACTGTAAGCCATTGACCGTAATCCCACGGCTCCGATGGATTTTTGCGGTTCCGGTACGAGTCGTCGGTCGCGTCTGCATCACACAGGCATGCCAAGAACTGCACTGTCCAGCATTGCTGCGCCTCAAACGCAATCGCAAGCTGTACCGACGCCCAGCAGAGAGACCAGCGGGACAACGCGGAGCCTCACGCAAGCATGGCACCCTGCTGCACGGCTCGCGGCCCGAAACGCTTGAGGCTCCCGATGCTCGCTGGGAAGGCGAAGATGAGCAAGGCCAGCGCGTGGTCGTCTCGTGTTGGCAACACCTGCATTTTCAAGAAGCGGTGCAGACCGAGGTGTGTGTGCTGCGTGTGCAGAGAGAGGCGGCCCGTGGTAGCAAGCGCGACCCAAAGGAAAGCTGGTTTGTTTGGACGGATCACGAAGAGCCACCGTTGCAAGAGGTGCGTGGCTGGTACCAGCGCCGCTTTTCGCACGAGCATGGCTATCGCCTGCTCAAACAAGCGTTGTTCTGGGATAAGGTGCGGGTGCGCCCTCCTGAGCAAATGGAACGATGGAACTGGATCGTGGCGTGTGCCTGTAAGCAACTCTGGTTGGCTCATGATCTGGGGCAGGCCGTCTCTCGTCCGTGGGAAAAACAGCAGCGTCCGGTGACGCCGCAGCAAGTACGCCGAGCGATGCCCAATCTTTTGTCCCAGCTTGGCACACCGGTGCGGGCGTCCCAACCTCGCGGAAAATCGCCTGGCTGGCCCAAAGGTCGGGTCAGGACGCCTGTTTCCCGCTTTCCGGTAGTCAAAAAGCAGCCAGCGAAAGGCAAAAAGCGGGCCAAAGCAGGGTAACACGCCGTCTTCTTTGCTCATCAGTTCCTTTTCTCTGAATGCTTCCAAGTATTCAGCTAGCCCAATTTTGTCTAAACATCAATGAGAGAAAAGGTGTGGCAAAGAAAGTTACTGGTTCTGTAGTGGTAAGGGCCTGATATTGGCTGTACTTCCACCATCGACAGCGATCTCCGTTCCCACAACAAAGGAGGAGTCCGAGGAAGCGAGGAAGAGTGCGACCTTTGCCACTTCCTCTGGGCGACCCATGCGTTTGACTGGCACCCGGCTGGCGAACATCTTGTGCAACGTCTCAACGACCTCTGGTGGATTACCCGCTCGCTCCAAAATGGGTGTCTCGATTGCCCCGGTGGTGATCGTGTTGACACGGATGCCACGCTCAATGAGTTCAGCTGAGAGCGTACGCGCCAGGGAGTGCAGCGCCGCTTTGCTGGCAGCATACACAGAAGTGCCAGCCATCCCCACCAGTGCACTGACCGAACCAGTGAGAATAATCGAAGCCTGATCGTTCAACAAGGGCAACGCCTTCTGAATTGTGAAATAGGCCCCTTTAAAGTTGGTGTTCATTTGCTCATCAAAGAACGCTTCATCCGTCTCAGCAAGCGTCCTGTTGCCAGTGATGCCTGCATTGACAAACAAGATGTCCAGGTTGCCAAAGGTTTCCCGCGTACGTGCCATCAAGCTATCAAGGTCACTTAGCTTGGTAACGTCAGTGGGGACTACCAGAACTTCAGAGCCCAATTGGGTAGCGACCGCTTTGAGCCTCTGGCGATCTCGTCCTGTAAGCACGACTCTGGCTCCTTGCGCGTGAAATTCTCGCGCAGTCGCCAGACCAATGCCGCTACTTCCACCAGTAATTAAGGCGACTTTTCCCTGTAGTGTGCTCATAGCACCCTTTCCTTTCAAGAAACGAAGAAACAAACAAGTCTCTAGATGGAGTATCTACGCCAGATGCAGAACCGCTTTCCCTGTGAATTGTCTTCGCAGCAAGTCTTGCGTGACCTTACCGACGTCGTGCCAGGGTGCCTCAACCTCGATAGACGTTTGTAGTTTTTGCTCGGCCACCAGTTGCGCGAGCCAGGCCAGATCTTCGGAGCGGGGGCGATTATCAAATTCTGCATACATATTCAGTACATAGATGGTCGTTCTCCCGGCGCGGATGAGGCTCATGAAATCTATGGTGGCCGATGAAGATGCCGACCCGCCTGCAACGACGCAGGTTCCCCCCGTTGAAAGCTGTGGGATGGCGCTCTCCAGCATTTTTCCACCGACCAGATCGACAATCAAGTGATATGGACCATAAACATGTCCAGACGATAGATCGTCGCCTACGATTATCTCATCGGCACCCATCTCCCGGACCATTTTCTCCTGGTGGGCCTGACGAACCGTTCCGACGACAAAGGCACCGCCGAGCCGGGCAAGCTGGAGTGCGAATTGTCCCACCCCACCGGTGGAACCGGTAATCAACACATGCTTGTTCAGCAGAAGGCCGCCTTTTTGCAGCGCACGGAACGCGGTGAGGCCTGCCGTGGGTATGGTCGCGCCCTGAGCAAACGTCACATGAGCGGGCAGTTCGGCCAGCCTATTTGTTGGCACTGCCACCTGCTCGGCCCATGAGCCGCTCGGAACAGAGCCCAGCACCCGGCTTCCGGCCTTTGGTCCTATTCCATTGGCAGCTTGCTTGATCACCGTTCCGGCCAGGTCCCAGCCGGGTCGCCAGCCAGCTTCGGCATGCATGGCACCCATCACCTCTCCTCGATTCAAAGAAATGGCCTCAACCTGAACAAGCACTTCTGACGGGCCAGCCTGGGGCGCTTCGACCTCTTTAATGGCTAGCCGCCCTGGAACTTCAGGATCAACAACTATCGCACGTATTGAACTCATCTATCTTTCCTCTTTCTCTGGTAGCAAATTCGCTTTCTGGGAATAGTATAGGCACAAGCGGATGTTGTATCAAGAGTAAAACTACACCTGACTTTCGACCCTTCTCTCTTTCGTATCGTCAGGGGTCGATCGCAGATGGAATGAGGGAAAGATGTCATTACACATTCCTGTACTGCAAGAGGACAGTCCGCTCTCAAAGAAGCAGACATATGTGTTCCAGCAGATGCTCAACGCAATTGAGATGGTGCGTATCAGGCGTCAGGAAGAGTATCGCGAAAAGCACCATCCGCAGTTGAAGCGTTTTACGCAACAAGAACTCAATGATGACGTGTGTCCGGCCTATAAAAACTGGCTCATCGGGCGTTCCCATCGCCTGCCAGTTCGTTCGATGCTGATGCAGATTGCCGACTATCTGGAGTGTACCCTCAGTGAGCGCAACGAGATCCTGCTGGCGGCACAATATGTGCCGGAACAGCCGGAGTGGGAAGGCGCTGATTTGCAGCGAGCGGTGGAGTACGCACGACAGATTATGGCGTCGTTGCCCTATCCGGCTATGGTGGTCACGCGCACATTCCAGGTGCACGCTGCCAACGAGTTCTTTCTGCGCCTATTTGAATTACCTCCGCTCGATACGATTCCACCACATCTGCGCAGTACGGTTCATTTCCTCTTGCACCCGGAGGTTCCCAGGCGTTCGACAATGAGCGCAGAGGCACGCGCAATGTGGCAACAACACGTGCTTTCTGGTATCCAGCTCTTCAAGCAGCAGAACGTACTCTCGCAATACGAAGCCTGGTATCAGCAGAGTGTGCAGCAGTGGTGCGAGATTCCGGGCTTTCAAGAATACTGGGAAAAGGCGCGAGCTGCCACCGGGCAGGAAGTAGCGCCAACAAAGCTTGTGCTTGCGCGCATGGCGACAACTGGCGAGATACTTCCTATACGTCTACGGTATGTACAGATCGCCATCAGCGGCAAAATCTCTCCGGCGGTCGCGGCGTTTTTGCCGGACGATGAGGCCGCACGGGCCGCGTTTGCCTCGTTCGGCAGTGTTGCCTCGTAGCCTTTGTTGGTTGGTTGATAGAAGATACCATGGCGCTCTGAGAGGGGTAAGCTCAGGATAGATATTGTTGGCACATTGTCACCTGAGATGGCCCGAAAGTGCAATCCTTTTATTTAAAGGATAAATGACGGTTTCTCCCAGGTGATGTAGCGGTGCCCATTTTCAGGTGACTAAGACACCAGGGTGAATGGTAAGCCAATGGCCTCGTCATGCTAAATGGCTTTGCTACTGATGCCCGTTCTCATTCCTGGGAGATCAAGGCTTTGAGATATCTGAAGTTTTTGCCCAATTCAAGTACCCCCTTTCAAGCATCATATGATGAGGTGTCATCTGTGGTGCATCTGTATGGCTGCAACTCATATGATCGGTGACACATATTGAAAGTATCCGTTGCAATAAAGATACGCCTTGGTTGCATCACACTCTCCTGGTATCACAGGAAAAAAGGGAACATCGAGAAAGCAGAAGATCTGAGAGATCAGGCTCAAATGCTTTCTTCGGTGAAGACCGATGACCCCGATTATTGGTACCTCAATTATGTCAGGTACGCCGATGACTTCTTGCTCGGTTTTGTCGGGTTAAGGTCAAAGGTGGAAGAAATCAAGCAACAACTCAGAACATTCCTGCGAGAGGAACTCAAGCTGGAGCTTTCAGAAGAAAAAACGCTGATTACTCACGCAAGAAGCGAAGCTGCAAGATTTCTTGGATACGAAATCACAACTCTGCAAGATAACGCAAAACGCACAAAGAAGAATACCAACCATTCTGGTGCTGAGACGATGTGCAGAAGCGTAAACAGCAGGATAGGACTGCGAATAGCGAAAGACATCATTGAGGAAAAATGTCAACGCTATCTGAAGGGGGAAAAAGGAATACATCGAGCTGAGTTGCTCAACGACAGCGACTACGCCATAGTTAGAGGGAGGACCAGGATACGTGCAACAATCTATCACAACAACCAGATGTTCTCAACGATGTCTCCTAAAACGATGTAAGCAGTGTCATAGCTGTCCGATCCTTTCACTGCTCCGGATTCTTCGAGAAAGAAGCGTACAGCATTCTCTCTGTCACAGACTGTTTCCTCCCAATCAACTAAGTGGCTGAACGAGCCAGATGCGATAGCCATCGGGATCAACCATGACGGCCTCACGAACCCCCCATTCGCGATCAACTGGCTGTTGCATCACACGCCCAGCAGAGCTTGCGACGGCTGATGCCGCAGCATCTACATTATCTACAGCAAGTTCCATAACCAGACCATTTTCTACAGGCTCTGGCTTCTCAATTGAGTGAAGAAGCAGCGCAATGCCCTGCTGCCCACCGATACGCAGCCAGACCATGCCGTCGGTAGCAGAATCCTCCTCAAAACCGAGAACGTCCTTATAAAAGGCGGTTGATGCCTCCACGTTGGTAACGGGAAGCACAAGCGTTCTCAGGCCAGTCACTTTGAATGTTGACATGATCTTCCTCCTGTACATTTTTTCATCAGTTCCATGATGTTCAACGGCGCTTTGGACGCTCTGCACACGGTCTTTAGATGAGTTCTTGTTTGATGGCGAAGTGCTGGCTCCTGTAGCTTGCCAGCCACCATCCTATGCCTGCGATACCGCCAAGACTGCCGGCCCAGATATTTGACGAGAAGGCAAGAAGTACAAAGAAGACTGCTTCAATGAGAAAACCTGTGCCGTACCAGATGTAGGCTGCATTCGTCCTCTTGCCCACGACACGATCCATCACTATTGCGGAGAGGAGAAATGCTAGGCCATCAGCGACATATAAGAGACCGATGCCAAGACCTCCAAGATGATACGTGAGATCACCCAGCATCGGGATGATCACAAAGTAGGGACCTGACATTAAAGCAAAGGCAACACTTGTCCCAAAGAGGGCCAGGACGACACGATCCTGAAGCACAGCTTGCAGACCCTCTTTCAATTCCCTCAGGTAAGAAGGTTTCACGGCTGCGTTTGGCTCCTCGTAACCCTTCTCTTCCCAGTGGGTGATCCAGATCAAGCTGGCTGACCAAAGAAAGCTCAGCGAATTGATAAGGAAGGCAAGCACGGGATACAGGAGAGTGGTGATAATACCTCCAAGGGCAGCGCCCACAATGGCAAGGACACCTGAGGTGGCTATTGACCAGGAACTGGCCTCTGTCAAATCCTCTCCCGACACTACCAGAGGGATGACAGCGTTTCTTGTCGGAACAAACACACTGCTTGCGGTTCCTATGCAGAGCGCTCCTACATAGAATGCCCACATTTGGTGTTGCAACGTTCCCCAGATGAACAGGCTACTGACGAGCGCTCGCACGATGTCTGAGGCATACATAAGTGACCGTTTGGAATAGCGATCCAGAAAGGGACCCGCAAGAAAGGAGAAGAGAGCCTGGGGAAGGTCTAGACAGAGAAGTACCAGACCGATAGCAGTAGGAGAATGGGTCAAGTTCAGGATAACGGTAGCCAGGGCCACTTGATTAAACCAGTCGCCTAGACTACTTCCCGTCTGTGCCAGCCAGAGGCGGCGGAATGTCCTGTTGCGGAAAACTAATCGGCGTCGTCTGCTCATTGATCTCTTCCCAGGTTTAAGCTTCTCTTGGACGCTCTGAAAGCGGTTCTGCGAGAAAGATGTAGGTATCGTCAGGATCGCGCAAAGCGGCTTCACGCGCACCATACCAACCATACCACAGGTTTGTCGGCTCCATTTCTATCACCACTCCTCCCTTCCTCGCGCGATCTATAACCCACGGGTTGCGCAACGAGTTGTATCTGAGCAGCAATTTAGCTTGAGAGCGTTCTTCGCTCCTCTCCCATTTACATAATACATACATAATACAGAGGCATTTGCGATCCCTTGACCGCAAAAAATCGAAGCATTGAACGAGCCTGTGAAGACACCGAAGCCACAAAAGTGCATCTCGTTGCGCAACCCGTGGGCTTAAGGGGAGGCATCCTGAATAAAGCGCAACGAGCAGCCCTCAAGCTCCAGTTGCCAGTCGGGTTGGGGTATGTGGAAGATGAGATTATCCATCTTGATCCTGATGCTCAGGTTCAACACGCCTTTCGGGTGCTGTTTGCGACCTTTAAACGGACAGGGGCTGCCTGGGCCACTGTGAAGTATTTTGGGGAACAACAGCTTCTCTTTCCACACCGTATTCGCACTGGCCCTCATGTGCAGCAACTCGTCAACCATAAGGATGTCTATCTGCGGGTATCCTCTGCCTATCAGGGCAACCGCAGTCCCAAAGAGCAAATGATCTGCGGTTCCTACTCCTGCATTTCTTCCTGCACGTGACAAAGGCGATTTTCGGCACGTAGAACCAGCACCAGTTGGGCCAATTGATCGTCACTGATGCCGCTGCGCAACTGGCGGTTCAGCGTCTCTTTGGCCGACGCTTGCAATGGATAACGATAGATGTCTTCAACCGCTTTTGGCAGGTCTGGTGGCAGCGGAAAAAGGCTCTGCTGGTAGCGTTCGACGTAGTGCTTGAGCCGCTCATAGGTGCGCAGTCTTGCGCCACTTGGCCGTCCCAGTTGTCCGCCACTGCCTTGCCGTGCCTCCGCGATCATTTGCTCCACGCCGCGCCTGACCAGCTCGTGATGATCGTCTGGCAAAGGAAGCGCAGGCGTCGGCAGGTCACAGGCGGCGGCGCGCAGGATCGCCAGTTGCGATTGGGTCACGCTCTCTCCGTCGCGGTTGATCCAGGCCAGCGCATCATTGCCGTCGGCGGTGCGCATGTAGACCAGTGCCCCCTCTGGTGCCGTTGGTGTCGCCTGATGTGGGCGCACCGAAAAAACGACGTTGGGCAGTTGCTCCACGATACTTTTGAGCTTTGGACTGGCGTCGGTGGCATTTTTCCAGATCTGATAGGCTTGCGAGGCCAGGTCTACCTCGCTCTCTCCTTCGCCATCGAGGATCCCCGCCTTCTCGTTATAGAGGTCGATAAAACTCTGTGTATCGCCTTCATCCTCAAAGAAGGCCTCGTCAGTCCCTACCACCTCCGCGTTCTGTTGCAACCGCGCCCGCACGCGCTCGCGCAGGTGTAGCACCCGTTCAACACCCTCCGCTGGTAAGAAGGAATAACAAAGAATGGTAGGAGCCTGCTGTCCAATGCGGTCTACACGCCCCACGCGCTGCACCAGGCGGATAATCGCCTAGGGCAGATCGTAGTTGACCACAATGACCGCGTCTTGCAAGTTTTGTCCTTCGGAGAGCACGTCGGTCGCAATCAGGATACGCACTTCATCTTCTGGCGAGATCGTTTTGTCATTGCTGCGCGGACTGAAGCGCCAGACGAGGCGTGTCGGGTCTTCTACGTCGCCTGTCACCGCCTCCACTGACTCGATGCCAAGGGCGCGTAATTGCTCCGTCAGGTAGGCCACGGTGTCAGCAAACTGGGTGAAGATCAGGACTTTCTCCTCTGGGTGACGGTGCGTGAGCAGCTCCACCAGCGCGGCCAGCTTCTTGTCTCGACTGGCGTCCCACCGGTCACAACGCGCCAATACCGCGAGCAGCGCGCGGGCATCTTGCAGCAGATCGCGTTGCAGGTGCGAAGTGAAGAGGCTCGGACGGAGCCACTTGAAGCGGCGACGGTAGAGAATCTGATACTGCTGATAGATCTCGGCGGCCAGCTTTCGGTAGGCACTTTCCCCCGGCAGAGGCACAGTCTGCTCGGCCAACGGGTCAATCGTCAGCGCGTCCTGCTCGCTTTCCTCCCCTTCATCTTCCACGTCAGGTACCAGGGCATCCTCGTCCAGATCATTCTGTTGGGGATCGAGCAGACCCACATCCTGGGTACCCAGCGGTATGTCCAGGCCATGTTCAATGGCGTGCAGAAAGACGAAATTGCGTAGAATGTGGCGCTCAATCGACTCAATGAAGGCCGGTCCACCGCTTTCCAATCGTTTGAACAGGTTGGTACGACAGAAGCCCATCAGGCGCTTGTCGGCACGCGACAGGCTGTCGAGCTGTTGCTTCTCAGCAGGAGTGGGATGTGTGCGTTTCATGGGCGCGATATAGTTGGCGAGGCCGTAGCGTGGCAACGTCAGCGCATTGATGGCCTCCACCACTGGCTCGGCATAGAGCCTGGCATAGGGGTCATCCTGTGTTTCGCCGTCGGTCTGGAAGGTGATGGTGCGCGGCACACGCTGCGGGAAATAGGAGCGCGTGCCATCGCCAAAGAGCAGAAACCGGCGTCCGGTCGCAGGACGAGTTCAGCGTAGTGCTCCTGGATGAAGCTGCGCGTGCGGCGCACCAGATAGAGCCGCATCAGATCACGCCAGTCATCGGCATACTCACTCTTCTCAAAGGCGGTCAGAGAGCGCACCGGACACTGATACCACGTATAGAAGGTGCTTTCACCAATGCTGCTCACCAGCTTCTCCGGGCGAATGCCCAGGTCATTGCTTTGTTCCTGGCTCAAGAAGAGGCGCAGTTGCGTGGAGAGGTCAAGATAGCTCTTGTTGTAAGGGGTGGCTGAGAGCAGGATACACTTACACTCGTTTTTCTCGATGTAATCCTTGATAACCTTGTAGCGTCTGCCTTCTTGATTACGCAGGTTATGGCTCTCGTCGAGAATGAGCAGGCGATAGCGGCGCAGGGCAGGCAATTCGTTGATGATGTTGCTCAGCGAGCGCACCGTGCCAACGAGATGATAGGTGTGCAGATAGCCTTCCTACATCGTGACCAGGTGCTTCGGGCAGATGACCAGCGTTTCCATGCCGAAGTCATCCTGCATGACGCGGGCCAGCGTCGTCGCCATGAGCGTTTTACCCAGGCCCACCACGTCACCCAGCAGCACACCGCCTCGTTTGTTGAGGTGATGGGCAGCGATCTTGACCGCTGCGGCCTGGTAGGCAAAGAGACGATTACGCAGGTCGCCGGGGATCCGAAACGAGGAGAGGCCGGTACGTGCCTCTTCGGAGAGATGATAGGCCATTTTGAGATAGATATAGTAGGGGGGCAGCATCTCGGCCTGTGCCCAGCTCTCATCAATGATGTCGGCCAGTTCCTGCGAGATGTCCAGGCACCAGCGATCCTGCCAGCGATCCTCAAACCAGCGTGCCAGTTTCTTGCAGGCGTCCTGATCCAGCACATCAACGTTGAGTTCCCCTTGCCCGGAAAGACCCGCGAAGGTGAGGTTGCTACTACCGAGAAAGCCGGTGATGGGATTGTTGGGATCATCGCGGTAGAGCAGATAGAGTTTGGCGTGCAGTTTGTGGCGCAGAAAGAGTTTGACGACAAGGGTACCACTGCGCAATTGCGCACTCAGGCGACGCAATCCTTCCTGGTCGGCATTACTGGGCGCGCCCACCAGCAGTTGCTCGCGGAACTCACGGGCCACACGCGCTTTGAGATGGAGCACCACAGCCTGATCGATCTCTTCCGCACCTTTCAGGTTCAGTCGCTTGCGTAGCTCCGACTCCGGCGACTCGTGCATGCCAATCATGAGCCGACAGATGCCACCGGAGTTGCGCTGCCAGTGGGCCATCAGAGGATCAAGATCGCGCCAGCCACGCAGATTGAAGTAGCCAACACAGAAGTCGGCACGTTGGGAAACCTTCAGCGTACTTTGTAGTGCGTCCAGTAGTCGATGCTCGATGTTGTCAAAGATGCGTGGCATTATGATTCCTAATCCTTGATTTAATCGCTCTTGTTGCGCTTCATCTGATCTTTCTTATGGGTATTACTATCATACGTAATACCACTTATCTGAATATTTCCTGTAGATGTCGCATATCATCACACCTTATAAGCCACGTAGTTTGTCCATACCCTTGACCATATGTCTGATATCTTCCCACATCGACATTGCTTTTAAGGTATTCTAAGGAAATACACTCAAATTCCCACTCATTTGCACGCAACTGCTTTGACATCGTTATGGATGCATTCTGGTTTACTGCGTAGAGAAGAATAATATCACGATAAGCGATCCCGTAAGCCTGAGCATGTTTTAGGATATTCGTGTAGACTGGATTGATATCCAGATAATGCGACTCGCATCCATATGGCTTTATATTCTTTGTACCATAAACGGTTTTTCTAAGGCGATGCTTTTTAATTTTTAGTTCGACATATTTTCTTTCTCGGCCTATGTTCAAGAGCAAATCCGGTGCCCCTCGTATCTGGAACCGATTGATCAGGATACTCTGCAAGAAAAGGAGCTTGTTGAACGATAATTAGAACTGCCGGTGTGGTCAATTAAAATTGCCGCTTTTGACCTGTTCTTCGCACCCGCCCAGAGACGATCCACACACGGGGGCGGGATGGGGGCAAGCCTCCGCATTTCGATTGATTGAGGTGGTGGTAGGGTGACCAGGGGCAGAGAAGCGCGAAATGCGGAGGATGCGAGCGGAGCAGGTTCGCCCGGTGGAGGTGGCATGGAGGTAGGGGAGGGCGAGCCTGCGCTAGCTCGCAAGAATCACCAGAGGTCTTGGTACCCATTCCAAAACAGATGACAGACGAGCAGGCGAAGCACTTTTTGGTTTTTGTCATGCGCAGAGGTCCTCAAGATAAATTGCTGTGCTGTAACACGCCTCATTTGAGGCAAATCCGATGCAGAAATCGCAACCAATGATCCTGATCACCTCTGACAATTTCAGGCCATCAATCTAGACAGGAGCTAAATTGATGACCTACGATGGCACTCATCAACTGCTATGAAGGTGAGTGTCCTATGAAAAAGGATACCGAGGTGAAGCTCTTGATGCAAGAAAGACGAAAAGGTACCCCCCAACGGCTAGCGGCTGCACGTGCAGGGACGAGCGAGCGCACCGCCCGCACCTATGAAAAAGCGGGCAAGCTTCCATCTGCACTCAAGCGCCCTCATGACTGGCAGACGCGTGCGAACCCGTTCGAGGAAGATTGGGAGTGGGTGGTCAAACAGCTCAAACGCGATCCAGCCCTGCAAGGGTCCACCTTGTTTGCGCTGCTCTGCGAGCGACATCCAGACCGCTATCGACCGACACAAATTCGGACCTTGCAACGGCATATTGCTCGATGGCGTACGGTGTATGGGCCAGAGCAGGAAGTGATCTTTCCACAACGGCACCAGCCCGGTGAGCGTGCCCAATCCGATTGTACCCATATGGAAGACTGAGTGTCACCATCGCTGGAGAACCGTTCCCGCACATGGTCTACCACTTTGTGCTCACCTCCTCCAACGTCGAAGCCGTCAGTCTTTGCTTTAGCGAAACGTTCGAGGCCCTGGCCGAGGGGATCGAAAAAGCTTTGTGGCAAATTGGAGGTGTTCCAGAGCACCATCGTACCGACCATTTAAGTGCTGCTGTGCGCACATTACGCAAAGAGGATCGAGACGACTGAACCATTCGCTACCAGGCGCTCATGCAGCATTACAGCATGCAGCCAAGCTGGAACAATACGGGCGTGGCCCATGAAAACGGCGATGTGGAACAATCTCATCATCGTTTCAAAGAGGCCGTCGATCAAGCCTTGCGAGCACGATGGACGCGTGATTTTTCCAGCCGCGCCGCCTACGAACGTTTTTTGCAGGAGCTCGTCGCACCCAGCGGCGTATCTCACGGCTATTGCGTGCTTCGGGACTGCCCCAGGACAAAACTCTTCGCACTTTCCATCTCTTCAAGCTCACGCCAGAACTGCAACTTCAGATTGACCGTCTCGAAGGGGGAGGCTTTCTCTCTTCCAGCACGAATGTCATTCTGGCAGGGAAACCAGGCGTTGGGAAAAGCCATATCGCGGCGGCACTCGGCTACGAGCTGATTTTGCAGGGCCATCCGGTTTT
>Ga0123519_10007186_pt1 | contig 17335 bp, 14 predicted proteins | sample YelNatPaOPRAMG02_FD_87396 | JGI IMG/M metagenome (GOLD analysis project Ga0123519, IMG submission 87396) | Hot spring microbial communities from Yellowstone National Park - Yellowstone National Park OP-RAMG-02 (version 2) | ecosystem: Environmental > Aquatic > Thermal springs > Hot (42-90C) ... | reverse complement strand
CTGAAAAAATTACTGTAGCCATTTCAAAGGCGGGAAAAGCAACGGGCGAGTTTGATTACGATACAGCAAAAAGGCTTACGATAAAAGTCCTATTGCTTGCGGAGGAATTAATCAGAGACCGAGACCCACATGTAGAGGAAATACAAGACATAGTTGAGGAGATACTTTTAAGCAGTCCCTACAGGAAAACAGCTAAGGCATACATCATATACCGCGACCAGCATGCGAGAATGCGTGAGATTGCCCGTCAGGGTGGACTTGAGCTCATAGACAACTATCTTAGCAAGGTTGACTGGCGAATTAGTGAAAACTCAAATATGAGTTTCAGTCTTCAGGGGCTTAACAATTATATCTCCTCTGAGATAAGCAAAAGCTACTGGCTACACAAAATATATCCTCCAGAGGTGAGAGAAGCCCATATAAATGGCGATATGCATATTCACGACCTGAACACCCTTTCTGCCTATTGTGTTGGATGGGATTTGATGGACTTGCTTATCCGGGGCTTTGGTGGAGTTCCTGGTAAAGTTGAATCTCGGCCTGCTAAACATCTTCGGCCTGCACTGGGTCAGATTGTCAATTTCTTGTATACAACCCAGGGAGAGTGTTATTCCTCAGATACACAGGTTCTTACATATTCAGGTTGGAAGTATTTTTTTGAGCTCACAGAGCATGATTTCATCTTTACTATGAATACTGAGACAAAAAAAATTGAACTTCAAAAACCAGTAAAGTTTTACGAATTTGATTATAACGGTGCGATGTATCACTTTAAGTCCAAGAAGCTTGACTTGCTTGTAACGCCAAATCACAGGATGTTGGTGCAACAGTATAGTCCAACATCCAAAGAAAATGGAAAGCTAAAGTTCATTGAAGCAGAAAAATTCAATCCAAATACTCACTTTATACCAAAGCACGCATTATGGGAAGGCAGGATAGAGGAATACTTTATTCTGCCTGAGATCAAAATTTACCAATACATAAATTTTAAAAAAGTAAACAGTAAAAGTGAAAGTCCAGATATCCTTGAGGAAGAGGCAAGAATCTACAGCTCTCAACCAATTGAAAAATATGAGATCAAAGTGTTACCTCCAAAGAAGATTCCCATGAATCTATGGCTTAAATTCTTTGGATTCTGGTTAGCCGAAGGATGCACTTATTTGAGAAAGAGACAGAGAAAAGGAAGAGAAGTTCCCTACTATGAATACTTAGTAAGAATATCTCAGAAAAAAAGCGAAATTGCTGAAGAATTTGAAAAGGTGCTCAGTCAAATTCCCTTCAGCTACAACAAGAAGTTTAAAGCTGACTTAATAGAGTTTTACATTAATGACAAGCAATTGTTTTCATACCTAAGGAAATTTGGAAAAAGCTGCGACAAATTCATTCCTTCTGAAATTAAAAACCTAAGTAAGGAACAACTTGAGATTATCTTTGACTGGCTAATGAAAGGTGATGGCTGGAGTGGGGATGGAAACATAGAGTATTCAACAAAAAGTAAAAGATTAGCTGATGACATACAGGAGATAGTGCTTAAACTTGGAATGTCAGCTAACATTTATGAGAGAAAAAAGGGAAATTTCAAGTGGTATGATGTAGGAGTATCTTTAGCAAAAAACTTTAGACTCAATAGTGTCAATAAGCAAGTCACAAATTATGCAGGAAAAGTTTACTGTGTAGAAGTTCCAAATCATACTCTTTATGTAAGAAGAAATGGTAAAGCCTGTTGGTGTGGAAATTCAGCAGGAGCGCAAGCTTTCAGCAATGTGGACACCCTTCTTGCACCCTTCATTGCCTATGACGGATTGAATTATAAGCAAGTAAAACAGGCACTTCAGGAATGGGTCTTCAACCTCAATGTGCCTACTCGCGTTGGTTTTCAATGTCTTTCTGAAGACACCGAAATTTTAACCTTAGATGGATGGAAAAGATATAACGAAGTTGAAATTGGAGACTCAATTTATACATTCAACATAAACAATGGCGAGATTGAGACAAAATTGGTTACCTATGTTTTCAGAAAGGAATACTCTGGAATTATGTATAATCTGAAAAACAGAAGCCAGAGTCAACTAATCTCGCCAAATCATAGAGTTGTAAGAAAGGTTTTTAATACAGAAAAATACAGGCTGGATAGGATTGAAGATTTACTAAGCTACAGTTCACCATTAATTATTCCAGTAGCAGGAGAAAACAAAAATCCCGATTATCCCATCTCAGATGAGGAGCTTAAAATTTTCTCATGGATACTTTCAGAGGGAAGCATTGAGAGGGAAGGAAGTCACAGAGTTAGCATATATCAGTCTAAGGAAACTCATCCCGAGAACTATGAAGAGATTATTCAGCTTTTGGAAGATTTGAATTTTGAATATAGTGTTAAAGAGCAACACTCTCTTGGTAAGTGCAAGCATATAAGGCTAAAGCCAAAGTCAAGTAAAGCAATACATGAACTCATAGGCGCTAAGGTTAAAAAGTTTCCCGAATATCTTTATAGGTTAAGTAAGAGGCAAGCGAGACTATTTCTTGAAACATACTTAAAAGGTGATGGCTGGACCGAAAAGTTCAGAAAAAGAATAACCGTTACAGAAGAAGAAGCAAAGGATTTCATTACTGCGATTGCGGTATTGGCAGGATATAACTTTAATGTGAGAAAGAGAAAAATGGGAGGAATTTCCAAAAAGCTTCAGTATATTATTACCCTTACAGAGACAAAAGCTGACCATATAATGAAAATTGAAAAGATTGAATACAGAGGTATTATCTGGAGCGTTAATACAGAAAACGAGACTGTTATTGCAAGAAGAAATGGACAGGTTTTTATAACTGGAAACACCCCTTTCTCCAATATCACCCTTGACCTTAAAGTGCCTGAGCATTTTGTCTCTCAGGCAGTGATAATCGGAGGAAAAACTCAGGATGCTACATACGGAGAGTTTCAGAGAGAGATGGACATGTTCAATCAAGCTCTCTTTGAAGTGCTTTCTGAGGGCGATGCAAAGGGAAGAGTGTTTACCTTCCCAATTCCTACAATTAACATAACAAAAGATTTTGACTGGAATAGCCCAGTTGTAGACCTAATAATGCAGGCAACGGCAAAATACGGAATACCATATTTTGCAAACTATGTTAATTCTGATTTAAAACCAGAGGATGCTCGCTCTATGTGTTGCAGGCTCAGACTCGAAACTAAAGCGCTAAAGCATAGAGGTGGCGGACTTTTTGGTTCTAATCCTCTCACAGGAAGTATAGGGGTTGTGACCATAGATCTTCCAAGAATCGGATATTTAAGTAATTCAGAAGAGGAATTTTATCAAAGACTTCTCAGGCTTATGGAGATTGCGAAGACATCCCTTGAGATAAAACGGAAAGTACTTGAGAGATTTACAGATTCAGGACTTTACCCCTACTCCAAGCATTATCTGAGTTTTGTAAAAGAAAGAACAGGAGCTTACTGGTGTAATCACTTCTCAACAATTGGAATAATTGGAATGAACGAAGCCATAGCAAATGCTCGTTGGCTTAACTCTAAGGGAATTTGGACAGAGGAAGGGAAAGCCTTTGCTTTGAAAGTAATGGATTTTATGAGAGAGAAACTCCTTGAATATCAAAAAGAAACAGGCAATCTATACAATCTTGAGGCAACACCAGCAGAGGGAACAAGTTACAGACTTGCGAGGATTGATAAGCAAAAATATCCAGATATTATCACTCAAGGCAGCGAACATCCTTACTATACAAACTCCACATGGCTTCCTGTTGGATTTACAGAGTCAATTCATTACATATTAGACAATCAGGATGAGTTGCAGAGCAAATACACAGGAGGCACAGTTCAACATATATTCTTGGGTGAAAAGCCCGAACCCCAGAAACTAAAAAGATTCATAAGACAGGTGTTTGAAAAATATACACTTCCCTACATAAGCATAACACCAACTTTCAGTGTATGTTCTGAATGTGGCTACATTGAAGGCGAACACTCTACATGCCCCAAATGTGGTAGAGAATGCGAAATATATTCCCGTGTTGTAGGCTATCTCCGTCCTGTATCTAACTGGAATGAAGGCAAAAAAGAAGAATTCAAAGACAGGAAATATATGAAAGAGCTTTGATAAAGCAAGATTGCCTTTTTGAACTATAATTATTTAAACTATCAAATGAATTTAAATGAAAAAGAATTTCTTAAACTATCAGATAAATTTAATCTAATTCCTCTTTACAGGGAAATTATCGCAGACCTTGATACTCCTGTAGGAGCTTTTCTTAAACTTAATCGCCGCCCTTCTTTTCTTCTTGAGAGTGTTCAAGGAGGAGAGAAATGGGGTAGATACTCAATAATTGGTATTGAACCCTCTGTTGTGATTAAAGCAGAAGGTAAGAAAATAACTGTTCAAAAAGGACAAAACAGGAGGGTTTATAAAAAGTTAGAACCTTTTAATTTTTTAAGAAAACTTTTCACTCAGTATAAGCCCTATATTGACTCAGAACTTCCAAGATTCTTTGGTGGAATGGTAGGCTTTATTTCCTATGATACTGTAAAACTTTTTGAAAAAGTTCCTGATATTCCAAAACCCTCAATAGACATGCCTGATATCTTTCTAATGATTCCGGAAACACTTCTAATTTTTGATAATCTTAAACAATCAATCAAAATTGTGTATAATGCCTTCATAGATAAAGATGCAACTTCTATTTACCAAAAAGCACAGAAAAAAATTGACAACCTCATTTCTGATTTAAAAAGTCATAGTGATGAGAGATTTAGAACCTATCTAAATGTCCCTGAAAAAGGGAGCAAAACACTGCACGGATTTCATTCTAATTTCAGCAAGGAGGAATTTCTCTCTGCGGTAAAAAAGGCAAAAGAGTATGTATTAAATGGTGATGTTGTTCAGGTTGTAATATCACAGCGATTTGAAACTGAAACCCAAGCTCATCCCTTTGATATTTACAGAATTCTAAGAATTATAAATCCCTCTCCATATATGTTTTATATTGATACAGGCGAGGGTTTTCTTGTAGGCTCTTCTCCTGAAATTCTTGTTAGACTTGAAGATGAAAGGGTTATTGTAAGACCTATTGCAGGAACTCGTCCAAGAGGAAAAACAGAGGAAGAAGACCTTGCTCTTGAAAAAGAACTACTCAGCGATGAGAAAGAAATAGCAGAACACATTATGCTTGTTGACCTTGGAAGAAATGACGTGGGTAGAGTAGCAGAGATAGGTTCGGTCAATGTTACAGAATTAATGACAATTGAAAGATATAGCCATGTAATGCACATTGTAAGCAATGTAGAGGGGAAGCTTAAGAAGGGACTTGATATGTTTGATGTTTTTATGTCCTGTTTTCCTGCAGGAACTGTAACAGGCGCACCAAAGGTAAGAGCAATGCAGATTATTGAAGAACTTGAACCAACAAAAAGAGGTCCTTATGCAGGAGCAATAGGATATTTTGGATTCAGTGGTAATATGGATATGTGCATTGGCATAAGAATGCTAACAATCAAGGACAATCATGTATTTGTTCAGGCAGGAGCAGGAATTGTTGCAGATTCTATACCTGAAAGAGAGTATACAGAAACAGTTAATAAAGCAAAGGCTATGCTTAAAACAGTAAATTTTCTCCAATCTGGAGGACTGTCCTCATGATTCTTATAATTGACAACTATGATTCATTCACATATAATCTCTATCAATATGTTGGAGAGATGGTTAAAAACGTTAAAGTTTATAGAAACGATAAAATTACAATTAAAGATATTGAAAAAATGTCTCCTGAAAAAATTATTATTTCTCCAGGTCCTTGCACTCCTACAGAAGCAGGAATTTCAATTGATGTAATAAAATATTTTGCAGGTAAAATACCAATTCTTGGAGTATGCCTTGGACATCAGGCAATTGGAGCAGCCTTTGGTGCAAAAGTTATTCGTTCTCATGAAATAATGCATGGCAAGACATCTCTCATTTATCACGATGGCAAAACAATTTTTACAGGGCTTCCAAACCCTTTTGAGGCAACAAGATATCATTCACTTATAGTTGAAAGGGAAACTCTACCAGACTGTCTTATTGTTAGTGCATGGACATCAAATGATATAATTATGGGTATAAGGCACAGGGAATATCCTGTTGAAGGAGTGCAGTTTCATCCTGAAAGCATTCTTACAAAAACTGGCAAAGACTTATTAAAAAACTTTTTAAGACTATGATAGAAGAAGCAATATACAGATTAAGCAAAAGAGAAAACCTTCCTGAGGAACTTTTAAAGGGAAGCTTTATTGAGATAATTGAAGAGAAAGCTTCTCCAGTGCAGATTTCAGCTTTTTTAATGGGATTATCAATGAAGGGAGAGACAGAGGACGAAATTCTTGCAACTGTTAAACTTTTTAGAGATTATGCAATAAAAATTAAATCTCCTCAGGGAACAATAGATATTGTTGGCACAGGAGGAGACCATTCTGGTACATTCAATGTGTCTACTGCTACAAGCTTTGTAGTAGCAGGCGCAGGTGTTCCTGTGGCAAAGCATGGAAATCGCTCTGCTTCAAGCCAATGTGGAAGCATTGATGTCCTTGAAGAATTGGGAATAAAGGTTGATATGTCTCCTCAGATAGCAGAAAAATGTCTTTTTGAATGTGGACTCACTGTGCTTTTTGCTCCACTTTATCATCCAGCAATGAAAAGAGTTGTTCCTGTTAGAAAGGAATTAAAGATAAGGACTATTTTTAATATCCTTGGTCCAATGCTTAATCCTGCAGAGGTTAAACGTATATTGATTGGTGTCTTTTCAAAGGAATACATGGAAATAATCGCCCGAGTGATGTCAAAACTCGGAGCAGAGGATGTTATGGTTGTTCATAGTGAAGAAGGACTTGATGAGATATCAATCTCTGGAAAGACGTATATTGTTAGAGCAAAAGATGGTAAAATTGAAACAAAGACCATTACTCCTGAAGAGGCTGGATTATCTCGTAGTTCCTTAGACCAAGTAAGAGGAGCTGATAAAAGGGAAAATGCAAGGATTGTATTAGAAATTCTCAAAGGAAATAAAGGACCGGCAACAGATATGGTCTTGTTAAATGCAGCTTCAGCCCTTCAGGTTGCAGGGAAAGCGAATAGTCTCTCTGAAGGTGTAAAGATAGCAAAACAGGCAATAGATAGCGGAAAAGCTTATAATAAATTAGAACAACTTAAAAAACTATCTCATTCAATTTAAAAATGGTAGAGTTAGGCAAAATACAAAGACTCAGTATAGATGAGTTCAAAGGCAAAAGAAGGCTTTTTTGTATTCCAAATCTTTTTGTTTTTGATGAAGAAGATGAAAAACTAAAAGATATAATTGAGAAATACTGGCAGGAAGCTCTTATTCATGTTGAAAAACTTGAAAAATTAGGGTTTGTTACAAAAATTTTTATTGAGACAATCTTTATTGAAGGGCAGGAAGCAATTGATGTAATAAGAGAAACCAATCCTTATTTATATCCATTTATAGAGAAAAAAGTTTCAGAAGGTGCGGTTATTATAGGGATTGAAGACCCTGAAATATTTGGAGAATTTATTGATTGGGGAAACTGTCTTAGAATTGTTAAAACCAATGCTGTAATGCAGAAAATATTTGATTATTTTAATAAAATAAGCCAAAAAAGAATTGAGGAAATAGGAAACAAAATTTCAAGCAGTCTTCAGGAAGGAGAATCAGCAATCCTTATACTAAGAGAACAGGATAGAATTAAACTTCCTTTGCCAAAAGATATAGAAATTTTTCTTGTTGTACCATCTGCGTATGATGATGTATTGCGATATCTAAGAGATAAATTCTTTCTGCAGTAATTTTTATCTTTGCAAAATTCTTCAAAATCCTGTAAAATTCTATATCGGGAGTGTATGGGGTTCTGGTGTCCCTCCTGGACTTCAAATCCAGTGTTGCCTGTGAGGAACAGGCAGGGTGGGTTCGATTCCCACACGCTCCCGCCAACTCTTTAAAGGAGGTGCTTAATATGAAAATAACTCATTATTCATTTGGAAAAATTGTAGTAGATGGTAATGAATATACACAAGACCTTATTGTTTTTCCTGATAAAATCTTTCCCTCCTGGTGGAGAAAAGAAGGACATTGTCTTTGCATAGAAGACCTTGCTGAAGTACTGAAAAATAATGTTAACATTCTTGTTGTAGGAACAGGTGCATATGAAAGAATGCGTGTTCCTGCAAGCTTAATAGAAGAACTCAAACAAAAAGGAATTGAAACTTTTGTCAGCAATACAGAAAAAGCAGTGGATTTATTTAATCAATTTATGGATGAAGGCAAAAACGTGGCAGGGGCTTTTCATTTAACCTGCTAAAAATAAAAGGAGTCAAAAATGGAACAAAAAAAACCTGATCCTATGAGAGTTGCTATAGTAAAAATGCTTCCAAGAGATATTAAGGAACAATTGACAGTAGAGGAAATGAATGCTTTACTTTACGATGAAATTTTGCCTGATTCATTACTGGAGAAACTTAAGGATTATCTTGCAGACATAGATAATCCATCAGAATAAAACAAAAAATAATAATTCAGGAGAGTTTATGCTTCCAGAACCAGTATCATGTCCTGACTGGTTAATTGCTCAAGAAGCTGAAAAACGAATGAAATCAATATTTCAGCTTGCTGAAGAGCTTGATATAAAAAAAGAAGAACTTATACCGTATGGGTCTTATATTGCTAAGATTGATTACAGAAAACTTTACAGTAGAATAAAAAACAATCCTAATGGCAAATATATTATCGTTACTGCTATTACTCCTACACCTTTTGGCGAAGGCAAATCAACAACAACAATTGGATTAACTCAGGGACTTGGGAAAAGAGGTAAAAAAGTAAGCTGTGCTATAAGGCAACCCTCAGCAGGTCCTCTTATGAATATAAAAGGCTCTGCAGCAGGGGGAGGACTTTCCCAATGCATTCCCCGAACAGAGTTTTCCTTAGGGTTTACAGGTGATATAAATGCAGTAATGAATGCCCACAATCTTGCTATGGTTGCCCTGACATCAAGAATGCTTCATGAAGCTAATTATTCAGACGAAATTCTCAAAAAACGGGGGTTAAGAAGACTTGATATTGACCCCAAAAGAGTTCAGATGGGATGGGTTATTGATTTTTGTGTTCAGGCATTGAGAAAAATAGTAATTGGTCTTGGTGGGGAAAAAGATGGCATTACTATGGAATCAAGATTTGACATAGCTACATCGTCTGAATTAATGGCAATCCTAAGCCTTGTAAAAGATATGAAGGAATTAAAAAAAAGAATTAGTAGCATTGTTGTTGCGTATTCAAAAACTGGTAATCCCATAACTACTGAAGACCTTGAAGTAAGTGGAGCTATGTCTGCTCTTATGCTTCCAGCTTTCAATCCGAATTTGATTCAAACCATTGAAGGACAACCTGTATTTGTTCATGCCGCACCGTTTGCCAATATTGCCATAGGACAATCATCAATCATTGCAGATATGGTAGGGCTCAAGTTGAATGAGTATCACGTAACAGAGTGTGGATTTGGAGCTGATATCGGCTTTGAAAAATTTTGGAATATAAAATGCAGGACATCAGGTTTGAAACCAGATGTGGCAGTTTTGGTGGCTACATTAAGGGCATTAAAATATCATGGTGCAGATAAAGATTCACCCAAAATTATACCTGGTAATCCATTACCGAAGGAATATATTGAAAAAAATATGCAGTGGCTTGAAAGAGGAATGAAAAATCTCTTTCATCATATAAAAATAATTAAAAAATCTGGATTAAGCATTGTTGTGTGTATAAATAAATTTCAGTCTGACACACATGAGGAGCTTGATTTTGTTAGAAAATTCTGTGAAGAAATGGGCATTCCAGTTGCAATTTCAGAACATTGGCAAAAGGGAGGGCAGGGTGCTTTAGAACTTGCAGACTTTGTAATTGATGCTTGCAAAAACAATTCAAACTTTAACTTTCTTTATGAAAATAGTTTGCCACATATTTCACGAATAGAGTTGATTGCGAGAGAAATATACGGAGCAGACTCAGTAGAGTTCTCTCCTCTTGCTTTAGATAAACTTCAATCAATTAATTCAAAGAAAGAATTTTCAGATTTTGCTATATGCATAGCAAAAACTCATCTAAGTCTTTCTGATAATCCGCTTTTAAGAGGAGTTCCTGAGGGCTGGCAATTATTTATCAGAGATATATTAGTTTTTTACGGAGCAAAACTAATTGTTCCTGTTGCAGGAGAAATAAGCTTAATGCCGGGAACAGCTTCTACTCCAAACTTCAGAACAATAGATGTTGATTTACAAACAGGAAAGGTAACAGGAATATAGCTGATAAGAAAATCCTTTTTTATCTGACCTTATCAATTTTCTGAGATATTTCCTAAATTCCTAAATTTTTCAAGACAATGGTCTCAGTTTAAAAAAATTTAATGGGAAATTAGGTAGTTTAAAAGGTAAAATTAATGTTTTCAGTAGTTGGCAATGAAGTTATGTTAATTGACATCGGAAAAAAGAAGGAATGGATTGAAAAGGTGTGGTCATCTACTCATAGTTTTTGATAGCTTTTTCCCACCAATCAAATTCATCTGGAAACTTTTTATAATTTCTTTCAAACCATTGCGGTAGTTCATTATCATGATAACCACCTCTATCAAATCTTTTTTCGAATTTTTCCAAACTCATATTCATTCTGATAGCCAATATATAATATCTTGCACCCACATTATCATTGGGATTCGTTTTTAAAAGATTTCTGAATAAATTTAAAGCTTCATCCATATGATTATTTTCCCATAATGAGATAGCTTTATTTAAAATAGTTCTTATAATGTGTCTATTTTCTAACCATCCCCATTCAAGGATATCAGGCCATTTGTCATTTTTATCTGTTATTAATTCCATTGCTTTTTTATAAGCTTCGTCAAGAACCCTCTCAGCCTCTTCAAAGTCTTTTTCATCACGTAATACTTCATAAAGTAACAAATAGGAATCTAAAAAATAAGGGTCTTTCTGAATCAAACGAATTAATTGATTTTTTATTGATTTTGCATTTGTGCCATCATACCTATCAAATAATTTATAATATTCTCCAATTACTTTGCTATGGTCTTTTTTGTCATAAAATGCTCTCTTTTTGCCCATATTATCCTCCTGCTAACTCCTCTGAGATTTCTTCAACCACTTTTTTCAACTTCTCAATATCACTTATATTTTCTATTATGGTTCTAAGATAATTTTCATGAAAGACAACAAAGCCGTTATTAAGCCTGATAAAATATTTTTTAAATGCTTCCAAAGAATTTTGATAACCTGTTTTATCCTTGACTCTTTTACTTCCAATTTTTCTTTCAAAATCCTCTAAATTAAAAACCGCATAAGGAATTGTGATTAAACTTTTCTTTTTACTTGCACTACGGGCTTCTTTTCTTTGAGTGATTTTAGCTATCTGAAAATTTATTTCATTTACTCTCGCATCAATTCCTTTTCTATCTAATTCAGAGTTGCATTCAAGTTTTAAATTTTTACTCTCTTTGTCACAGATATATTCAAATAAATAGCAAAAATCCAACTGAGTAAGCACTGAAACCCTCAGAAATTCTCAAACCATTCTTCAAAATTTAAAAAATTTCTTTCCTCCCAGTAATATCTGAATATTGAACTCAGTGGGAGTATTTCTTTTGGTAGATCTTGCTCCACCCATTTAATATTTTTTAATTCTTCGCGGTATTTGTCTAAGGGTATAGAACTTAAAAAATCCCTGAATCTTTGTAAATCTTTAAGAGGCTCTTTCATAATGATATCTCCTTTTTTATCCTTTTCCATTCTTTTTTATTAGGTAAAGGCAGGTTTTTTAATTGGGTGATACTCAAATGGTATGTAATTTCTCTATATATATCTTTTACATAACGCTTCACATAATCTGAATTTAAATATTCCACGACTTCTTGCTCAGACATGTCAAAATTTAGGTTGAATAGATTGGTTTTTCTTATAAGGTGATAAACATCTCCCATCCAAGGGTAGCATTTTTCATCATATGCTGCCGCTACTCTTCCATTTTCTCTAAAACCAAGCCCTACTACTATGTGGGGTATATTAAAGTATCCTCTAAGCTTATTTATATCAGCTTTTTTAATCCAGTAGCCAGTAAGATTCTCATAAATAATTTCATTGCATTTTAAATTTCTACCATTTAGGAGAGGTAAATAGTTCTGTTTATTCAAAAATTCTGCTTTCACAATATAAGGATTGTTTTTAATTTCTGGAGTTCTTGGAGAGATTCTTATTTCATAAATGTCTCCTAATTTATGGGAACAGCTGTGATCTAACTTTTTTGAATAATCTGTTTCAAAAGTAATCACTTCTCCCTGCCAGTTAGAGTTTATTTTTACTGCTTTTATCTTGTTTCTGTGATATTCTAAAATCTCAACTCTGTTAACAAACTCCTTAGATTTAACAAAATCAAGTATCACACATGAAACATCTGCTTCAGGACTAAAAACATCTGAGCCAAGATAAATTATTGCTGTGCCGCCATTCTGAGATAAAAATTTTCTTAGCTTTTTAAATTCATCAAGAATCATAAAGGTAGCTGGAACAATAAAAATTAACTGTCCTTCTGGCTTAAGAAGCTTGATCGATTTCTCAATGAATGCTCCATAGACATTGTATTTTCCATACCATGTTTCATATAAGGTTTTATACTTTTTCTTTATTTCAGGCTCTACTTTTATTGTATAGTGTTCAGACAGACTTGGTATTCCATAAGGTGGATTACCAATAATTAAATCAAAAGATGTATTAGCTTCCCATAAAAGGTAATCTCCTTTTATAAGTTCAATCTTACTACTAATATCAAAACTCACTAAATAATTTATAACTTCTTGATTTATCTCTATTCCGATAAGCTTTGCCCTTTCAAACAATGAAGAATGATTTCTTTTTATTCCAAACAAAAACTGTGCAAGTCCACATGCTGGCTCTAATATGGAGATGTCTTCTTTGCTGGACAATTTATCAATATCAATAAGGTTAACCATAAAATCAACGAGCCATTCAGGGGTGAAAAATATACCATAATCTTTCTTTATATTCTTTAGATTGCTATTTAATATGAACTGCTGAGTTTTATAGTCTAATGCTTGCTCTTTTATTAGGAGAGATTTTTCTTTTATTTCTGCGTATTTTAATTTTTGCATATTTTAACACTCCACAATTTTTATTATCATAACAAAAATTAAGATAATTAAAGATGTTTTTTAATATCAATATTTTACGAAATAAATAACATTGAAAAATAGAACGGGCATGTATAGAAAAATTATGTTCACAGGACTTTTCAATGAAAAAGGTGGAGGTAATTGAAAAGGTTTGCTCTGGGACTTACTAAAGTATAGCAAGTAGATACTATGTCCTCATCAATAGTCAGAATCTCTTTTAAATTAATGATTGATAATGAGGGAATTTCAATGCGATAAAATATCTATTAAATCCGGAAATAGGTAAATCTTTCCCTTTACTCCCTTAATAGCAATGGATTTTAAAATTCCCATTCCAACAAATTTAGAGAGTAATCGCCTTGCAGTAGGTTCTTCTATGTGCAAATCCTTACTCTTAAAAATAGGCTTTGAAAACATTGTTTCTAAAACCTTATCTGTATAAGGTGATTTCATTTTTTCAATTTTTTCTTTTATTTGTTCTCTGAGGTAAAGAATTTTATAAATTAATCCTTGAGTCTCTTTGGCTTGATTTTTAAGTGAAATAAAGAAAAATCTTAGCCATTCTTCGTATTTTCCTGTTTTATCAACTTTTTTGAGGTGATTAATATATTCATCCCTATATTTCTCAAAATAACCGCTTATGTATAAAATTGGTTGAAATAAAATTTTTTTCCAATATAAATACAGAGGAATCAATAATCTCCCTATCCTTCCATTTCCATCATTAAAAGGATGTATTGCTTCAAATTGATAATGAGTTATTCCAATTTTTATCAATGGATGTTCCTTATTTTCTAAGAGATATTTTTCAAGATTTTCCATATATTCCTGCACTAATATTGGTTCAGGTGGGATATAATCCGCCTTATCAATAGTGGCATTTTCTACTCCAACCCAAACAATATTCTCTCTGAATTTACCTCTATATTGTTCTCCTCTTGTCCCTTCGAGTAAAATCTGATGAGTCGCTCTAATAAGATTTAAAGTTATTGGTAGTCCATTGTCTATTTCATTAGTCGCTAATAACATTGCTTTTTTATAATTTGCTACTTCCTTTGTATCTGCATATTTGGGCAAACCTGTTGCTTCAAACTCTAATACATCTGATACAGTACTTTGTGTACCTTCAATTTTTGAGCTAACTGTAGCTTCCTTTGTAATTAAAGGAGCAATCAGTATGGTAGGATTTGGAAGATTATATTGTAATCCATTTAAATTCCCTAATTCTAAAGCAGCTTCCGTAAGCTCTTTATAAAATTCTGTTGGATTTATTTCAACAGGTAACTTGGATGGGTGATGATGCTTCAGCATAATTTAATTATATTATAATCCGCTCAGAAAATCAAAAAAGTGATCGGGAAATTACTCTTCCGCTCATAAGTGATCGCAAACCTTTGGTTGAGATTATTTCAATCTTCTATTTATCCTTATTTTTAGGTTTATTGACATATTTATCAAATCATTATCAGTCCCCATGCAATACAGTATAGTTCTAATTTTTTCAAATGAAATTGTGTAGTGTGATAAGAATGGAATCAAAATAAAAAAACGTGTAATGTCAATATTCCGTTACTGGTTATATTCTTTCAGGAGCATATTTTAATAGTTTTTTCTTTACTTTAGGATTTCTTTGTATAATTATTTCGTATAAGTAGGGCCAATATTCAGTTGCATTAAGATTGCCTTGCATGTTTCTTCTGATGAATGAAGAAGTCTTTAAAATTCTGTGCTGTTTCATGTCTTCCAAGAATATAGGGCTATCTAAACTACAAATTCGTTTAATCAAAGCAGCATAACAATAACCCTCTCTCCATCCTGCTTTACACCTTCTTAATTCATCATCAAGAATAAAAATGTCTTTAATGCACTTTGCAGGTTTAGCATGATACATTAACAATAAGTCACCTTTTGTAGCACGCTTTGAAAGTCCCCAATTTGCTTTATTGACTTTTGAAAGCCATTCTTGTTGTTCTATACCAACCACTGGTTGAATCCATACATTAAAGCCAACTCCAAAATATTTTTTTAGCTCTATCACCCTGATTTTTTGAGGAACATCAGGCCAGTCATGTTCCCAACAAACAATCCAATCACAGTATCTACTTGAATGCTTGTGATTTTTAAAGCTGCTTGAACGAAATTCAAATTCAATTCTTATCCTTTTTTCGCCGTGTGCTGTTTTTTGATATGCAATGCAATCAGGGAATTCAGGTCTAATACTCTCAACCCTAACACGTAGTTTCTTAACAATATGTGAAAACAGAAACACTACTCCCAACTCATTCTCTGGGGTATATTGTAAAGGTGCCTTTTCAAGAATTTCTGGTCTTTTATCTTTCATAACAATAAATAAATCAAACTCAAAATTAAAGCTTTAAAACAACATATAGTATTTTACTAAATTTTTTATTAAATTAATCTTTTCACTTTTTTCAAAAAACCATTTTTTATTTTAAGTTAAAATAATTAAGACAACTAAAAGAGGACTGATTATGTATAAAAAAATTCTGGCAGAGGTGGATGAGAGGCTCACATCGGAGAGTGTTGCAAGGTATGCTTTGAAGTTTGCAAAAATAGGCAATGCTTCACTTTATCTTTGTTTCATTCATAAAAAGGAAGCAAAGTTTGAAAAGGCTGAAGCTACATTAAAAAGAGTTTTTCTTGAGGCAGAAAAGAACAATATTAAAGTTGAATGCATCATAAAAGAAGGTGAAAGGCTTGAAGAACTAAGAGAGATTATAAAAAAAGAAAAAATAGACATCGCCTTTGTGCCCTCGGATGATTTTAAACAAATTTCAAAGCTTCCTTGTTCAATTGCTATGGTAAAGATAATTAATATGGGGAAACTGTCTCCTAAGAGGATTCTTTTTATTCTGAAAGGCAAGGTAAACTATCTTAAAGAAAAGGCTATTTTTATAGAAAATCTTTCAAAAATTTTCCATGCAAGAGTGTATATCAACTATTTTGGAAACGATGAAAACATTGAGAAGCTCTTTTCAATTTTAAAAAAGCATGAGATAAAGATAGAAAGCAAGGTTTTTCATAAATTCTCTCTAAAAACAGTAATGTTTCAGGCTCTTTCCAAAAAAATTGAACTTCTTGTAGTGGAACAAGAAAAAAGCGGATTTTTAAGGATGCTTAAGCCTGACCCTGTAACTAAACTAATTGAAAATCCACCATGCAATTTAATTATTTTTAAGCCCTATCATAAAGAATGAAAATAACAGAGGCTACTAAAGAAGAACTCTTTAAACTTCTTGATACATCTGAGGCAGGACTTGCAGAAGAGGAGTCAAAAAGAAGGCTTTCTCATTTTGGTTTCAATGAAATTAAAGAGGCACGCAGGTCTCCCTTAATTTTAAAATTTTTAAATCAATTCACCCACTTTCTTGCAATAATTCTCTGGCTCGCAGCAGCCCTTGCTTTTATTTCTGATTGGATTCATCCAGGTGAAGGAATGCGTCATCTTGGTTTTGCAATTATAGGAGTTATCGTTATAAATGCAATCTTTGCCTTTGTGCAGGAATACAGAGCAGAAAAGGCAATTGAAAAACTTAAACTCATGCTTCCTTTTTATGTAAAAGTTATAAGAGATGGAGCTGAAAAACAAATTCTTGCAAGAGAACTCGTTCCCGGAGACCTAATCATTCTTTCAGAAGGAGATAAAGTTCCTGCTGATGCAAGGGTGATTGAGTCAAACTCCCTTACAGTTAATAATGCTCCACTTACAGGAGAGTCTGTCCCTGTTGTTTTAACTCATGAATCTGAATCAGGAGATTTAATTGAAAGCAAAAACATTGCCTTTGCAGGCGCTACAGTTGTCTCAGGCAATGGAAAGGCAGTTGTTTTTGCAACAGGAATGAGCACAGAATTTGGAAGAATTGCCCATCTTACACAAACTGTTCATATTCAGCCAACTCCACTTCAAAGAGAAATTGCAAGGACTTCAAGATTTATTGCCCTTGTTGCCACTTTGATTGGATTAATATTTTTCATAATAGGACACACAATTGGAAGAAGTTTCTGGGAAAACTTTATCTTTGCCATTGGTGTTATTGTTGCCCTAGTTCATGAAGGGATGCTTCAAAAAGACACACTTTCAATAGCACT
>Ga0123519_10007185_pt1 | contig 17337 bp, 14 predicted proteins | sample YelNatPaOPRAMG02_FD_87396 | JGI IMG/M metagenome (GOLD analysis project Ga0123519, IMG submission 87396) | Hot spring microbial communities from Yellowstone National Park - Yellowstone National Park OP-RAMG-02 (version 2) | ecosystem: Environmental > Aquatic > Thermal springs > Hot (42-90C) ... | reverse complement strand
GGACGAGCTTATAGAGGGCGCCGCTGAAGCTTTGCAAACATTGCAGGCTTCGATGAAAAGAATCAATGCGCTGTTCGCAGGCGAGAAACTTCCGCAGCTGATAGAGGACACTGTTATTTCTCTGGACAAAGCCGCAAGGTCAGCGGCAGGTCTAATCTCGACTGCTCAAGCACTCGTCAACCAAGTATCTCCCGAAATCCAGGAAACCGTTAGAAATGCGCGCGATGCATCTGCATCGGTAGCAGCTGCTGGGATGACGGTCCGAGATATGATGCGTCAAGATGTCAGACCGAAAATTGATTCAATTCTTACTGCTGCAAACACACTTCTGGAAGACCTTAACTCTGCTGTAGGTAATGCGCAAGCCGCTATCGAAGCATATAAAGGGGGCGGAGCTGAGCTGACAGCGACGCTCAAAAAGGCGCAATCGGCTCTCGAAACAATAAATGCAGCATCACTACAAGCAAAAGAAATGCTATCTAAACTGAACGATGCCAGCACATCTATACGAGAATTGATAACAGACGAGAACGTTAAAGCAGACATTCGCAAGACGATTCACAACGTGTCCGAGGTTAGTGACCGGCTAAAAGAAACCGTCGATGTCATCACGAAAAAGCTGGGTCCGGGTGTTGCACCAAGTCACGAACTCATAACGCGCGTTCCGGAATACGGGCTTACCACTAACGCACTAGCAAACATCAGCAAGGGTGAAAGCCGATTTGATGTTTACTATACATTTTTGCACAACAGCGAGTTTTACCGACTTGGCGGTTACGATATTGGTGAAAACACCAAGCTAATCGCTCAGGGCGGCTCGCTGCTGGGGCAAAGAATGTCCCTGAGATACGGAATCTACGCATCCCGAATAGGGCTGGGCTGTGATTATCGCTTTGGCAGTTCGGGCTTGTTTTCAGCGGATTTTTTCCGACCAAACGATTTGCAACTTGAACTACGGGGTACGGTTCAGGTTCGTAACAGGTTACGGTTCTATGCTGGGACAAACGACCTACTTCATCGAGAAAACCGGGATTTGCTAATCGGTTTACAGTACAGAAAATGAGGAGTTTCCTATGAGAGTTATACTCACAAAAGACGTAAAGGATTTGGGACGAGCGGGAGATGTTGTTAGCGTAGCGGAAGGCTATGGGCGCAATTATTTGCTGCCACGCAAGTTGGCAATTATTGCCGACGCAGGCGCACTCAAAGCCTTGGAACAGAAAAAGCGAATCCTCGAGATGAAAGGTGAGCAGCTGGCGGCTCAAGCGCGCGAGATAGCTGATCGGCTCAAAGATGTCCGCGTCGTAATAACGGGCAAAGCGGGATCAGGCACTAAACTCTATGGGTCGGTCACAAGCCAAGAGATAGCAGATGCGCTCCTGCAGCAACATTCGATAAAGATTGACAAGCGAAAAATCCACCTAACCGAGCCTATCAAGAGTATCGGTACATATGAGGTGCCCGTGAAGTTGCACCACGACGTTTCGGCCGTGATTCACCTTGAAGTAGTAGCTGCCCAAGAGGAAAGCTAAACTTGCGACTCAAACGTTTGAAAAACGTTAGAGTCAGCCTAGCATAGTTTGTACTACAGCAGGTGTGCTATACCTGCGGAGTTAGATATGGAATCCACAGCAGCGATTCTCGGGAAAATCCCGCCACAAAACATAGAGGCTGAACAATCTACCTTAGGCTCAATGATGATCGAGAAAATGGCCCTGGAAAAGGGACTGGAAATCCTTAGAGCCGAGGATTTCTATCGTCCGGCACACCAGGAGATTTTCGACTGTCTTGCAACGCTTGCACAGCGCGATGAGCCTGCTGACCTCATAACACTCCAGGAGGAATTGCGTCGGCGCGGCAAACTTGAAGATTGCGGTGGGACAGAGTATTTGATGGCTCTAGTTGATTCGGTACCCACAGCTGCCAACATTGAACACTACGCGCGGATTGTTGAGCAAAAAGCAATTCTGCGACGGCTAATTGCTGCGGGCACTGAAATTATCGCGATGGCTCAAAACGAAGAGGATGATATCGACACAATCACAGAGAGAGCCGAACATATCATCTTCCAAGTAGCACAACGTCGCTTGGGGCAGTACTTTAGACCAATAACGCCACTCGTGATGCAAACGTGGGAGTGGATAGATCGACGTTATCACGAGAAGGGGGAAGCTTCCGGGATTCCAACTGGTTTCACCAAACTGGATCACATGACATCCGGGCTTCAACCGTCCGATCTAATCATCATCGCGGGACGGCCTTCTATGGGAAAGACTGCTCTAGCGCTCGACATTGCAATTAATGCGGCCACAAAAGCTAAGCAAACGGTCGCAATTTTTTCGCTCGAAATGTCGGCGGAACAACTTGTGCAACGAATGCTGTGTTCCTTGGCTCGCGCCAATGCTCACCGACTTAGAACAGGATACTTCGAAGACGCCGAGTGGGATAGATTAGCCCAAGCGGCAAACACCCTTTGGGATGCTCCTATATACATCGACGACACAACTGATCTTACTACGCTCGCTATGAGAGCCAAGGCTCGAAGGCTCAAGGCAGAACACGGTTTGGGTTTAGTAATTGTGGACTACCTGCAACTTGTGCGATCTCATCGCCGTATGGACAATCGGCAACAAGAAATCTCGGAGATCGCCAGGGGACTCAAATCGTTAGCACGCGACTTAAAGGTCCCCGTCATTGCAGTATCACAGCTCAGCCGAGCTCCGGAAAAACGAGAGGATAAGCGGCCAATGCTTTCGGATCTCAGGGAATCCGGTTCAATTGAAGCCGAGGCAGACCTGGTCGCGCTTCTCTTCAGGCCCGAGTACTATGTTCAGCGCGAGATCGAAGACACTGAAGCAATTCGCGGGCGTGAAGGCGATGGATATGACGCAGGACAGCGCCACGTTGAAACTGCAGAAGTTATTATAGCCAAGCATAGGAATGGACCCACTGGCACCGTGAAGCTGGGTTTTGTCCGTGAGTTTACATCCTTCGAAAACCTATATGAAGAAGACCAAGTATAGCGTCCAGGATGAGAGATATCCTTGGTTTACGCTGTTACGCTATGAGGAGGTTGCTAGTTGAAAGTTCTGGTTGTCGGCAGCGGCGGCCGAGAACACGCTCTTGTTTGGAAGCTCGCACAATCAGATAGCGTATCAACCATCTATGCACTACCTGGGAATGCCGGTTGCGACAAATTGGCGCAGCGAGTACCAGGAAACGTGATGGACGTTCAACACATAGCTGACTTCGCAGAACGCGAGTCAGTAGATCTGATTATAGTTGGTCCGGAATCACCTCTCATTGCCGGACTAGCAGATGAACTGCAGCGGCGAGGATTGCGAGTATTCGGTCCCGACAAAGAAGCCGCACAGATAGAAGGAAGCAAGGTCTTCGCGAAGCGCCTCATGTTGGAAGAAGGTATACCTACAGCTTCTTGCGAGGTATTTGAGGATCCCGACCGCGCTTCACAATACGTCGAATCAATCTCCGCCAAAAGGGAAACGCCCATAGTTGTTAAAGCCGACGGAGAAGCCGCTGGAAAAGGTGTCGTGGTTGCGGATACGAAAGAGCAAGCACTTCGGGCAATCGACGCGATTATGCGCGAGAGAATATTTGGAGATTCCGGCAAACGAGTAATAGTCGAAGAGTATCTGGATGGCCCTGAAGCGACGTTTATGTGTTTCGTGGAAGGTGAACACTTTATACCAATGGTTGCATCCCAGGACCACAAGCGAGCCTACGATAACGACCAAGGACCGAACACTGGCGGTATGGGCTGTTACGCACCGGTCCCTGCATTTTCTGATAACGTACGCGAAGACGTGATTTCCCGGATCGTGAAACCTACTTTGCGAGCGTTAGTAAAACGAGGGATTTATTACAAAGGCGTGCTTTACGTCGGTTTGTCCCTGACATCCAATGGTCCCAAGGTTGTTGAGTTCAACTGCCGATTCGGAGACCCCGAAGCCCAAGTTGTACTTCCACTGATGAATGGGGACCTGGCCGATATATGTATGAGCGTAGCAGAAGGCAGGCTAAACGAGGTTTTTATCGGCTGGTCCGACGAGAAAGCGGTTTGCGTTGTGATGGCTTCGGGTGGATATCCCGGCGACTATCAGAAAGGCAAAACCATTACGGGAATCGCAGAGGCAGAGAAGACTGGAGCGATTGTTTTTCACGCTGGAACGGAGGTCTGCAACGGCAAACTTGTAACCTCCGGCGGCAGAGTCCTGGGTGTTACGGCTCTAGGCAAGTCCTTCGAGCAAGCGATTGAGAGAGCTTACGACGCAGTTTCAAGGATTCATTTCGAGAACGCGCATTATAGGCGGGATATCGCACGCAAGGCACTTTTGCAAGAAAGGAGAGACAATGCCCGGTAAAGTCGCCATATTGATGGGAAGTAAATCAGATGCAGACACAATGAAGGCTGCATCCGAGGCGCTTGATGAGTTCGGCATAGAAAATCAGACTTTTGTGTTGTCCGCTCATCGTAATCCCAGCGCTGTCATAGAATTCGCCACTACCGCAGAGGAAAAAGGTTTCGATGTGATAATTGCCGGTGCAGGGATGGCAGCTCATCTACCTGGGGTAATTGCTGCTTTGACACCGCTACCTGTGATCGGGGTGCCTACGAGATCGGCTGCGCTACAGGGTTTAGATTCGCTGTTATCCATCGTGCAGATGCCGAGCGGAGTGCCGGTTGCAACTGTGGCAATCGACGGAGCACGAAACGCAGGTATTTTAGCGGCTATTATACTGGGAACGAAGTACCCTGAAATCCGAGCTGCAGTAAAAGAATTCAAGAAAAAGTTGAGCCAGTCGTAGGGCAACAAGGTGCGGAGTAGAACACAAAATGATTGAGCGATACTGTAAGCCAAAGATGAAAGCTATCTGGAGCGAGGTATCGAAGTTCCAGAGCTGGCTTGACGTTGAAATAGCAGTTTGTGAAGCTCTTGAGCATTTCGGTGCTATACCTAGCGGTGTTACTGACAAAATCAGATCCGGAGCTAAGTTTTCGCTAGCCCGCATCGAGGAGATCGAACGCGAGACCCATCATGACTTGATGGCTTTTGTTAAGTGCGTAATGGAAAACTTGGGTGAGGAAGGACGTTACCTGCACTATGGAGTGACCAGCTATGACATCGAAGATACAGCTATGGCGCTCCGAATGCGTTCCGCTTGCGATCTGATCGTTGACGACCTACAAAAGTTAGCGGGAGTCGTAGCACAGATCGCAAAAATGCACAAAAATACTCCGATGATAGGTCGGACCCACGGTGTTCACGCAGAACCTATCACGTTTGGTTTCAAAGCAGCGGTGTGGTACTCCCAGATTATGCGTGACATCGAGCGTATGCACCAAGCGCGGAAGGCAATAAGTGTAGGCAAGATATCGGGCGCAGTGGGAATATTCGGGAACATAGATCCACAAATAGAAGAATTTGTCTGCGCCAAGCTCGGTTTGGAACCGGCTCCTGTGTCGACACAAATCGTTCAGCGCGACCGGCACGCTCAAGTTCTTATGGCGCTGGCTATTGCAGCATGTACATGCGATAACATAGCCACTGAGATGAGGAATCTGCAACGGACTGAGATTCTTGAAGTCCAAGAAATGTTTTTGCCGGGTCAGCGCGGTTCGTCAGCAATGCCCCACAAGCGGAATCCGTGGCGCTTTGAAACGATATGCGGTTTGGCAAAGGTAGTCCGCGGCAATGTGGGACCCGCCTTGGAGAATATAACCAGCTGGCACGAACGTGACCTGACGAACTCGTCCGCTGAGCGGATCATAATACCTGACACGTTTCTGGCAGTAGACTTTATGCTTCAATCGCTCGCGACACTTCTCGAAAGGCTAGAAGTGAAAAGCGACAAGATGAAGCAAAATCTTGAACTGATGGGGCAATTGGTCTTTTCTGAACACGTGCTGCTAGCGCTGGTGCAGAAAGGGTTGCATCGCGAAGAAGCCTATAAGATATGTCAGCAAGCAGCCGCAAAATGCTGGGATGAGGGTATCTCATTCAGGGACGCTCTTCAAGCAAACCCGGAGGTTACTTCCAGGCTATCACCCGAAGAACTGGACAAATGCTTCGACCTAGGACATCATCTGAGAAATGTCGATGTCATATTTCAACGCTTGGGTCTAAGCTAGGCTTGATTCAAGTCACAATAAGGTTTATGTCAAAAGAGGATTTGCAACAATGCCAAAAGCTAACGTGTACGTAACCTTGAAACCCTCCCTACTTGATGCGCAGGGTAAGGTAGTTCAAGGAGCACTTGAAAAGCTGGGTTACACGAATGTCTCCAACGTGCGTATTGGCAAGTACATCCAACTTGAAATACAAGGGGACGGCAACCTCGAACAACAGGTAGACGAGATGTGCCGTAAGTTGCTAGCGAATCCAGTGATCGAGGACTACAGGTTCGAAATAGAAAAGTGAGAATCGAAGGCTATGAAATTTGGTGTGATTCAATTCCCGGGTTCCAACTGCGACCAAGACGCGTACTATGCTATAAGGGATGTACTAGAACAGCCCGTTGAATATATTTGGCATCAGGAAAGTGATGTGCGCAACTATGACTGTGTAATTCTGCCTGGTGGTTTCTCGTATGGCGACTATCTGCGCACTGGAGCGATCGCTCGTTTCAGCCCTGTTATGAACGCAGTACAAGAATTTGCCGAGCGCGGGGGACTGGTAATAGGCATCTGCAACGGCTTTCAAATTCTCTGTGAGGCTCACTTGCTGCCTGGAGCTCTACTTACTAATAATACCCTTCGGTTCAGATGCAAGTATGTACATCTAAGGGTAGAAAACGATTCAAGCAGCTTTACGCACCTATGCCGAAGAGGCCAAGTGCTTCGAATACCAATAGCGCACCATAGCGGGTGTTATTACTGCGAAACTGAGACTCTTAAAGAGCTCGAGGATAACGACAGAATTTTGCTGAGATACTGCGATAAAGACGGAAACGTAACCGAGGAGGCAAACCCAAACGGCTCCGTCTCCAATATCGCTGGCATCATTAATGCCCACGGCAACGTCGCGGGAATGATGCCTCATCCGGAACGCGCCGTCGAGGAATTGCTGGGCAGTACTGATGGGATCTTGATACTGAGATCGATAGTTGAGAGGCTCGCATAATGATTGCGAACGGAGAACCGGGAAGTAAAACTATTCAAAACACCATTCCCATCCCACCGGAAGTATATCGCGAAATGGGACTGAATGACCAGGAATACGCTCGTATCGTTGACGTGCTAGGTCGACATCCCACATACACTGAGCTGGGAATGTACGCCGTAATGTGGAGCGAGCACTGTGGGTACAAGTTTTCTCGCCCTATCCTAAAGCTCTTCCGGAAGTACAGAGAAGCCATAGAGGGATCGGGACTGGAAAACGCCGGCATAGTGGACATTGGTGATGGTTTTGGGATTGCGATGAAGATGGAAAGCCACAACCATCCATCAGCTGTTGAACCGTTTCAAGGAGCAGCAACCGGTGTGGGCGGTATCCTACGCGATATTTTCACTATGGGTGCCCGACCGATAGCTTGTATGAATAGTTTACGGTTCGGCAATTTAGACGATCCACGCAACCGTTACCTGTTTGAGCACGTTGTCGGTGGTATTGCGTTTTATGGTAACTGTGTTGGCGTGCCGACAGTCGGTGGTGAGGTCTATTTCGAGGATTGTTACTCTGGGAACCCACTCGTTAATGTGTTATCGGTGGGACTACTCAAGTTGGAAGAGGTGGCTTTTGCTCGTGCGTGCGGTCCTGGTAATCCGGTGATGCTTGTAGGATCACGCACAGGACGTGACGGTATACACGGCGCTACATTCGCATCTGTAGAGCTAGGTCCAGATTCAGAATCGCGAAGACCCAACGTCCAAATTGGCGATCCGTTCACTGAGAAGTGCCTGATAGAAGCGACTCTGGAAGCTCTGAGGACGGGATATATCGTAGGAATTCAAGATATGGGCGCTGCGGGAATTACTTGCTCTACCTGCGAGACAGCAGCTAAAGGCGGCACAGGTATGAAGATAGACGTGCGAAAAGTGCCGTTGCGCGAAGAATCAATGACTCCCTACGAAATAATGCTTTCCGAATCCCAAGAGCGAATGCTTGCCATAGTCCAAAAAGGACACGAAGATGAAGTGGCTCGCATATTCACCAAATGGGGTTTGAATGCATCGATAATCGGTGAAGTTACCGATGATGGTTTGGTGCACGTATATGACGGCCAGGAACTGGTTGCCCAGGTGCCTGCTAGATCGCTGGCAGAAGAAGCACCAACTTACGAGCTCGACACGGAAGAACCCGAGTATCTCGCTCGGGTACAAAACTACGATCTATCGGACCTACCCGAGCCTGACGACTACAACAAGATCCTGTTGACGCTACTATCTTCGCCGACGATAGCATCAAAAGAATGGGTGTACGAGCAGTATGACCACATGGTGCAGACAAATACGGTCGTTCTGCCTGGTTCAGATGCAGCAGTGCTCAGGATACGCGGCACCAAAAAAGCAATCGCCATCACAACCGACTGCAACGGTAGATATTGCTATTTGGATCCATATCTAGGTGCACAGATTGCGGTAGCCGAAGCAGCGCGTAACCTGGCGTGCTCTGGAGCTAGACCGCTGGCTGTAACAGATTGCTTGAACTTTGGTAACCCCGAAAAGCCTGAAGTCTTCTGGCAATTCAGAAGATGCGTCGAGGGAATGGCAGAAGCCTGCGAGTTTTTCGAAGCTCCAGTGATAAGCGGAAACGTCAGCTTTTACAATGAGACCCCGGAGATCGCTATTTATCCAACTCCCGTCGTGGGCATGCTCGGATTAATAGAAGACGTAGAAAAGCGTTGCACAAGTGGATTCAAGCGGCAAGGCGACATAATTGCTCTAATCTCTGGCTGGACTGTCGATGACATCGGAAAGTGCCATTTCGAATCCCTCGGAGGAAGTGAATACCTGAAGACCGTACACGGCATCGTAGCTGGCAGACCCCCAGCGCTAGATATGAACAAAGAAAAGCGTCTGCATCAAGCGATCCTGGCAGCAATTGATAGACAACTCTTGAGCTCGGCGCATGATTGCTCGGAGGGAGGTCTAGCCACAACACTTGCAGAAGCGTGTATAATGGGAGAGGTAGGAGCACAAATTTCTCTGTCCGCCAACTGCGGTCCCGCTACGGCGCTTTTCGCGGAAACGCAATCTCGAGTTGTGGTATCAGTGCCAGCGGACAACTTGGGGAAGTTGCGCGAAATATGCGAGGGACACCAAGTGCAGATCACCGTACTTGGCAAGACCGCCGGTGATAAACTTGAGATTGCAGTAAACGACGAGCCAGTTATTAGCGTCAAAATATTGGAGCTGCGCGAAGCCTGGAGCCGCTCTATTCCGGAGAAAATGCACAGCGCCTAGCAAAAATACTGCTAGTCGGACAGCTATTTAAAGAGTAAAAGGAGATCAATGAGTTCTGTCGATAGGCCAGAAATAGCCGAAGAATGTGGCGTTTTCGGCATCTATGGTAATCCCGACGCGGCACGCGTTGCCTTCTTTGGTATATTTTCACTCCAACACCGGGGTCAAGAAAGTGCGGGGATTGCCGCTTCAGATGGTCACAAGATCCGAATGCACCGGGACATGGGTCTTGTAACCCAGGTGTTTCAGGAAGAACGACTTGCTGAGCTCCGTGGTTACATTGCGATTGGACATACCCGCTATTCAACCACAGGCTCGAGTGTTTTACGCAATGTGCAACCCCTCTTGTGTGAATGCGACCTAGGACCAATTGCACTGGCTCACAATGGCGATCTAATTAATGCAATAGAATTACGTGATGAGATGCTCGCAAGAGGCATCGAATTTGAAACCACAAATGACAGTGAAGTAATCATAAAGCTAATAGCGTATTCGGGTGCTTGCACTGCCGAAGAAGCAATCATCGAAGCGATGAAAAAAATCCGAGGAGCGTATGCCGTCGTCATCATGACCCGCGACAAGCTTATCGGCATCCGCGACCCGTTTGGAATACGTCCCCTCTGCATAGGACGGCTTAATGGTTCAGAGTATGTTATTGCATCAGAAACCTGTGCACTTAATACCATCGGAGCCCAGTTCGTGCGCGAGGTAGAACCGGGAGAAATGATAGTTGTAGATGAGCGCGGGTTACAAGAAATCCAGGCTGTGCCGCGTGAAGGAAGTGCGCTTTGTGTCTTCGAATACGTCTACTTCGCTCGTCCAGACAGCCGCATGTACGGTAGGACAATGCACGACGTACGTCGAAGAATGGGGCACGAGCTGGCGAAGGAACATCCTGCTCCTGGTGCGCACATCGTGTTTCCTATACCGGACACTGGCACGCCACACGCGATAGGGTTCGCCGAAGCGTCACGTATTCCATACGCGGAAGGGGTCATAAAAAACCGTTACATTCATCGCACATTCATACAACCAGACCAGCGCATGCGTGAGCTTGGCGTGCGCATGAAGCTCACACCGCTCAAAGAGAGTCTCGCAGGAAGAAAGGTCGTTATGGTTGAGGATTCAATTGTTCGAGGCACGACAATTGGACCGACCATCAAAATGATACGCGAGGCAGGAGCGGTAGAAGTGCACGTTCGAATTGCGTCCCCACCCTACAAACACCCTTGCTTCTATGGGATAGATACGGCAAACCAAAACGAGCTCATTGCAGCCAAGCTCTCGGTGGAAGAAATCAGGCAATACATAGGTGCCGACAGTCTTGGTTACTTGAGCCTGCCGGGATTGATTCGTGCAATAGGCGTAAGGCGAGACAAGTTGTGCTGTGCCTGCCTCGACGGCAAATACCCAGTGGAAGTACCCAAAGCTGCTAAACTAAGCAAATTCGTATTCGAGGAACCCGCGGGGGTTAAGTAGCACTGGGTATGGAAAAGCTCTCCCTATCCCACCTAGAAGCCCTTGAGGCTGAAAGCATTCACATCATTCGTGAGGTCGCGGCTGAGTTCGAGCGTCCCGTGATGCTATACTCCGTCGGCAAAGACTCATCAGTGATGGTTCGACTAGCTCAAAAAGCATTCTGGCCAGGAAAGATACCGTTTCCGCTTCTGCACGTTGATACGGGGATGAAATTTCCTGAGATGTACGAGTTTCGGGACAGGTTCTGTCGCGAAATTGGCGTCGAGCTAAGAGTGTACCGAAACGAGAAAGCCATTGCAGAAAATGTGAACCCTTGGGATATGGGTACGGTAAAATGCTGCTCCCTTCTAAAGACCCAAGCACTGCTGGATGCGCTCCGGGAAGGTGGCTATGACGCAGCATTTGGCGGCGCACGACGTGACGAAGAAAAATCGAGAGCAAAGGAAAGGATCTACTCGTTTCGAGACGAACACGGGCAGTGGGACCCCAAAAACCAGCGACCCGAACTGTGGAACCTTTACAACGGACGTATACGAAAAGGAGAATCTATACGGGTATTCCCCCTGTCGAACTGGACCGAGTTAGACATTTGGCTCTACATATACCGCGAGCAAATCCCTGTCGTACCGATGTACTTCGCCAAAGAACGAACTATGGTTATTCGCGATGGACGGCTGATACCGGTATATGACGGTATGCGACTGGAACCGGGAGAAGTGCCGCAGATAGTGACGTGCAGGTTTCGAACACTTGGGTGTTATCCGTGCACGGGAGCTGTGGTATCCAATGCTCGGAACGTAGCAGAGATAGTGCAAGAGATGATGACGGTGCGGCACTCTGAAAGGATAACGCGCATCATTGACCACGACCAAGACAGCTCTATGGAACAGAAAAAACGCGAGGGTTATTTCTGACATCGAAGAATGCCACGTGAATCGAAGCTAACTAGTTGATAACAATGCCGACTAGGATCGACGAGTTAATAGAACAGGTTTGCCGGTCAGAGCTACTTAGGTTCGTTACTGCGGGTAGCGTAGATGATGGAAAATCCACACTTATCGGTCGCTTGCTCCACGATGCCCAGGCTATATATGAAGACCATCTGGCTTCGCTAAACGAGGAGTCACGCAGAGCAGGTAGAGAAGAAATCGACTTTGCATTCCTGACTGACGGACTCAAGGCAGAACGAGAACAGGGAATAACAATTGATGTTGCCTACCGGCACTTTTCTACGCCTCGTCGCCGCTTTATCATTGCTGATACCCCAGGACACGAACAATACACTCGCAATATGGCCACGGGAGCTTCAACTGCAGATCTGGCAGTGATTCTAATAGATGTCAGGAATGGGGTAACCACGCAGTCAAAAAGGCATGTATTTATAGCCTCCTTGTTCGGCATCCCGCACATTGTAGTAGCAATCAATAAGATGGACCTAGTAGGATGGTCGCAAAGTGCCTTTGAAGCTGTCCGAAGCGAATTTTCTCAGTTTTGTACCAAACTGAGGATCAGCGACCTCCAATTCATTCCGATAAGTGCACTCAACGGTGACAACGTAGTTTATCGCAGCAAGCGCATGCCATGGTACGAAGGTCCTCCTTTGCTTTCCTACCTGGAAGCGGTACACGTAGCAAGCGATCAAAACTTGATAGATTTCAGACTTCCAGTGCAATACGTTCTGCGACCGCGTAGTGATTTTCGCGGCTACGCGGGCACAATTGCGTCAGGCGTTGTGCGCGTCGGTGAAGACGTAGTAGTTCTGCCGTCAAACTATCGAACAAAAGTCACCCGCATAATCTGCGGCTTCGAAGAGACGAGTTACGCATTTCCCACTCAGTCGATCACGCTCTGTGTCGCAGATAACGTTGACATTAGCCGAGGGGACATGTTTGCTCACCCAGCTAACGTGCCCTGGGTGGCAAGAGATATTGAAGCAATGTTGATATGGCTTCACGAAGATCCCATGCGCTTAGATAAGCAGTATGTGGTTAAGCATACCACCTCAGTGGTTCGCGGAACATTTACCGATGTGTTATACCGAGTAGATCCGAACACTCTCCACAGACAGGAGGTTAGCACGCTATCGCTTAACGAGATCGGTCGAGTGTCAATGCACTTGTTCCGACCAATCATGTGTGACGAATACTCGCGGAATCGGCACACAGGTTCGTTCATTGTGATAGATCCTATCACCAACGCCACTGTAGCCGCCGGGCTGATAATCGACCGAGCACATCCCTATGTAGCTCCGACAGCGGCACGCCCAGTAGCGCTTAGCGAAGGACGTGTAACAGTAGAAGACAGATCGCTTCTCCTCGGACAGAAACCAGCGACTATATGGCTGACGGGATTGAGCGGCGCGGGCAAATCTACAATCGCGTACGCGCTGGAGAGAAAGCTAATCAGCGACGGTCGAGCCTGTTACGTTTTGGACGGGGATAACATCCGCCAAGGGTTAAATAAGGATCTGGGTTTCTCAATGGCAGACAGATCCGAAAACATTAGACGCGTCGCCGAAGTAGCACGCTTAATGAATGATGCTGGACTGATAGTGATAGTCTCGCTTATTTCGCCGCGGAGAGCCGACCGAGAAAACGCACGATCCATCATTGGCGATGATCGATTCGTTGAAGTATTCGTCGATGCTCCTCTGGAAGTGTGCGAACGCCGAGACCCGAAGGGACTTTACGCCAAGGCTCGACAGGGTCTAATTCCCGAGTTCACGGGCGTTTCTTCGCCATATGAGCCTCCTGAAAGTCCAGAACTCAGGCTCGACACAAGTACACTAACGCAGGATGAAAGCGTGGAAACATTGTTGCGGCTGTTGCGCGATATGCATATCCTACTTTAGCATTTGCAGCCAGTATATCGCTCGCCATAGAAGACAAGAGGTACCCCCGACCCACCCACTAGCCAAATGACACTAGGTCATCTTAGGTCAAATAGCCAAGCTCACGCATATCCTCGTGAAGGAACTCAAAATCGTGAACACCGTCGTCATGGCGCCAACGACCGACGGCTTCCGGGTTCACTGGAATTCGCGCCAGCGGTATGCCAAGAAACTCCTCAAGACGGGTAAGTGTTTCCTCTTGTTTCAGCACAAAATCTTCGAACCGCACTAGTATCCAGTGCTTTGGTTCAGGGGTCGCCTTCACAATCTCCCGCTGGTACTTCCAGCTAATTGCACGTCGAAGGCGTTCGTCCTCCGGGCGGTCGTAAGGCACCCCAAAGTCAGCCAGATCATCTGTAAGATGACGGCCAAGTATCGAATCGCGAGGATCGCGAACCCAGTGAATAAAATAGGCATCTGGAAACATTCTTACTATCCAAGGGTAGACCAGAGTAGTCTCGGGTAACTTCCAGCCCTTATGAGGCGCATCGCTACTTATCACGCTTGCAAGATAGCTTTCAACCCGCCTTATGAACTCTGGATCTATCGGCATAGTGTGCAGTTTGGAGAAATCCCAGTTCAAGCCGCCCCTATAGCCAACGTATTTTGCCATTATACGGCAAGCTTCATACATATCTTCGGCAGGTACAAGGTCATACGACGCATTGAGTTGTGCACCCATGAACACGCCGCTTTCTACTAGTGTTTGCGAGATAGCACGCGTGCCTCCGTGCCCTCTACCAATAATCGATATGAGCATAGCCGAACCATTATACTGATTTGGAGAAAGCATATTCAAGCTACACACGAGAAAATCAAGTAGGTATTCGTTGATGAGTATAACGCGAGTCTCACGCAAATGCGACCGAAAGCCAAACCGCCTTATTGCGCAAAACTTGACAGATGAACAGCTCTGCGGTTTAATAGCGTCGTCCTAAGGAGGCAGCACTGTGGCTGAGAATGGTTCAACTTATAAAGACGCAGGCGTCGATATAGAGGCAGGCGAGCAGGCTGTATCTCGTCTGAAAAACTTTGTGCATTCTACATATACTCCGAACGTTCTCACCGACGTAGGTGCGTTCGGAGGTATGCTGAAACTTGAGACGCAAGGAATGACGGAACCTGTATTGGTCTCGTCAATTGATGGCGTTGGCACAAAGGTTAAAATCGCAGCCATGATCAACCGTTACGACACGGTCGGCATTGATCTTGTCAATCACTGTATCAATGACATACTTGTGCAAGGCGCGAAACCGTTGTTCTTTTTGGACTATTACGCGACCAGCAAGCTCGTGCCCGAACAAGCTGCTGAGGTTGTCAAAGGAGTAGCTGAGGCGTGCCGCGAAGCTGGATGTGCACTGTTGGGCGGCGAAATTGCCGAAATGCCAGGAGTATATTTGGACGGTGAATTTGACCTGGCGGGTTGTATCGTCGGCATAGTAGAGCGCAGTAAGATCGTCGATGGTTCTAGGGTTCAACCGGGGGACGTCGTGATAGGCTTAGCGTCCTCAGGATTGCACACAAACGGTTACTCACTAGTAAGGAAAGTGCTGTTCGAAGACCATGGCTACAAGATCGACGAATACGTCCCCGAGCTCGGCGCTGTCCTAGGTGAGGTGCTTCTTACTCCCCACAAATCCTACCTAAAGGCTGTGAGCAGCGCAATGGAGCAATACGAGATTCGCGCAATGGCACACTTGACGGGGGGTGGTTTCTACGGAAACATCCCACGAGTACTACCTTCAGATTGCCAAGTAACAGTAGAGAGACGCCACTGGACCGTACCACCAATATTCCAATTCATCCAAGACAAGGGTAATATCGATCCAGTCGAAATGCATAGGACTTTTAACATGGGCATAGGGATGATCTTGATAGTACCAAAGGAACACGCCTTGGAAATTGTAGAGCTGCTTAAACAAGAAGGCGAAGTTGCTTGGATAATCGGCGAGGTTCACAAGGGCGCTCGTGAGGTTACTATCATATGAAGCGTAAACCTATTAGGATTTCGATTTTAGTGTCTGGACAAGGTCGAGGAACCAACATGCAGGCAATCATAGACGCCTGCCGATCGGGTAAAATAAACGGAGAAGTTGTGCTTGTAATCGGTGTGCGCGACGATGCCCCAGCTATGGAACGTGCACGCGCAGCCGGAGTCAAAACAGTAGCCCTTTCACCAAAGAATTTCGCCTCCGACGACGCATACAACGAAGCCCTACTAACCACACTTCAAGAACACCAAGTAGATCTAGTCTGTTTGGCAGGGTATATGAGGGCATTGGGTGCTAATGTGGTCAATGCATTTCGAGGACGCATTATGAATGTTCACCCAGCCCTGATTCCCGCTTTTTGCGGAAAAGGAATGTATGGCCACCACGTTCACGAAGCCGTAATCCAAAGGGGTGTGAAGTACACGGGAGTCACCGTTCATTTCGTCGATGAGGAATATGATCACGGACCGATAATTGCACAAACCGTAGTGCCAGTTGAAGACGATGACACCCCCGAAACCCTCGCCGCGCGAGTTCTCAAACACGAACACGAGACTTACACAAACGCGATTGCACTTTTTGCAGACGGGCGACTTAAGATAGAAGGGCAAAGAGTCCGCGTATTACCCCAAAGCGATTGCTGATGATTACACCTACGTATTCACCGTATATGTTCGAACTCTCTTAACACTCCGGGGTATTCCGTCCTGAACGGCTGGCTTATACTTCATTCGCGAGGCAGCACTGACAATTGCGTTGTCGAGTGCTTTGTATCCGGAAGATCTGACCACGGTTATGTCGGTCACGTCACCGTCAGCGGTAACCGTATACTGGATCTCCACACGAAGCGTCAGGCCCTCTGGAATTGAACTAGGTATGCTCACCTGTGAATCTCGGACGAGCTGAGGCTCCGCTCGATCTGCCAGTCGAGATGTGTGAGGCGGCTGGCAGCTATCGCAGGTTCGACTAGGTTGACGACCCTCAACAAACGTGCGAACTTGTGTTTCGCGGCAATATGGACCAGGCAACAAACCTGAATGCGAGCACACTCTTACGTTGACAGTCGCAGGCTGCGGAGGATTAGGAGCTGGAGCAGGTGAGTTCTGTGGTCCTGTTGTTTTCTCTTCTCTCCGCACTGGTTCAGGGCTACCCGTTCCAGGACCGTGACCCGATCCTTGCCCAGGTCCTTCCTCAGGATCAGGAACCCATCCAACGGGCGTCTTACCGCCACCCCAATTGCCCGGAAGATCACCCGCAGAGCTGGTTGAACCAATGTTAAGCCCTCCACCACCGGTTACCATTTGCTTTCCTGCCCCAGGTCCGGAGCGAGCCATGACCCGCGGCGCTTGACTGTTCGCCATTGCAGAAGTACTGCGCACACCAAGGGTAGAAGCTTCGGCGGTCGCGCCAACACTGGTTACTGGCTTGTGAAAAGGCAAAGACAGTTTCGGTGCTTTTACGGGTTGAGGCTTGTTGTTATTCTCCAAGTCCACAAGGTCTACGTTAATGAAGCGTGGGCTGTAAGACACCGAAGAAACAAACAGATTCCTGGC
>Ga0123519_10007179_pt1 | contig 17344 bp, 10 predicted proteins | sample YelNatPaOPRAMG02_FD_87396 | JGI IMG/M metagenome (GOLD analysis project Ga0123519, IMG submission 87396) | Hot spring microbial communities from Yellowstone National Park - Yellowstone National Park OP-RAMG-02 (version 2) | ecosystem: Environmental > Aquatic > Thermal springs > Hot (42-90C) ... | reverse complement strand
TGCTGTTCATCATCTGCGGCATGGCCAGGTTCATCGGGTCGTACATGTAGATGACGGACAGGTAGCTGTACATGGTCAGCGTCGGCGACCCGATGGGCAGCGCGCCGACGGTTCGCAGTATCACGCCGCGGGGGAAGAAGCCGGTATCGACGTACATCACCCCGCCGGCCGCGACCAGACGCGAGGCCCCCACGAGCACCGCGTAGAACACGCCCAGAATGCCCAGAAACGCCCACCACACCATGCCTGCGTGCAGGGCCCACCAGAGCATGAACGCGTTGGCGGCGACGAAGCCCACCAGCGCCCACTTTCCGGCCAGCGGCTCCCACGGGTCATCGGTTGGCCTCTCCCGGCCCACCAGCGTCCGCCAGGCACCCCTGATGGAATGGCGCGACTGGTAGATCACGGCGGCGCTGAGGGCGATGAAGCCGCCGGCCTCCTCGAACCCGATGAACTGTCGCGGGTTGATGCCGACCGCCGACGTGCCTCCCTCCTCGGCAATCCCGAAGGCGCCGAAGACCAACAACTGCACGAGGAACAGCACGTAGAATAGCCACAGGCTAAGCGAGACCTCGCCGGGGAGCAAGCACGTGATGCCGATCACCGGGAAGATGATGGAGACGCTCATTTCAGACAGGGCCCGCCAGGGCAGGCCCATGCCGGCGAAGTAGCGTCCCACCCTGACATCATAGATCTGCGTCGCCGGGATGCTCGGGTAGAAGGCGTGCAGGAACTGCACGATAGCCAGCAAGGAGGGGATGGCGAAGCCGATCCAGAGAACGCGGTCGCGCAGAAGGCTCGTGCCGAGAGAGGGCCTTTCGGCGCCCCCCGTGACGGCGAGCGGGACGTCGGCCAAGGGAAAGGCGAGCCGCTGGCGCTCGATCCAGTCCTTGCTCATGAGGGCGCCCAGGCAGAACATCCCTGTCATCAGGGCGAGCGTGAAGGAGGACCACCCCAGCAGGGGACTCACCCAGTCGGCCCAGGGAACGCCCACACCCTCGGGGAGCGATTCCCAGAACCAGTTGGCGGTCTCGAGGCGCGTGGGCCGCAGCCACAGGGGGATGTGGGGCCAGATCATGTGCTCCCAGCCGTTCTCGGGGCTCGCCATGTAGAACGGATAGACCGTGGCGGAGACGATGTACGGCATCCCGCCCTGCATCGCCAGCCCCACGGCGACGATCAGCATCGCGTACACGACGACGAGCTCGGCCCGCGTCAGCCCGCGGCCGGGCAGCAGGCGCAGCACCAGGGTGTTGATGGCGACCAGGAGGAAGAGCACCACGACGGGGCTGTTCAGGAGAGAGCCCGAGCCGACGCTCCACGTGCGGCTGACGAAGGCCAGGTAGGGGTTGATCAGTCCGAGCAGAGCAATGCTCGCCAGGCCGATGAGGATGGCGCGCCCGGTGATCGGGAAGGCGCGCCGATTGCGATCCTCCTCTGTCCTCCGCTCTCGCAAGCTCGTCGCCGGATGCACCTCGCCGCGCGCCTCCTCGCCCAGGGGCTTCGCCGTCGGCACAGACTCCTCCTCCGGAAGGACACGCGTGCGCGCCGGCGAACCCTCGCCGGACACCAATCCCTGCCAAGCTGGAGGAACGCATGAGGCCGTCTAAGCGAACGTTGCGCGCGGGCGTCATCGGCACCGGAATGGGCCGCTACCACATGGAGGGGTATGCCTCCCACCCCAATGCCGAGCTTCTCGCGGTCTGCGACCTGAACACGGAGGAAGCGCAGTCATTTGCCGACAAGTACGGGGCGAAGCACGTCTTCCGCGACTACAGAAAGATGCTGGAGATGGAGGAGCTGGACGCCGTCTCCGTGGTCGTCCCCAACTACCTGCACGCCAGGATGACGATCGCCGCGCTGGAGGCGGGCAAGCACGTGCTGTGTGACAAGCCCATGGCCACCAAACTGGAGGACGCGAAGGCGATGGTGAAGGCGGCCGATCGCGCGGGCAAGCGGTTGATGATCAACATGGCGATGCGGTTCAACGCGCTCCAATGGGAGGTCAGGGATCGCATCCAGGCCGGGGCCCTCGGCAGCGTGTACTACGCGAAGTCGCACTGGATTCGCCGCAAGGGCATGCCCAGGGCGGACTTCCCCGCGACGGGAACGATGGGACGCGGAGAGTGGTTCGTCAAGAAGCGCCAGGCCGGTGGCGGCGCGAGCGTGGACATCGGGGTGCACATGTTCGACCTCGTCTGGTGGTTGATCGGCAGTCCCAGGCCCGCGGTGGCGCTTGCCTCCACCTACTCCGAACTGCTGCCGCGACGTCTTGCCGAGGTCGGGGTCAAGGGCGACGTCGACGATACCGCCAGCGTCTTCGTCAAATTCAGGACGGGGCAGACGATCTTCATGGAGGTCACCTGGGACGCCTACCAGAGGCCCTATCTGGGCTACGAGATCTTCGGCACCGAGGCCGGGATTGACTGGCGGGACTGGGCCGCAGAGGCCACCCTGTACGATGACGACAAGAAAGGGAAGCCCCGGTCGTCGCCGATCAGTTCGAGCCGAGAGGTGACGACCCCCTACTGGCACTTCATCGACGCGTGCCTTGACCCCAGGAAGAAGATGATCGCGTCGGGCGAGGAGTGCCTGAACGTCGCGCGCGTGCTCGACGCCATTCACCGCTCGCAGCAGATGGGGAAGGCCGTCGCACTCTAGCGCCGGGCCACAGGGAAGCGGCGCGCCGGCGATGAGAGCCGACCGGCGCGCCGCGTTTCGTGCGTGCCGTCAGGCGCCGCGCCTCAGGGGGCCGCGGTGGCAGGCCTTCTCTGACGCAGTGCGGCCGGAGCCGCGCCCCTGGCCTCGGCCTTGCCGTTCTCGATCTTGAACTGCCCGACGAGGTCGTTGAGTTCTTCGGCCAGCCGCGCCATCTCCTGGGCCGTGGCGGACATCTCCTCAACGGACGCGTTCTGCTGCTCGGCTGCCGCGGAGACCTCCTCGGCGGCCGCCGCATTCTCCTGGCTGATGGCGCTGATCTGCTCCACGCTGCGCGTGACCTCGCCCGAGTTGGCTGACATCTGCTCGGTCGCCGCCGTGCTCTGCTGCGTGACCGCGCTGATGTTCTCCACCGACTTCGCCACCTCGGCCGCGCCGGCCGCCATTTCCTGGGCCGCCGCGGAGGCGTCCTGCGCCTGGGCGACCACCGAGTCGACCGCCCGCATGATCTCCTGGAGGGCCTTCCCGGCCTCCTCGGAGAGCTGGGCCCCTTCGCCGACCTCTCGCGCCACCTGCTCCATCGAGCTGACGGCCTCGTCCACGCCGCCCTGGATGCCCTTGATAAGGACGCCGATCTCCTTGGTCGCGTTCGCCGAGCGCTCGGCGAGCTTCCTAACCTCGTCGGCGACCACGGCAAACCCCTTGCCGTGCTCGCCCGCGCGGGCCGCCTCGATCGCCGCGTTCAGCGCGAGGAGGTTGGTCTGCTCGGCGATGTCCGTGATCATCTCTACAATCTCGCCAATCTGTTTGGAGCTTTCGCCGAGGGCCCGCACCCGCGCTCCCGACTGCTCAGACGCATTGGCGATCCTCTTCATGTTCTGGACCGTTCTGCCGACCGCATCGCTTCCGGCTTTGGCGGTCTGCGCCACCTGCTGCGCCCCCTCGACGGCCGCCTGGGCATTTCTGGCCACCTGGTCGATGGCCTGGGAGATCTGGGTCATCTGCGTGTTGGTGTCCTGCGCCCCCGTCGCCTGTGCCTGCGCGCCGCGGGCCACCTCCTCGACGGCCTGATTGAGCTGCTCCATCGCCTTGGCCGTCGTGGTGACGCTTTCCATCTGCTCGTTGGCGCTCTTGGCGACCTGCTGGATGGTCTCCGCGATCTGCTGGCTCGCCTTCCCCGCATCCTCGGCCGCCCGGGCCGCCTGCTGGCTGGAGGCCGCAAGCTGGCCTGCCATGTCCCCTATGCGCGTCACCATCGCGCGCAGCGCGTTGGTCATCTGGCCGAACAACCGGGACAACGCACCAATCTCATCCTGGGTGTTGCTGTTCACCTCGACGGTCAGGTCGTTGGCGGCAATCGCCTCCGCTCCTCGGACCACGGCGGCCAGCGGGGCAACGATGCCGCGGGTCACCGTGAAGGCGAGGAAGACGGCCACCAGAATCGCAACCGCGACGGTGATCAGGAGCATCACCGTGCTGCTGCGGTCCGATTGCTTCGCGGCCCCTCGCATCTCGTTGGCCGTTTTCTGGGCCTCTTCGAGGAAGGAAGCAGCCTTGTTCGACGCGTCGCCCACCTGGGCCATCTTCTCCCGGGCCTCCCGATCGGCGGCCCACACGGTCTGCGACCCCCTCTGCTGGAGTTCGCGGCGGCGCGCGGCGAACATCGCCTGGGCGGCCGTCTGGAACTTCTCATACTCCGCGTCTGCATTCTTGATCGCTGTGCGCAAGTCCTGGCTGTCCGTCGCGACAATCTTCCGGTCGCCGACGGTCCCGCCCTCCACGATGGCCGTAGCGTACTCGTCAAACCGCTTTGTCTCGTCCTCGAAGACCCGCTCGCATTCCTCCACGCGGCCAAGGTCGGCTGCGAGCAGCGCCTCGGTCGCCGCATCGCGGGCCCGCAAAAGGGCGATGTGGGCTTCGGCCGCCGCATCGCCAACGGGCACCTCGTCCTGGAGAATCGCGTCGGCGGCCTTCCCAGTGACGCCAAGCGCGCGGTAGCCGATGATCCCCATCAGTACGATCAGCACGCCCATCACTCCGAACGCGACAAACAACCGTGTTCCGATCTTCAGGTTACTGAGCTTCATTGTCCCCTCTCCAGCTTCTCGCCTGTGCGCTGCGCACCGGGCGCGGTCTACCAGGATTGCGCTGCCCGCGGCGGTGGGGCGGCCTGTGATGCAACTCACCTCACAGCGGGACAGCCCCGCCGAACGTCAGGGTGACCTGCCAACCATCTTCGCCCTCCTCGGAATGCGCGAAGATGCGGGACAGGAAGATGGAGAACCGGTCGGTGAGGTCGACCGCGAGGCCCAGCCCGCTGACGCTCTCCGAGCCGGTTATGTGGTCGGCGACAAGGGCCACCGGCGCGGCGAAGCCCTGCTCGACGCCCAGCATCAGCGCAGCCTGGCCTTCGAGTCGAATCCCGCCCACGTGCAACCGCGCGGCGCCGAGATCCTTCGCGAGGGCGAGGAACGGCTGTGCCCGCTCGCCTTCGCCCAGACCTTGGACGCCAACCGCGACCGCAGGCCGGGACTCGTCCTCGCGCTGGAGCAGCACTTTCGCGTTCGCAGACGTAGTCGTCTCTCCGGCGAAGCACCGGTCGACCCCGATTTCTGCGCGGTCCAGCAGCCCGACCTCAAGGAGTGCCCAGTGGTTGCAGTCGTCGCCGAGGAGCCGACGCCCGTCGCTTTCGTATTCCAGGGCTGCCTCGCCGGCTTGCAGAATGTCGGCGGTCGGCATCACATTGAGACCCGTTGGCGCCGCGAGCGTCGGCCGAGCGGCCGTGGTAGCTCCGGCCAACAGGAAAACCGCAACCCACCCTGTTCTCACGAACCTACCCCCTTCGGCGGACGGTCGCTTGGCGCCCCCGGCCCCCGCCGCAAGCCGGGCACACTAGCAGTATCGTATCGCGGCGCCCGCGACTTGAGCGCGGCAGGGCCGCGAACGCGCGGCTCCCTGCGCTGGCGGCCCTGCGCGCGAGTCGCCGAGCGCGGTGGCATCCTGCCGCCGATTGTGGTATCCTGTGCCGAGAATTGAGGCGAGACACATGAGACGACGATCACATCGAGACCAGCTCGGCGGTCGCCCTTGCACCTGCGAGATGGGAAACCTGTATCGGTTCTGCGAGCCTATAGTGCTCTTGTCGCTGGCCCGCCTGGGGACCGCCCATGGCTACCAGATCGCGAGCGAGGCCGAGCAGTTCGCCGTCACTCACGCCGGTCTGGACGCGCCGGCCATCTACCGCGCGCTGCGGCGGCTGGAGAACTCCGGTTGCCTCACGTCTCACTGGGACACGCAAGGCGCCGGCCCGGCCCGCCGCCTCTACACGCTGACCCCGCGCGGCTACGAGCACCTGTCCGAGTGGGTCGAGGTGATCGAGGGCATCACGTCAGCGCTGACCAGGGTGGCGCAGGAGGCACACCGGGCGCTCGCCTCCCGGGGTAAGGTGCCCTCGCGGCCGGCCAGCAGGAGTTCCTCGTAGGTCCGGGGCGCACTGCTCGGCGCGGGCCGAACGCCGGCGGCGGAACCGGCTCCGGAATCGGCCGCGCGCATTCCCACAGGAGGCGAGGCATAGCCCAGCGAAGGCGTTTCCGAAACTCTCTGTGATGGAGCTTCGTGGGATGCTGCGCATTGCCATCGCCCTGTTGATCCTGCTGGTTCCCTTGTCCGCCGGCGCCGCGCCCTGGCACGATGGTTTGTACCTGGCCAACGGCGGCTACTGGCGCCAGCGGATACGGGTGGAAATCCACAACGAGCTGGACCGGGCCGCCGCCGGTGACCCGGTAAGCCTTCCTGTCGGCAGCGCCCCGGGGGCGGCGGCCCTCGCAGGGGCGAGCGCCGAGGCGGTTCGGGTGTGCAACGCGACCGGCGAGGAGCTGCTGTTCGCAATCACGGCTCCGTCCGGTGAGGCCGTCACCCAAGGCCCAATCCCCGAGGGCAGCACCCTAACAATCCCGGCCGAGTGTCCAGCTGGCGGGACGGCCACCTGCTACGTCTACTTCGCCAATCCGTCGGCCTGGGCAGTGCCGGACTTTTTGGCGACGACGCTCGGCGTCCGAAATGGCGGAATGGAGGAGGGGTCTGGCAAGGCCCCGGCCGGCTGGGCGCACGACCCGGCGGACGCGCTTCGCCGGTGTTCCTGGGTGACCGAGTCGCCCCATTCCGGCAGCCGCTGCCTCAAGACAAGCGTTGCCCCCGGGGCGACGCCGTCGTGGATATCGACTCGGCAGACCGGCATCCACATCATCGGGGGAGCCCGCTATGTGTTCGCAGCCTGGGTTCGGGCCGAGGCGGCGGAGGGCCAGGCCGGCTGGTACCTCCACGTGGGCGACCAGGGCGAGCCGATGATGATGAACCAGGTCCTGGACGCCGGGGCAGGCACCTATGGCTGGCGCGAGGTGCGCCTCGAGTTCACCGCACCACCGCAGGCGAACAGCGCGAGCGTCGGCACCGTTCTCTACGGATCGGGGACGGCCTGGTTCGACGACTGTAGTCTCCAGTGCCTCGATCCGCCCCGGCTCTCCGCCGCGGCCGCGCCGCCGGAGCGGCTCGACTTGCGCGAGATCCGCCCGGGCGACGAGTGGCCGGCAGCAGGGGCGTGGATCGCGGCGTCCGAGCTGCGCGTCCCCGTCACGGTGCGCAACCTGGACACGCAGCCGCGCGTCGCGCTGGCGGCCTTCGACGCCCGCCCGCTGATGACCAGGTTCCGCACCTATAGACGCTGGACGTCGGGCGGCGCGCCGGAGGTAGCGATCCGCGTGAGCGATGGCTCCGGTCTTGTCCCCTCGTACCAGCTCGGGGGCATGGTGCTGTTCCAGGCCAGGCTGCCGGGCCGAAGCGCGCGCACCTACTACGCGTATGTCGCTGCCGACGGGGCAGCGCCCGGAGGCGGCGATTACGCGAGCCTTCTGATGAGCCGGGCCAACCTCGTGCGGAACCCAAGCCTGGAGAGCGGAGACCGCCTCCCGGGGGACTGGTCTGGAGGCGAACAGGCCGGCGGCCCTGGAGCGGCCGCCATGGGCTTCGACTCGCCGGGGCTGTTCGGCGCGCGGTGTCTGAGAGTGTCTGTGCCCCACGGGGTCGAGCCGAACTGGATCGGATGGCGTCAGGATGTGCCCGTGGAGCCCGGCAAGACCTACCTCTACGCCGGCTGGGTGAAGTGCGCCGACCTGGAGGGCTCAGTACAGCTTCACGCGCACTACCGCAACGCACAGGGCGCGCTCTGTGAGTCGCAGCAGTACGCGGCGGTAGGCTCGCCGATCAGCGGCACGACGGACTGGACGCTGATGTCAGGAGTCTTCACGATGCCCGCCGACTGCACGGTGTTCCAGCTCCACCTGACGATGCTGGCCACCGGAACGGTCTGGCACGACGGCATCGTCCTCGCCGAAGTCATGCCGGCCGTTGTTGGCGACCTCGAGGGCCGGACGGAGACGGCGGCAGGGGGCGTGACGGTATGGCCGGTCAACGCCCTCGTGAAGGTGTTCAGAGACGATCCTCCCCCGGCGCAGATCCCTGCGGCGCGGATCAGCGCGGCGAGGAATGAGAAGGAGCCTCTTCAGCTCGCGATCCGCAGCACCAGGGCCGTCGGACGCGTGACCGTGGAAGTGGACGAGCCGATTCATCCGAGCGGGGCGCGCCTGACCGATGTGCAGGTGGGAGTCGTGGGCTATGTGCCGATCGACCACGCCAGCGACTACTTCTCATTCAACGGCCCGCCGTGGCGGCGGAAGCTGCCGGGCGGCGCGGGAGGCTCGGACGGGTGGGCGGGGTGGTGGCCTGACCCCCTGCTGCCGCAGCGGACCTTCGACCTGTTCGCCAACAGGACACAGCCGATCTGGCTCACCGTCTCGATCCCGAAGACCGCGCCGGCCGGGGACTACGAGGGTGCTGTGCACTTGGTCGCGGGCGGGAAGACGATTCGCGAGATCCCCTTGGTGGTGCACGTCTGGGACTTCGCCTTGCCCGACGAGAGCCACGTGAAGGCGATCTACGATCTGCGGCTGGACGGCGAGTGGGAGGCCCCCGGCAGGACGGCCGACGAGACGCGGAATCAGTTCTGGCGGTTCATGGGAGACCACCGGGTCTGTCCGGACGCGGTGCAGCCTGCCCCGGAGATCGCGTACGTGGAGGGCCGCGTCGTCGCCGACTTCTCGGCCTACGACCGCGCCGCGCGCGAGTACTTCGATGTGCTTCACCTTCCGCACACCTACACGCCGTGGTCGTTCTACATGATACAGTGGGGCCACCCGCCCGCCGAGCACTTCGGTGAGCGTCCTTACGAGGGCGAGTATCCCTACGACCAGGCCGATCCCCGCATGCTCCGGCCGGAGTACAAGCGAGCCTACCAGGCCTGCCTGAAGGCCTACTGGGATCACATGCAAGCGCAGGGGTGGGCCGACCGGGTGGTGCTATACGTGTCCGACGAGCCCTACCTCGGCTCGCCCCGCATTCGGGAGGCGATGAAGGCCGTCTGTGACATGATCCACGAGGTGGACCCCCGGATTCCGATCTACGCCAGCACCTGGAGCTACCTGCCCGAGTGGGACGGGTACGTGACGGTGTGGGGCATCGGCCACTACGGTTCTGTGCCCGAGCAGACCATTGCCCGGCTTCGCGAGTCGGGAGCGCGCGTCTGGTACACGACCGATGGGCACATGTGCATCGACACCCCCTATTGCGCGATCGAACGCATGCTCCCGCACTACTGCTTCAAGTACGGCGTCGAGGCGTACGAGTTCTGGGGAATCTCGTGGCTGACGTATGACCCGTACCGGTTCGGCTGGCACTCCTTCATCCGGCAGAGCGGCCAGCCGGGCGAGATGACGTGGGTGCGCTATCCAAACGGCGACGGATACCTCGCCTACCCGGGTGGCCCGGTCGGCCACGACGGACCCGTGCCCTCCATCCGCCTGGAGCAGGCGCGCGAGGGAGTGGAGGACTACGAGTACCTCCACCTGCTGGCCGACCTCGCCACCTCGGCGCGGGCCGCGGGGACCGATGTGAGCGAGGCTGACAAGGCGCTCGCCGAGGCGCAGTCGCTGGTAGGCATGCCGGCGCCGAACGGCCGCTACTCGACGGAGATCCTGTCCGACCCCGACGCCGTCTTCCGCGCCAGGGAGGGCGTAGCGCGGGCGATAGAGGACCTGCGCCAGCGCGCTGCCAGGTGACGCCGTACTCGGGCCGCGGCGCGCCGCGGCCGGCCACTGGCTCAGGAGGATTGCCATGAAACCAGATGCTAACCTGCCGCTGACGCTCACGCCCTGCGACACCATCGGGGAGCTGCTGCGGGAAGACGCCGCCGCCCCGGTCCCCGGGGCAGTCTGGTACACTGCCAACGCGCTCGGGCAGGGGCTCCTGTATCGCCTTCCGATCGGCGCTCTGGCGCAGGCGCGGTACCTCACGGCCGACCTCCTCGTGGATGGCAACCACATGGTCGTCTTCGTGCTCGAGCTGAAGGAGGGCGAAGACGGGCGGACGTTCCACCTTGTGTTTTCCGCGCTGAACCAGTGCCAGGCCCGCATACGCATGCCACTGGAGGCGGTGAACCAGAACCGCTGGCGCTATGATCGCGAGGGCGCGTGGCTCAAGCCCATGTGCGCCGGCGAGCGCGTCGATCCGGCCAGGGTGGACCGGATGTCACTGCTGGTCCTGCGCAAGAGCGACGAACCGGCACGCTTCTGCCTCACGGACCTCGCGGCAACCGCGGCCGAGCCCCCGCGCCTGACCGATCCCATCCTGCCAAAGGGTCCTCTTCTGGACGAGTTCGGCCAGAGCACCCTCCACGACTGGCCGCAGAAGACGCGCAGCGAAGAGGAGCTTGTCAGTCGCCTGCGCTCCCAACTGGCGCGCGCAGCCCAGGCCGCGTTCCCGGCTTCGTTCTCCCGCTGGGGCGGATGCGCCGACGCGCGAGTAGAGGCCACCGGCTTTTTCCGCACCCACCACGATGGGACCCGCTGGTGGCTGGTCGACCCGGACGGATGCCTCTTCTGGTCGTCGGGGCTGGACTGCGTGGCCCCCGCGATTGACGCCGCCTGCCACGGCATCGAGTCGGCCCTCACGTGGATCCCCGAGGCCGACGGGCCGTACGCAGAGGCACACTGGAGCCGGGCGGGAGGGCGGTCTGTCGACTATCTGAAGGCGAACCTGATCCGGGCCTTCGGGTCGCCGAGCTGGTACGACAGCTGGGCGCGCATCGCGCTTGGGGAGCTGAAGAACCTCGGGTTCAACACGGTGGCCAACTGGTCGGACTGGCAGGCGGCTCGCGAGGCCGGCTTCCCGTATGTGCGGCCGCTGCATCTGGGCCAGGGGCGGGCCGCGGCGATCTACCGCGATTTCCCCGATGTCTTCGATCCGGCGTTTGAGGAGGATGCGGCCGAGTTCGCCGCGCAGTTGGCGGACACCGCGGACGACCCGGCCTTCCTGGGCTATTTCCTGATGAATGAGCCGACCTGGGGGTTTGCAGGAGAGACCCCCGCCGCCGGCATGCTGTTCGCGACGCCTACGTGCCACACCCGGCGCGCGCTCGCGGACTTTCTGGCTCAGCGCCACGGAACCGAGGCGGCCCTCTCGGCGGAATGGAACATGGACGTGAGGCTGTCCCAGATCGCCGAAGGGGAATGGCGGGAGCAACTCACCCGGCCCGCCGAGGAGGATCTGGCCGCCTTCAGCGTCACCATGGTCGCGCGACTGTTTCAGACTGTGTCGCGGGCGTGCCGCCGCGTCGACCCTCACCACCTGAACCTCGGCGCCCGCTACTACACGGCGCCGCCGGCGTGGGCGTTGGAGGGGATGCGCAGCTTCGACGTGTTCAGCGTCAACTGCTACCACCCGCGGCTTCTTCCCGGGTTCGCGGACATCAGCCGCGTGCTCCAGATGCCGGTTCTGGTGGGAGAGTGGCACTTCGGCGCGCTGGACGTGGGGTTGCCTGCCAGCGGTCTGGTGCGGGTCCGGGACCAACAGGCGCGGGGCCGCGCGTTTCGCGTCTACCTCGAGGACGCGGCGGCGAAGCCCTGGTGTGTCGGCGTGCACTACTTCACACTGTACGACCAGTCGGCGCTGGGCCGCTTCGACGGCGAGAACTACAACATCGGGTTTCTCGATGTGTGCAACCGCCCCTACGAGCCCCTGGCCGAGGCCGCGAGGCGGAGCAATGAGCGGATCTACGCCGTCGCGCGCGGCGAGGTGGAGCCGTACGACTGCGAGCCGGAATATCTGCCGAGGCTGTTCCTCTGAGACGCTTCCCCAATCCAGTGATGCCGCGCGCCTGGCTGCGCGGGGAGCCTGCGAGTCCCGGAGGTGAACATGGCGGAGCGCCGCTTCACCTCGCCGCCCGCGGCGGACCCGGCGGTGCCAGCCACTGCTGGCAGCGAGCGCCCAAGCCGCTAGGGTGCCTCAGGCAGCGGGCTCGTCCCCGTTGTCGTCGGCGGGCATCGCGGCCAGCACGGCCCGCGCGTCGACTGGGTGCGGGACGGGGTCATCGGAGATCATCCGCCCATCTCTGAAGGCGACAATGCGCTGGGTGTGCAGGGCGATATCGCGCTCGTGTGTGACGAGGACGATGGTTTTCCCCGCCCGATTGAGGGCCTGGAGGATCGCCATGATCTCCTCGCCGGTGCGCGTGTCGAGATTGCCGGTGGGCTCGTCGGCGAGGATGATCGCAGGGTCGTTGACGAGGGCCCTGGCGATGGCGACGCGCTGCTGCTCGCCACCGGACATTTCGGCCGGCCGATGGTGCATCCGGTCTGCGAGTCCGACCGCCTCCAGCGCACGCTCGGCGAGCTCGCGCCGCCGGCGGCGCCCTGCGTACAGCAGCGGAATCTCCACATTGCGAAGCGCGTCCGTGCGGGGCAGGAGGTTGAACGTCTGGAACACAAAGCCGATTCGCGCGTTCCTGATGTCGGCCAGCTCGTCGTCTGACAGCTTCGAGACGTCGACGCCATCCAGCAGATAGCGGCCCGAAGTGGGCCGATCGAGACACCCGGCGATATTCATGAAGGTGGACTTGCCTGACCCCGACGGCCCCATGATCGCCACGAACTCGCCGTCCTGCACGACGAGCGACACGCCGCGGAGCGCGGGAACGCGCACGTCGCCCATGCGGTATTCCTTGTGGAGGTCGGCGGCCTCGATCATGGGCTGCGCTCATCCGACGGCAGCGGGCCCAGCACGCCCATCGCCTTGCGGAGCGCGAGGAGCGCCGCGTGGTAGTCGTAGACCGCGCTGACGCGGTCGGTCCGCGCCCGGGCGGCCGCCCTCTGGGCATCCAGGATTTCGACGAAGATGCCCACGCCTTCCCGGTACTTTCCCTCCGCCGCGGCAAGCTGCGCCTCTGCGCTGGCCACGGCCTTCTCCGCCGCCTCCAGGCTCTTGCGAGCAGTCTCCACGTCGAGCAGGGCGCTCTCCACCTGGAGACCGATGGCGTTGGCGAGGTCCTGCTGCTGGGCCTCCAGCGACCCCAGCGCCGCCCGCGCCGACTCCACGTCTGCTCGCCGGGCCCCTCCATCGAACAGATAGGCCGTCACCGAGGCGACGGCGGCCCATGACACACCCTCCCGCGGCCCAGAGATCCCGCGGACGTACTCAGTGGAGACGGTGAAGGCGCCGCGCTGGTAGGCTTCGGCCAGCCTCACGTCCGCTGCGGCCGCCTCGGTCCTCTCCCGCAGCGCGCGCGCTTCCGGACGCCGCGCGAGCGCGATCGAGAGGGCCTGGCCGAGGGTGGGCAGCGGCTCCTCGCTCTCGGCCAGAGAAGCGGGCTCCAGCCTCAGCTCATAGGTGGCCGGCAGCCCGATCTCGCGCTTGAGGCTTGCCTTGGCCACCGCCGCGGCGTTCTCCGCCTGTATCATCCCGTACTCGGCCGCCGCCGTATCGGCCTCGGCCGGGATCACGTCGATCGGGGGGGACTCGCCCACGGAAGCGCGGGCCCGCACCAACTCCTCGTGCTGGCGCGCGGCCTGCAGCGTCAGGGCGGCCACCTCAACCAGCCCCTCCTGCGCCAGAGCCGCGTAGTAGCGCTGGGACACGGACAGGATCAGATCCTGCGCGGTCGTGTCCTGCTGAGCAAGCGACGCGGAGAGCTCTCGCCGCGCGCGCTCCAGGGAGTGCCCGCGTCCGGTCTGCCAGACCAGGTAGTTCAGAGACACGTCCGATTCGCGCCGCGTCACCGAGATCGCGAAAGGGATGGGGCCGGCCGCCGTGTCGACGAACGACGTTCCCCCGGTTCGGCCCCGGATGACGTCGAGCGCGGCCGTCGGGTAGTACTGGGAGAGGACCCGGCGGACGCCGGCCTCGGATATGACAACGTTCTCCCTCGCCACGGTCAGCGAGGGATTGTACTGCCGGGCGAGCGCGATGCACTCATCGAGCGACAGCGGATGGTCCGGCAGCTCGCCCGCGCAGGCCGCGCCTCCCGCGGCGAGCATGACCGCGCCCACCAGGCCGAGCACTCTCCAGAGCCGAAGACCCATCCGCAGACCTCCTTGGCGCGCAGTTGCGAGTCGCCCGGACGCGCGGCCCGAAGGCCGGATCGCGCCGCGCGGGCTGGGCGCGCCCCTCACTCGTGCCGCAGGGCCTGGATCGGGTCCATGCGCGCGGCCCGCCAGGCCGGGTAGAGTCCGAAGAAGATGCCGACCGCACACGCGAACGAGAAGCCGAGCGCGGCCGCCCACAGGGGGACCTTGGTGGGCATGTCGCCCTTGGTCCCGAAGTCCACAGCCCACGACAGGCCCGCCCCGAGCGCGATGCCAAACAGCCCGCCGATGCCCGAGAGCGTCATCGCCTCGGTCAGGAACTGAAACATGATGTGGCGCCGCTTCGCGCCGACGGCCTTGCGCAGCCCGATCTCCCGCGTGCGCTCGGTCACCGAGACCAGCATGATGTTCATGATCCCGATTCCCCCCACCAGAAGCGACAGTCCGCCCACCCCTCCAAGGACGATGCTGAACATGGCCAGGATGCGGCCGATCGCCTGCAGGATGCGGGACTGGGAGTCCACCGTGAAGTCCGGCTGGTTCCCGTGCCGGCGCATCAGCACCGCCCAGATCTGGTCGGCCGCCTCCTCCGTGTCCCGCACGTCCGCTGTCTGCGCCCACATCACCCACACGCGCCTGTCGCCGGTGATGCGCTTCTGGGCCGTTGTCAGGGGAACGTAGACCTCCTTGTCGGGATCGGTTCCCATCGACCGGCCCTTGCGCTTCGTCACGCCGATCACGGTGAACGTGACGCCGCGCGCCCGCAGCGCCTTCCCCACCGGATCCTCGTTGGGCCAGAGTTCCTTCTTGATGGTCGACCCGATGACGGCCACCTTGGCCCACGAGTCGTAGTCGTCCTGGGAGAAGAACCGGCCGGACTCGAGCTTGACGTTGTGAAGTCGCGCGAACTCCGGCTGGCAGCCCACCAGCCGGCCCTTGTACTGCTCCCCGGAGTAGTCGAACTCCGTCTCGTCCATGGGCAGCTCGGGCGACACATGGGAGACCAGCGGGCACTCGCGCCGTATCGCCTCCGCGTCCTCGATGGTCAGGAACTCGATGTGCGACTGGCCTTCACCCCTCTTGCGCTCCTCCGGGGAGAAGAAGATGATGACCAGCCGTGACCCCATCTCCTCGAATTCCTTGATCACCTGGTTGCGAATGCCTTCGACGAAGGCGACCATCGTGATCACCGACGCGACGCCGATGATCACCCCCAGCATGGTGAGGATGGACCGAAGCTTGTTGGCCGCCAGACAGGAGAGCGCGACCCGCAGGCTCTGGAAGAAGCCCATCGCAGTTCCTAGCCCTCTTCCTCTCGCCGCTCCGACTCCCGGCGGATGTCGATCTTCTTGCGCTCGGGTATGCCGGCCTTTCCCAGCTCGACCTTCTCCTTCTCCTTGAGGCCCGACTTGATCTCGGTTCGCGAGTCAGTCGCCAAGCCCTTGGTAACCTCCCGGTCCTCGGTCACGAGCTTGCCGTTCTTCTCGCCGGTGACCACCGAGCAGAACCACTTTCCCTCCTGGTCCTTCTTCTGGAAGAGCGCCTCGTTGGGCACCCACAGGACGCCGTTGGCCCGCTGGCAGGCGATCTCGACATTCGCCGTCATTCCCGTCCTCAGGTCGCCGTGCGGCCCCTGGATGGTGATCTCGACGGGGAACTTCACGATCCCGGGGCTCTGCGCTTCCACCGTAGACGCGGGCGACAGGCGGCTGACCACGCCCGTAAACTTCTTCCCCGGCAGCGCGTCCGCCGTCACCTGGGCTTTCTGGCCGAGGCGGACCTTGTCGACATCCACCTCATTCAGGTTTACCTTCACGAGCATGGTGGACAGGTCGCCGATGGTCACGATGGGCGCCCCCGCGCCGTAGTAGGATACCGCGGTGATCAGCTCGCCTTCGCGGACGTGCCGCGCGATCACCACCCCCGACCGCGGCGCACGGATGACAGAATCCGCCAGCCGCGATTCGATCTCCGCGAGCGAGTCGCGGATCTGCCGCACCTGGGCCTCGGCCTCCACTACGCGCGAGCGCCCCACGTCCACCTCTTTGCGCCGGGCCTGGGCCGTGACCTTCGCGGCCTCCTGCTCGCGCACATGCTCTTGGGCGGTCTGGACCTGCCGCGCGGCCAGGTCGAGGGCGGCCTTGGCCGAATCCACCTCGTTCTGTGAGACATAGCCGCCCATCTCAAACAGGCGCTTCTTGTTCTCGTACACTCGCTCGGCATCGGCGCGGCGTGTCTGCGCCTCCTCGAGGCCGGCCCGCGCCGTGTTCAGACTTGCCTCGGCCTGCTCGATCTGCGACTCGATCAGCTCGCGGCTCTGCGCCAGCGACAGACGCGCTTGGTCGAGCCGAGCCTGCGCGGCCGCCAGTTGCGCTCTGATCTGGTCGCGCTGGGCCTCCAGCTCCGGGACCTCAAGTCTCGCAATCAGTTGCCCCTCGACGACCTCATCCCCCTCCTCGACGGCAAGCTGCGCCAACCGGCCGGCGACCTTCGATTTGACCTCGACGCGGATCTCGGGCTCGACGTACCCCGTCTCACGGACGGTGACCACGATGTCGCCGCGCTGCACTTGCGCCGTGCGCGGCTTGTCGGGCTTGGGCCGCAGCTTCACCACGGCCGCGGCCGCACATCCACCGATCACGAAGACCGGCAGGACAACCGCGAGGAGGATGATTCGCAGTTTTCGCATGAATCGCGCACCCTTCGCCATCCGAAAAGTTCGGCGTCCGAACAGTACGGCACCCGGAAGCCGTTGTCAAGGCCGACGCTCCCCGGCCGTGCCATCGGACGCTGGCCCGAGGCTATCGGCACCCCGCCCGCCGCGTCTGCCCTCTCTCACCCATACGCACGCGCCGCAGGAAGGTTTCCGGAAGCGCGCGCGGGGGCCGCTTGTCTTTCTTCAGGCGGCCGCGAAGCACATACTTGACGTCGCAGGAGTTGCCGTCTGCCATGGCCGCGGCCGGCACGGCCTCGCGCTCTATTCTGTATCCGTTCGGCAGCAGCCCTTGCCCGCACTCGACACCGGCCCGTCTGGCCCACCGGTGCGGTCACAACCTCGGGCCTTGCACCGTGCGAAACGCGCCGAAGTCGGGCTGCTCCCAGGGATCGCCCAGGCCGGACGTGAAGCAGGGCACGGCGGCCGGCTTCCTCCCCGCGGCAAGATCGCGCGCGAGGGCGCGCAGTTCTTTCGGGAAGACCGGCTCCCTGTCGACGTCCTG
>Ga0123519_10007175_pt1 | contig 17350 bp, 12 predicted proteins | sample YelNatPaOPRAMG02_FD_87396 | JGI IMG/M metagenome (GOLD analysis project Ga0123519, IMG submission 87396) | Hot spring microbial communities from Yellowstone National Park - Yellowstone National Park OP-RAMG-02 (version 2) | ecosystem: Environmental > Aquatic > Thermal springs > Hot (42-90C) ... | reverse complement strand
TGCCGCCACACGCGCCATGGCGTTGTAGCCGCGGGCGGCCACAACAGCGAATAATGCGCCAACGACGATGACGATGCCAACCCATGCAGCGCTGTTGGGCAGCCAGTCTTGAAGGGCTGGCATTTTCAAATTCAATGGCACGCCGAAGGCGGTGGCCGAAACGCTTACCATGGCGCCTGCGAGTATGCAAAACAGCACTCCGTTGGCCACGTTGTAAAGCGCCACGAGCTTGGGGCCGCAGGTTTGCTCGAGCTTGTAATAAAGTGTCATGCGCGTCCGGGTGGCCGCCGGCGCGCAAATAAATGTCCAGCTCGCCACGGCAAGCAGATTGCCAATCAAAAGACCCAGTAACAAATCTACTGCGCTCACACCTGAGGCGACAAACAGCGGCCCTATCATGAACTCGGTGCCTGCGACATGTTCGCCGGCGTAAATGCTCAGAAAACTTTTAAGCCCTTTGAAAGCCACGGGCGGAACAGGCTCACGCTCAAATTCATCCGCTGCTTTTTCCAATTTCATTGTGTCTTTGCGGTTTTTTCTCACATAGGCGCAAATGCACCAAGAATTTTTTGTTTTCGGCAGGACGCGAATGTTTTCACCAAGAGACGAAGGCAATAACAGAGGGGGACTTTATTCTTTTGGTGTCCTTGTATGAGCCAAAATCTCAGTGTGAGTAAAAATTATGCCAGCAGGCGGGAAAATTCCTTGAACTAACAATATTCAAGCGTTAGCCTGCGGGAAAGGACAGAACTATGAAAGTTGAATTCTACGGGCATGTAAGACAGTACAAAAATATCAAAAAGGAAATAGACGCCAACCTCAAAGAGGTGTTGCTAAGCGGCCAGTATGTAATGGGGCCGATGCTCAAGCGGTTTGAAGCGGAGCTTGCGGCGTACCACGGGAAGAAATATGCAATCGGAGTGGGCAACGGGACCGATGCGATCTGGCTGACGCTCATGGCTTTGGGCATAGGGCCTGGGGATGAGGTTATTACGCATCCAAACACCTTCTTTGCAACGGCGGAGGCTATTTGGATTACCGGCGCCACTGCGGTGTTTGTGGATTGCGATCCACGCACCAAGTGCATAGACCCGAACAAAATAGAGGCGGCCATAACGAAGAAGACCAAGGCGATTGTTCCGGTGCATCTGTACGGACAATGCGCCGACATGACGGCCATCAGCGCCATAGCACGCAAATACAATCTGCATGTGGTGGAGGATAATGCACAGGCAATCGGCGCCAGGGGCAAGGGGTTCAAGATCGGTCAGTTGAGCGATGCTGCCACGACAAGTTTCATCATTCAGAAAAACTTGGGCACCTTTGGGGACGGCGGCGCTGTGGTGACGGACAATCCCGAAATTGATGCGCGTGTGCGCAAGTTGCGCAATCATGGTTCAAACAAGCGCAATGTGCACAGCTTTGGTTTCAACAGCCGGTTGGATGACATTCATGCCGGGGTGTTGAGCGCCAAGCTCAAGCACATTGACGAGTGGAACGACATGCGCCGGAAGTGGGCTGCGCGCTACAACGCCGGACTGAAACGTTGCAAGACGATTAATCTGCCGGTGCAACTGCCCGGTTACCGGCATGTTTATCATCTCTATGTCATTGAGACAAAAGACCCAAGCAGGCGCGATTCGCTGCTTGAGCATCTGAACAAAAATGGCATTGATGCCAAGACCCATTACTCCATAGCCATTCACAAACAGGAAGGTTTTCCGTGGGGCAAGGGCGCACGGCTGGTGGGGAGCATGACAAATGCGGAAACCAACGCGGCGTCATGCGTCAGTTTGCCAATGTTTCCGGAACTGACAGAGGCCGAAGTGGATTACGTGATCGAAAAGGTCAAGGAATGGGACGAGGCCGAATCACTGGCCAAGGACTGCCCTTTTTAAGGATGCCATGAAATACAAAGTTCTGGTTGTGGGCATGGGCAAGCGTGGCATGCACCATGCCCTTGCTTTCAATGCAAATCCGCGTTTCCAGGTGGTGGGGATTTGCGACATAGATTCGAAACGCCTTGGTGACGCCGCGGCAAAGTTGGGACCGGTCAAACAGGGGGGCGACGCGGCGGCGCTTGCGCGTGAGCTTAAGCCGGACGTGTTTTGTTTTTGCACCCTGCCGCATCTGCGCCTGCCTTTAATTCAAATTGGGGTTGAATGCGGTGCGCGGCTGATTGCGTTTGAGAAGCCTGTGGCGCTGACAAGCGCCGAGATGTTTGCGATGCGGGAGCTGATTTCGCGGGCCGGCGTCAAGGCCGTGGTAAGCCATCAGCACCGCTACGGCAAACATTATCAGAAGGTGAAAGAGATTATCGCCAGCGGGGCCTTGGGGCGGGTGCATACCGTTTACGGGACGGCAACGGGCTGGATGACCCACATGATGAGCCATCTGATTGACTACACCTGTTGGTTCAACGATTACACTCCTGCACAATGGGTGATGGCACAGGCTGCCGGTCGCGCCAAACTTGCCGATAATCATCCTTCTCCCGATTATGTGGCCGGGTTTGTGCAGTTTGCCAACGGCGTGCGCGGGATATACGAATGCGGAGCCGGCGCGCCGGATCAACCCGAAGTTGCCAAGTGGTGGGGGAAGAATCGGCTCGGCGCACAGGGGACTGAAGGATTTGCGGAGGTATTGACCAACGGCGGCTGGCGGGCTGTCACACGTTCGGGCGGATTTCAAAGTGGTGATGGCGCGATGAATTATGATCTGGACATGCCGCCTTATATTCAAGAGATGGCCGACTGGCTGGATGATGATAAAAAGGCGCACTCATGCAATTTTGAGCGTGCATGTCTTGGAGCGGAAATCATGTTTGCCATGCAGCGCAGCGCTGTTGAGGGCGGACAGGTGGCGCTGCCGCTGGGCGCCGGCGCGGATGAGCAGGCCATGCTGAAGGCGAAACTGCGAAACACGCCGGTTTTGGTTTCCTGCGAGCAAAATCGAAAGGAATTTGGGCTGGCTTGAAACAAGCCGCCGGATGAGCGTGTGGCAATAGCGTGGAAGTCATAATTCAACCTGATGGAGAGACCGCGGCGTGGCTTGCGGCACGGATAATAGCGCGGGAATTGCGGCGTGATCCGTATATCACGCTGGGGCTGGCGACTGGCGCCACAATGGAGCGGGTGTACCGCTGGCTGGTGCAATGGCACCGGGAGGATGGGCTGGATTTTTCGCTCTGCCATACCTTCAACCTGGACGAGTACGTTGGTTTGTCCGCAAATGATCCGCGCTCGTATCATCAATACATGAACCGGCACCTCTTCAGCCAAGTGAACATTGATTTGCGCGATACGCATTTGCCGGATGGAATGGCCGTTGATCTGGAGATGGAGTGCCGCAATTACGAGGCGTTGATTAAAAAATTTGGCGGGATTGACTTGCAGTTGCTTGGCTTGGGGCAGGATGGGCACATCGGTTTCAATGAGCCGCTTTCGGCCTTCCAATCGCGCACGCGCGTAAAGGCGTTGACTCCGCAAACCTTGGAGCAGAATGCCCGTTTTTTTGGAGGCAAAGAAAATGTTCCGCGACGTGCAATAACGATGGGTGTGGGCACGATTTTGGAGGCCCGCAGGTGTCTCCTTCTCGTTACTGGCGCCGAGAAGGCCGAGATTGTGGCGCGCGCAGTCGAAGGGCCGGTCACGGCCATGATTTCTGCCACCGCCCTGCAATGGCATCCGCGCTGCACGGTGATTGTGGACGAACCCGCAGCCGCGCGACTCCAGGGGCGCGAGTATTATCAGTGGATATTTCAAAATGAACCGGAATGGGATGAATTCCGCCGGAAAGACGCCGGGCGATAGCCATGCCAGAGCCGATCAAGAGTTTTACTGTGGATGCGCTTGAAGTGCGCATATACGCAAATGGCGACGCGCTTGCCGCCGCCGCCGCAGAAGCAGCGCGCGATTATCTAAAGAGGACGCTTTCCGCCAAGCCGACCGCGGCAGCCATCCTTGCCTCCGCAGCGTCGCAAGTGAAATTCCTTGCTGCGTTGACCGCTTCTGAAGGAATTGCTTGGGAGCGGTTGACGTTGTTTCACATGGACGAGTACCTGGGGATTTCGGCTGAGCATCCTGCCAGCTTCCGGCGTTTTTTACGGGAGCACGTTCTGTCGAAAATCAAGCCCGGCGCATTTCATTTCATTGCGGGTGATGCGTTGGAGCCGCTGGATGAACTAAGCCGCTACGCGAAATTGTTGCAAAGCCAGCCGATAGATATTTGTTGCCTGGGGATTGGTGAAAACGGACATATCGCATTTAATGACCCGCCAGTGGCGGATTTCAACGATGACCAGCCAATAAAGTTGGTTCAGTTGGATTTGAAATGCCGCCGGCAGCAAGTCGGCGAGGGGGCATTCCCAAGCCTGGATGCGGTTCCCCAATACGCATACACCCTCACGATTCCGACGCTTTGCGCAGCCAGAAAGTTGATTTGCGTTGTTCCCGAAAAACGCAAGGCTGAGGCCGTGCGCGCCGCTTTGCGCGGGCCGGTCACCACCGCGTGCCCGGCCTCCATACTTCGCACCTTGTCCAGAGCAACGCTTTATTTGGATGCGGACTCGGCATCATTATTGTAATTTTCCGGCGGAACAGGATGGCCGCGGGAAATTGGAAAATAAATTGGCCGCAATCGGTGGTGCGCGCTGAGATTCAGGAAAAAGATGGCCGACACTGAAAAAGACGTGCCAACGCGCAAGTGGCGCTGTTGGTGGCGCTGGTGCCGGATTATTGTCCTGCTGGCGGTGTTGGTGCTGGCAGGATTTTTGTTTTACTGGAGCCGGACGGGCCTTCCGCCATTCGTCAAAAGCCGGATTTTATCGGAACTGCGCCAGCGCGGCGTGGAATTGGAATTTCAAAGCCTGGACTTTTATTGGGACAGGGGCCTTGTTGCTGAGAAAGTTGGCTTGAGCAAAATTGAATCAGCGCCGGGCATTACTGCCGCTGCTGAAACTCTTGAATTGGGACTGGAACCGTTTCAATTGCTAAGGGGCCGTTTGGCGCCAGGCAGTGTCAGGTTGAAAGGAGGGCGGTTGGCTTGGAATCTGCCGGCAACCAATTCGCCGGCTCAGCCGTTGATTGTGGAAAAAGTTGATGCCAGTCTGCATCTCGGCGGGAATGGCCTCTGGTTGCTGGAAAAATTCCAGTTGGATTTTCAAGATGTTCATATCAACGCCCGGGGCCGGATTGTCAATGGATTGGACTGGTGGCGCAATATGGCGGGCCGGGAAGCCGGCGCGATAAAATTGGATGAGCAACTGGCTCAAAAATGCGCTGATTTTGTTGCCAAATGGAAATTTGCCGCCGGTACGGCAGTCCAACTGAAGTTTAATGCGGATGCATTGAGATTGGCCTCGGCGCAGGCGAACATGGAATTGGAATCGCCTGCCGTATCATCCCCTTATGGCCATTTGCGACAGGTGGCCGGCGGCGGGCGTATTTATTTTCTATCCGAGTCCAATTCCGTGCTGCGGGTGGAATTAAAACTTGAGATTGCGGAGTTCACAAATGCGCTGGCCAGTCTGGATAATGTTCGAGCCGATGGATTGATTGCATTGCGTGCAAATCCAGATGGCGCCGGCGTGGAACGGTTGCATCTGATTGCGGATGCGGCGGGTTTTCGTTCAAACAAACTTTCACGCATCGAGGCGACTTTGCATCGGATGGATAGTGCAGAGGCAACAAATCCAAAGTTCAACTTGAATTTGAAAATCGGCAGGCTGGAAAGTGCGTTTGGGACATTTCGCGGACTGGCAACAACATCTCAGCTTGCCACCATTTCAATCTCGACGTTGCCATCGAATGGCACATTCCAGGTGACTTGTCAGAGTGTCGAAAGCAAGTGGGGAGTTGTGGAAAACATCATGGGCGATGGCGCATGGTCGTCTGGCAGAACAAACATTGCTTTGAGTTTTGATGAATTAAATTCCACGGAAGTTCAGTTCAGCGATGGCTGGGTGGGCGCTGAATTGGCGGCGTGTCCAACCAATGCATCGCTTGGCCAGTTCAAGATTGAGGTTAAAGGGAGGGATTGGCGATCAACTAAAATTGGCAGGGCAGGGCGCGGCTGGTTCCATTTTGACGGCCTTGTTGCGGGCGTTGCCATTCCTCCGGAGTTGGTGCATGGCATTGCGCAACTTGAACAGGTCCAAATCGGGCAGGGGCGCATCGGGCAATTTCAAGCGGAATTGACGAGCCGTCCAGCACCAAAAAGCGCGCCGCAATTGGGTGATGAAACATGGGGCTGGTGGAAAAGCATTGAACAATATCCGGCAGAATGGGCGTTTTCCGCCAAAGACATCCAGATGCAGGGCGTGAGTAATGTCGAGTGTTCCATATCTGGAAAATGGCAGCCGCCGGAGTTGGTTATGGAAAAGGGGCGGGCTTCCGCCTTTGACGGGCAGATTGCATGGAGCGGGAGAATTGATGTTGTAAAACGTAAAATCCAAATCCGGACTGATGCGAAATTGGAGTGGCATCAACTCGCCGGCTTGCTGCCGGAGCAGGCCACCAACTGGCTGCATCAACTAAAGTGGGAGCAGCCGCCGCAGTTGACCGCGGAAGCTGAATTATTGTGGCCGGCCTGGACGAATATGACGCCGCGTTGGGCTGAACTGCAGCCGTCGCTAAGGTTTGTCCTTTATTGCGACGGAAACCGGATGAGCTGGAAAGACATGACGGCATCGGCTGTCCATTTTCAACTGGCTCATACAAACCGGGTTTGGGAATTGATGGATGTCCGGCTGGAGCAAGGTGAAGGCGGGATTGATGGCAGGGCAACATTTGATGAGAGGACGGGCCGATACGATGGCGAGGCCGGCCTCCGGATATACCCGGCTTCGATTGCGCCACTGTTATCGAACACCAACACACAGCGGGGATTGACATGGTTCAAAGGGACAAGCCCGCCTGATGTTAGAGTAAAATGGAGCGGGAATTGGGGAAAACCGGAGACATTGGCGGCTGAAGGAACTGCTTATGCAACCAATTTTACATGGCGCGATGTGCAATTTGAGCGCCTGGAAACCAAGTTTTCCTACACCAACAAAATTTTGCAATTTCTCCAGCCAGAAATCTTCCGTCCGGGGGGTGAATATGCCAGGGCAGATTTGGTTGTGGCTGACTTCAACCGGAGACTTGTGTTTTTGACAAACAGCGAGGGAATGGTGGCACCCATGGCGGTGGCGCAGGCAATTGGGCCAAATGTGATAAAGGCGATTCAGCCGTATCAATTTCTCCAGCCGCCCAAGGCGCGCGTTGAGGGCGTAATTCCGATGCGTGGGGAGAAGGATGCCGATGTGAGGTTCGAGGTTTCCGGCGGCCCGTTCAAATGGTGGCGCGTGAACAGCTCCAATATAACGGGGATTGTTATATGGCAAAATCATGACGTATGGCTTACGAATGTGGCGGCGGAATTTTATGGGGGCAACCTGTCAGGCAACGCCCGGTTTAATTTCACGGATAATGGCGGTGCCGGCTTTGGGTTTAATGCCGTTTTTTCCAACGTCAATTTCCAACCGTTCATCAGTCAGGTAGCGGTATCCTCCAACCGAATTGAAGGTCGCTTGTCTGGGTCGCTTGCGATCACACAGGGCTACACTGACAACTGGAATGGCTGGGAAGGGGCTGGCCGCCTGCGGCTGGCCGATGGTTTGATATGGGATATACCTGTTTTTGGAGTTGTTTCACCGGTGCTCAATAAAATTTCACCCGGCTTGGGCAATTCCCGCGCAAAGGAAGGCTCCATGTCTTTCCGCATCACAAACAGCGTGGTTTCTTTTGATGATTTGGAAATTCGTGCGCATAACTTCAAGCTGCATTATGAGGGGACAGTGGATTTTAACATGCGGCTGAATGCGCGGGTGGAGGCAGAAGTGTTGCGCGATGCTTTTATCGTCGGGCCGGTGATTAGTTACGTCTTCAAGCCGCTTACCAAGCTTTTTGTGTACAAGGTGACTGGGACACTTTCACATCCGGAAAGCCAGCCGCTTTACATACCCAAGGCGCTCCTTGCGCCATTTCAGCCGGTACGAACAGTGAAAAAACTGCTGTTTGGCACCAGCGAAATCCCCAAGGAAAACCCAAAGGACAAATAACACCCTGACGCCGTGGAATGCCCTCAAGGCATCGCTTGATCAGGCCACGGATTGGACAACTTTTTCGATCAGGCGCAGTCCTTCAGCAGCCTGTTCCTTCGTCAGATTAAGTGGCGGCAGCAGCCGCACCACCTGGCTCCCGGAGGGAATTGTCAGCAAGCCAGCCTTGTGCAGTAGATCAACCATCTGGGCTGACGCAGTTTTGTCACTTGCGGCCAGTCCGGGAATCTTTTCCTTCGGTCCCAGCTCAAATCCAAGCATGAAACCGAGACCGCGGACGCTTTGAATGACGTGTGGATGGCGGGCGGCAAGATTTTGGAGGCCTTCTTTGATAAAGGCGCCGGTTTGGCGGGCATTGTCCGCAAGGTTGTCGCGCTCGATAATCTCCAAAACTTTAAGCGCCGCCGCGCAAGCCAGCGGTGTGCCGCCAAAAGTGGTGGCATGCGTGCCGGGGCCGAGCAAGTCGGCGTAAGGTTGCCGCACCCAAAACGCGCCCATCGGGAAACCGCCGGCCAGTGATTTGGCCATGGACACACCGTCGGGCAAAAAGCCTTCTGCTCCAGGGACGCCTTCCAATATGCGTTGGAAACTTTGAAATCTGCCGCTTCTGTAATGGCCGCATTGTACTCCATCCATCAGGAGCAACAATTTCTTCTCGTCGCATAGCCGGCGCAATCCCAGCAAATATTCCGGCTTTGCCGGCGTGATGCCGCCCTCGCCTTGGATGCCTTCAATCAATATCGCCACGGTGGCCGGCGAGATGGCGGAGCGGGCCGCCTCCAAATCATTAAATGGGATGTGGCGGAAGCCCGTTACCATCGGCGAAAAACCTTTTTTGACCTTGTCCTGTCCGGTAGCTGCGATTCCGGCAAGTGTCCGACCGTGAAAGGAGTTTATCGCCGTCAAAATCTCAAAGCGCCCTTCCTCATGGCCGAATTTGCGCGCGAGTTTGTACAGACCTTCGTTTGCTTCTGCGCCGCTGTTTGCGAAGAAGACCTTGCCGGGGCCAATGCGTTCGACCAACTGCTGCGCTAGCCGTCCCTGCAATTCGTGGTAGTACAAGTTTGAGATGTGGATCAGTTTGCGCGCCTGCTGCGCAAGGGCATCTGCCAGTTCGGGATGCGCATGGCCCAGGGCGCAGACTGCAATGCCGGCTCCCAAATCGAGGTAGCGCCTTCCATTGACATCCCACAGCCACGCGCCTTCGCCGCGCTCAAAAACAAGCTCGAAGCGCCCGTAGCTTGGGACCACGTATCGCTGAAACAGGCCGATTATCTCACCCGCTTTGCCAGACGCCTGCTGCCCCGGCGATGTATTTGTATTGCTCATCGTTGACAAACAACGGCTCGCAGCAAACGGAATTAAAGGCCGGTAGTCAATGGCAAAATTATGCGGGCTTTTGTCAGCAAACCAAAAATCACAGACGGGATTGCTGCCGCGGTTTGGGCTTGAAAAGAAAATGCAGACGTTCAATGTTTGGCGTTGGATGAAATCGCTGGATGCCAAGTTGGCCGAGATCAAGAGTAATCCGGCCTCGCGCGCCTTTATATTGGCGGATGCCAAGGATGCAGACATGGCTTTTGGCGTGCGCGCTCCCGGGCCGCGGATATACCTCTCATCGCAGGGTGAAAGGCCGGCCCGTTTTTCGCCGGAGGTCTGGACGCGCGAGGAATTTGGTTATCGGAATTTGCCGGAATTTCTCGACATCATACGGGAAGTAACCAAGCAGGGGCTTGTGGACATCATGTTGATGTCGGCCTATGTCAACGACTTGCTTACGATCAAGGAGGGGCTGTTCAGAAATTCGCATGTGACACCCGCGGCGCGCGCGAATGATGCGACCGATATTTGGGCAGTCCGGCATGGCAGCTACACGCGGGAGCCATCGCAACCGTTCCGCAGCGCAACAATTGACCATATACAATGCGGCAAAGTTGAGTGTGACCGCAGCGGCGGGGCGGAGTTTCCGGGCGCAAATCTCGGTCTTTACTCCATTACATTCGTCAACAATTTGGAGCAGGACAAAATCGCCTTGGAAAACTTCAAGGCATTCAGGGAGGAAGCGGAGCGCAAGGGCTTCCGTTATTTCCTTGAGGTGTTTGACCCAAATGTGCCAAGCGGGGTGCCTCCGGACAAACTTGGCGAGTTCATCAATGACAACATCATCCGCAGCCTTGCGGGAGTCACCGAATCAGGGCGCCCGTTGTTTTTGAAGATCGTCTATCACGGCCCCAAGGCGATGGAGGAGCTGGCGCAATATGATCCGAATCTGGTTGTCGGGATATTGGGCGGGAGCGCCGGCACAACTTACGATGCCTTCAAGTTGATTCACGATGCCCAAAAACATGGTGCGCGTGTCGCCCTTTACGGGCGCAAGATCAACAACGCTGAGCACCAACTGGCATTCATTGAAATGCTGCGGCTCATCACCGACGGGCGCATAAGCCCGGAAGAAGCGGTGCGCGCTTACCACGCAATACTTGAAGCAAAGAAGATCAAACCCAAACTCCCGCTGGAAAAGGACATGGAATTGACCGATACAACAATGAGCTATGACGGGAGTGCCGGGCGGCGCGCCACGGTGAACCTGCGTGGCAATCCGCTTGCGGAAAAACCAGCCGCGGCTTCATCGCCTCCGGCTGCAACATCAGTTGCAACGCCTCCATGGCCTGTCAGGCATGATGGCACGCCGGATTTTGAACGAATGACACCCGCCCAGCGGCTGGCCTACGATGAGGAGCGGTTGCGGCGGCGGTTTGGTTGAAAGGCGCGCCGGGCCGTCTGCTAGAAAAACCGGTGCATTGTCCGTGACAGCCAGATGCTGCCGGCCACGACAAGGGCAAGCATCAGCGGCGCGGCCAAATCAATGCGCCCCACCCTGAGCCAGCGCAACGGCGCGAGCAAATTACGGCCGGAATTGTTGACAAACGCCCAGAATGTGGAGCTGCCGAAATAGATATAGGTGTTCAGAAAGTACAGCGTCAGAAGAGGGATCAGCAGATACTGCCATGAGAGCAGAAAAGAGATACCCATAATGGCGGATTGTTTGAACAACTGAAGATTGGTCACCGCAGGGGCCATGTTGCATCGTTGCAAAATGGCATGGGCAGGCGGCCACAAAATTAGGCCGGCGAAGTATGGCAGCAGGAGCTGGATATAAGGCGGCCAGAAGGCGACGCGGCCCAGATGCAAACGCGAGAGCTTCAACCATGGGTCAGTATCGGGGGCGCGGTAATTGATTGCCGCCAGCAGCAACAGGCAAAAGTAAAAGACAGCCATCCACAATCCCCAGCTTAGAACCGAAAATGCCAGCATCTGCCAGAAAGAGCTTCCACGAAATGACAGCACCACCGCCCCCAGCGACAATTGCGGCGTCCAATCCATCGGCGGCCCGATTTGGTAATAAAACAACGCTCGCAGCCCCAGCAGCGCGGGCAGAGCGCCGACAAATACCAAATGTCTTGTCCGTTTTCTTTCAGCAGGCCGTATGAGTGACGCCAGCGACAGCGCCGAGGGCGGTGGAATAGCCTTGAATGAACGCCAGTTCAGCCACATAAGCAGCCCAACTGCGTTCAACAACATGTCCAGGTACTTCATGCGCCCCCGCTGGATTTAACCGATCCAGCGGATCAGTCAAACCCAGTTTTTGGGGTTACATCATTTTCAGCAAGGTATCGGCCATTTCAGATGGCGTTGCGGCAACCCCGATGCCTGCCTCCTTGAAGGCGGCGATTTTGGCGGCGGCGGTTCCTTTTCCACCGCTTATGATTGCTCCGGCGTGTCCCATGCGCCGGCCTGGAGGAGCGGTGGCGCCTGCGATGAAGCCTGCGACAGGCTTTTTGCAGTGTTTTTTAATCCATGCCGCGGCTTCCTCCTCGGCGCTGCCGCCGATTTCGCCGATCATGATTATGCCATGAGTGTCCGGGTCTTCATTGAACAATTTGATAATGTCCAGATGCGAGCTGCCATTGACTGGATCGCCGCCAATACCAACGCACGTGCTCTGACCGACGCCGCGGGAAGTCAACTGCCAGACTGCTTCGTAGGTGAGCGTGCCACTGCGTGATACCACGCCGATGTGTCCCTGCTTGTGGATGTAGCCCGGCGCAATCCCAATCCGGCAGCCACCGGTTGAGTCTTTGCCCGGTCCGGGGCATACCACACCGGGGCAATTCGGGCCGATAAGCCGCGTCCTTGAGCCGGCCATGATGTTTTTGACACGAATCATGTCGCGAATGGGGATGCCTTCGGTGATGCAAACCACCAAATCGAGCTTTGCATCCACCGCTTCCAGGATTGCATCGGCGGCAAAAGCCGGCGGGACAAAGATGACCGAAACTTTGGCGCCGGTTTCCTTCGAGGCCTCGGCCACAGTATCGAAAATGGGGACTTTGTTGGCAAACATCTGTCCGCCTTTTCCGGGTGTGACGCCGGCCACGACTTGTGTGCCGTAATCGAGGCTTAACTGGGCATGGCGTGCTCCGAAGCTGCCGGTAATGCCCTGAACCATTATTTTTGTGTCGGGTTTAACTAGAATAGCCATAGGTCAAAAAATTTTTGGGATTAAAGTTTTTAGTTTGTTGTGAGTTTGGCCGCAGCCACCGCTTTTTGGGCGGCATCGGCCATTGTGGTTGCGGTGATTATGGAAAGGCCCGAAGTGGCCAGTGTCTGGCGGCCAAGTTCCACATTGTTGCCTTCGAGGCGCACAACGAGCGGGAGCTTCAGACCGGTTTCCCTGACTGCGGCAACAACGCCCTGGGCGATGGTGTTGCAGTCCATGATTCCGCCGAAAATGTTGACCAAGATTGCCTTCACGTTGGGATCGGTGAGGATAATCTTGAAAGCAGCGCGGACTTGCTCGGTGCTTGCGCCGCCGCCGACGTCCAAAAAGTTGGCCGGCATTCCGCCATAGTGCTGTATGATGTCCATGGTGGCCATGGCAAGGCCGGCGCCGTTCACGAGACAGGCGATGTTGCCGTCGAGTTTGATGTAATTGAGGTTGTATTTACTGGCCTCCGTTTCCAACGGGGATTCTTCGGCCAGATCGCGCATGGCGGCGATATCTTCATGGCGATATAAGGCGTTGTCATCCAGACCGATTTTTCCATCCACACACAGAATGGATTGTTTGCCATCGGCCATTTCTACCACGCAGAGCGGATTAAGCTCCACCAGCGTGGCGTCACATTCCCACCATGTGCGATAAACGCCCATGAAAAGTTTGGCTGCCTGTCCGATTAACTCGCCACGCAGACCAAGTTTGACGGCCAGTTGGCGGGCCTGGTAGGGGTAAATTCCGGCCAGCGGGTCAATGTACATTTTTAAGATTTTGCGCGGGTGTTTTGCCGCCACTTCTTCAATGGACATTCCGCCTTCAGTGCTGGCCATGATCAAAGGAAGCGACTTTGAACGATCCAACAGCACCGAGAAATAATACTCTTTCTTGATTGTCGCACCCGCTTCAACCAACAGGGTTGAAACCTTGCGCCCGTCCGGCCCTGTTTGTTTTGTAATCAGGATGTTACCCAACATGCGGCGCGCCTTTTCCTCAGCTTCCGCTGGGCTGTGGCACAACTGCACGCCCCCCTGAAAGCCGTCCTTGAAGGTCCCTTTGCCGCGTCCGCCGGCGTGGATTTGCGACTTGACCACAACCAGTTTGTGGCCGGCGGCAAAGAGTTTTTCGGCTGTTGCCCGGACTTCTTCCGGAGTTTTACATGGTTGACCTGGCGGTACGGCGGCGCCGTACTTTGCCAGCAATTGTTTGGCTTGATATTCGTGTATGTTCATGAGTCGAATTCAGTTGGAAGTTTGCGCGTAGGATTAACGTTAAATGCCGCTGCCGCCTCCAGTCCGGCTTCCGAAGCAAGTTTCAATTGTTGCCCGGATATGCAAAAAAAGTCACATAACTTCGGCGTCTTACTGAAAGCAGAAGCATTCATCCGCAAATCCTTTTTGCGCGCCCTGTTTGATTTGGCAGGGCAAGGGCATCTTGTGACTACAGCTTCAGGGCGTCAACGATTTTCAGTTGCCGGAAATTGTCTTGAGATTGCCTGATTTTGGCTTGGGCAGTCAGGCGCCTTTAACATTAAAAAATGTCAAATTGATGGGAAGAGAATCGGCGTCACTCAATTCGCTCAATGCGTATGTTATCGAAGCGAATTGGCGTGCCGGAAAAAGGGCTTCCATAAACTGCGGCGCGGCCGGCCGGTGGTTGTTCAGAATCTTCGGCTTCGACAAGCCAGCCCGATGGTTCAACTGCGCCCTGTTTCCATGCTTTTCCTTCGATTTTGGTTTTGCCATCTGAAGTTTTGCGCACTTGCAATTTGAAGATTGTCCATCCTGATTCCCATGTATAAGGCTTGGCTGCCAGAAGTTTGTCGCCTTTCCAAATTTCAAGCGTCCTTTTTCCCGGTGCGGAGAGCAACTTATATCCGCCGGCGCCGTTCAAGCCGGGGCCAATTGTTGGCGCGCGGCGGCCTGCACTGGTTCCGAAGATTGCAACGGTGATGGCCCATCCGTTGCTTTCAGCAGGACCAAACAACACGCCAAAAGTGTCAAGCGGCGCGCCTGGCAATTCCAGGAACTTGTTTCCATCGCTTTCCTGGATGGAAAAATTGCCGTCCAATACAAGCAACTCTTCCGGTAATTTGCCGGTGGCGAGGTTATCGAAGTTATTGGTGTAAAGAATAGTTGGCGCGGCGGCATGGCAGCCGGTCGAAATGGCGAGGCACGCTGCCAAAAATGCATACACCGAAATCCGCCTTTTGATTGCGTCAAAAAAACTCTTCATAGTCAAAAACTCAAACCACGGCAAAAAATATCATTCATTCCGCAAGGCTGCCAATAAATTGCCGCGGAATGAAACGCGGGCTGCGGCCCATGTCCATAGCAGGCCGTTGAGAAGGACTGCGGCCAGTGTCAGGCCCAGTGACAGGTAAGGGATTATGCCGCCCGGGGTCATGAGGGCCGGTAGAACTGCCACAAGCGCCGCGCCGGTCCCCAAAATCAGCCCGGCTGCAAGCAATGCACCATGTTCGGCAAGCGCAAGCCACTGAAGGGTTGATGGCAGGAACCCGACCGCAAGCATCAAGGCCAGTTCCGGGCGGCGTTCAAATAGATTCCGAAGAACAACCGCGCCCAACCCAAAACTTCCAAGCAACAAACCAAGACCGCCCAACAATTGAAAGGTTCCCAGATAAGTGTTTTGCACAGCATTAAACTCGGCCAAACGGCGCGCTGCCGGGATAATTTCAAACCCAGCCTGTTGAAGGGCGCGGCTTAAAGCCGCCGATACCATGTCAATCTTTTCGACAGGCGCATCTATCAGCCACATTCGGTGTCCTGAAATCGAGGGAAAACGGCGGGTGAACTCGGTTTCATTGATGAGCAAATTACCCTGTAAAATTGAGTTGGCCACTGCGCCAACCAACCGGAGCTTGAACTTGCGGCCTTGCTCATCGGTGTATTCGATCGTATCGCCGATTTTTTTGCCCAATGCCCATTGAATTGAAGCGGCATCGCCAATGGCCGGGATTTCATCGGCGCCAAGCTCAGGCATAAATTGGCGGGCTACTTCGGCTCGAAGGAGACTCCAACCGATGGTGCGGGGCGCCTTCTTCGGCATTTTTGCAAAGGTGAATGCGCCGCGCTGTTGCAATAAGTCAGGATTCACTCCCAGCAGCCGCGGCAACTGGGCGCGGGTCAGATTCAGGCAACTGGCTTCATCGCCGTCTTTTACTCTGAGAGGGACAAATGACACCCCGTTCAATTGTCTTGCATCCAGACCGTAGAACTCAATGCCATCTGTAGTGTTCAAATCACGCAACACCGGCATGTTGCTTTGGCCGATTAGCGCAAATCCGCCGGTGCCGGATGAGCGCTTAAAAGTTTCCCGTCCGGCATCGAGTCTGAATACGCCGATGGCCACAACCAAAAAACAGCCGCAGGCAAGCATGGCGGCGACAGCAAGGCTTCGGTGTCTGCGGCGCGCGCAGCTCCGTATGCTCAATGCTGCAAGGGTGACAGTGACAGCCTTGTGCGATTCCAAACTGCGCAGCCAGGCGGAGGCGGCCGCCAGTCCGGCAACGAGCAACAGCGCGCCCGCTCCGAAGAAAACGCCCGGCTGCAAGTCTTCTGTCAGGATCAGATTACCGCAAAGCAAGGTTAATGCCATGGCGGCTGATAATGCGCAGATTCGCCATGCGCCAAAAAGCGGCCTTTTGAATCGGCCTTTTTCACGGTTGACCGATGCTGCACTGGATGTGGTATCGGCTGAAAGCAGTTCACGCACCGGTTTGTGTGCAAGACTGCGAAGCGTCAGTGCGGCTGTTATGACGCAGACCGCCACTGTAAGGAGCAGCCCGGTCAGCAGCGTGATTGGATGAACATGTATGTTTAGAACGGAAGTGCCAATTGCATCCCGCCAGATGGTGGTCAAACCCCGCAACATCAGCCAGCCGTAACCGGCGCCGCCAAGCGCGCCGAACAATCCGCCAATGAACGCCAGCGCGGCTGCTTCCGAGAGGAAGAGCGCCTGAATCCGCCCCGGAGTGAAACCCATGGCAAGCAATGTCCCGGCTTCCCAGGAGCGTTTTTCCACACTCAACTGAAACATCAAGCCTAGCAGGATGAGCGCCGATGCCACAAGGAAGAAACTGAACCCAATAAACAGGCCGGCGAAATCCTGAGCTTGTTGAACTGAAGACAATGCCTGTTGCAGTGCAGGCTCAAATCGCCAGCCAAACTGTTCCGGTGCAAGCTTGGAGAGAATGGTTTTCTTGAGACAATCCGGGAACCAATTGGTGACAGTTTGAGCGCGTGCTTCACCTGCCACCGATGCTTCGGGGTAGGGAAATCTGATGGCGGTCAGGCTTCCAAACCGGTTGGCCCATAGTCTTTGGCCTGCGGCAAGCGTAATGAACGCCTTTGGTGTGCCTCGATATTGTTTCCAATATTGGTCGTCCTTCGGGCGAATCTTGTGCACCAGCGGGAAACCGGCATCCCAATCATGGGTGCTTTCGGCTTTGGCGATGCCTGGGAATTCGGGCATCAGTCGGCGATCGGCCCATGGGAGTTCCATGGGCACAATTTTGCGCACTCGAAAACGATTTGTCCTCTCAACCAATCTTCCGGATGATTCCGGCAAAAACCATGTCAGCTCGATTTCTGCGCCCGGCGCAGCCGCCAAATCCTCAGCCAGCCATTGGTTGATGAGAATTTCGTCTTCGCGCATGTCAGATGGAATCATGG
>Ga0123519_10007174_pt1 | contig 17352 bp, 12 predicted proteins | sample YelNatPaOPRAMG02_FD_87396 | JGI IMG/M metagenome (GOLD analysis project Ga0123519, IMG submission 87396) | Hot spring microbial communities from Yellowstone National Park - Yellowstone National Park OP-RAMG-02 (version 2) | ecosystem: Environmental > Aquatic > Thermal springs > Hot (42-90C) ... | reverse complement strand
CATTTGTAAGACCGAAAAGAGTAAGCCCATTACGATTTGCAAGAGCGCTTACACTGTCAACCAAATCCTCCCTTGCAGCAAGCATTTTCCTCTTCAAACAAACCACCAGCAATATATGAATCAACACTGTCATAATAAAAGCCTTTTTCAAAAAAGCCAGCCAACTACTAAATATGCGCGCAAATTTTGATTCGGGTTCTTGCAGTTATATGCCCTTAATACCCGCATCATTGTTAAAACGGACGACTTCGAACTTTTTTCGTGTACCTCCTTTCTTGAATGAGAGGAATTACCCATTTTTAAGCTTTTAATTAGGCATAATTGTATGTTTTTTCTACGCCATTATAGACCTACCCCTCGCCCATCGCTTATATTGTAGATAATAGAAAAGACAAGCCACCACAAATTATAAAAGTTGAGAATTACGAGCATTTAGCAGGTGTGTAGTTTGGTATCCTGGACTAGAGCGTTTAAAGCTGCCATACTTACAATTGCATATTGGATTGTTTGGGCGATCATAGGCGGAATAATTGTGGTTGGAGGTCTCTTCTCGATGTCTGACGCCATAAGTTACACTAATTATGGATTGCCGCATGTGGAGCTTGGTAGAGCCTTCGGAGGCTTAATTCTAGTGTTTATAGGCTGGTTAGTCATTCTATTGGGATTTTACGCTACAATCTACAAGGTTTTGACAGAAATAATTGTGGATGAAGTGAGAACTATTAGCCCTGCAAAGCCCTTACCGCCTGTTGCAAAGCCAGCAATGCTTGAGGTTGAAGTATACTGCCCGTCATGTGGATGCAAAAATCCTGCAGATGCAAAATTCTGTATCAAATGCGGTGCGCCGTTAAGATAAAAGTTGACTCTGTACACTGCTACCATCAACTCCCTTACAGGTTTGACGATTGCATTGGGAAATGCCACAATTGTTACACAAGCAGTCCACCTCCATGTAGAGGCTATTCTTGCCTTATCTTACCTGCATTTTTCAATCTAACTATAGAATCTATTAATTCGTCATATGTTATGCCCAGATCCTCCACCGCCTTAGAAAGCGAAATCGTTCCTCCATGAGTTTCTATATAATTCAAAACCATGTCATCTATTTCCTCATCCCTAGACTTTACGGGTTTCACTAGCTTAACTTTCTTCGTAACCGCCGGTTCCAGTGGAGGCAGTGGCATATAAGCTTCAGGCATTCCTTTTTGAGGTTCTTCTTTCACTTTTTTCTTTCGTTTATTCCTAACTAAAACAATGAATACCGCTGTGAATAAGGATAAGCCAGACAAACCGAGTATTTGCAATAGATATGGGAAAAGTTTTGGTGACACGTTAATTGTTTTAACATATTTTGCTGAATTCTCAGCATTATCTTTAATTGTCAATGAAAAATTGTAGGTTCCAGTTTTGTTATACATGTGTGTAACGGAGGGGCCGGATTCTATAGTCCCGTCTCCGAAATCCCATAGGTAACTTTTTATTCCTGAAAGGACATCATAAGATTTACTGGCATCGAACGTCATATTTGTTTCAACTTCCACTTTTCCAGGCAAATCAAATACTATGATTGGCTTTGTCTTGTCAAGTTTGATTCCGTCCAAAAATTGGTGAGGGATCTCCTCATTTCCAGCGTCATCAATGCTCCAAAACTCTAGAGTGTTATTAGCACCTTGAGTAGTTATGTACGGTTGACGTGCCACGCTCACTTTCCTTTCTGTTCCATTATTAATGCGATAATAAATTTCAAAGCTTGTTGAGAAATTGTCTGATGATGTTAGGTTAATATAGAAATCATGGTTGCACCATGAACAATCATAATCGTGATTTGTTCTCGGAGGTGTAAAATCAACAATTATTGAGTCAGATGCATCATAAATGTTTCCAGCCACATCTTTTATTTGCATATAAACTGTTCGCCGCCCTTCGCCTAGAATTAGGGTCCAGTTCTTGTCGGTTGATTGGGGCACTGTCCAGTTCTGATTAGTCCACAAGCCATTATTGCTGAATCGTATCTCTGCAACTCCTGATAGGTTATCAGAATAATTAAATTTAAGCTCCACATTTGAGCAATTTGTGAAGATTTCATTATCATTTATCACAACCCATCCACTTGGCGGAGTCTTGTCAAGTTTGATTTCGTTAGTAAAATTATGGGGCTCTTCATTACCTGCATTGTCTACGCTCCAAAACTCAAGCGTATTATTCGCACTTTCTGTTGTAATTTTTGGCTGACCATCAACGCTAACTCTTCTAATGATGCCATCATTGTTAATTATATAATATGTTTCAGAAATACCACTTACATCATCTGTGGCTGTAAGCCACAGATAAAAGTCCGCATTATGCCATAAGCGATCGTAATCATGATTAGTTTTAGGAGGAGCCCCATCTGCTGGTCGAGAAGCTAATAACGGGTAACGATCTATGTTATACTCGTCAATTTTGTATGGCGTATCGCCAATTCCATCGCTTCCAGTCACATTCTGATATGGCCCTTTAAAAATGTCTTTTCCAGCATAATCACTCCAATGGTTTCCTCCAGCAGGATATCCATTGTCCCATATGTTAATTGAGCTGCGAGCGTGCTCAGGATAAACTTGAAAATGATTATCCACAAAATTGCTGTGAAAAACTATGTTGCCGGAACAATTAGAAAAATGAATACCATAATAATTGTCCGTTATGTTGTTTCTAGAAAGAATGTTGTAAGAAGAGTCCTTTAGGCAAATACCGCAAGTGTTATCTGTTATACTGTTTCCAGAAAGTGTATTATAAGAAGAACCGTCAAGAAATATTCCATACGTGCTGTCCGTTATGCTATTCCCGAACATTATATTGTTTGAAGAACCAGAAAAATAAATACCATAATCGGTATTTGTTATCTTATTACCAGATATGTTGTTGTAAGAAGACTCAAATAAAAAGATGCCATAATCCGAGTAGGATATGCTATTTCCAATTATTTCAGTATTGTGTGTTTTCCATAGTTGGATACTGAAATCCATATTTGACAAAATCAAGTTCTCCACTACAATGTTGCTACAATTAACTAGCACCACTTGTCCGGCATCCCTCAAAGTTATGAAAGAGACATCTTCAAGATACACTAGGGGTTTATCGTTTAAGGTATTATTTCGAACTATATTTTTATACGATTCAAAAACAAATAGACCAGCATCATAGAGCAAATTATCAAAAATGATGTTGTGAGAAGACCCTGATAACCAGAGACCATATGCATTTCTTTTTATACTATTTCCACGCACCATATTCTCGTTTGAAGAACCCGATAGACAAATACCACAATAGTTGTCCGTTATAGTGTTATTGATTATCATATTCTCGTTTGAAAAGTCACATAGCCAAACACCATTAAAGAATGATTTAATTGTTAGGTTTATTATCGTAACATTTCTTGTTCTGTCAAGCTTTATCCCATTTCCGCTTCCTCTACCTTCAAGCATGTATCCCTTGCCATCAATAACAATACTATTCAGCTCAACTACGAGTTCATCAAAAATGTTGCCAGTGAAGGCATACATGTTTCCATTTCGTTGAATCGGTGCCGTTGGCGGGTCTATACTTCCATCAGCCCGAATGTAAATGATTCCCCTTGCCATAATAGATTGAATGCTAGACGTCAGAACTGAAGCATCAATCAAGACCAGAACCAGCAAAATTCTAGGAAAAATTTTTCTTAACAAGTCCTCTCCTTCCTTTGCGTCTTCACAACTTTCACTCTTGTTAACCATTTTCTAACTCAATTTAAAGATCGTTTCTTCACATTCATCCCTTAAGCCAAATGTTATGGCTAGAACAAAACTGTCTCTGCGAATTTTATAGTCCTTTAGGCTTCTTCTCAATTCTATTTTTCGTGGCGTCGTGTATGCCAACGAGTAAAGCACCACATCATTTCCTATGCTTTTTTTTGCTAGATCATATAATATCGTTGTCTCGCCATTGACATCATCGAAAGAGAGCATTGATGTATTTGCTGGTTTTGCCATTCCTTTTTCGCTGCATACGATGCACTTTGGATTCCTCTCCAACTTCATAACGGTGTGTTTGTCAAATTTTAAGTCTACTATTTGAACGCCTTGTAGGGGTTGACCTGTGTTTTGGGGCCATTTTCCCGTTTTCTGGAACTCTTCGTATCCCACTATGATTTTCAGCGTTTCCTGCGCTTGTATTGACGCCACGTAAGAATTCACTGTAGTAATAGTTGGTATTTTGTTTTCAGTAATCTTCGGGTCGCATGGGTTTTTGAGGTTGACGAGTTCAGAGTACTTTTCTGGGGGGAGGTTGCATGCTGGGCATGGAGCGTTTGGAGGGATGTATACTTGTATTCTCCCTTGGTGTCCAAGTGTTCCACCGTCGACAAGTGGAATCTGGTATTTCCTAGCTATAGCGGCCAGAAAGATTCTTGAGGCGATGTTGTCAAGTCCGCTGACTATCACATCAGACATCAAATAATTTTCGAGAGGGAGTTGTTCCAGTTTGCATGTGTAAACGTAAACTTCCACAAACGGGTATTTTTCGGCTATACGTGCCCCCAACACTTCAGCTTTTGGTTTGCCCACATCCTCAATGTCAAAGAGGAACATTCGGCTGACATTAGACATTTCAACCATGTCAAAATCTACAATAATTAAGCGTTTAACGCCTAACATGGCAAGATTCTTAGCTACTTCATTTCCTAAAGCGCCTGCTCCTGCTATGAGGACAGTTGAATTCCTGATTTTCCGTTGCTGCTCTAGAGTCCACAGAAGAAAGTGACGCGCCCACAAATAATCAACTGTTACGGCCTTTCCTGCAAGGTTGAAACCTTCAACCGTGCCATTCTCATCTAAAACTTTTTCATCGACGATTAATCTAGTGTATTCAGGTTCGAGTGCAAACTCTTTGCATATTTCGTCTTTCAAATGTATAATAGACCAATTAATCGTGGCCTTAATTTTAACCTCTCTAACAGAAGGCAAACAAGCCAGTACTTCGATTTGAGATTCTTCACTCACTTGCACTTTTTCCTCTGAATACTTTGAAGTGAACGACATCGTCCACCAAAGTTCTCGATTGATTTTCCGGGAGAGGAATTATGTTAAAATGGACCAAGTCACCTTCTGATGTTCTTCCTTCAGCCTTGTTTGAGCTAACTACATTAAAACGCACAATGTCGCTTGCGGATCCAAGTTTTTTTCCTTTCATCGGGAACCCATGTTCCTTGCATGCCTGCGCAGCCTTCAAGCTGGTTGAATGGTTAAAAACGTTGTCTGGGTTTGGGTCAACTAATAAATAATAGAGAGAATTGATGACTGCCGTGAGCCTCAAGTTTGGATTCCATCCCTTGCCAATCACTGATACGCAGACAGCTCCGGGGATGTTTGGAACAATGTTTGGATGGGAAATCTCCGATAGCCATGTAAGTGTCGGAGGTTTAATTGGATACTCAGCTAGCAACTCCATCTTAAACCTGTGCCACTGGACGTACTCTGTGAATGGCCAAATCCCCTTGCCTGCCAGTTCCTTTACTGGACCTTCTTCGCATCTAACCATGCCCTCATAGACTGTTGGTGGGTCGTTAACTGGCGAAACTAGAGGAAACTGACGCTGAATATACTCTTTTTCCGCAATAAGCCTCGCAACCGAGACCCCAGCAATTATATCCCAAGGCATCAAAGCCAATTGCGCATTCTCTGGAATACCAGCTTGAGAAACTGTCAAGTTATCATCTAACAACTGGCCACCATACATCAAAGCAACAGTTGTGGCATCCAAAGACATGTTCGCACAGAGTTGCTGTTTAATTTCCCCAACAGTGTGCTCCGGCAGAACATCAACCTCGGCAAGACCTGTCGATGGACCTATAGGTATCTGCACAAATATTTTCATCCATCTGCCTCCATTTTGACACATTCCTATATAATTCAAAGCGCATTTTAACTTTTTCTCTTAAACTTTTCAAGACGACGCAAAAACAGAAAATTGTATATATAAGAAGGAGTATTTAAAAACTAGAAGGGGAAAACTGTATGGTTAACTGTCCTAGTTGCGGAGCAAAAAACCCCTCAGACGCCTCTTATTGCAAAGAATGCGGCGCCCCTCTAACAGAAAAGGAAACCCTCACATTAAGGACAACCGGACAAGAAACAACAGTGTCCACTACGCCTACAACACCCACAGCAAAACCTGTTCCAGGAGTTCGAATAGTAAAACCAGTGACAACCGCTCCAACCACCCAACCCGCAATTGCAGCCCCAACTAGAATCCCGTCGATAGGCTCATGCTTTTATCACCCGAACCTTTTGGCCTCCTTCATCTGTAGCAGATGCGGTCGACAAATTTGCCGTGACTGCGCAAAACCTCACGGCGATATGATCTTCTGTCCACAATGTTACACAACAGCTGTTCCTCCAGCGACACCTACACCACCACCATCTGGAGTAAACTGGGGACTAATAGCCGTAGCCATTTCAGTGGTAGCAGCTGCAGCCATCGGCTTCGTAGCATGGTGGCTGACCGCATTAGCTTAAACGATTGCTACTTCAAAGAATAAGTCTACATTCAAAAACTCATTTTTTCCCTCAATCGGACTAACTCATAACTCTTATAAAATAACAAAGATGAGAGTGCATTTACCATGCGTCAATCGTTAAATTCACAAAAAGCTTATGAATAGAACAAAATAAAAAATATGCGAGGAAGAAAATTGGCCAAAAAACCAATTTCACACATGCCTATAAAAAGTATTGAAAGCAAAGAGAAAAATTCAACACAGAACTCTGCGAGAGCAAAAGAGTCTGGTGAAAAGCCCACCGAGAAGCCCGTACCAAAGGTCACGTTACCCCGTGTTGTAACTAGGATTCCACCTGTAGGATCATGTTACTATCATCCAAACTTGCCAGCTACTTTCACATGCGGCAGATGCGGCCGACCAATATGCAGAACATGCGCAAAACCCAGAGGAGATATGGTTTTCTGTCCGGAATGTGACGCAAAGTTTCCAGCCCCATCAGCGCCTTCGTCATTACCTCCACAAAGAGCAACTATGGGTTTCATTTTTTCACTTGTGGCTGGTGCCCTAATATTCATTAACGGCCTCTTATTGACATCTTACCAAGCAGATTTGTCCCAGCTGTTTCCTTGGTTAACCAACTTTGAAACAACATTTCTCATGTTTCTAGGGGTTGCTTGCGGAATATGTGTACTTCTGGGTGCTGTGATAATTTATCTGCCAACGTTCGAAGTTATAGGCGCAATTCTTGTGCTCATATTTTCGCTAATTGCCATACTAGTGGGCGGAGGGTTCATCGTGGGAGTTGCTTCAGGGGTCGTTGGTGGAGCACTGGCCATACTCAAAAAATAGGACTAATCCCGGTGTAAGGCATGTTCTACGTTAGCGTTTCAACATCCGCACTTGAAAAGATCAGGAAACACACCAAAGAGAACCCTGATAAAGAAGTCATAGGCCTCCTAACAGGCAGCATGCAAAACAATGTTTTAATAATAGAAGACGCTGTGACTGGAGAAATATTATCTGAAAAAACACGAGCCGCACTCACACCAAAAACGATGGCTAAAATCGCCGATCAAATAGTCAGCGGAAAAACCAAAGGAAACGTAATCGGCTGGTACCACTCACACCCTGGCTTCGGAGTGTTCATGTCAGAAATAGACATACAAACACAAATGACCTTACACCAATTCTCCCCATACATAGTAGCCTTAGTTTTCGACCCAACCAAAGATGAAATGGGCATATTCACAATGGATATGCAAACAAGATCACCAGTACCAATAAGCGAAGACCTCATTCACATCTTCAACCCAGACGAAGAACCCATACCACCAAAATTCAGATATCCCACTCCTCAAACACAATACGGGGTTTATCCAACGCCCCCTACTGAAATCAGGAAAAAGCCCGAAGAAGAAAAGGGAAAGCTCCAAAGAAAGTCAAAGCTTATCTATACGGCAATAACGATCATTGCCATCGCATGTTTGTTGTTCACAATATTTTATATGGCGTTACTTGTTAAACCGCCAGCCTTAGAAGTAACCGTTTCACCCGAGTCAGCGACAATTTTTGTCGACTTCCCACTACAAATTAATGCTTCTATCAATGGAGGAGTCCCAGAGTATAATTGCACATGGTGGGTAAAGGGAACAAAATCAAATAGCACTCAAGTTAACGAGAACCGAACAAACTACATATTTTCCAAGGAAGAAAGCGGAACTTACGTTATTTATGCCAATGTCACCGATAAAGCGGGGAACAGAAAAACGTCAAAAAACGTTACAATCACAGTGCTTCCACTACCTGTTGTTATTGATATCCTTTCACCAAAAGATGGCAGTAAAATTCAATGGGGGGAAACCCTCCTAAACGGAACACTGAAATTTCTTTGCTATAATAAAACCGTAAAGGATTACTATTTAAATCCATTACCTAACACGCTGCTAGAAATAAAATATCGCCGACCTGGAGCAAATTCTGATACTATTCCCGTCTATACAAATCATATGGGGTTTTTCAGTTATACCATTAGAGATGAGACATACACAAAACGTACAGGAAGTTTAAACATCAGCATAACATACAAAGGAAGCCAAAAATACCAGAAACTTTCATGTAAAATACTAGTCGAACTGGTCAAAAGAGACACCAACTTAACGATCATTGATTTAAAAAAAATTCAGCAGGGAGTGCGTGTTGAAGGCAAACTTCGAGATGTAAAAGAAACAGGCATTAATAATGTGACGATATCGCTTGAGTACTTTAATGTTACGGAACAGAAATGGGAACCTATAAGAAATGTGGTCACGCAAACAGAAGCTAGTGGAAGTTACAAATTGGATTGGAACCCAAAACCAGCAAGCTATACGATAAGAACAGCATTTACTGGCACAGACCTTTATAAACCGTCAACATCGGAAAATAAAACAGTTAGACCAAAAATCAATGTTAAAATACAAAATGATACAAGCCTAAATGTAAAACAAGGAGAAAGCATTAATTTTACAATCACGTTGAACAATACTGGTTTATTAGAAGACGAAATAAACCTAACCTTTCAATATAAAATGGATAAAATGGATGCCAGTAAATGGAATGATGTAAGCATACAAACCACACCTATAAAAATCGGTGCGTTGTCATTCACAAAAATTCCATTTACATGGAACACCACGAAAGTAGCCGAGGCGGACGGGAACGGGTTATATGATATTAGAGTTAAAGCAACCTATAGTTTTGGAGAATATGAAACTTGCGATTTACAGGTCAAAGCTAGTATAACATACACTAACGAGCGCTAATATAAACTAAAGGAGACTTTTAAACTTAACGCAAAATTATTATATTTAGATTTAGGCTGTATGAATATGTGAGGGAAAATATTGGCCTACGCTGAGAGACCTGTTGCTGCTACGGTTTTATCCTTGATCGGGGGAATACTTTCCATTGTTGGAAGTCTTGTATTGGTTGGTTATGCATCGTTGCTGATTTTCATTCCAGGAGTAGTTAGTCTAGTTGTTATTGGTGGATGGATTCTCCTATGCGCATCGCTTATCATTATAAGCGCTCTTATGCTCTACAGTAGACCTGACCAGCATTCAACTTGGGGAATAATCATACTGATTGCCTCTATAATTGGCGGTTTAAACATTTTTGGCATAATTGGAGGTGCCTTGGCACTCGCTTGGAAACCAGCTTTTGTCAGACCATACTCCTATTACACGTATGGTTCAATAACTGTTTGCCCAAATTGCAAGAAAATACTAACACACGACACGGCTGTTTGCCCTCATTGCCAAACACGCATAAAATAGTTACAGCAACCAAGAGTGCACACCAGAAAGTAATCCTTACCTGGCAGAAATTATATATAAAAGTGGAAAAGAAAGGTTAGTTTGGTTTCCATGAACACTGGTGGAATTGCAGCAATAATCGGTTTTTTCATAATGTTATTTGCTATTCCATTATCCCCTTTTCTGGTACTGTTCGGCCTCTTCCTGTTCCTAATAGGAGTCATTTACTACGCCGCTACAAAATCGACGCCGCCTCCACCGCCCACCCAAACTCGAACTTCTCCTAACATCGAAACAACGCGCTCAGACAAGCCCGAAGAAACAAGAAATGAGCTTAATAACGTATACGAAGACTATAATCAACTTCAAAAAACAGTGGAGGAATTAAGAGAAGAAGTAAAACGAAAAGATGAAATTATCCAAAAATTAAGAGAAAAAATAGAAGCTGAAGGAAAAAAAGTTTTGACGCAAACTGAAACTATGCAAACGAAAAAGAAGACCCCTACAGTCAAACTAATAACCTACGACATTGACCCCGTAGTCTATGACTACGTAATAGCCCACGGAGGAACAATAAACCTCAAAAAAGCAGCACAAGAACTTGGCACAACAGTCGAAGAAATCAAAAATGCCATAGAAAGGCTTAAAAAAGCAAAGAGGCTTACAGAAGCCTAATAGGCTTTCTAGTAATATCTCTTACATCTATCACAGTACCACTTATCCTGTTGCGAATCGTATCGAAGAATGCCACCACATACTGGACAAGCTCTAATCGCGATTGCGGGATGAGAAGGCCTTGCAACATAACCCTTCTCAAAACGTTTTATCCCACCCCTCTTCGCCACAAACAACAATATTATAACCAGCAAAACAACGACGGCTGCTATAGCGAAAATGGCAATTAAGCGTGGAGATAAGCGCGGATAAACCTCAAACTCATAAACGTCAGTTGTGACATTGTTACCCAAATTGTCAAAAGCAACAGCATAAAAGAAATGCTCACCCTCCTTCAAAGGCTCACTATTAAAAGTATAAACTCCAGCATTAGTCCAATTTGCAACAAGCTCACTATCAACATAAAGCTCCACGCCGCTAACACCACTGCCATCATCATACACAGTTAAATTGAAAGTCGCTGAACCCCCAGCATAGACTCGCGTCGAAATAAGCTTTACAAGCAACGAAGGAGCACTATTATCCAAATAAACCGTAACCTGATTTTCAGGCTCAGCATTTCCAAGGCCATCCACAGAATAATAAGCCAAATTATAAAGGCCCTCAATTAAATTCGTTAACCGAAATGACGCTGAATATTTTACCCAACCAGTATCAAATGATGCGTTATATATGCGATAAAAGGTCGATGCTACACCAACTCCTCCCGGATTATCTTCAGCTACCATGGTAAATAAACTTGCGTTCGATATGTATATGTTACCATTAGAAGCAACGAACTTTGGATAACTTATTACTAAGGATGAAACTGGTGGTATTTCGTCATGCTCCCAAACATCAATAATAATAGGCACTATTAGGTTAGTAGTATCCATGTTAATTGAAACGTTTCCCATGTACTTTCCAGCTGTAATGTTGGATGGTACTGACACATCAACAATGATGTTTCTCGCTTCTCCTGCAGCCAGAGTAAATGAATTGTCACTAAAACGAACTTGTCCACTCGGGATCTGATATCCGGAAACGCTGGTTAATGCAGAAGACTGTAAACAGAGGACAGGAAATCCGTGCTGCCCACTGTATTCAATTAGCGTGAGCGGTAGACTTACATTCTTTCCAACTTCGCAAGTATCGTATAGTTTTATTGGTACAGTTGTGAGAGAAGCTGGAATTGGGGGGATTTCAGTTGCAGTTACAGAGAAACATTCTTCCTCTGCCAATTCGATCCCCACAACTTTTATCATGTATTGCTGCCCGGTAGAATTAGGCACGAGTATCCATTCTGGAGTCTCTGAAGGTCCACTATAGAAGGCACCTGGTATTTGAACATCTACTTGCGCGGTTGCATAGTTTAACCCTACGTGACGCCCTAATGAGTCATAGATGTGCAAATCTATCTCACTACCACCGTAGAAAAGTGTAAACCTTGTGAATTCACCAGTGCTCACAAAACTCGTGCTATAACTTTGTCCCTGTACCAAACTTCCGCTCAATACAGTTTGACTTATGCAACCGCAGTCTTTTCCTACCCAAAAAGTCGGATTCGAAAGGTAACGAGATTCGCTAAATATATGGTCAGCGGTTGCTGCAATTGCATATGCTTCTGCATAATATTCGGTGCAACGCAATAGAGTGTTTCTAGGCAATGTATAATCAAATCCGATCTCTGACATGGATCCTTTTATTATTGTCCCGAATTCGATCATTTGCATCCAAACATACTTCTTAGGTGTTGGAGCATAGAACATCACCATTGCAGTTACAACCGCATCAACATCTCCTATGTTTTTAATTTTAATTGATCCGTGTCCGGTGCCAAATTCTTCCTCAGTATCAACATTATTCACTAAAAGATTTTCGACTTGAACTAATGGTTTTTTAAGCCCCGTAGTAGCAAGCAGCCCATTAATGAATTTTGTCGTTTCGTTTAATATAGCCCTATACAAAAATATCTCTGTACCAAGCACTTCCAGCGAATCCAGCAAGTATTCTGCAACCATATCTCGATACTGAATTTTTTGACTTTTCGCATAACCAGCGACGACTGCACTGGTAATGCCAACTCCAAGATCCAGCGCCAAAGAAGCGAAACAGCTTGGTACTGATAGCGCCCATTTTGCAATAGTTAGACCCAAGGGTACTCCCCATGCCAACCAACTTATCATGTCAGTTTCCTTGAAATGCTTAAGAGCGTCATCAATCGCAACATGCAACGGATTCAAAGCACCGAGTTCAACTAAGCTGCCACCAGGTTTTGTTGCATTATAGAACCAAAGTTTCTCCTGCTTTGTAATGGTAACAAAAATGTGCCTACGAAGTTCGCCTAAGTAACTCAATACAAAATGAAGGTTAAATGATTGTGGCAATGGGTCGGGAATGCTGCCTCTAAAGTTTTCATACTCCAACTTGATTAGCGAAAGAACGCCGTTGATACCATAAAAGGTTTTTCCATCAGGACTTGTCCATCCAAGACAAGGAAAGCTCGACTCCTTGTTCATTAATATATTGTAATAGAAATCTGTCCTTTCTGCAAGTGATGATTTGTCATAGGCTTCTTTATCCCTGAAAATACTGTTGAAATCAAAAGGTGGTTTTGCTAATTGATCTACGGCAACATATACTCCATGAATCCCGTACTTTATACCACTCCAGTAGTGAAAAGCCAAGTATAATCTTTCGACAGCCACTGAATCAAAGAATTCTGTTTGCGGAGGCCATGGAAAAGCTGCAGAGACCAACAAGCTAGTGAGCATCTTACCCAGATCTACATAAAATGCAATATTATAAGGATCAATCACGTTGAGACTAGCTGCGCGCATATGGGCTGCAAGGTATGTATCCTTTATTATCGCATCACAAATCGTCGAATTCAATAAGTCGAGCGCATTAATAAGCTGCTCCCGTCCTGTGAGCAAAACATAATCCAGCTCATTCTGAATGTATTGCCAACTAGAACCATCTTCGAGTTCTGCGTGGCTAAGTACAACAACACCACTTCCATATGTGGTATAAATCTCAACTGGCTGACCGTAATAGAGAATATCTGTTCGAACCATTAAAGTTGAATATCCAGGGCACTGGTCTAAAACGAAATAGCCATGAGCATGCCCCCTTGAAGGATCATTAATATATGAATCATCAAGATAATTAGGACGTGAAAATAGCCAAAATTTCTGGTCCACTATGTGAAGATGACCTCCACTAGCATCGGTTCCTACATCCGAACTAACGACTTGAAGAGGCGGAGGCAACCAATCCCATTTTAATTCGTTGATAGCATAACCGCCAGATGCACCAAGGTCATTATTATCTGTACAGAACAAGCCTCCACCTGAATAAATCCATTGTTCAAGTTGAGATTGATGAGCTTTGAAAGAATTATAGATTGGACCATCTAATCTAGTCCAATCGTGATCGTACATTACATCTTCGTCTATTAGTAATGCTTTGTAATCATTCAGCTTTACCCATAAGTCATCTATGTTGAATTGATTATATGAGTCATATGAATATCTGGACGGTTCTAACGATTTTAAATAGGAGAGTTCATCTGAAAGCGTGTAAAAATCGACATCATATATCCAAGCTATCTTGTTAGTTGGAGTCGCTTTAACGTGCAGTACTGCTAATGAACTATTTGAACAAACTACAAGAAAAATTAGAAACATCACCATCAATGATTTTTTCATTTTCTCCAACCTCATTTCAGCTTTTTCGAATTCTCTAATCTAATATTGAACAAAAATTTTTAAAACTTACGAAAATCTTTTCTAAACAAATCGCAATTTAAATTATGAAGAAGAAAACTTAAAAATTTAAAGAGTTTAATATGTTGTGGGACAAAATGCTCAGGGACATAAAAATAAAATATTCTCTTTTAATTCTATGGCTATTCACTTTTATATTCCTCTTTGGAATTGCTTTAGGAGCTGATTTAGACATTATTCTGAGAATAGAAGTAATTTTTACCGTGCCAGCTTTTATTATTGTATTCATAAGCATTCTGTTGATGCCGAGTACGGTTAAACATGAACAGCAACAATTATCAGAGAAACTGACTGAAATTACAACTAATCGAGAGAGAATACTGATAATATTGCCAGCTATCTTGATATTATCTTTAGTAACTTTTTTCGTACGCACTGGCGCTCCAACTTACCTCACCAATATAATTTCCGAAATAGGGGTTGTTTACTCAGTTTTTATGATATTTACTTTGTATAAAAAAACGCGGAAGTTGCAAGTGCATCCTTTTATATTAAGTTCAAATGCGTACTACAATTTTGCGCTTGTTATTAGCGTAATCGTCGCTATTGCCATTTCAATCTTATTACTTCTTTTTCTTTTGTGATTTTAATTTATAAACAAATTTATTTTGAGTTCTTTTAGGATACATATCAAATACGACCTTTTACAAGTTTGATTTAAACCCGATAGCACACACAGTAACTCTTTTTACTTTCGCATAAGTAAACCAGTAGCATCTTAGTCTTCGGAATTGGCCTGTCTATTTTTATTGGAAGAGAGTTGATGTCCTTCTTCCTCCAACTCGCTGAATGCGGGCATAGTAATTATTTGAATTTTACAGATTTCTAGCTTTTAATTGTGCGCGCATTCGATGTTACTCTAAGTAATGTTAATAAAAAACTACATGTTTATTATGACGGGGATGAGACCTGGCTAAAGTTGTGCTGAAAAATATAAAATTAGGAAATGTTGGTGCGGAAAGACTACTCGCAAAATATTATTCTAATAAGACTACTAGATTGATCATGAAATTCGTCTCTCTTTTTGCTTCAATAACTATTTTCCTTTTCTTAACACCTTTTTATTCCACATATATTGCCTTATTATTCGGAATTTCGATGGCAGTCATCGGGCTTCGTTATCCGCGTTGCGCTTTATTTTTGGCTGTTCTCTTATCTATTCCAGCGTTTGTCTATCAAGAAAATTTGGAGAATCCCGTGCTTATCGCATACTTATTCATCTGCATTTTTCTGATGCCCGCTATAAGAGTAAGATGGATTGATGGTGCTTTGGTGTTATTATCATTAGGATTAGCTTTTATTCCTCAGCTTGGTTTCTTAGCTTTTGTTCCCATATTAATAGCTGGATTAGCGTTTTCTCCTCAAGACGGCGCAGTTGTTGGATTATGTGCTTCCTCCGTCATCTTGTTATTTCTAATTATTGGTGCGCCTAACATGACAATAATTTCGGATAATTTCCGTCAAGCCGGTCTGATAAGCGTGTCTGCAAACTCTTCAACGCAAAATTTGTTCCAGAAACAGTCTATTTTAAACTTTCAGCCAATATCCCTATTTGAAGTTTTTAAAAGCTATGCAGTTAATGATACGGCAACCCATTGGATGAAAGCGTTTATATTTGCAGGTAGCATGCTGGAAAAATTCTTGTATGACATGAACCTTTGGATTCTTCCAGCCTTATGGTGTGTTTCAGGATACATAGCCTCCAAATCGGCTCAATGGTATAGTAAAATCATAAAGCTGCCCCACCTCTTCGCATGTGTAACTGCCACAATTTTCCCAATAATAGGATATTTAATGAGCACTCCTTCTATCAATCCTTACATAATTTTTGGGGCAGTTGCAACTCCTATTCTAATAGGCTTTTTGGCAACACCCATATATTTCCAAACACGGATGACAAAACTTCGAAGCCAACAAGCAGAACTTGAAGCTAAACTTGGAAAGATAACTGCAAACATCTCAAAAATGTCAGAACTAGGATATGACACTAAACCAATTGAAAAAAGCCTAGCACAAATCCAGTCAAGCATCAAAAATCAAAACGTCGAAGAATTATACCGTAACAAAAAATTCCAAAAAGCTTCAATTCTCCTCAAAGAGTTCACAGACGAAACTACAAAACTTGAGGAAGAGTCTATCAAGCAACTAAATAAGATTACAGAAATAGAGGATAAAATCCGTAGCGTTGAAAACAACATAGATGAAATAAAAAGGGTTATCAGAAAAACTGAAAAGCTGTTACAGCCAGTTACAATGTCAGACGAGAAGAAAGAACTTGAAGAAATCCAAAAACGCCTTCTTGAAACAAGAAATATAGCCAAAAAAGGAATTTTAACCCAAGCCTTAAACCGCCTCTTCGAAGAACTAAAAGATAAAAGTGAAACTCTAAGCGATGAAGTCTCAGAAATATACGAGTTTTGGAGCCACATGCCTCAATGGAGCAAGGCTATAGATGATAAACTAGCTGCAGAAGGAAAAGTTGATGTACAAGCTATTACCGAAATACCAGAGAAGTGGAAGAACCAAGCTGCAAACTATTTCTTAAAAGAGAAAAAAGACCAAGAATTAACACTAAAAAATGGAATCATCTACCCTTCCAAAGCTACAACCCAACCTCCAACAGCCGAAAAAGAAATAGAAACTGCAACGGTAAAACCGCACTTTGCAAAATCAATACCGAAAGAAGAAATAGACCAGAAAGTTTTCAACTACATACAAACACACAAAGGAACTATCTCATACATAAAAGCAATGAAAGATCTCCATCTGACAAAAGATGAACTAGACGCGTCAATAGAAAGACTAAAAGAAAAAGGCATGATACAATAACAGTATTGACTGGTCACCGTTAAATTTGGCGCGAACCTTTCAACCTACAAAGTTAAGTGCACGCGCTTACTGTTTCAGCTTTTCTGTTTGTAATGTGGAATCATGAATTTGCTAGACTCTTCTTCCTCTTCTGCCGCCTGGTCTGCGTGTACCATCATGGGGAATTGGCGTAACCTCTTCAATGCGTCCTATGTGGAACCCCGCTCGTGCTAGGGCTCTTATAGCTGCTTGGGCGCCTGGACCCGGCGTTCTTGGTCCTGAGCCGCCTGGAGCT
>Ga0123519_10007170_pt1 | contig 17359 bp, 9 predicted proteins | sample YelNatPaOPRAMG02_FD_87396 | JGI IMG/M metagenome (GOLD analysis project Ga0123519, IMG submission 87396) | Hot spring microbial communities from Yellowstone National Park - Yellowstone National Park OP-RAMG-02 (version 2) | ecosystem: Environmental > Aquatic > Thermal springs > Hot (42-90C) ... | reverse complement strand
GCCGAAGGGGCAGGCGGTTGAGGCTGTGGAGGCATCGGGCAGGCCGGTGAAGGTTGAGGGGACGTCGGAGCCGTGCGTGGTGCGCTTCGCCACAGACCGCGGGAAGGCGTACGAGGTGACGGTCCGCTAGGCTCGCGTTGAGGCAGGGGGGTGGGTGGTTGCCATGCGATTGCCCTTGCCACCGTGCATGATGGAAGAGGCAGTCAGCCGAGGCTCGTGGGAGTGGTTGCCCTCACCCCTGCCCCTTTTGGGTGGAGGATGCGGTTGGGCAAGGCCGGTAGTTGCCCTCACCCTGGCTCTGGCACCCCTTTCCCACTTTCGGGGAGAGCGGTGGTGGGAGGAGAGCGTGAGGTGTGGTTGCGTCGTGTGGGGTCCTAAGGCGCACGATGCATCCCCTTGATATGTACCCAACTGGTTGGGGCGACGCAGCAGCGCGCCGACATGGAGCATATAGGTGAACCACATCGAGCGATTCAGGGCGTTGATGGCGTTTGAGCAGGTCGATCGTCTGCCTCGCGTTGAGTGGGCCGTTTGGTGGGACAAGACCATCCAGCGCTGGCAGAGCGAGGGCCTGCAAGCAGACGGAGCATCGGCGGCGGCTGCGTTTGGCCTGGATCCGTACTGGCAGGCGTGGCTTCGCCCGTACGAGGGCGGCGCCCCAGTGCCGATCGGAGGCGCCATCGGCTCCATGGACGAGTACGAGGCGACAAGGCCGTACCTATACGGTCCCAACGAGAGCAGCATGCGCACCCTGGCGGAGTGGGCCCCGGCGCAGCAGCGCGGAGATGCCGTGGTGTGGATAACATTGGAAGGCTTCTTCTGGTGGCCGCGCACCCTTATGGGCATCGAGCGCCACCTGTACGCCTTCTACGACCAGCCGGAGCTGATGCACCGCATCAACAGCGACTTGGCCGCCCACCACGTGCGCCTGCTCAAGCGCGTGGCCGCCGTCTGTCCTCCAGCCTTCATGACGTTCGCCGAGGACATGTCGTACAACCACGGCCCAATGCTCTCCGAGGGGCTCTTCCGCGAGTTCATCGCCCCGTACTACCGCATGGTGGTGCCCCTGTTGAAGGAGATGGGTACAACTGTAATCGTGGACTCCGATGGCGATGTGACCCAAATGGTGCCGTGGCTGCTGGAGGTCGGCGTGGATGGCGTGCTGCCGCTGGAACGCCAAGCCGGAGTTGACGCCGCAGAGCTGAGGCGCAGATACCCAACTCTCCGCATGATCGGCCACTACGACAAGATGGTGATGACCCGCGGTGAAGCCGCCATGCGCGCTGAGTTCGAGCGCCTGCTTCCCGTGATGCGGCAGGGCGGCTTCATCCCAAGTGTCGACCACCAGACGCCGCCTGGGGTGTCGCTGGAGGAGTATCGGTGCTACCTCCGGCTGCTTGAGGAATACAGCCGCTTGGGCGCCTGACTGCCATCCCGCCCTAGACTGCCCCCGGAGCGGGGTGCAAAAGCGTTAACTGTGGCGTGCTCAGGCATCTGGTATGATTGACCCGCCTAAGCACGCAGCCGTCACCTACAGCGTGGCTTGTGTGCAACGGCCGAACGCCTTTGCACCATCTCTGACCTCGGCGCCCTGGAGTTTGGCGGGGGGCATCGGCGTTGGCGCGGCGGCCCAGCAATGCGGTCCGCAGGCGCTTGTACGGAGCACCGCCACGCCGCGAGGCATGACAGACCAGCCGCGCCCTGCCCAGTGTTGTACCATGGAAGCGGGCCTGTACGTCCATGTCCCGTACTGCGTGAGGAAGTGTGCCTACTGCGACTTCAACTCGTATGCCATTGGCCGGCAGCACACCCAGCCTTACGTCGAAGCCCTCCTGGCTGAGTTTCGCCTGGTTCAACGATGGTTAGGCGTCACCGGCGCCATCGTTCCGGCCTTTGGAACGGCGTATTTCGGTGGGGGCACGCCAACCACGGTGCCAGCCGCTCAGCTGGGCAGCGTGCTTCGGGCGCTCACCCAGGCGTTTCCGCTGGCTCAAAACCCCGAGATCACCGTTGAGGCCAACCCGGGCACAATCGACCGCGCATACCTCGAGGAGCTCAGGCGAGCGGGCTTCAACCGGCTGAGCTTCGGTGTGCAGTGCCTCAACGACCGGCTGCTGAAGGCGATCGGGCGCATCCACACCGCGCAGGAGGCCGTAGATGGCGTACGTTGGGCGCGGGAGGCAGGCTTCGACAACCTCAGCATCGATCTCATCTACGCGCTTCCCGGCCAAACGGTTGCAGACTGGCGCGACACCCTCGAGCGCGCCATGGCGTTGCAGCCCGATCACATCTCCCTGTACAGTCTGATGGTTGAGCCCGGCACTCCGTTCTGGCGCATGCTCGCCAAAGGCCGCCTGAACCTGCCAGATGAGGATGCGGAGCTTGAGATGGACGTCCTCGCTCAGCAGGTGGCGGAACAGCACGGCTACGAGCGTTATGAGGTGTCCAACTACGCGAAACCGGGGTTCCGCAGCAGGCATAACCAGGTGTATTGGCACAACGGGCCGTATCTTGGCTTTGGGGCAGGAGCCGCGTCGTATTGGGACGGCGAGCGGCGCACCAACGTGAGGCTGCCCAAAGCGTACATCCAGCGCGTGGCCGCGGGCGAGCTTCCAGTGGAGGATGCGGAGCGGCTGGAGCCGCGCCGCGCCGCCGGCGAAATGGTGATGCTGGGCTTGAGGCTGCTCGACGGCCTAGACGTTCGGGAGGTGCGAGACCGCTTTGGCGTTGACGTGCTTTGGGAGTTCCGCGAGCACGTTCGTCGCATGAGCGACCTGGGCCTGCTGGAGGTTCGTGGCACGCGGCTGCGCCTAACGGAGAAGGGCCTGCCTCTGGCGAACGAGGTGTGGAGTGGCTTCGTCATCTAGCAGAGCGCGGTACCTGGCAATGGAGGCCCGGAGCGTCGCGTGGCGTGGGGTTGCTGCCGGCGTCAAAACGACGTTCCGTTTGGCCAAGGTTATCGTGCCCGTATACATCATCGTAACGCTCCTCAAGCACACAGTGCTGATGGGCGCACTTGGTCGGCTCTTGGCGCCCGCGATGAGGCTGTTCGGTTTGCCGGGCGAGGCAGCAACGCCGCTGGTGCTGGGGAACACCGTCAACATCTACGCTGCGCTGGCCGCCGTCAAGGCGTTGCAGATGACACCGCAACAGGTCACGATTATCGGGCTAATGGTCGTGATCTCCCACAGCCTGCCGTCGGAGTACGCGGTTCTGCGTAGAATGGGGGCAGCAGCTGGTAAGGTTACCGTGGCCCGCGTGCTGGCAAGCCTGGTGGCAGGCATGCTCGCCGGCGCCATCTTGAGAGGCTGAGCGCAGTTGCCGCCACAGGCCGCGGAACTACCACGTGCCAGCGGCCGCCTTCTTTCGGCGTCTCAGTCGCTTCCAAGTCCGTCCACACGCACGCTATGCTAGACGAACCGTTACTCGCGGCGCTGCGAGAGGCCGCCCTGGGCAGCTTGGGCATGGTGAAGACCATCCTGCTCATCGTAACGCCGATCATGGTTGTGCTGGAGGGGCTGCAACGAGCAGACGCGTTTGGCCGAGCGGAAGCCGCCCTTAGGCCCCTTCTCCGCCGCTTGCGCCTTTCCGCGGAGGGCAGCTTTGCGCTCATCGTGGGGGTGTTTTTCGGCATCTTGTACGGTGCTGGCCCGCTTATGCACGTGGGCGAGGAAGGCAATGTGGAGCAGGCCGAGGTTACCCGCATTGGGCTGTTCTTGGGTCTTTGCCACGCGGTCGTTGAGGATACGCTTCTGTTCGTAACCCTTGGCGCGTCTTGGGTTTGGCTGGTGCCCGGACGCATCGGGTTTGCGGCGGCGGTAACCGGCATAGCTGGCGATCGCCTCGCCTCCAGCCGGCGCAACCCTCCCGCCGGGAGTGGCTGATGTTCGCACGGCCCCGTCCCTTGCTGGCCAAACTGCCGTCGGCCATCGCCGCAGTGTGGCTGCTGGCCGGCGCCCTTTCCCCCGCTCTGGCGGACAACCTCGTGGTACGCCCAGTGCCCGCCATGGTTCGCTCCGGCGAGAGCCTGGCCCTCAGCGCCACAACCTCGGACGGGCGGCCAGTGTCGGTCCAGTGGCGTTTGGTGTCGGGCCGCGGCGCCATCGACCCGACCTCCGGCCAATACACGCCACCCATCGGCGTGCAGCACACCGAGTACGCCGTTGTGGAGGCGAGCACGCTGGACGGTGCCTACAGGGGAAGCGCCAGCATCGAGGTGAGGCAGGCGCAGATACAGGTCAGCCCCCCGGTGATCCGCGTTACCCCCAGCTCGAGCGTGCAGCTGACCGCGGTCCTGAGAGACGGCACCAAGCCGGAATCTGTGATCTGGAGCGTGGACCAGGAAGGGCCGCATGGACACGTGTCGGCAGGACTTGGCTTGTACCAAGCGCCGGACGCGCCCGTGCCAGAGCCCATATATGTGAAGGCCACTAGCGGCACGGATCCGAGTAACTTGGCCTACGCCACGATCTTGGTTGTGGAGGGCGTGCAGCTCCGAATCGTGCCGGAGAACCCGTCGGTGCCGGTGGGAGGAACGCTGCAGCTTGCCGCCAAGAGGCCAGACGGGTCGGACGCCAGCGTTGAGTGGCACCTAACGGGTCCGGGCAACATCTCGCCGGAGGGGTTGTACAGCGCGCCCAACAAGCCACCGTCGCCAGATCAGGTCGTGGTGGTGGAGGCGGTCTCGCTGGACCCGCAGCTGCCCGGCTCGGGGACGGCTACCATCACCGTTGGTCCGGTGCGGGTGGCCGTGGATCCACCGCAGGCCTCCGTGGGCGTTGGCTCTTCGTTGGGGCTGCGCGCCACCGTCACCGGCGCCGTCGATACGACCGTAACGTGGACCGTGAAGGACGGTCGCGGCACCGTTGCCCAAGACGGTGTGTACACCGCCCCGCGCGCCGCGTCCGCACCCGAGACGGCTACGGTGGTTGCCGCCAGCACGGTGGATCCGAGCGCCTCCGGCGCCTGCGTTGTGTCCATCGTCCCGCTCACGGTGGCGGTGTCGCCGACGAGCGCCGCCGTGCACCTCGGCAACACGCTGCGGCTCACCGCAACCGTAACCGGGGCGGTTGACCCGTCGGTAATCTGGCAAGTGACCACCGATGGCGGCGGCTCCATCGATTCCACCGGCCTCTACAAGGCTCCAACCGCCATGCCGCCGGGCGGCCAAACCGTGAAGCTGCGCGCCGTAAGCCGCCAGGACCCGAATCGGTGGGCGGATGCCACCGTTGCTCTGCTGCCCAACCTTACCGTTACCGTTAGCCCGCCAACCGCCATAGTCCGCGTCGGAACGCAGCTCAAGCTCCAGGCAACCGTTAGTGGGGGCGGCATCGTGCGATGGTCAATGGGCCAGGGCCAGGAGGCTGGGTTCGTGGATCCGAACGGTACATACCACGCGCCCTTCGCCGCCGATCAGATGATCACCGGCGTTCAGGTCACGGCTACCAGCGTCGACGATTCCACTGCCTCCGCCACTGCCCTGATCACCGTTATGCCTCATGTGCAGGTGGCCATCAGCGGGCCGGCGAGGGTGCAGAGCGGCGCCACCGCCAGATACACGGCCACGGTTACCAACTTCATCGGCAACGGCGGGGTCACGTGGAACGCGGAAGGCGCCATCGTTTCGCCGCTGCCGGACGGCGGGGTTCAGCTCACGGCGCCGGCTGTGCAGCGCTCCACCACGATTCGGCTGACCGCCAGCAGCGCGGAGGAGCCCGGCCGCAGCGACTCAAAGACGATCGTTGTTGTGGTGCCCGGTGGCCTGGTGGAGCTGCTTGGGGACGGTCCCGATCCGACTCACCCGGAGCTTGTGGCTGGCGATAGCCTGCGAGTGCGCGTCCACGTCACCGAAGGCGTTGCTGGCTTGGCGGGCGGCGCGGTGCACCTGAGCGCCTCCATGGCCGGCAACTCTCGCCTGGACCTAAACCTCGGGCCCGATGCCGCTCAGCCGCCAGCGCTCGGCCCGCTTCTGCAGGGCGCCCAGATGCGCTACAGCAACGACGGCGTGCCCGATAGCGGCACCATTGCCATCGTGGCGCCGCCGCCCAGCGGTCCCGTAGATGGCCCAGGCGATATCCTCGAGTTCACGGTGACCGTGGCATCCCCGGACGCAGTCACTCAGGACCAGGAGTGCACCATCAGCGTTGCGGCAGACGGCCTGCTGGGCGCAGATGGGCAGGGCCTGGGCGCGTCCGGAAGCGGATTGAGCATTACCGTGCACCCTCCTGCACCGGTTGCGCGCGTTTCGGACGTACATGCGATGGCCGGGCAGAGCTTGCAGATCCCCGTGCTCCTCGCCGCGTGGCAGTTGCCTGTCTCCAACCTCACCATGGCGCTTAGGGTTGAGCCGATGGACCCGGTGGCGGGCGGGGGCGCCGGTGTGCCGAGTGTGGAGGGCTTCACCGTTGGCAGCCTGTCTGCTGGTGCGCAGGTGATGCAGGCAGCCGGCCTATGGGTGATCTTGGGTCCAATTGCTCCGGGCCCCGGCGTCTTGGGCACGTTCACGGTCAAGCTCCCTCCCGATGCCCTCCCCGGCGCGCGCTATACGGTCACCCCCGCGGTTAGAGGAACTCTTGACACCACGCCCGGCAACGTTCCGTTCCGCGCCGTCCCAGGCTTGCTCACCGTGTGGGGGCCGGGGAAGATCGATGTTAGCCCCTCCAAGCCAGCGGTGCACGCGGGCCAGCAGGTGGTGCTCACGGCAACGCTTACCGGAGATGGCAGGGAGGATGGACGGATCGTGTGGAGCGTGCCGTCCGGAATCGGCACGGTGGCGCCAACGGAGGGGCCGTCCACCGTGTACACCGCTCCACCGCAGCCCCAAAACCAGCCCGTGCCTGTGGTTGCCACAAGCGTGGCCGACCCAACCCTCACGGGGACTGCGGATGTCACGGTGGCTCCCCCCGTTGGGCTCAATGTGACCCTGTCTTCGCCAGTGGTTCCGGTTGGCGGCCGGGTGACGCTAACCGCGCAGGCGTCTGGCCTCCTCCCTGACGAGGATGTAAGTGTGGAAGCCGACATGCGCAACGATCAGCCTGGCAAGCTGGTGCAGACCGGGCCGCTCACCTGGGACTACTACGCGCCCACCACCATGCGTCCGGGGTTGGTGCGGACCGCCAACGTCGTCTTCAGCCCGCAGCCGCCCGTGGGAGATCCGGTTACGGTGCCGGTGCAGATAGCCTCCGCCGCCGTGAGCGTAACGGCGCAGCCGTCCACCTTGAGGCCAGGGGAAACGGCCCTGCTGTCGGCGGCGGTCTCCGGCGTGACTACTGGCGCGGTCTCGTGGTCTCCGGCGGAGGCCACGCCCACCGGACAATCCACGGCGGTCTTCACGGCGCCTGCGCGGGTTGATGCGCCAACAACGGTCACCATCACAGCCACGAGCCAGGAGGACGTGGGTGTAAGTGGGAGCACCACCATCCAGATACTGCCGCAACCCACCATCGTCGTCACTGGGCCGCCCGATGCCATTCCGGTTGGGGCTACCGCCCAGCTGCGTGCGGAGGTGCGATACGGAGACTCCGCCGACGTGACCTGGAGCATGTTGGCGGGCCCGGGTACGGTGGATTCCAAGAGCGGCGTCTATACGGCCACGGCGCCGATGTCCACCCCCGCCGCGGCGACGGTACGCGCCACTTCGGCACATCCAGGCCTGCACGCCGATGTGACGATACACATACTGCCGCTCACGGTTGCGCTAAGCGTCGATCGGGCGCAGATGAGGGCGGGGCAGTTTGCGGTGCTGCAGGCCACGGTGGTGAACGGCAGCTCCACCGCCATCCAGTGGCAGGTGACGGGCCCCCCTGTGGGAGGGATTCTGGAACCCCCGCCCTGGGGGGCTAAGATTACCTATCAAGCGCACGATAATATATCTGGGCCAGCAGTTGTGACGGTGCGTGTGAAGAGCACCCAAGACCCGCAGCAGTACGCGGAGGTGCAGCTTGTGGTGCTTCCCAAGCCGCAGTTGGTGATAGCGCCCACCACGGCCAACGCGTTTGCGGGCGGGCAGCCGGTGCAGTTCACCGCCTCGCTTAGCTACATCAGCGGGCCCGTGGTCTGGTCCGTGCCGAAGGGCGAGGCTTATGGAACGATTACACAGGACGGTCTGTACAGCCCGCCCTCGGTGCGCCCGACGGGCCCGGACACGCCGGTGGCGGAGGTGGTGGCGGTCTGCACGGACGCGGTGGACAACACCGTGCAGGCTAGGGGAAGCGCCACTGTACGCCTGCTTGCCGTGAGCGTGCGCATACTGACGCCATCGCAGAGGGTCCGGGCGGGCCAGACCGTCCAGCTCCAGGCCGTGGCTGTGGGTGGGCTCAGGAACACCGTCACTTGGTCCGTGCAGTCCGGCCCAGGGGAGATAGTCAGCCCTGGTGCGTATAAGGCGCCCGACGTGGTTGGGGGGCCAACGTGGGTCACCATCCGCGCCACCAGCGACGACGATCCCACGAAGTACGCGGAGGTAACCATGCCCGTTTGGCCCCTCATTGCTGTGCTCGTCTCGCCGTCTGTTATCACCGTGCCGGCGGGCGGCACCGCGCAGTTCGCCGCCAAGGTCCTCTACGCTGACACCCAGGCAGTCTCGTGGCGCGTTGCCAAGGGCCCGGGCCGCATCGACGCATCCCAAGGCATCTACACAGCCACGATCCCCGTCACTACGCCCGCAGCCGCAACGGTTCAGGCCGTCAGCGCGGAGGACCCGAGCGCGGTGGGCTCCGCGCAGGTGGCTATTCCGGAAGTGACGGTGTCTGCCAGCGCCGAGAGGACATCGCTGTACGTGGGCAGCAGCGTGAAGCTGAACGCAACCGTGCAGAACGCGGCCGACCCGAGCGTAGCATGGGAGGTGGACGGAGGCCCATCCAACGGCACGGTCTCTCCGGATGGCATCTACACCGCGCCGGACACCCTCCCGAACGCCAATGTGACGGTGCGCGCCAAGAGCAGGGCCGACCCAACCAAGAGCGGCGTGGTGCTGCTGCAGACCGGGGACGCGCCCGTAGTGTCGGTTGCTCCAGGCGAGGTAACCATGGTGGTGGGGGAGACCATCCAGTTCCACGCATCCGTCAGCAACTCGGACGATCAGCGGGTGATGTGGTCCGTTGAGGGCCCGGGCACCATCACGCAGGATGGATGGTTCACGGCTGCAGCGCCGCCGCCGGGCGGCAGGGAGCCGATCGTTCGTGCCACCAGTAGGCGCTTTCCATGGCTGTCTGGCGCCGCGTCCGTGCATCTTGCGGCTGTGAGCGTGAGCGTATCGCCCCCCACCGCGCGCGTGCTTGGTGGTCAGAGCGTTAGGCTTACTGCAACGGTCACCGGCGCCACGGATACGTCGGTCACGTGGCGGTTGGAGGGCGTGGGGACCGTGTCGCAGGATGGGACGTACCAGGCGCCTCCCATCGTCACCCCGGGCACGCAGGTGCGCGTCATAGCCACTTCCCAGGCGGACTCCACAAAGTGGGCGGCGGCCACCATCACCCTGGGGCCGATCATCGTCACGGTTAGCCCCGCGGAAGCCGAGATGGGCTTGGGCGAGCGGGTCAAGTTCGCCGCCACGGTGACGGATAGCAACCAGTCTGTTCAGTGGAGTGTTGACGGGCCTGGCCAGATAAGTCAAGACGGCGTCTACTCAGCCCCATCATCTGCCAGTGGGGCTGCAACCGCCACCGTTCGCGCAACCAGCGTGGCGGACCCAAGCGTGTCTGGCACCGCCACGGTCCATCTCAAGACGGTCTCCGTTACGGTCACCCCCGCCACGGCTCGGCTTCTCGTTGGGGATAGCGTGAAGCTTGCGGCCCAGGTTGACGGCGCCTTGGATCAATCGGTGTCATGGTCGACTGATGGGCCGGGCGCGGTGGCCGCCGACGGGACCTACAGCGCCCCAGATGCACTCGCAGACCAGGCGCAGGTTACCGTGACGGCGATCTCCCATGCGGATCCCACCAAGTCGGCAAGCGCCGTCATCACGGTGGTGCCGGTGTTGGTTTCCATCTCGCCCACGGATGCTAGCGTGGGCCTGGGCGGGCAGGTGGCATTCACGGCCACCGTGAGCGGCCCCGCAGACACCAGCGTCGCTTGGGACGTGGCCGGCCCCGGCAGCGTCAAGGATGGCGTCTACCAGGCGCCAGACGTTCTGCAGACGCCTGCCACCGCCGTGGTTAGCGCCACCTCCGTGGCCAAACCGTCGGTGCGCGCCGTGGCCAACGTAACGATACCCGCGGTCTCCGTGAGCATCATCGGGCCGGGGCACGACATACAGGCAGGCAGCCAAACGCAGCTTCTCGCGCGCGTTGCGGATGCGCGCAACACCAGCGTCACCTGGAGCCTGCTGGCTGGGCGCGGGCAGGTCTCGCAGGCAGGCGTCTACTCCGCCCCAGCCGATGCCGCATCGGGAGAGACGGCAACGGTGCGAGCCACCAGCGTTGCGGACCCCACGAAGCACGCCGACCTCGTGGTTAGTATAGCGCAGCGTAGCATCTCCATCTCACCGGCAGAAGCCACTGTTCCGCTTGGCGGCTCGCAGCAGTTTGCGGCTACGGTGGCTGGCACTGCAGACTCCAGCGTGGCTTGGAGCTTGGCGGGGCCGGGCTCGCTGGAGAACGGGCTCTACCGCGCGCCGTCCGCCGGGTCCACGCCCGCAGAAGCCACGGTGACGGCGACGAGCGCATCAGCGCCCAGCCTGTCCGCCACTGCCCGGATCCGAATCCCCGCGGTGTTGGTGGCCATCCAGCCGCCCTCCGCCAAGGCGGCCGCTGGCGGGTCTCCTGTGCGCTTTGCTGCTTCAGTTACCAACGCCGCTGACACGCGCGTTGCGTGGAGCCTGAGCGGGCCGGGAACGCTGGACGACACCGGCTTGTACACCCCGCCGAGCGACGTGCCGCAGGCCATCAGCGCCACCGTAACCGCCGCCAGCGTGGCAGATCCAGGCAAGTTCGCCACTGCGGTCGTCACGGTGAGCCCCGCTGGCCTGCCGGAGGGCGCGCCGTGGCCCATGTTCCGTCACGACGCTCAGCACACGGGCCTCAGCGGCACCATCGGGCCAGCCGACCCGGTGGCGAAGTGGACCGTGCCCCTGCCCACCAGCCTCTCCTCGCCGGCGGTGGGCGCAGACGGCACGCTGTACATCGGAACCACCGATAGGTCGCTGGTTGCTGTGGACGCCCGTGGCGAGCTGAAATGGACCCTTGCCGATACGGGAGGCAGCCAGGGATGGATGCGCTCCTCGCCCGCCGTGGCGGCCGATGGCGCCATATATGCCGTCGACCCGGATGGCGCTCTGGTGGCCGTTTCCCCCGACGGGGCTGTGCGGTGGAGGGTGCCCCTAACCCCGGCCGGGCAGACCGCGGGCTACTCGTCGCCGGCGATTGGGGCGGATGGCACTGTGTACGTGGCCGGCGTGCGGGATCTGTACGCTCTGTCTCGCACGGGCGAGGGGCGGTGGCAGGTAACCTTGGGCGCGGTCACAACCTCTTCGCCTGCGGTTGGCCGGAACGGCACGATCTACATCGGCTGCGACGACGGGGCGTTGTACGCGGTGTCTCCAGACGGCAACGTGCGATGGAGGTTCCACACCAGCGCACCAATCCGCTCCGCGCCCGCCATTGGCCAAGACGGCACCATCTACGTGGGATCGTGGGACATGCAGGCCTACGCGGTGAGCCCCGACGGCAGGCGCAAGTGGGCAGTGTCGATCGGCGGAGATAGCATCGGCTCGCCAGCCATCGGTCCCGACGGCACCATCTACTTTCCCTCGGGCGACGGCTCGCTGTATGCCGTGTCGCCAGGCGGGGACGTAAAGTGGCGCTTCCAGACCGGCGGCCCGATCATCGCCTCGCCGTTGGTGGACGCCGCGGGCACCATCTACGTGGCCGGCGGCGACAAGACGCTCTACGCCGTTCGGCCGGATGGCACGCAGAGATGGGCTTACCGCGCGGCTGGCGTGCTGAGCGGATCCCCCGTGATGGGAGGGCCGGGCCTCATATACCTGCCGTCCGAGGAGGGCCTCATCCACGTTCTGGCCACCGCTGGCGACGTTGACGGCGACGGGCGCGTGACGGTTGCAGACGCCGCTGTGGCGCTGAGGCTGGCGCTGGGCATAATAGCTCCCCGCAAGGGCCAGGTGGCCGTTGCCGACCTTGCCCCGCCTGGCGACCCCCGCGGCGATGGGAAGATCACCACGCAAGATGTTACCCTTATCCTGAAGCGCGCGTTGGGGCTGGACGTTGCTTCATAGCGGAACCTTGCGCCGCGCCGCGCGAACCACACATACGGAGTTTGCTCATGCCTGAGCCCGTCATGCTGTCGTGCGTTGCCATGGCCTGCCGATTCGAGCTAGTTATGTATGGCCCGGACCCGACGCACCTGCGCGCGGCCGGCGAGGAGGCGCTGAGCGAGATCGAGCGGCTGGATGCGCAGCTAAGCCCCTTCCGCCCCGAAAGCGAGATCGCCGACATCAACGCGAGGGCCCACCGCGCGCCGGTTAAGGTGGATCCCCGTCTGGTCCGCTTCCTCAAGCGGCTGGCGCAGTTGAGCGAGGAGACCGGCGGCGCCTTCGACCCAACTGTTGGCCCGCTGATGCGCGTGTGGGGCTTCCGCAACCCCGCGCCGCCGCAGTCGTTGCCGAGCGCCGCCGACCTGGAGGATGCGCTGCGGGCTACGGGAATGCGCAACGTGCTCCTGGACGAGGATGAGTTCGCTGTGAGCTTCGCGCGGCCCGGCGTGATTCTGGACCTGGGCGCGGTGGGGAAGGGCATGGCGATCGAGAGGGCGGTAGCAAGCCTGAGGGAGAACGGGGTTGCCCAAGCCTTCATCCACGGCGGAACCAGCACGGCGTATGGCATCGATGCGGCGCCAGATGGCGCGGGATGGCCCGTAGAGGTGAGGGACCCAAGTGATTCGGAGCATGCAATTGCGACCTTTCGCTTGAGGGACGCTGCCATGTCGGTCTCCGCCGTTCACGGGCGCACATTCGAGGTGGAGGGGGTGACGTACGGCCACGTTATTGATCCACGAAGTGGCAAGCCGGTGTGTGGTGCACTCCTTGCCGCCGTGGTTACGGAGTCGGCAGTGGACTCCGATGCCCTCTCAACTGCGCTGCTGACGTTGGGGCCGGAATGGCTTCCGGAGTTGGCCAAGCGCAGGCCGGGGGTGCGGGCCCTAGTTGCCTGGCGCGACGAGGAGAACGGGCCGCTGCGGGTGGCAAGCTGGCCCGAAGGTGTCGGGCGGGAGGGCGCGTAATCCGGGTGGCGGAACGGAAGCGGGCCCGAGCGCCGAGCGAGATCCTGCCGCGCAAGCGCGGCACGGAGGGTGAGATGGCCGAGTTCTTGAGCGATAGGGTGTTTGAGGATCTGAAGGCCGCGCGCAAGGCCGGGGATGCGGTTCGCGTGAAGGTGCTCTCCTACCTGCTGGATGCGCTGCGCAAGGAGGAGAAGGCCAAGCCAAACCTGCCAATGCAGGCTCAAATCGCCGTGGTTCGTCGCTTGGTGAAGCAGAGCCAGGAGGTGCTTGAGGCAGCTCGCGCGGGTGGCAGGGAGGATGCCGTTGGGCAAGAGCTGGCGGCCCAAGCCATCTACGGCGAATACCTGCCCGCCACGCCCTCCGAGGAGCAGGTGCGAGACGTGGTGCGGCAAGTGATCTCTGAGATGTTGCCGGCGCCCACGCAACGGCAGTTCGGCGTGGTGGTGAAGGAGGCGCTGGCGCGGCTTGGGCCTGGAGCCGAGGGCAAACGGGTGTCGGAGGTAGTGAAGGAGATGCTGCCTTAGCGCAAGCGGCTATCCGCCACCATCTTGGGGCGTCTGGTTGCTGCTGTTGGGTTGTGGCTGAGCCATGCCGGGGCCTACCAGCGAGCGCCGGGCGCCTCGCGCCTCCGGCCGCGGTGGGTCGAGGCACTCAACTATGCCCTCTCGCAGGTCTACGGACCATCGGTGGACGCGCAGCTTGGGGCCTTGCTGGTACGAGAAGGTGAGGATGTAGCAGCCTTCTGCGTCGCGCTCGCCGCGCCAAGTTGGGTCTAGGAAGGTAGTAGTGCGCGCCAAGACGAAGGGGTCCGCCGCGTCTGCATTGAGGGCAGCTCCGAGGTATCCTCCGCGCTCCACCAGGCTGCGCGCGCGCTTCATCCGCGACTGCTCTTGGAAGAAGCCCTTGCCGAGGAAAGCGATGATGCCCACCAAGATGGCGAACCCGAGGGCTACCCCCTTTACCCATCCCCACAGCTTCAGCTCTTGCTCTGGCGACAGGCTTAGGAACCCGCCAAGCCAGGTTCTGGGTTCGTCCATGGCTGTTCTCTGCGCAGCAATCGAGGCGACACAACGCGTCGCCGCCGTTCAGATGATAGGCGCAAGTGAACCCGACGTCAACGGGTGCCTGGGCTTCGGGTGCTGATTGACCTCCCTGGTGGCGAGCGTGCCATGTGTGCCCTACGCGGTGAGTGGCTGCTACTGCGTTCAGCGGTTCCGCGTGAGCCGCGCTATATGCATGGGGCTACGTGCTTAGGCGGGTCTGCACCCAGTGCGCCCGAGCGTGCCACACTTTGAACACACCCGCATTCTCCTAAGCACGCCGCCGAGGTGGTGGGCCCAGGAAGCGATGGTGGACCGTTACTGTGCCCTGCCAGTGATCCGCGCCCTGCCACCGTGAACAGCGAGCTGCCTACTCGTCCACCCTCAGCACGGAGAGAAACGCCTCTTGGGGGATCTCAACCGTGCCAACCTGCTTCATCCGCTTCTTGCCTTCTCGCTGCTTCTCCAATAGCTTCCGCTTGCGCGTGATGTCTCCGCCGTAGCACTTGGCAGTTACGTTTTTGCGGAGCGGCCTTATGGATTCCGCGGCGATTACCTTGGACCCAATGGCCGCTTGGATGCGCACCTCGAACAGCTGGCGCGGCACGATGTGCCTGAGGCGCTCCACGAGCTGCCTGCCACGCTGGTATGCCCGGTCCTTGTGTGTGATGAACGAGAGGGCATCAACGGGATCGCCGTTGATGAGGATATCTAGCTTCACCAGGTCCGACGCCTCGTAACCAGCGGGTTCGTAGTCGAACGAGGCATATCCGCGAGTGCGTGACTTCAGCTGGTCGAAGAAATCCATCAAGATCTCGGAGAGGGGGAGACGGTAGTGGAGGTGGACGCGCGACTCGCCGTGGTACTCCATGTTGATGAGCGTGCCGCGGCGGTCGTTGCAGAGCTCCATCACTGGGCCAACGTAGTCGGTGGGGACGAACACGGTGGCAGCAACGAACGGCTCCTCGATGGTTTGGATGCGCTGGGGCGGAGGCAGATGGGCGGGGTTGTCGATCTCGGTGACCGTGCCATCCGTGGCGGTAACCCTGTACACAACGCTGGGCGCCGTGGCCACGAGTTCCAGTTGGAACTCCCGCTCAAGGCGCTCCTGCACGATCTCCATGTGCAGAAGGCCGAGGAAGCCGCACCTGAAGCCGAAGCCCAGCGCCGCCGAGGTTTCAGGCTCGTACACCAGGGCGGCGTCGTTCAGTTGGAGCTTTGCGAGGGCGTCTCGCACCTCGGGGTACTGGCTGCTCTCAACGGGATAGAGGCCGCAGAACACCATGGGTTTGGCTCGGCGGTAGCCAGGCAGAGGCTGCTCAGCGGGGCGGTCCATGGATGTGATGGTGTCGCCAACGCGGCTATCGCCCACCTCCTTAAGGCCCGCCGTTAGGTAGCCCACCTCGCCGGCCCTCAGCACATCCACGGGCGTCATGCTGGGCCTGAAGACGCCGACGCTCGTCACCTCGTACGTTTTGCCCGTGGACATCATTTTGATCCTCATGCCACGGGAGACGCGGCCATCTACCACGCGGATGTAAGCAACCGTTCCGAGGAAGGTGTCGAAATGCGCGTCGAAGATGAGGGCGCGGAGCGGAGCGTCCAGATCTCCTGAAGGCGGTGGAATGCGGCTGACCACCGCCTCCAGGACTTCCGCGGTGCCGATGCCCTCCTTGGCGCTGGCCAGGATGGCTTCGGACGCCTCGATAGCAAGCACGTCCTCGATCTCGCGACGCACGCGGTCGGGATCGGCTGCGGGCAGGTCTATTTTGTTGATCACCGGGACAATGGTGAGGTCGTTGGCCATCGCCAGGTTGACGTTGGCCAGCGTTTGGGCCTCAACGCCCTGGACGGCATCCACTACAAGGATGGCGCCCTCGCAGGCGGCAAGGCTTCGGGAGACCTCATAGGCAAAGTCCACGTGCCCCGGCGTGTCTATGAGATTGAACTCATATGTGTGACCGTCCTTGGCCCTGTAGTCGAACCGGACGGCAGTCATTTTTATGGTGATGCCGCGCTCGCGTTCCAGGTCCATGGAGTCGAGCACTTGCTCGTGCATCTCCCTTTGCGAGAGGGCACCGGTGTACTCCAGGATTCGGTCCGCGAGCGTGGACTTGCCGTGGTCGATATGCGCTATGATGCAGAAGTTGCGGATCGTGTCCTGGTATCGCTGCGGCATTCGGAGTCCTTTCCCGACGAATTCTAACAGATGCCCGGGGGTGCGTCAAACGAGACGGGAGCCAAGAGCCCATAAAGCCGGGCTGCCGCCCGTGGTTTCCCTTACCGTTGCTTCACCGCCCTGCGGTAGGATATGCGCTCAATGATGGCTACGTGCTAGCGGGAGACAAGGTGGAAGAGGGGTAGGAGTGAGGGCAACCCGTGGGCCACTTCCCCTCACCCCCCCGCCCCCTCTCCCACGGCGCGAGCTTGGGGAGAGGGGGAGCCTCCGGCGTCCCGGTAGCTTGCACAACCAGCCACACCTCTCACACTCCCCCCAGCTCCCCTCTCCCCGCAAGTGGGAGAGGGGTGGCGAAGCCGGGGTGAGGGCAATTCCTAGCGCCCGGTTGTAGGCTAGTGGTGAAGGCAACGCCCAGTTCGCTTCCCCTCACCCCCCCGCCCCCTCTCCCACGGCGCGAGCTTGGGGAGAGGGGGAGCCTCCGGCGTCCCGGTAGCTTGCACAACCAGCCACACCTCACACGCTCCTCCCAGCTCCCCTCTCCCCGCAAGTGGGAGAGGGGTGGCGAAGCCGGGGTGAGGGGGAGCACAAGGCTTGCCTAACGACCTCTTCGATCATGCAAGGGAGCTAGGGTGAGGGGAACTCCCTGCCCTAACCGTCTCTAGCATCATACAAGGGTGGCGAAGCCGGGGTGAGGGCAATTCCTAGCGCCCGGTTGTAGGCTAGTGGTGAAGGCAACTCCCAGTTCGCTTCCCCTCACCCCCCCGCCCCCTCTCCCACGGCGCGAGCTTGGAGAGAGGGGGAGCCTCCGGCGTCCCAGGAGCTTACACAACCAACCACACCTCACACACTCCTCCCAGCTCCCCTCTCCCCGCAAGTGGGAGAGGGGTGGCGAAGCCGGGGTGAGGGG
>Ga0123519_10007166_pt1 | contig 17363 bp, 15 predicted proteins | sample YelNatPaOPRAMG02_FD_87396 | JGI IMG/M metagenome (GOLD analysis project Ga0123519, IMG submission 87396) | Hot spring microbial communities from Yellowstone National Park - Yellowstone National Park OP-RAMG-02 (version 2) | ecosystem: Environmental > Aquatic > Thermal springs > Hot (42-90C) ... | reverse complement strand
TTACTACAACAATGAAAGAATTCAGCTGGAGTTAAAAATGTCACCGGCTAAATTTAAACAAAAAGTCTCAGAAAATGTTCTTAAAAAACGGGGTACTTGACAAAATCTTTTATCTTTTAGTAAAGAAGAACTAAATGTTATAAAGAAAAGTGGTTGTTCAAGAATTTTGATTGGCGCAGAATCTGTCGACAACGATGAACTTAAATATATTAAGAAAAATATAACCACTGATGACGTTGTTAAAGTCGCAAAACTGATAAAACAACTAGAGATACATGGGAGTTTTACAGTAATTGTGGGATACCCAGGCTTTCCGGAAGAAAACATTAAAAAAACTTTGGATTTTGGTGAAAAAATTGCAAAGATTAGCCCCCTTCATGAAGTAAAGGCCCATTTATATGCTCCATATCCGGGAACTCCTTTGTATAACCAAGCAATTCAATATGGTTTTGTGCCCCCAAAGACCCTTGACGAGTGGGGTAATTATGATTATTATGAAGTTCAGACACCTTGGCTAAAGAATGATCTTAATTATATAATTAGTGAGTATAACAAAAAACATTGTCCATATGTCCTGTGAAAGATGCAAAAAAGAAAGAGAAAAATTGGCCAATATGTGGCAAGGGGTTGTTTGGGAAGAAAGCTTAGAAAACAAATCACTCCTAAAGCTTGCCAAAATTGTGGGTACCGATATAGACAAATTAGAGGAAGAAGACAGAGTGATGACATTTCACAAGGTTGAGGTCAGTGAGTCAGAACGAGCTCAATTTATAAAAGAAGCAAAAAGTTCCCTTAAACCAGGATTCTATATACACCTATGTAGGGGTGGAAAAATGTATGTTATTTTTAAAGATAAAGTGTTTAAATTTAGAAAAGGTCAACAATCTTTATTAGAAAAAGCAAGAGAATATGGTAAGTCAACTGGTATTATTTCTGAACAGATGCCTTTTGAACATCTAATTGATCATCCTTTTGACTAGTAACGTCGGCTGAAATATAACTTCAAGCTTTTATCGCCTCCATAATGGTCTTGACCACGCGTCAGAATATTAGAGAAGGTGGTATAATTCGATTGATATTTAAGTTCTTTAAAATTTTTGCGTTTTTTTCTTTCGTTTAAGAAACGAATTCGAACCGACTTTTTCAGAAGCCTCGCGAAGCGGGGCCGGAGCAAATAGCGAGGAGCGACCCGCCGAAGGCGGGGAGCGACGAGCTAACGCATTAATAATTTTCTCTTTGCGGCACTTGCCCCAACGTCCGTTATGGGCTACATTGTGCTAGTTCATCTTAAGTTTCCAAAATGGTGACCCCACACGGATTCGAACCGTGGTACCGAGGCTGAAAACCTCGTGTCCTGGACCGCTAGACGATGGGGCCGGATATTCCCACTACCAACTTCCACTACCAACACAAAAGGTATTACATTGAATTGGAAAATATTGGCCGTCGGCTGTTGGCAGTTAATCGTTTTGTTACGGTGAGGCTGGGAGGGATCGAACCTCCGACCAACTGCTTAAAAGGCAGCTGCTCTACCACTGAGCTACAGCCCCGTTTATCCAATTTTAACTTTTGAATTTTTTATAATCAATAATGAAGCCTCCCCGCCCGTGGAAGGGCGGGGTTTCCTCTTCCAGAGGAAAGGTTCCCGCTTCGCGGGAAAGGCTGCGTTTCTTGCTTCATTCATCCCCGCCTTTGGAAAGGCGGGGTATTCTGAAGCGCGAAATAAATTTTAATAGAGCCAATTTAAAAAAATTGCTTTTTTTCTGCTACAATTCAATCAACCGTTGGTTAGCTTAGGATTATCTATAAAAAATTAAATTTGTTTATCAAAGAAAACAACTTTTAAATTTTATCATAAAACTTTTTTATCAACAATGTTTAGATTGAGATTTCATCTTTATGGACTTTGGGTTGGTATTGGAGCTTGTTTTGTCCTTTTTTTTGCATACGAAAAATCGAAGGAATTACAATTAAAAGAAAAAATAGTTGATTTTTGTTTTTTAATTTCTGCAGTCTTGGCGATTGTCTTTGCTCGACTGTACCATGTGCTACATTATTGGAATTATTATTCTTTGTCATTAAAAGAAATTTTTAATCTGCAAGCTGGTGGATTGGGAATTTTTGGCGCTATTTTTGGAATTGTTTTGGGATTATTTTTTTGCTCTTTAATTTTTAAAGTTAATTTGAAAATACTTTTAGATTTGTTTCTTCCAGGATTGCTTTTTGCTCAAGGAGTTGGCAGAATTGGAAATTTTTTTAATCAAGACATTTTAAGTCAGAAAACTTTGCCTTTGTCTTTAATTGAATCCTTTTTTTGTTTTTCAGCTTTTTTTATTTATCGAAAAATTAATCAGAAGAAAAAAATTTCAGGAACAGGATTTTATTTTTTATCCTATGGCTTGATTAGATTTTTAACTGAATTTTTTAGAATAGACACTTGGCAAGCGGGAGGGGTTAAGATTGCTCATATAATAAGTTTGCTTTTTATTCTTTTGGGTTTTTGGGTTTTAGAAAGAGATATTTTTAATTAAATTAATTCTTTCCAAAGTTAAATCTTCTTTTAAGACAATTCCCACAAAGTCAATTCTAAGAAGGCTTGGTAAACTGGGATTTTTTGATTTATAAAGAAGGATTTCTTTTTGAAGCAATCGTTTTTTCTTGGAAGTAATTGAGGCTTCGGGAGTAAAGGGGTCGTTTATCATTCTTGTTTTTACCTCAACTGCCACCAAAACGTCTTTATCAAGAGCAAAAATGTCAACTTCTCCCCACCGTTGATGATAGTTTCTGTCTAAAATTTTATAACCTTGTTTTTGGAGGAATTTTGTAGCAATTTCTTCGCCCAATCTACCGAGGGGGAGATTATTCATTCTTTTTCTCTCTTAAGTAGTAGAGCTTGGCTCTTTTGGCAGGTAAGGATTTCTTTAAAACAATTTTGGAAATTGTTGGAGAAAAAAGAGGAAAAATTTTTTCAACACCCACTTTATCAGCGCCAATTTTTCTGACAGTAAAGGTGGTATTTGGTGACCTTCCTTTTACCGCAATCAGTCTGCCCTCAAAAATTTGAGTTTTTTCTTTATTTTGATCTTTAACAACTTGATGAACTTGGATTAGGTCACCAACTTTGAATTGTTTATCTTGAAAGGTCATTGATCCGGCCATATTTGTAAATTTTAGAACAAAGGGCTTAGCTTTTCAAGAGTGAATCTATTTCTGAGGCTAAAATTTCGCTATAATCCACCCCAAAGCTTAACTTTAGTTTTTTTCTTTCACCATGTCCGTTTTCAAAAATTAAAATTCCCTTTTTGTCGCCGGGATGAGATCTTAGAAGTTGATTTAATTGCATGAGGACTTTTGTGCTGGTTTGAGAGGGAATTCGAATAATAAAATCAAAATTCTTTTCTTGACTATCGTTGGTTTCTTTTAAAGAAGAAGCTTTTTCTACCACCACAGTTGCTCCTTCTTCGCCTATTTCCAGCTTGCCTTCAACTAAAACAACATTGTCTTTTATCCAAAGGTTTTTATAACTGGCATAGGTTTTAGGAAATATTACCAATTCAATTTTTCCGGTATCGTCTTCAAGGGTGGCAAAAGCCATTTCTGAATTGTTTTTCTTGGTCATAACAATTCTCAAAGAACTAATAACGCCGCCGATTTTTACTTTTTGTCCAGAAGTTAAGATTTCAAGATCCATTCTTCCAATTTTAAAATCTACCTGTTCGTCTAAAGAAAATAAGACTGAGGAAAGGGGGTGTTCTGTCAAGAAAAAGCCCAAAAGTTCTTTTTCTAAGGACATAAGTTCTTCCTTTTTAAATTCTTCAATGTTGGGAAAATTGTCCTTGGGTACTGTTATCTCTTCCCCACCCTCTTGCCCAAAAAGACTTCCTTGACCTTCTGATTTTCTTTTGGAGATTTGGTCGCATTTTTGTCTTAAATCGTCTAAACCAGCTAACATTGCTGAGCGTTTACCGAATTGGTCCATTGCCCCGGCTTTGATAAGACTTTCCAAAACCTTTTTGTTTACTTTTTGAGGATTAATTCTTAAATAGAAATCGCAAAAGCTTTTGAATTTTCCATTTTTTCTGGCACCGAGAATTTCCTCTAAAGCTGCTTGACCGACATTTTTAATTGCATTTAGCCCAAAACGAATTGCTTTACCGTTGAGTGATTTTTCGTTTTTTTCGATGGTAAAATCACTGCCGGATTTGTTGATGTCAGGAGGAAGAACCAAAATCCCCATTCTTTTACATTCAGCAATTCCTTCAACTATCTTGTCGGTATCCCCTGATTCTGCAGTGAGGAGCGCTGTCATGTACTCGACAGGCCAGTGCGCTTTCAAATAAGCAGTTTGGTATGAAACAATACCGTACGAAGCAGCGTGGGCTTTGTTGAAACCGTATCCTTGAAAAGGGACAAAAAGACTCCAAATTTTTTCCGCTTCTTCTTTTGATAAACCGGAATGCTTTTGGCAACCTTCGACAAAGATGTCGTGCTGTTTTGCCATTTCTTGGGGGATTTTTTTGCCGATTGCAGTTCTTAGTTTATCTACTGTTTCCCAGTTGTAACCAGCTAGCTCAAGTGCAGTAAAAAGAACGTCTTCTTGATAAACCAGCAAGCCATAAGATTTTTCCAGGAATTTTTCCATTTTGGGATGGAAATAAGTGACTTTACTTTTTTTATTCTTTCTGGCAATAAATTCTGGAATATTAGCCATTGGTCCGGGACGGAAAAGGGCGATCATAACCATTAAGTCCTCTATCCTATTTGGTTTAAGTTCTTTAAGCCATTTGGTCATTCCTGAACCCCCTAATTGGAAAACACCCATTGTTTCACCTTTGGCAAGCATGTCAAAAGTTTTTTTATCATCAAGCGGAATTTTGCTTAAGTCTATTTTTTGCCCAGTTTCTCTCTCTATAATTTCTACTGCAGAGTTTAATATCGAAAGATTACGAATTCCCAAAATATCAAATTTAACCAAGCCAATATCTTCACAGGCGTGCATTTCATATTGGGTAATGACTTTTGTGCCGTTAGGCTCAAGTTGAAGCGGACAGTAGTTAGTCATTTCTGTGGGAGAGACAACCACCCCTGCCGCATGAACTGAGGCATGCCGGGCATTCCCTTCTATTTGCATTGCAAAATCCAAAATTTTTTTGGTGTCTGGCTCCTTTTCGTAAATTTCTTTTAGTTCTGGAGTAATTTCCAATGCTTTTTGAATGGTCATCGGAAAACCCTGAGATCCTAGAGGGATCATTTTGGCTATTCTGTCAGGAACAGAGTAAGGATAGCCCAAAACTCTACCAACGTCACGAACTGCGGCTCTAGCAAGCATTCTCCCAAAAGTACAAATTTGCGCGACTTTATCCGAACCGTATTTTTCCACAACATAGCTGATTAATTCTTCTCTCCGATTATCAGCAATGTCCAGATCAATATCAGGAGGTTTTGGTCTATAAGGATTTAAAAATCTTTCAAATGGGAGACCATATTTTAGGGGGTCGACGGTGGTTATTCCCAAAACATAAGAAACCAAACAGCCAGCAGCTGAACCCCTAGTATTGGTGACTATTCCCTTTTGGGTACACCAATTGACCAGCCCAGCCATCATTAAAAAATAGGGAGCATAACCCCTTTGGATAATTACTGAAAGCTCGTATTCCAATCGGTCAATTACTTCTTTGGTTGCCTGAGGATATTTTTTGGGGAGATTTTCATAGCATTTTTCTTTTAAATAATCCGGGGCAGTTTTATTTTCTGGCAGCTCTATGTTAGGAAAATGCCACTTTCCCAGTTCTATTTCCAAGTTTATTTTTTCGGCAATTTTAAGAGTATTCTCTAAAGCATCGGGTAAATCAGAAAAAAGTTGGGACATCTCTTCGGGGGAAGTAAAATGGAGGGTGGGAACGTCAACATAGCGGAGCCTGTTTATATCGGAAACATTTTTGGCGGTAGAAATACAAACCAAGACATCTTGGGCAAAAGCATCCTCTTGCTTTAGATAATGGACATCGTTGGTAGCCACTAAGGGTATGCCTAGCTCGCGGCTTAATTTTATAATTCCTTTATTCCAAATTTCTTCTTGCTTTTGCGCTTGTCTGAGAGAATCACCAATTGCAGGATCTGGGGCTTGATTAATAAAATTTCCGGGATTGTGTCTTTGAATTTCCAGATAAAAATCTTCGCCAAATGTTTCTTGGTACCACAAGGCGGCTTTTTTTGCTTTTTCGTAGTTTTCTGTAATAAGGGCTTCTCCAATTTCTCCTTTAATGCAAGCGGAAAGACAAATTAACCCCTCTTTGTATTTTTCCAAGGTTTTTTTATCAAATCGCGGACGGTAGTAATAACCTTCAAGGTGAGCAATAGAAGAAAGTTTCATTAGGTTTTTGTACCCTTGATCGTTTTTTGCCAAAAGGACCAAATGGTGGTTTTCTTTATCTTCTTTACCTTCCTTTATTTTGTGATCTTTATTAACAACATAGCCCTCCATTCCTATTAACGGCTTGATTCCTTTTTCTTTGCATTTTTTATAAAATTCGATTGCTCCATACATTGCTCCATGATCAGTAAGGGCGACTGCTTCCATTCCAAAACTTTTAGCATAGTCAACCAAGTCGTCAATTTTTGGTAAACCATCAAGCAAAGAATATTCTGAGTGGACATGAAGATGAATAAAATTGCTCATATTTCAACCCCACTTAATAATTTTAAACCATTTCATCTACTTTTAGGAAGTGTTTTTTGGAGATGATTTGATAATTTGTAATTAAATTTTATCAACGAATTTGGCTATTTTTTCAATCGGAACTACAATACCAGTTTCCTTTTTAATCAAACCGACAATTACTCCTAAGGCTTGAACCTTACCGGCTTTATAACCAGCGACAGCCTCTTTGTGTTCAGAAAGATATTTGATGATTAATTGGTCAATCTGCGCTTCTGAGATTGAGGGGGAATTTTTTTGGTGAGAAATCCAGTCTATCAATTGCGCTGGGGAAAGACCTGCCGGAGATCTTTTGTTGATAATTATATTGGCAATTTCAACTGGCGAAATCTTTTTTTCTTTTCCTAATTTAGAACACTGCTCAAAGAAGTCAGCTAAAGTTTTTTCCTCTGTTAAAATTTCAGCCTGAGATGCTGATAAAAGATATTGTGATTGAAAACGAGCTTTTTTGTCCCAAGGAAGTTCAAAAATGCTTGCTTGTTTTTTAAAATTGGAAATTTCTTCATCAGTCCATTCAATAGGAGGAATATCTGGATCGGGAAAATAACGATAGTCGTTTTCTTCTTCCTTTTCTCTTTGGGGAAAAGTAATCTGACGAGTATCGTCCCAACCTCGAGTTTGTTTATTGCCTTTTGCTTTTTCAATTCTATTTTTTTGGAACTCTTCAAATAAGCGATTTACCTCAAAATCTATGGCTTTTTTGACAAAACGAAAAGAATTAATATTCTTTAATTCGACAATAGGAGTATAAAAGATTCGACCTGAATTGGAAATAGCAAGATTGACGTTTGGTTCGCAACGCATACTGCCCTTTTCCATATCTCCGCTGGAAATGTCTAAATACCGAACAACTTTTTGAATTTTTTCCAAATATTCTTTGGCTTCCTCTGAAGAGTTGATATCTGGTTCAGAAACAATTTCCACAAGGGGAACTCCACTACGGTTAAAATCAATTAAACTAACTTTTTCCTGCTCGACTGTCTCATGTAGAAGTTTACCAGTATCTTCTTCCAAATGAATTCTTTTGATCCTTATCTTTTTTCCTGAATTTAAAACAATGGCTCCTCCCAAAATAAATGGGTGTCGATATTGACTTATTTGGTAGCCTTTGGGTAAATCTGGATAAAAATAATTTTTTCTTTCGAAACAAGAATATTTTTGGATCTCGCCACCGAGAGCTGCTCCTAGGAGAATCGTCCATTCAACAGCTTTTTTGTTGGGAACAGGTAAGGCTCCGGGGAGACCTAAGCAAACCGGGCAGGTTTGAGTGTTGGGAATTTTCCCGAAATGATCAGCTGAACAGCTACAAAACATTTTGGAAGCAGTTTTGAGTTCGACATGAACCTCAAGACCAATAATTATTTTTTCAATTTCCATTTTTTCCTCCTAAGTTTGGTTTCTTTTTGTGCCAATCGGTTAAGTTTTGATATGTTTCACCAATGAAGAAAAGCAAATCTTCGGAAAAATGAGGCCCTAAAATTTGCATTCCAACTGGTAACCCCTTTTCATCAAATCCACAAGGTAAAGCCAAGCCGGGAATTCCAGCTAAATTTGCGCTAGATGTTAAAACGTCAGCCAGATACATTTCCAAGGGGTTTTTTGTTTTTTCTCCAATTTTAAAAGCGGTTGTTGGAGAAACAGGACCAAGAATTACATCTACCTTGGAAAAGGCTTCAAGATAATCCTTTGTAATTAAAGATCTCACCCTTGCGGCTTTATCATAATATTCGTCGTAATAACCAGCAGACAAAGAATAAGTACCCAAAACAATTCTTCTTTTGACTTCATCTTCTAAAACTTCTCGAGATTTGCCAAATCTGATACCATCATACCTGGCCATGTTTGAAGAGATTTCAGAAGGAACCAGGATATAATAGGTGGCAATGGCATACTGAGTATGCGGCAAGCTTATTTCTTCAATTAAAAAGCCATTTTCTTCTAATAAACTTGCTGCTTTTTTAACAGTCTTTTTTACTTCTTCATTGATTCCTTCAGAGAAAAATTCTTTTGCTAAGCCAATTTTTATCTTTTCTTTTTTTCTTTCTGCACCATAGTCTTTGTAGTAACTGGTGGCATCTTGATTGTCTCTTCCCTTCATGAGGTTAAAAATGACACGGCAATCTTCAACAGTTTTGGCGATGGGACCAGGACAATCAAAAGACGAAGCCATCGCCAAGAGTCCAAAGCGAGAACAAGCTCCATAGGTTGGTTTTAGACCTGTTACACCACAAAAGGATGATGGTTGGCGAATTGAACCACCGGTGTCCGTTCCCAAAGCAAAAGTGCATTCATCGGCAGCAACAGCGGCAGCAGAACCGCCGCTGGAACCTCCGGCAACTCTTGATTGGTCCCAGGGATTTTTGGTAATTCCAAATCCTGAGTTTTCAGTAGAAGCACCAAAGGCAAATGAATCACAATTAGTTTTTCCAATAACAATTGCCCCGGCATCTTTTAATTTTTTGACGACTGTGGCGTCATATGGAGGAATATAGTTTTCCAGGATTTTAGAAGAAGCAGTAGTTTTCAAGCCTTTCGTCGAAAGGACATCTTTAACCGCCATAGGTATCCCCAAAAGCGGTAGATCATTACCTTTTGATACAAGGGAGGTCAATTGATCTTTTGCTCGCTCATTTATGGAGACATAGGCAAAAATTTCAGTATCTACCTTTGCTATTTGATCTTGGGTCTTTTGGATAAGTTCATGAGGGGAAATTTCTTTGGATTTAATTTTTTGTTGCAATTCGACTAAAGTTAATTGGTTTGGGTTTATCATTTTTGTGTTTCTTCAGTAAAAATTGCTCTAACTTTAAAAAAACCTTTATATGTAGCTGGTGCGTTTTTCAGAGCTTCTTCTTGTGTTAGCGAGGGTTTAACTTCGTCTTCTCTAAATACATTTTTTCTACCTGTTGAATGGGTTTGTGGAGAAACTTCTTGAGTATTAATATTACTCAATTGACTAATAAAATTTAGTATTTCGGAAATTTGAGTAGAAAATTTATCCAGTTCTTTCTCTGAAAGTTTTATTTGGGATAATTTACTTAATCGGAGTAAATCAGATAACGTAAAATTGCTCATAGCATTTCCTCCAATGCTTTTATTCTTTCCTCGACGGGTGGGTGGGTATTAAAGAGGCTAGTAAACCAGTTTTGCTTTCTTTTTTCAGAAAAAAAGGGGTTGACTATAAATAAATGGGCAGTTGCTTTATTGGCTACTTTTAAAGCTCCTTGGTCCTCTGAAATTTTCTTAAGGGCGGAAATTAAAGAAGACGGCTGTCTTGTTAAAAAGGCACTCCCGGCATCAGCTAAAAATTCCCTTCTCCGAGAGATAGCCAGTTGGATCAACTGTGCGATTATAGGGGAAAATATCGCAAGGATAATTCCTATTAAAAAAAGATAGTCTTGGCTATTTTTTTCATCGGAGCTTTTTCTCCAACGAGTACTTCTTAGTAACCAATCTGAAAGTAATACTATTATACCGACAAAGACACTGACGATGGTCATTAAAGTGGTGTCAAAATTCACAATATGAGAAATTTCATGCCCAATTACCGCTTCCAACTCTGACCGATTTAATTTTTCTAAAAGTCCGGTAGTAACACAGATAACAGCGTGCTTTTTGTCCCTTCCCGTAGCGAAAGCATTGGGGGTATTATCTTCTATGACATATAATTTTGGTATTGGAATTTGGGCAGCCAAAGATAAATTCTCTGCTACTTGTCTAAAAAGTTTATCTTCCTCTTTGGTTGCTGGTCGAGCTTGGGAGACTGTAAGAACAATTTTATCAGAATTCCAGTAACTAAAAAAAGAAAAAATAAAAGATAATATAACGCTTAGGGGAAGAATAACTGATTTATCATATCCAAAAGCCAAACCTAAAAAATATATTGCCCAAAAAACAAAAAATATAAAAAAAACGACAATTAAGAAAGATTTCCTTTTGTTGCGGTCAACCTGCTCATAAATATTAATCATATTGGCTAAATTTCTACTTTAGGAGTTTTGGTCTCTTCAATTGAGACTTCAAGGTGTTCTCCTTCTTCGGGAGTAACTAATCCCTTTTCCAAATTGAATTTAAAAACTTTAGCTAAAAGATTATTGGGGAATTTAGAAATAGTGATGTTGTAATCAGCGGTTAAATCAATTAAAACTCTTCTTGCGTACATAATTTTGTCAGCAGTATCTCTTAGTTCTTCCATTAACTGAGTTACTGTGGAGATTGCTTTTATTTCTGGAGTATTTTCCATTAGTGCTTTAAATTTTCCAATTGTATTTCTGGATTTGGCTTCTGCATTGAGTAAGGCTTGGGGGTCGTTGGTGCTGGTTGCTTCTAAAATGTCTTTTCTTGCCTCGGTAAGGTCCTCAAAGATAGCTTTCTCATGCTTCATATAGCCTTTTACTGATTCTTCCAAGTTTGGAATAAGATTAGCCTGCCTTTTTAGTTGATTTCCGATCTCCTGGATAGAAGCTCGAATTCTGTTCTTAAAACTAATAATTTTGTTGTAGAAAAAAATTACATAAAAAATAAGTATAACGGCAAAAATTAGTAAAAAAATCATTTTTCCTCCTTGGAAAAAATTAAATATAGTAAAAAGAAATTACTTTTTGTTTATTATTATTTTTCATTATACTACTAATGATTCTCATTATAGAAAATTGTGAGTATAAAAACAAGTCTTTTTTTATACGTTTTTGATTCAAGTAATCTAAGAATGACTAAGCTAAAAAAAATTATATGTTAAATATTTGACTTATTTTTTCCCATGGCTGAGAATTCAAGACATCCTTACTTTCCGCCCAGCCTCTTCTTGCCACGGCTACACCATATTTCATTAGTTTCATTTGCTCAACGTGGTGCGAATCTGAATTAATGACTACCTTGACCCCTTTGGCAATAGCATCTTTTACGAGAATGTCTGGCAAATCCAGTCGGTTTGGCCAGGCGCTAATTTCTAGAAACTTGTTGTTTTTTAGACAAAAGTCAAAAATTAGTTCCCAGTCAAGCTCGTAACCTTCTCTTTCTTCCAAAAGTCTGCCGGTGGGGTGACCCAAAATTTTTACTTTGGGGTGTTGGAGGCCTCTTAGTACCCTTTGGGTCATTTTTTCGCGAGATAAATTAAAGTTCGTATGAACAGAGGCTATTGCATAATCTAAATAGTCGAAAGCTTTTTCGGGAAGAGCAAGTTCTCCATTGGGTTTAATATCAATTTCAAGGCCATTTAGGATCTTAATGGGTATTTTTTTTACTCTTTCTATTGAGTATTTTATTTGTTCGAAAAATTCACTTTTTCTCTTTAATATCTCTATAATTTGTTTTTCTGTATGTTGGGAAGTTGAAGGATTGTGCTCAGAAAATCCCAAGTACTCATATTTTAACCGTAAAGCTTCTTCAATCATCTCCTCTGGAGAAGAAGCTCCTAAGTCGTGACTGGGTTCAATGTCAAAATTTGAATGAAGATGTAAATCTCCTTTAATTTCTTTATTATCGATTAATCTTGGAAGTGAATTTGATTTTGCCGCTTCAATCTCTCCTCTCCCCTCTCTTATCTCGGGAGGAATCCAGCTTAATCCAAGTTCATGGTAAAAAGATTCTTCGTCAGCAAATTTCTTTAAAGGCTTTTGAGGCAAATTGATTAACCGAATACCATATTCAGACAAAGACATACCCTTTTTTAAGGCGTATTCTCTTAATTCGATATTGTGTTGTTTACTGCCGGTAAAATATTGAAGCATAGCTCCATAGCTTTCCGGTAGGGAAAGGCGTAAATCTATTTGTTGACCACTTAATAAAATTACTCGAACTAACGACTCCTTGCCTTTGTCTAAAACTGTTCTTATTTTTTTGAACTTAAGAAAATAATCAATCACTTTTTCCGGAGATTTTGTACAAACGGAAAGATCTATATCGCCGATTGTGGCAACCATTCTCCGCAAACTGCCCAAAGGATGAACTTGCAAGACCTGCGGGCAATTTTTGAGATAATTGACAATTTCAGAAGCGAGGTTATCAGCGTAAGGCAAAAGCATCCTTTTGGTTTTTAATTCACCTTTTTCTAAAGATATAATTCCCTCTAGTAAATCTTTTTCAGATTTCTCGCCGAAATTTTCCAAGACTCTAACCTTTCCTTCTTTGGCAGCTTTTTTTAGTCTCTCAATCGCATTTTTTGCGCTTTTAATATTTAATTTGGTGGCCAATGCATAAGCAGTTTTGGGACCAACACCAGGAATTTTTAAAAATTCAAACATTGCCGGAGGCAAATCCCTTTTAATCTCTTCAAAATGTTTGACTTTGCCAGTTCTAAAAAGTTCGTCAAGGTAAGAAGCAATATTCTTACCTATTCCAGGAACTTGATCAAGCTTGTTGTCATCCCATAAATCTTTTATTTCGGAAGTTGCATGTTCTACAGAAACAGCTGCTTTCTGATAGGCGGCAACTTTAAATTGATTGTCTTCCTTTACTTGGTAAGCGGCAGCAATTTCGTTGAAAATCTTGGCTATCTCTTTATTGGTAAAAGAAAAGCTTTTTTTCATTTTTTGTCCTAAAAATATAATATAACTGGTTGACTGAGGAAGCAAGGCTATGATAAACTAAATTCGCTTGGACTCGTGGTGTAGCAGTTAACACATCCGCCTGTCACGCGGAAGATCGCCGGTGCGAATCCGGTCGGGTCCGCAAGTTTCTCCTGCCCTTCTGCCCAGCTTCGTTTAAAACGAAGTTCCTAAAAATCCCAAATATGAAAGGAGGTGAATTCTCTTGCCGAGGAAAGTCTCAGAAAAAGAGTCTAAACTAAATTTAAGCCAAAAAATAAAAGAATCGGAAACTGCAATCAGTATGTCTTTGGGAATTATTGTTTTGGTTTTAGTTGGGGCTTTAATATATAGGTACTTTAGAAATATTAATGTGAATAAAAAGAATGGCGTGGAAGAAACTCCCGAGAAGATTGAAGAGTCCCAAACTGTTGCTACGCCTGAGGAAAAAAATCTTCCCCAAAAATATCTAGTTCAAGAAGGAGATACTCTTTGGAAAATTAGCGAAAAATTTTATGGTTATGGTTACAACTGGGTGGACATTGCAAAAGCAAACAAAATTCAAAATCCTAATCAAATAGAAAAAGGAGAAGAGTTGGAGATTCCTGATGTTCCTGTTAGAAAACCAGTAGCCCAGAAGTCAAACATAAAAACGATAGAAGGAGATACATATCAGGTAGTGAAAGGGGATACTCTTTGGGAGATTAGTGTACGGGCATATCAAGATGGTTTTCGTTGGGTAGAAATTGCCAAAGCTAATAAATTGGCAAATCCAAACCTAATTCATCCCGGAAATGTTTTGATTATTCCCAGATAGTTTTTGGTTTTCAAGGAAAAATTATTACTCCCTTTTGGAGATAGTGATTTTTTTGGTATTATTTATTAAAATTTATAGAAGGTTGGGTGTTGACAGGTATGATACCTGTCAATGCGGGATTAGTTGAGCGGTTCAATACTTCCTTCCCAAGGAAGAGAGACGGGTTCGACTCCCGTATCCCGCTCAAAATGAAGCCTACATGCCTGTGCCTGTTTGTTGAAAAGGTGGGGAAAGACGAGGTTTCCTCTGGTCGGAGAGGAAAAAGCTCGTTTTTTTTGGCGAGACGTTTTTTTCTTTCCTGCTTTATCCCCGCTAAAAGACTGGGGGTATTTGCATTTGCAGGGGGAAATAAAATTGCTTGCCGTCTTAGCTCAATGGTAGAGCAGGGCTTTCGTAAAGCCAAGGTTCTGGGTTCAAATCCCAGAGACGGCTCTAGCAAATAAGATGAAGGACAAAAAAAGACAAATCATTTTGGGTTTTTTCTATCTGTTTCTTTCGGCTGGATTAATTTTTCTTCTTTTGAAATTTGGTGTCAAGATAGCGGTTGATATTTCTTATTTCTTGCAAAAAAGAAGCCACCCTCAAGATTTTTCTGATTCCTCTTTCAATATACTAGCTGAACCGCAATTACTTCCTTTTCCAGAAGCGACTAATTCTGCTAATTTGAAAGTGATCGGATACGCTCCATCTAACCAAAAAGTAGATATTTATCTTAACAATTTCAACGTAAAAACTTTTGAGGTCGATTCGGAAGGTAAATTTGAAGGTTTCGTCTCCCTTGCTTTAGGAATAAACAAAATTTATGCAGTCACAGTAGATGTCAATGGCAACAAAAGTTCACCCTCAAAAGAATGGGAAATTTTTTATAATAACTCCCCTCCTTATCTTGAAATTTTAGAACCAGAGAACCACAGCACTTTAAAGAAGAGTCAAAATCAAGTTGCCATAAAGGGTAAAGTAGCTAGTACTTCAAAAGTTTTTATAAATGGTCAAAGGCTAATTACTGAATTTGACGGAACTTTTAATAATTTTAGCTATCAGGTAACATTGCAAAAAGGAGAAAATAAATTTACTATTACTTGTCTTGACCCTGCTTTGAACAAGACTGAGGTTGAATGGATTTTAAATTATCAGCCGTAAATGCAGCCAGAAAACAAAAAATCCAACAAACTATCCACGGATAAAATAAAGAATTAACTACAAAAGAACTTACCAGTAAACATACTAAGTAGTTAAACAAAATACCAGCCAGATTTGAAGAAGAAAGAAGCTTATAGGAAGTTTTAAGAGCGGCAAACCAAAACCACAAATAAAAAAATAATCCAAAAACTCCGGTAGTTGCCCAGGTAAAAAGAAAGCTATTATCTGTGCCTGCGGCAGCATTAGAAAATCTAAATCCAAGATTGTCAACAAAACCATATTTTTTTTGCGCAACACGGTAGTTATTATATCCAACTCCTAACCAAAAGTTATCTTTGATAATAGTTAAAGCTTCTTTATAAGAACTTTTTCTGGCAATAAAAGAACTTATCCTTAATAAATTGACCCCTTCCCCTCCCGGTTTTGGCGATAAAAACAAAAAAATTCCGAAAATTAACAAAATAAAAAAAGTAATTAAAAAATTTTTCTTGATTTTTTTCAAGAAAAACAAGCGTGTTTTTGCATCTTTAGCGTTTGAACCCTTTGAAAAAGCACACTCTTTGACTTTTGAAATAATGAAGCCTCCCAGCCCGCGCCTGTCTGCTGACGAGGCGGAGAAACGCGGGGTTTCCTCTTGTTTGGAGAAAAAAGTGCTTGCCTTTTGGCGAGGGGCTTTTTTCTTACCTACTTCATCCCCGCCGAAAGACTGGCGAGGTATTCGCAGGGAAGAAATAAAAAAAAGAAAAAGACTTAAGAAAAAAAGCAAATATGAAAGCCGGGAAAAAGTTAAAACTAAAGCAGCAAGATTTTCCAAAAAACCAAAAAACTCAAAAAAATTTAATTTTTTTTGTTGCAAAAATTTATAAAGAAAAAGATTTAAAGAAAAAATTAACAAAATTCCTGTAAAAGCAGGATCTAAAAATGATCCGATAGCACGATAATAATGTTTATCCCAACCAAAGTTATACAAAAATCGTGTATCGGGTAAGACAATATATTGGAATAAAGCCAAAAAAGAAATAGCTACCCCCTCTCCTATAAAAATATCCAAAATTTTTATCTTTTCTCTTTGAAAAAAATCCAACAAAGCAAGATAAAAAAAACTGTAATTTATAAGCCTTAAAAGATAAAAAAAAGAAACCAAAAATTCTTCAAAGGAAAGATTTTGAACCTTTACTAGTAAAGAAATGGTTGCAATAACGCAAAAAATTAAAAACTTTTTAAAAAAAATAGGGGTAACGATTTTTTTATTTCGCACTTCAGAATACCTTGCCCTTCCCTGCCTTTTCGGAAAGCGGGCACAGGCAATTATGAATGAAGCAAGGAACGTTGCCTTTCCCACAAGGCGGGAACCTTTTTTTTGAAAAAGGAAATTTTGCCTTTTCTCGTCCTGTAGGCAGACAGGCGCGGGCCTGTAGGCTAAAAACCAATTAAGAACAAAGAAAAAAATACCAATGTCTAAAACTTGAATTTTTAAACCCGGAACAAAATTAGCTAAATTAATCCGGGCCAACTGCCCAAAAGGGAAAACCAAAAGAATAAGATAAAAAAATATTTTTCCAAAGAAGTTTGGTTGTAAAAAAGTTTTTAAAGTAAAAACTCGCTTTTTAAATTTTTTGATCATAAAACTTTTTAAAAAGATAAAGTTTTATTAGAGATTTTGGGTTTTCATAAATTAATTGTCCTAAATTTGGAACAGATTGGTTTTCCATCCCTTGAATTAATATATAGGAAAAGGGGTAAAAATTCTTTGCGTAAGATTCGTGGATAAAATAAAAATCGGCATAAAATAAATTGTGAGACCCGTATACCAAAACCAAATCGTTTTTTACTATTTTTTTGATTTGGCCATCAATATCATAAAAGTCTCCTTGAGAAAAATTCAAATTTCTAGCTAAAAAATCGTTTTTGGAAACTTTTCCCACAATTACCGGTAAATATTTAAAATTTGCCAGAAATCGATAATTGATATTTATAAAAGAAACAAAAACAGTTATAAAAAGAAGCGATTTTTTAAAAAACGACGAGCTTTTTGAAATCATCAAAACAATAGAAAAACTGAGCGCTGGCAAATAAGGAAGAATAAAGCGAGAACCGCCTGTTCGCGGCGTAAAATACCAAAAAAACAATGCCAAAAAAACATATCCCAAAAGCACTCGTAATT
>Ga0123519_10007158_pt1 | contig 17373 bp, 16 predicted proteins | sample YelNatPaOPRAMG02_FD_87396 | JGI IMG/M metagenome (GOLD analysis project Ga0123519, IMG submission 87396) | Hot spring microbial communities from Yellowstone National Park - Yellowstone National Park OP-RAMG-02 (version 2) | ecosystem: Environmental > Aquatic > Thermal springs > Hot (42-90C) ... | reverse complement strand
GATAGACATAGGGTACAATTTCAATAAATACTTCAAACTGGCAGTTGGTTATAATTTTACAGACTTTTCGGATAACCTCTACCGCTTAAACGACCACAGCTATAACGGCTTCTTCCTGAGGGCCACAGGAAAGTACTGAGAAAACCGAGCCCAATTGGTAACCATACAAATATAATTGACAATAATGAAAATTGTGATTAGAAATACCAGACCAACTCTTAAAGGAGGTATGAGATGGCTATCAGAATAGGTATCAACGGTTTTGGAAGGATAGGTAGATGTGTGGCAAGGATTGTAATGGAGAACAAAGATGTAGAGATTGTAGCAGTGAATGATATTACCGATGCCAAGACGCTCGCACATCTCTTGAAGTACGATTCGGTTCACGGTACACTGAGTTACGATGTAAAGGATGATGGTAATAATATATATGTTGGAGATAGGAAGATCGAGGTGCTATCTGTCAAGAACCCCGATGAGCTTCCTTGGAAGGATAAAGGTGTGGATATAGTCATCGAGTCCACAGGTAAATTCCTGTCAAAAGAGGATGCAGGAAAGCATCTGAAGGCGGGGGCAAAGAAGGTAATACTCTCTGCACCACCAAAGGATAAGGATATTCCTACATTCGTATACGGTGTCAATCATACTAAGTACGAGAAGAGTATGGATATATTCTCCAACGCCAGTTGTACAACGAACTGCCTTGCCCCTGTTGCAAAGGTTTTGAATGATAATTTCAAGATTATAAAGGGTTTTATGACCACGATTCACGCCTATACAAATGACCAGAGGATCCTGGATCTTCCACACAAGGACCTCAGAAGGGCAAGGGCAGCGGCTATGTCTATGATTCCAACCACCATCGGTGCCGCAAAGGCGGTGGGTATGGTATTGCCGGAGCTCAAAGGTAAACTCGATGGAATGGCCATAAGAGTTCCAACTCCCAATGTCTCGCTCGTTGACCTGTCTGCCGTTGTAGAAAAATCAACCAACAAGGATGAGGTAAATGCAGCCCTCAAGAAGGCATCAGAGGGAGAACTCAAGGGCGTATTGCATTTCTGTGATCTGCCGCTCGTATCTATTGATTTCAACCACTTCCCGGTTCCTTCGATAGTAGATTCTCTGAGCACTGCTGTGATGGACGGCAATCTGGTAAAGGTCTTCAGCTGGTATGACAACGAGTGGGGTTATTCCAACCAGCTTGTAAAGATGATGAAGTATGTTGCCGGAAAATTTTAGATTTTCTATACAACCAGGAGGAGACTAATTATGAAACTCAAATCTATCGAGTCTCTGAATCTTGCCTCCAAGAGAGTCTTTATCAGGGTAGATTTCAATGTTCCCATAAAAGATGGGGTTATAAAGAACGACAAGAGAATCAGGTCTGCCCTCAAAACAATAAAGTACGCCATTGACAAGAAGGCCAAAGTTATTTTGGCGAGCCATTTGGGTAGGCCAAAGGGTGGATTCGAAAAGAAGTATTCTCTTATGCCAGTAGGGGAGAGGCTGAGAGACCTCCTCAATATGGACATCAAGGTAGCAGAGGATTGTATCGGTGATGGCGTAAAGAAGATTATATCGGATATGAAGGATGGAGAGGTGTTGTTGCTCGAGAATCTGAGGTTTCACAAGGAGGAAGAGGCAAACGAAGAGAAGTTTGCAAAAGAACTCGCATCTCTCTGTGATGTATATATCAATGACGCCTTCGGGACGGCTCACAGGGCTCACGCCTCTACAGAGGGTATGGCTCACTTCGTGGCTGAAAAGGCTGCGGGATTCTTGATGTTGAGCGAGGTCGAGAACCTGAGTAGGGTACTCACCAAGCCTGTCAAGCCATTCATCACAATCCTTGGTGGCGCAAAGGTCTCCGACAAGATCAATGTCATAACCAATCTTATGAGCAGAGTAGACATATTCATCATTGGCGGTGCAATGGCATATACATTTCTCAAGTCTCAGGGCCGCAGGACCGGGAAGTCCCTTGTAGAAGAGGATAGACTCGATGTAGCCCGACAGATACTCGATAATGCGAAGAAGAGTGGTGTAAAAATACTCTTACCGGAAGACCACATTGTGGCAAAGGATGAGAATGGTGAGCCACGAGTCGTATCTATTGTAGATATCGATGATGACTGGATAGGATTTGATATCGGTCCCAAAACGGTTGCTAAGTACTCCGAGGCTATAAGAGGGGCAAAGACGATATTCTTCAATGGACCTCTTGGTATGTTCGAAAACCAGAAGTTCTCCAATGGGACCTTCGATATTGTAAAGGCGGTCTCTGAGTTGAAGGGTGCCATTACAGTTGCAGGTGGCGGAGATACTGTCTCAGCCATAGAGACACTCAAGTTGGAGGACAGATTTACACACATATCTACCGGTGGTGGAGCCTCTCTTGAATTTATGGAGGGCAAAGAACTTCCCGGCATAAAGATCCTCGAGGAGTAGGTTAGATGAGCAAACTGAGAAGGCCCTTGATTGCGGGCAATTTCAAGATGTATTTGAACAAGGAGCAGGTAAAGGGGTTGTGCAGGGCAATCTCCGATTTTTTGGGTCAGAAGAGATATACGGATAGGGATATACTTGTGTGTCCCCCATTCGTCTATTTGATGACCGCCTTTGAATCTGTCGATCGTTCGCTCGTTAGTATCGGGGCACAGAATATGTATTTCGAGAAGGAGGGTGCCTTTACAGGCGAGGTCTCCTTCGAGATGTTGAAAGATTGTGGTGCTACATTCGTAATCATAGGCCACTCTGAGAGGAGAAAGTACTTCTTCGAGACAGAGGAATTATTGAGAAAGAAGATTATAGCGGCAATTGGAGCAGGTCTGATACCCATCTATTGTGTCGGCGAAAAGATAGAGGATAGGAATTCGAATAGACACTTCGATGTAGTGAAGAGACAGGTTGCAGAGGGATTGAGAGATGTGAATTTCAAGGCAGACAACCTTGTAATAGCCTACGAACCTGTCTGGGCTATAGGTACAGGTGTCAATGCTACCCCGGAGCAGGCTGAGGAGATGCATATCTTCATAAGGCAGATTATTTCGGAGATGCGGGGTGCTGAGGTGGCAAATAGTTTGAGGATTCTATACGGTGGTTCTGTGAAGCCGGATAATATCGATAGCCTTATGAAAATGGCGAATATCGATGGAGCACTTGTAGGTGGTGCGAGTCTCAAGGCAGAGCAGTTTACCAGAATAATCGATTACAGGATTTGAAAAGGAGAGTTTATGGTAACACTAATCACTATTGTACATGTTATTGTAGGGGTCTTCCTTATCCTTATGGTTCTGTTGCAGGGTGGTAAGGGAGCAGGTCTCGGGGCGGCGTTTGGTGGTTCGTCCCAGACAGTATTCGGGGCATCCGGTGCAGGTTCATTTTTGACAAAGATGACCGCACTGGCTGCTACACTATTCGTATTGACATCGATAAGCCTATCTTATTTCAGCTCCAAGAGTGAATCGGCACTCGCTAAGTATGCAACAAAGAAATCGGTGCCTGTGGAGAAAAAGGAAAATGCCATCGTTTATCCAGATGGAGGGATGAATGTCGGGAATCTTTCTATGGATGCTGGTATGCAGAGGCCCGATGAAGAAAAAAAGTAGTGAAATATTTTCGATATTATGATACTATTTAAGTGTGGTTGAGCAATAAGGAGTTTAGTTGTGAACAAGAAAGACCTTGAGAAGTTGAGAAAAGAGCTATTGAGGCAAAAGGAAGAGATTATCAAGAAGACTCAGGAGACTATGGGTAGCGAGGCCGAATTCGACAAGGATGATTTACCCGATGAGATAGACCACGCCTCATTCGAATATCATCAATCTCTCTCTCTAAGGCTGAGGGACAGAGAGCAGTATCTCCTGGACAAGATTGAGAAGGCACTCAAGAGGATGGATGAAGGTATATATGGGAAGTGTGAATCCTGTGGAGAGGATATAGATGTAAAGCGGCTTATGGCAAGGCCAGTAGCAACCTTGTGCATCAAGTGTAAGGAAGAGCAGGAGAAGAGGGAGAAGATCCTCGAGGGATGATCCCCTTCTGAATCTCATCTTGGTAAAATTCAACAAAACCAATATAATTTCCGAAAATTTGAGTAAGTGTATCAGGTGCGGGCTCTGTCTATCCGCCTGCCCGATATATTCTGTCGAAAGGGAAGAGACATCTTCACCGAGGGGAAGACTGCATATTATCGAGCAAATCTCGGATAGAAAGACATTGAAAAGATTCATAAACAACTGTCTGTTGTGTGGGAGTTGTATCGATGTATGCCCAAATGATGTGGATATTACCGATACAATAAGGGAGTTCAGAAGAGAAGGGGAGATTTTGAGAGACATATACTATCTCTTGAGTAAGATTCAGGGGAGTGATTTTAGGAGAATTGGATTGGTAGCGGACATCCTGAATATGGATAGAAATATAGGGGGTGTCTTGAAACTCTTTTCTAATGACCGCAGATTGCCCGTTTCATCCAAAGAGGAGATCAAATACGATAATGAATTGAGGGAGAATTCGATAGGAATATTTACAGGTTGTCTCTCTCAGGTATTCTATCCCGATGTCATAAATCGGATATCAGAGTTCTATAGGTCTCGAGGTTATAATGTGTATTTACCCAGGTTACAGGGTTGTTGTGGTCTTATGAACTACTCAGCAGGGGACTATGAAAAGGCGAAGGCCCTTGCAAAGCGGAATATAGACCTATTCTCTTCCGAAAAGATCGAGAAGATAATCACTCCCTGTGCGAGCTGTGAATATATGCTTTTGCACTATCGAGATCTGATAGAGGAGGGCGCCGATATATCGAATAAGGTCGTTTCACTCGATGATGCTTTGATAGATGTACTTCATACTAAGCTCGAGGATCTCGATGAAGCGATTGCGCTGCACATCCCCTGTCATATCAGGAATAAGAAGGACAAAAGGCTATATCGAAATCTCAAGAATATTTCCAGGTCGAGCAAGGTCGAGGTTGTGGATCTATGCTGTGGATATGGTGGTGTCTTCAATGTTTATGAGTATGAAAAATCCCTGAAGATAGGTGCTGCCGTATTGTCGAAGATTAAATCTGACAGGATATATACCCTCTGCTCTGGTTGTTATCTGCAGTTCTATGACCTTATATCCCGATTTGCCCCGGAGAAGAGAGTCTTCAATCTGATAGATATCCTTTAGCCTCTGTTTTTTTGTTCGGCCAGTGTCCTCAAGGAGGGGTGGAATGGCCCGGCAACGACTGTGTCTGGATTTGCAAGATATTCATCGTTGTGTAGTCCCACCCTGATGACCTTTATATCTGCATCTTCGAATCCCTTTAATGCATATCTAATAATCTCGACGGCTTCATAAATCTCGAGTGGCTTATATCTTCCCTCTCGATAGAGTCTTTCGAGTTCGGTGCCCTTCAGTACAAGGGTAGGATGGATTCTCACATAGTCGGGTGAGAGCCTTATGGTCTCTTCTATGCTCTCTTTGTCGTCCTCTATGGTGGAGCCCGGTAGTCCAAACATAAGATGTATGGAGGTCCGGAATTCGTAGGATTTGAGTAGTGTTATACTATCTCTTGTGTCCTGAGCCGAATGTCCTCTCTTTAAGGATTGGAGCACTGAATCATTGAAGGATTGTGCTCCTATCTCTATCGTTTTAACAGCCATCTCTCTGTATATCTTGAGCAAATCGGCATCTATCATATCCGGGCGTGTGGAGAATCTGATGCCATCTATCTTGTGATCCCTGATGTGTTTTTGAAGATAATCAAGGACCTCTATCTGCATCTTTCTTTCGATACCTGTAAAGCTGCCTCCATAGAAGGCGACCTCTATATCTGTGTCCTCTCTCTTCCATCTGCAGGTATTCGTGTATTCCATAATAATATTGTCGAATGCTGTCTCCGATAGTTCTGTATTCTCCGGATGAAGAAGTCTCTGGTTGCAATAGATACAGTGGTTTTTGCAGCCGACGAATGGCAGGAATATCGGGATTATGAGATGCCTCTTTTTATTCTGTTTCTCCATTCATCTCTTCGACTATGTGATATATCGCCTCTTTTGCCGCCCTCTGCTCTGCCTCCTTCTTGGTCTTCCCCTGACCCCTTCCGCACTCAGAGCCGTTTATCAATATCCTTACTTCGAATGTACTATCGTGGTCGGGTCCAGTCTGACTCAGCAATTCGTATATGGGTGCAATCTTGTACTTTTCCTGACAGAATATCATTATTGCTGTCTTGTAGTCATTTATCATATCCTGGGAATTTATGTTGTCGAGTTCTGTTTTGAAATGCCTCTTTATTACCTTCAATACGGTATTCATATTGCTGTCGAGGAATATCGCTGCAACTACCGCCTCATAGGCATCGCTGAGGATAGAATCCTTTTCGTTGCCAGATGTAAGTACCTCACCCCTGCCCAATATGATATATTCATTCAGATGTATATCTCGTGCTATCTTGCTCAAGACCTTCTCGTTTACGAGCGATGCCCTGAATCGGGAGAGTAATCCCTCATTACCCCCTGTAAATCTCTCGAAAAGGATATAGGCAATGGCAAAATCAATGATAGCGTCTCCGAGATATTCGAGTCGCTCGTTGTTGAATCTGAGTTTGTGTTCATTTGCATAGGATTTATGTGTGAGTGCTTCGATTAGTAGATTCTTGTTCTTGAATTTGTATCCTATGCTCTTGTAAATAGCCTTGAGGTCGGGTTTTGGTAATTCGTCTGTCATATTATTTCTCCATTGGCTGAATTATCCGGGTTTATGGAAATTAGTCTTACCCTCAGCATTCCCCCTCTCTTCAAACCGGTCTTGTGGATATTTACTTTGATGTAGTTGTCGGTGATGCCTGATGAGATCGATTGATCGATGTCGGTTATTACTACATCCATATCCCTTCCGATACTTCTGAGTACCATATCTCTCCTCTTTTCGAAAGATATTTTCTTGAGTATCCCGGCTCTCCTCTTGATCTCTGCGGGGGTACTCACTGGCTTAATGTTGTATGCCGGCGTATTCTTCCTCGGTGAAAACCTGAAGATATGAAGGTAGTCAACGGGTAATCTCCTGATGGTCTCGAGGGTCTCCTCAAAATCTTCCTCCCTCTCTGTAGGAAAACCCACAATGATATCAGAACCTATAGTAGATTGAGGAATTAGTGTCTTTATGTCAGAGATCAATGCCTCGAACTCCTCTTTTGTATATTGTCTGTTCATATCTCTCAAAATCCTGTTGGAACCACTCTGCAATGCGATATGGAAATGTCTGCATAGCTTCTTCGATTTCATAAGTAATCGTATTGTATCACTCGTAATGCCGTAGGGTTCTATTGAACTGAGTCTCAATCTGAATCTGTAATTCATCTCTTCTATTCTCTGCAAAAGGTCGAATATGTCTCCATTACCTTCGGGGTCTTTATATAACATTATATGAGTACCAACAAGTACAATCTCCTCGAATCCCTGTTTCAGTGCCTCCTCTATCCTATGGATGATTATGCCCTTGCCTACGCTCTGTGGCTTCCCTCTCAGATGCGGTACTATACAGTAACTGCAAAATCTATCGCAACCGGTCTGGATCTTTATGAAAGGCCTTGACCTGTTGAATTTTGGCTTGATATCCTCGAGTTTGTGTAGAGCGAGGTATTCCAGAAGATCATCGAATGGGATCAGTTTTGCAAACGGAATATCGCTCGCCCTGTCTCTGAATTCTTCGGATTTTATAGAACATCCAGTAATAAGAATCTCTGCCTTTGGATTGATGTTCTTGAATCTCCTGACAATCTGGCGGCACTCCCGTTCTGCGCGGTGGGTAACTGAGCAGGAGTTGACTATATATAAATCTGCCTCTTCCGGGTCCTTTGCAATCTCGTAAGAGTTATTCGCAAGCATTGTCAGTATATCAGCAGAATCCGCGAAGTTGACCTTGCAACCAAATGTCTCGATATAGACCTTCATCTCAATATCTCTTTGATTATGCCGCCACCCAGAACTATATCCCCATTATAGAATACAGCGGACTGTCCTCTGGTGATTGCCCGGATCGGCCTATTGGTCTTTACGAGCAATCTGTCCTCATCTATTCTATTCAAACGACATTCTATCTCATCGGACATATAGCGGATCTTTACTTTGATTGGTATGTCTTTCTCGAAGAGCATCTCCTTATTGATGAGATTATTGGATTCTGTAATAAACTCTGTGTGATAGAGGTCGGCGTTGTCGCCAACAATGATCTCTCTTCTTTCTGCGTCTATATCTACCACATACAAGGGTCTGTCGGATGAGATATTCAGACCTCTCCTCTGTCCAATAGTATATTTGAATATCCCCTTGTGTCTGCCGAGTATCCTGCCGTTTGTATCGACGACTCTACCGCCAAAGTCCCCTTTTATATTCTCTTCGATGAATGAGGGGTAATCATTATTCGGGACAAAACATATTTCGTGGGATTCCCTCTTGTCGTGAACTTTCAAATCATTATCTCTGGCGATTTTCTTTACATCCTCCTTCTTCATCTTTCCGAGAGGGAAGAGTATCTTGCTCAACCTCTCCTGATTCAGTCTGTATAGAAAATAACTCTGGTCTTTTTTGGTGTCTATACCCTTTTTCAATATGTATTCAGAACCGTATTTCTCGATTATTGCATAGTGTCCTGTGGCAACATAGTCTGCACCTACTGAGGATGCAAAGTTCAACATCTCTCCAAATTTTATCTTTTCATTGCATATCACACAGGGATTGGGGGTTCTCCCCTTTATGTATTCGGATAGAAAATCGTCTATAACGGCTTTTTTGAATCTGTCTCTATAATTGAGGACATAAAATGGTATATTGAGGCTATCTGCTACCTTCCTTGCGTCATAGACATCCTCTGGTGAGCAACATACCCCCTTAAGATCGCAATCCTGATATGGGGAATAATCGAATACCTGAAGAGATACACCAATCACATTATAATCTTTTTTCAAAATGAGTGCAGCGACACTCGAATCCACCCCACCACTCATTCCAACTATGACTGTCTTTTTCTTCCCAGACAACTTTGAATCCGAGGTGTTCTACTTCTGATGTTTTCTCTTATAATCTTCGATGGCTGCGTGGAGTGCGTCGGCTGCCAGATTGGAGCAGTGCATCTTGATGGGGGGGAGACCATCCAGAGCCTCTGCAACCTGTTTGTTGGAAACAACCATTGCCTCTTCGAGGGTCTTGCCCTTTACCATCTCTGTTACCATAGAGCTCGTAGCAATAGCGGCCCCACACCCGAATGTCTTGAACTTTATATCCTCTATGCGATCGTCCTTTATCTTGATATAGATCTTCATAATATCTCCGCAGGCGGGATTCCCTACCTCTCCAATCCCATCTGCGTCTGGAATCTCTCCAACATTTCTCGGATTCTTGAAGTGGTCCATTACCTTGTCAGAATACATAATATCACCTCGCAAATATTAAGATGCTACGGTTTGTTTTGGGTTTCATCTTTCTTGGCTGAAAACACCACTAAATCTGCCTTCCTCTTTCGTCTGTTCGACTTTTCGAGCTTCTTGACCTTTGCCTCGAGTATTCGTATCTGCTCAGCCATACACCTGATGGCGTTTGCCTCGGGGTCGGGTATCTCGGTATGTTCAATATCGTATTTTGAATCTATGATTCGTTTATGTACTGTCCTTCCAGGTACACCTATGACAGATGATTCTGGTGGGACTTCCCTTATTACTACGGACCCGGCTCCAATCTTGGAGTTCTTGCCAATCGTAAAAGGTCCAAGTATAGCGGCACCTGCACCAACTACCACATTTTCCTCCAAGGTTGGATGTCGCTTCTCTTTTCTCCACGAGGTCCCACCAAGCGTTACCTGATGATATAGCGTACAGTCGTCTCCTATCTCTGCCGTCTCACCTATTACTACTCCCATACCGTGGTCGATGAAGACTCGTCTGCCTATCTTTGCGCCTGGATGTATCTCTACACCTGTGATGAATCTTACAAACTGAGAAATGACCCTTGCGGGGGTTTTTATCTCTCTTTCCCATAGGTAATGGGTGAGTCTGTGTGCCCATATTGCGTGTAGACCGGGATAACACAGCAGGACTTCGAGTGGATTACGGGCGGCGGGGTCTCTTGCGAAGACCGAGTCTATATCCTCTTTGACTCTCCTTATGAATGACATTAGTCCCATAGCACCTCTTAGACAGTATTCTTTTAATACCTTTTCGCAACAAAGTCAATAGGTGCCATAATCTATTGTTCTACGAATGGCTTGAGGAGCTTTGCACGACTTGGGTGTCTGAGCTTTCTCAAGGACTTTGCCTCTATCTGTCTTATCCTCTCACGGGTAACATCGAAATCCCTGCCTACCTCTTCGAGTGTGTGGTCTCCCTTCTCGCCTATTCCGAATCTCATCCTCAAGACCTTCTCTTCCCTTGGAGTAAGGGTACTCAAAGCCTTTCTCACCTGCTCGACCAGATTTACATTTATAATAGATTCCTGTGGATTCAATACCTGTTTATCCTCTATGAAATCTCCGAGGTGTGAATCCTCCTCTTCGCCTATGGGTGTCTCGAGGGAGAGTGGCTCTTTTGCTATCTTCAACACCTTTCTGACCTTGTCAATCGGGAGTTCCATCTTGTTGGCTATCTCCTCAGGGGTGGGTTCTCTGCCGAGTTCCTGAACGAGGTATCTGCTCGTCCTGATTATTTTGTTGATAGTCTCTATCATATGAACAGGAATTCGTATAGTCCTTGCCTGATCTGCTATGGCCCTTGTGATTGCCTGTCTTATCCACCAGGTGGCGTAGGTAGAGAACTTGTATCCACGCTTGTACTCGAATTTCTCTACTGCCTTCATCAGGCCGATATTCCCTTCCTGTATCAAGTCGAGAAACTGTAGCCCCCTGTTTGTATATTTCTTGGCTATTGAGACCACAAGTCTCAGGTTGGATTCTATGAGCTGTGTCTTGGCTGCGTCTGCCTCCTGTTGTCCCTCTCTAATGGTTTTACACTGTCTGGTGAGGAAATCTACAAATCTGTTAATGTTGGATTCGTTTATTTCAGTGTCGAAGATACTATTCAGTAGTTCTATTTCCTGATTGAATAGTTGTTTGAGTGTGGCTATCTCGTCCTCTTTCGAATAGTTCTTGATATTGGATTTTATCTTCCTTATCAATATGTGTGGTTTGGAGGCGTTCTGTCTGATATCTTCCAGACATACACCTGTCTCGCTTGATATCTGTTTGAATCTGTTTTCGATCTCGTTTATCTTTCTGTAATTCTCCAACAGCATAGAGACGATTCTATCTACCTGTTTTTTCGTAAGCCTGATATCGGCGATTGTGTCTGCAATGTTATTCCTGATAGTCTCGAATTTCTTTACTCTCTTGTCTTCTGCTGGGAGGTCATTCAGAAAGACCATTTTGGATTCTTTGAGGAGTTCCCGATAGAGAGAATTCAATTTCTTTGCCGAGTCACCAATCTGCTTTATAGCCGCCTCTTCATCAAACTCCACATCCTCTTCATCATAGTCTTTTACGGCATCTTTGAGTCTCAGACTCCCTTTGAGTATCCCGTCTAAGATGATGAATACCTCTTTCATAGTGAATGGAAGTGATGCGATCGTGGAGAATATCTTTCTCTCCCCACTCTCGATTTTCTTCGAAATCTCGATTTCCCCATCTCGGGAGAGCAGGGCGACGGAGCCCATCTTTCTCAGATAGAGTCTAACCGGGTCGTTTGCCCTTGTAAATCCCTCCTCGAGGTCGATATCCTCCTCTTCATCTTCCTCATCCTTGGATGATTGCTTGAGTTTCAAATTCGAACTCGAATCTACAATCTCGATATCCTGTTCTCCAAAGACCGACATAACATCGTCCAGTTGCTCTGCCGATGCCACATCTGGTGGAAGGAAGTTATTTACCTCGTCATAAGTAAGGAATCCCTTGGATTTACCCAGAGATATCAACTCCTGCAACTCCTTGGAGAGACTGTCTATTTGTGTGGGTGACTTCGTCTGTTTCTGGGATCTGGGTGTGGAAGAGGTGTCTTTTTTGCCAACTCCAGCACCCGCTTTCATCTCTTGAACGGGCAGTTTCTGCTTTTGGGTGTTGGGGGCATTGGTTCTGGATGTAGCGGGTTTGTTTGCAGGAATAGGAGTCTTCTTGTTCTGCTGCGTTGCCCCTGATGCCTTAGGGCTTTGTTTTGAACTCGATTTACTCATTGGTGGTTTCATTGGTCGAGGCGTCTTTTTTACAGGTGTAGTGGTCTTTACTGCTTTTTGTTGGGTCTTTGGTTTGACATTTACTTTTGCTAACTTGTTGCCACCCGTCTTCTTGACTGTCTGATTTTTTTTCTTATCCATACTTTATCTCCCTTAATTTGATTGATTTCGATAGTTTCATCTTCTCCTGGAGCAAGAGGTTGAGTCGTTCTTCGTTGGCAGAGTTCTTGTTGGTAGATTTGATGTTTGAATCTATTGCCTTTATTTCGTTGTCTATTCGTTTGATCTCTTTCTTGAGATAGTCCACCTGAATTCTCGAAATACAATCCAAAAGGATCGAGAAGGCATCGGATTCATTCTCAGGAAATGCCTTGTTCATCAACACCTCTGTAATAACAGCAAAAATAGGACTATCATCTAACAGAGAGTCTATCGAACCCTCATTCTTATATTGATGAATGATCTTCTCGATGGATTCTGATATTTCTCTGGATTCTATCATCTTTACGACCGAATCTGGTAGATTTTCGATTAGGCTGGGGAATTGAAACAGGATAGACAATGCCCATATTTCATAGCTCTTGAATCTTGATTTGGAGTCTGTATTGGGTGCCGGTATCGTCCTCTCTGGAATACCCCTCATATAACTGTAAATCACATCCTCCTCTATATCTATCTCACCCGCAAGGAATCTTATGGCCTCCCTCTGCTCGATGATGTCCGGTATGAGATTTACATATTCGAGCATCTTCTTTATGAATGTCGCCTTCATAGATGGCTTCGATCTTATTGCCTCTTTGACATCCGATGCAAGGTATTTCAAGAAACCGAGTCTCCCTTGTAAGAGTTCAGAAAAACCCTGATGCCCTGATTCACGAACGAATTTATCGGGGTCATATCCATCAGGGAGTCTTATTACGGAGATCTTTGCCCCCGATGGTAAAAGGGTTCTGGATGCCTTATACACCGCTGCCCTTCCAGCGCTGTCTCCATCGAAGCAGAGAAATACATCACGGCAAAATCGCTTTATCTGTTTGATATGAGATTGTGTAAGGGCAGTTCCGCAGGTTGCAACCACATTGAATATATTTATGCTATTCAATGCTATAAGGTCGAAATATCCCTCTACAACAATCAGGTATTTTGTCTTTTGGATATGTCTGGCTGCAACATTGAGACCATATAGAAATGAGCCCTTATGATAGGTAAGCGATTCGGGGCTGTTTATGTATTTGGCGGTGTCTTTATTTTTCGAGATAGTTCTTCCAGCAAAGGCGACGGTCTTCTTGTCTATATCTATAAGAGGGATAATCAGTCTCTGGGAGAATCTGTCCTGAATACCACCTTTGCCTTTCGAGAATATCCCAGAATCCATTATGTCTTCGTCCTTGAAGCCAATCTTTACAAGCCTGTTATATAGAACAGATGGGTCTTTTGGAGAGTACCCCAATTTGTGTTCTGTTATGAGATGTTCGGTAATACCCCTTCCTTTGAGATATTTGAGGGCATCTCCGCCCTCATCTGCATAGAGTGATTCGTGGTAGTATTGCATTGCCTCGAATAGTATGCCAGTAAGGCGGGCCTTCTTGTCCGAGTATTCGTCTGTCGAGTTGTCTATATCCAGTTGGATTCCCTTCTCCTTTGCGAGATCTTTTATTACCTGATAGAAACTCTTGGATTCTATCTTGGACAGGAAGTGAAAGAGATTTCCGCCCTCTCCACAGCCGAAACAGTGGAATATCTTCTTGTCTTTGCTTACGACGAAAGAGGGTGTCTTCTCTTTATGAAAGGGACACAACCCCAGGTAGTTGGAGCCTCTCTTCTTGAGATTTACATAGCGTGAAATATACTCTACGATGTCACACTTGTCCCTCAATTCGTTTATAGTGTTTTCAGGGATGCGATTTCCCAAATCCATCTCCCTTATTAGTAAGGATGGAATGTCTTTTCAAAAAGGAATTTATCTTTATCTGCCTCTCTTGGCAGCCCTTTTTCTGGCAGCAATTGCCTTTTTCTTTCTCTTTACACTTGGCTTTTCGTAGTGCTCTCTCTTGCGGAGTTCGGAGAGTATCCCAGCCTTTTCGATCTGTTTCTTGAATCTCCTCATTGCACTTTCGAAGCTCTCGCCTTCTCTAACTTTTACGCCTGGCATTAAACTCGCCTCCTATAATAAAAGGGTTATTAATAATAATCATTAAATTTGTTTTGTCAACAAATTTCATAAATTTTCTTTGATGAAAAAAGTTGATAAAATTTTCTTGACAAGTCTATATGTTGTGTGTAGTTAGGTTCTTATCCACAAGATATAGTGGTGTCCGGGAAGAATAACATATCAAGGAGGTTTATCCTTATGGAAAAGAAGTCCTTTGAAACCAGTTACATTCAATTGATCGAACAGACATTTGGGGGGCTGCAGAATGCCTCGAAGGAGGGCATAGACTTTGCCCCGATAATCAATCGCCTTACCCTGCTTGGCATCGAAAACGACACGGTCAGAAATATCATAGCTGATGTCAAGTCGGAGTATGAAAAGCAGACAGAACACGATGCAAGGTTCGTCTATCTTGCAAAGAAGATACTGAACAAGAAGCTCATAGAGTACGGATTTCTTACACCCATAAATATCTCTGAAAATGCAATGAAGGTTCTCGAAAAGAGGTATCTCAAGAAGGATGACGATGGAAATGTAACAGAGACACCCGAGGAGTTGTTTTACAGGGTTGCCTCTTTTATCGCCGGGGCAGAGAAGAAGTTCAACAGGCCGGATGCCGACAAACTGGTGGAGGAATATACAATCAAATTCTACGAAATTATGTCTCAGTTGGAGTTTATCCCAAACTCCCCTACTCTTATGAACGCGGGTAGAGAACTCGGACAGCTCTCTGCCTGTTTCGTACTCCCTGTAGATGACTCTATGGAATCGATATTTACTGCGATCAAGAATACGGCGCTCATTCACAAGAGTGGAGGGGGTACTGGCTTTTCTTTCAGCAGAATAAGGCCTCAGAACGATGTTGTGGCGTCAACAAAGGGAGTGTCCTCGGGCCCACTGTCTTTTATGAAGGTTTTTGATGTAGCTACGGAGACTATCAAGCAGGGTGGTACGCGCCGTGGTGCCAATATGGGAATTCTGAATGTAAATCACCCCGATATCCTCAGGTTCATCGAATCGAAGGCAGAAGACAAGATATTCAACAACTTCAATATCTCCATCGGACTGACCGAGGATTTTATGAAGGCGGTTTTGAACAATGAATCCTATGAATTGATAAATCCCCATACCAAGCAGGTAACCGGTAGATTGAATGCCAGGATGGTCTTCGATAAGATTGTACTCTATGCGTGGAAGAACGGTGAACCGGGTATCATATTCCTCGACAGAATCAACGCCGCCAATCCTACGCCTCATATCGGTATGATAGAGAGCACCAATCCCTGCGGGGAACAACCTCTATTGCCGTACGAGTCCTGTAACCTTGGTTCTATCAATCTGTCACTTATGGTGAGAGATGGTAAGGTAGATTTCGACAGGCTGTCGTATGTAGTTAGGGTCGCGACCCGATTCCTCGACAATGTCATAGAAGTAAACAAATACCCGATAGAAGAGATAGAGAAGATGACGAAGGGGAATCGTAAGATCGGGCTCGGGGTAATGGGATTTGCAGATATGCTCATAAAGTTAGGAGTACAGTATGACTCTTTCGATGCCCTGAATCTGGCCGAGCAGGTAATGAATTTCATAAACAGAGAGAGTAAGATCGAATCGGCAAAACTCGCTGAGGAGAGAGGAGAATTTCCTAACTTCAAAGGCAGCATATATGACAGACCCGGTTTCAAGCCTCTCAGAAATGCCACTACAACGACTATTGCACCTACAGGCACGATCAGCATAATTGCCGGGACATCATCAGGTATAGAGCCTCTCTTTGCGCTGGCATATGTAAGGAATGTAATGGATAACACAAAGTTGTACGAGACCAATCCGTTGTTTATGAAGGCTGCAAAAGAGGAGGGCTTCTATAGCGAAGAACTCATAGCAAAGATAGTCGAGAAGGGTAGTCTCTCGGAGATCAATGGTGTTCCCCAGAGAATAAAGAGGGTGTTCAGAACCGCACACGATATATCTCCCGAGTGGCATATCAGGATGCAGGCGGCTTTCCAGAAATATGTAGATAACGCCGTGAGTAAGACTGTCAACCTCCCGCATAGTGCCACACAGGAGGATGTTAAGGATATCTATCTGCTTGCATACAAGCTCAATTGTAAGGGTGTGACTGTATATAGAGATGGTAGCAGGGAGGATCAGGTTCTTTCCACGAAGAAGACCTCCGAGGCAAAACAACCAGTAGTTCAGGAGAGTGCCCAGTTGCAGAGGATAATTCCAAGGGAGAGACCCGATTGTGTATGGGGTATGACCCAGAAACTGATCACCGGCTGCGGGAATATATATGTTACTGTCAACGAGGATGAGAATGGTCCGGTTGAGCTCTTCACCGCCATAGGCAAGGCAGGCGGCTGTGCATCTTCACAGGCAGAGGCTATATCGAGACTCATATCTCTTGCCTTGAGGGCTGGGATAGATATTGAATCCATCATCAAACAGCTTCAGGGAGTCAGATGTCCAAATCCTCAGTGGTCCAACGGAGAGCTCATATTGTCCTGTGCAGATGCAATTTCACGAGCAATGAAGACTTATGTGGAGAGACGGGGAAATATGAAAGCGGATAATCTCCCAACTCAGGCAATCGAAAAAGCAGAGCTCAAGAAGGCAGCCCCCAAGGGTAATATTAGCAGCGCCGGTGAAAAGACCTCGGTCTCCTGTCCGGAGTGCGGGAGCAATATGATGACTGTAGAAGGGTGCTTTGTTTGTACAGACCCAAGTTGTGGGTTTTCCAAGTGTTTATAAAAAGTATTGTTTGGTGATAGATATCACTTGCATTTTCGGGTTTTTATTCTAATATAAGTGTTAGATTATTTGCAAACCAAGGAGGTTTAGATGAAGAGATACCTTTTAGTAATGCTTTTGGTAGGTTCGATAGTCTTTGCAGAGAGTACCCAGGTGAATAAAGATGAAGTTGTTCAGAAACTCTCTCATGGGCAGGTGAACTGGACAAACAAAGTAATAGTAGTAACTGGTTCAGCCGCTCCAAATCTCAAGGGCGGAGTAGTT
>Ga0123519_10007156_pt1 | contig 17377 bp, 13 predicted proteins | sample YelNatPaOPRAMG02_FD_87396 | JGI IMG/M metagenome (GOLD analysis project Ga0123519, IMG submission 87396) | Hot spring microbial communities from Yellowstone National Park - Yellowstone National Park OP-RAMG-02 (version 2) | ecosystem: Environmental > Aquatic > Thermal springs > Hot (42-90C) ... | reverse complement strand
TCGTTGCGTGTTCCCTCTGAAAGAGATTCGAAAGAGCCATTTCGAAACGATGACCGATCATCCTGAAACTACGTATGAATCCGTCATCCCCTATTGCTGCGATCCGAATGCTGGCGCTGTACCTCTGGGAATCGTTCGTAACGTAAATCGCAAGCCAAGAGCAAAGCGAACATCTCTGGATTCCACCTTCATCGGACGCGCGCTCACGATGCCGTATCTGGGATGGTTGAGGTGTGCCGCGGCCGCCGGCGCCTGCTGAAGCCGACGCACGACCAAAATATCCAATAAATTCCAGTTTTAAGACTCAGACGGCAGCATCCCGACGCGCTGCGCCGAGCGTGCACCCGCTTAACCAACCGCCCTGATCTGGGATTCGGGCGCGTGCACCCCGGCGGGGGTCCACACCCGCGGTCGAGCTCTCCAGCCACGCCCTGGGGCGTGCGCGCGCGCGCCCTGAGGTCACTGCGTTGCCCCGCCGTCGTTGAGATCGGGGGCGAGCACACGCCCTCTACGCGGCAGGTTTCAGCCAACGTTCTTTGTACTCTCGTTGCGGTGACCTGTGCTCAAGCAGGGCCTGTTTCTTCCTGGTTACGCAGCTGACACCTCGTTTCACGAGGAGACTGCTTTGTATCCCTCTCTATGTTTCTCAGTTGGGCACGCGTCTCGAGTCTTAAGCGGCAGGTTGCTGCGCGGGTCTGTCCCGTTTCGCGGGTTGCGCGGGGCCACGCAGTGATGACCCCGCACATGAAGGTTACCCCGCTGGGGTCCTTGCCGGAGTCGCTGCGCTCGTTGTCGACGTTGGTTTCGGTGCCAAATGTTCCTGTTATCAAGGACGAGAACAAGGTGCTTGCTCAAGAAGAAGATCTTGAGAAGGTCGAAGTTGACGAGCTAGAGGAGCCGACGAGCGCGGCGAAGAAGCCTCGACGTCGAACGAATCACACGACGACCTGTGCAGCCACGGCCTATGTCCGAGAGATCTGTAAGTTGGACCGCATCTCTGACGAGGAGGTTGCGCGTTTGTCGCGAGCCACGCAGGACTACTGCGCGCTGTTGAAACAACGTGACGAGCTCCGGAACACACTGGGGCGTGAGCCTACAAACGCAGAGTGGGCGGCTGCAGTTGATGCGCCCGAAGAGGAAATCCAGCAGCGGGTGGAACGTGGACGGAGGGCGCGTGAACGTCTTGTCGCAGCAAACTTGCGTTTAGTTCTAGCAATAGCCAATCGTTACAAGTCTCGGGCAGTAGTGCGCTCTGCCTGGCGGTCCAAGACGAAGAGCGGAATAGAGGTGCCCGCTCATGAACGAGTGCGACTTCAGAGGCAGCATAACATTTTTCTCGGCGATCTCATTCAGGAGGGAGCCATTGGCCTCATCCGCGCGGCGGAGAAGTTCGATCCCTCCAAAGGTTTCAAGTTCTCAACCTACGCGACTTGGTGGATCAGGCAGGCAATCCAGCGGTGTGTGTCTGAGCACTCACGCACGATCCGCTTACCCAATCATGTGACTGAATCATTGCGACAGATTTATCGGACGAGGGCCCGCTTGCAACACGTTTTGAAGAGACCACCAACGGACGAGGAAGTCGCTGAGGCATGCAATATGACACTGAAACGTCTGAAGAAGATCACGCAACACGCCTGGGAAACGCAGACCCTTAGTCTAGAGGGGCCACCAAGCACTGAGGCCCAGAGTCTCTACAAGGCACAGCAGGGAGAGGCGCCGCTCTCCATTGGCAGCGTCATAGAGGCCACAGAGGAGACACCCGAGGAGGCTCTGGAGCGGAGCTGTATGCGTGAAGATGTCGAGTGCGTGTTGCGCACCCTTCCGTTCCAGGAACGCGAGATTCTTCGTTTGAGGTACGGCATTTCGGATGACGAACGTCCGCACTCCGCGGAGGAACTCAGTGCAAGGTTCAAGTTACCAGTTCACACGATTCGCCTGATTGAGTCACGAGCTCTGCGAAAGTTGCGTCATCCAAGTTTGACCGCGATGCTTCGCGAGTATGTGAATATTCTTTGAGAACGTAAACCATGCAATAGCTTTTTTGAACTGCGAATGGGGGTTCGTCCTTGTATGTCGCCACTCTCAAGAGGCGCTGTGACTTGCAGGTTCCTCATACCATGGAAACATGTTGCATCCCAGGAGCTTGTCATGGAGGGTCTTTCGAGCCGCATGCGCGTCCGTTCTCTTTGTCGACGGAAGGATTCCGAGCTCAGACCGAGGCCACAACGGCCGGCAGCAGGCGGCCCGTGCCCTCTCGGAACCTGCTGGTCACTGAACGATATTCTAGGGTGCCGCGGGACCTCGCCAAACACAGGTAGCTGGGGAACGACGTATGCGCTACAGATGCATGCGCAGTAAAAGTGGCAAGTCATGAGCGGATACCATGCCATCTAGAGTCGTGGTTCGTTTACCAAGATTCTTTTTGTATGGCAGGAATCCGGACTCGTCCATACCGATCGTGACAGACACGGATCCGGTGTGAGCGACACATGCCTGCGACTAGCGCACTGGTCCGCGGCTTGAGCAGCGGTAGCTCATAGATGCAAACACAAGTCATTCGATGAAATTCGTTCTGTACACCGCATGAGCGATAACTGTTGTCACATGGGAATCGTTTTCCCGGAGCGACGTGAAAGCAACCCGAAGCGTGACACAATGCGGGAAGTTCAAGAGCAATCGCCCCGCTTTTTCATGCACTGCCCAGCGCAGGCACTGAACGTTCCGCGTGGAAGCGCTTGCCACTCGGAGGCCCGAGGCATGCAGGTCTCACAGAAGCCGACGGTGCACTAACCAGGTGTCATCTATATACCAGCAATGTCGTATCCGCTGCAGTGACGGGAAGGTTTAGGCGTTCTATGGGGCAACTCCATTGAATGCTTGAAACGCGAGAAACATATTACGGACTGCAGCCTGTAACGATAAAGCATGCACATACCTCTGCTGCATCCGGTAGCTTTGCAGTAATGATATGCGAGGCAAGCGCTTTTGTCTCTTGCGCACGTGGCCCCGAAGCGCGTCTTGTCCAATTGAAAAACCCATGAATCTGTCGGACGATTGAGGGGGTTTCCAGGATCTGCAGCCGAAAACCGTCGCGCCCCGTCAAAAGCTGAGGTCAAACAAGTCCAGAGTCAGGAGACCGGGCGAGCACAACGCGACCTCAAAAGCCCAAGTGCACCCGTCGTATGCGCTGCAGTGGCACACGAAGCCTGCAGTCTTGGACTCGCACTCACGTTCTCGTCGCCAGTCGTGACGACATGGTGCTCGTGCACGACCTCTTTGTTGAGAGCGTGGTCTCTGTGGTAGAACATCCACGACGTTAGCGGGCAGCGCATACACTATCGCTCAGCGAAGGGCGGCTTCATGTAGGGAAGGCTTTCTTTTGACGTCGAAATTCTGCAGCTTATATATTTCACGCAAGATTCTCGAACTTTGGCGGAGGAAAAAAGCTGACGGTAGTAGAGAGGCTTGAACTCTCGACCTTGCGGTTTCTACTGTCTTAACAGCCGCACGCTCTAACCGACTGAGCTATACTACCGCAACCCGCAACCATGAGCACGAAATTTGGTATATAAAGCGTTGCGCGCTAGTGTTTGCCGTCCGGGCGTTCATGCATGCCTTGCATACGCCTATGACTGAGCGCGTTTCCATGAGGTTCTAAAAATAAAGCTGGTATACACGCAAGGTGAAGTGGCAACGCTCGGAGCTGTATCCGTCACCATTGTTCATACCACAGCTACCTGCCGCGAGGAACGCACTCCATAGACGCTAGCGGTCGCCTCGACCCCGAACTCGTTGCGCTGCCACAGACTTGCGTTTAACGAGTGACGCGTAACCTGCGTACAACGCGAGCAACACGTCGCTATCGGGTGATGCTGACGCTCGCTTTTGCGTGTTCCGCTGCTCCGAGTTTTACAAGTCTACGAAAAAGTAGTCATCGGGGAGAAATTGTCGCGAGGCGCAGAAAAGGGGCAGCTTTCCGATCGGTAGCGCTGCAACGCTGTGTTCATAGCGTCATGTCGGCGAACGAAGCGCAAAAGTCTCAGTTTAACGCAACTGGCCCAACATATGTATCCCCACTCTCCACGCGATATGCTTCAGCCGCAATGCGCGAGACCTTTTCGGACGTGTACCGCTTTCGCCTGTGGCGAAAACTGTGGTACGTCCTCGCTGACTGTGAGCGCTCCCTGGGTCTTCAGATAACCTCCGAACAGGTTGAGGCCCTGCGCAAAGCCGCAGAAGATGATTTTCCGATTCCACTTGAGGCAGCCGCCGCTTATGAGGCAAAGCTTCGCCACGACGTTATGGCCCACGTCCACGCGCTTGGTGATCAGGTACCGGTCGCGCGACCCATTATCCACCTAGGGGCTACGTCGTGCTATGTCACCGACAATTCTGAGCTTCTACAGCAAAGACGCGGACTGATGTTGCTCCATCGTATGCTCTGGCTTTGTATTGGAGAGCTCGCCCAGTTTGCGGAGCGATACCGCGAGCTGCCGACCCTCTCCTACACGCATTTCCAGCCGGCACAACCCACAACCGTGGGCAAGCGAGCATGTCTATGGATTCAGGATTTCCTGATGGACGCACACCAGGTCGAGCGCATGCTGAATGAGATCAAGTTCAGGGGTGTGAAAGGAACCACCGGAACCCAGGCATCTTTCCTGGCGCTGTTCGACGGCGAGCACGAGCGTGTGCGGCAGCTCGATCGACTCGTCACAGAGCGAATGGGTTTCGCAGCGAGCTTCGCTGTCACCGGTCAGACGTATTCTCGCAAACAGGACTTTTTCGTCTTGGCAGTTTTAGCTGGAATCGGACAGTCGGCGGCCAAAATGGCGAACGACATTCGACTTCTGCAGCATCTCAAGGAGGTCGAGGAGCCGTACGAGGAGCACCAAATCGGGAGCTCAGCGATGGCCTACAAACGAAATCCGATGCGCTCGGAACGGATCAATGGTCTTGCTCGTTTCCTGCAAACGCTTGTGTTGAATCCCGCCGAAACAGCCTCGACGCAGTGGTTGGAGCGCACCCTGGACGACTCGGCGAATCGGCGACTGGCGATCAGTGAGGCGTTTCTGACAACGGATGCGATCCTTCAGCTGGTGCTCAACATAAGTCGTGGCCTGGTTGTGCATCCTCGGGTAGTAGAGCGCAATCTGCTTCAAGAACTTCCTTTCATGGCGACGGAAAATATTCTTATGGCCGCAGTTCGCGCCGGGCAAGACCGCCAAACCATGCATGAAGCGATTCGGCAGCATAGCGTAGCCGCAGCTGCACGCGTGAAGGACCAAGGGCTTGACAATGACCTTCTGGAACGTCTCAGAAACGATGATCGTTTCGCTTGTATTAGGGATCAAATAGACTCGCTTTGTAGCGGCTCTGAATTCGTGGGCCGTGCGCCCCAACAAGTCGATGAATTTTTGCACGAATGCGTGTATCCGTATCTAGACGAGTATCGCAGTCGGTATGCTGAAGCCGACAACAATCATTCACCGTTGAGTACGGCCGGAGTTCTTCGCGTTTAAATAAAGCAGTCTTGTTCGCGTTCCGTACACCTCGAATGCATCTGGTGCCGTTCTAGCAAAAGCGAGCGCACATCGCGCACCACTTGACCTGATGATGATCACAATCGCTCTAGGGGCGTCGGCGAGTTGACGTAGAGTTTTGGATCTATGCATCTACGTTGGTGTCAGATTCAAGTGGTAAAGTGAACTGGGCAATCGTTTCCTGGTTTTCGATTTCCGTACGAATTTTTTTGATGCGCTTGGTAGGCGTTCGAAGCGCAGCACAATGCGCTTACGGATCCATAGGTAGTTTTCGGATCCTCGGTCGTCGTTTCGAAGTGGCACCTGCAATATTGTCTGCCACTGGCATTCGTTGCGTCACCGGAATCGGGATGATTCGTAACGCGCTCGAACAAGCACTGGTAAAACAACCGACAGTATTATCCAATGCATATGAAAAAGCATCCATCCTTCTCCTTCCCTTATATGTAAAATACACAAATCAAGCTTGCCTTATCTTATCGATCTTCATGCTCCAGGACATCTCGTGACCATAATCATTCGCCCGCTCGATTGACGAGGAAACTGCTCGACTTCACTCTTTGGGGGCATTGTTCACAATCTCATGCCGAACATTCACTGAACTTGTCTCGCTGAATCACAGACTGCGTTCGAGAGATAAATCCTCCTCTCGTCATGGTAACTGGTGAAACGGGACTCCACTGTACCATGATACAATTCACAAGGTATGGTCCCAGAAGTTCCCGTGTCTTCTTTCATGGAAAAGAGTCTTGGATTCGGACTTGAGCCACAGAGGCGATCGCTTCCGATGGAGACTTCGTCAACGCTTTCCGCAAAGAGGGATCACAGACGGATCGGAATTTCTAGAGACGATCTCCAGCCTGATTTTTCCTTACAATACTTGCTTCATCATGGAGAGCCTCGCCTTTCAGAAACTCTCTTTCGAATGGAACTGCATGCGCTCGCATAAGGAGCAGCCGGCGTGCTCTCCGGGGCGAGCTCCCTGAAGGAGCCCCTGATCGCATGGTACGATCCTGGGCGCAGAAGCGGAGAACAGTATCAGGGTGAAAGTTCTGTCCTTGTCAAGGGCATGTGCCGAGCGAAGAAGCAAGCGTTCACGCGGCAGAGTTCGGCGCTCTCGCGAGAAGATGCATTGAATGTATCGGAGCACGTGCCGTTAGTCAAGTGCCACAGCTGCGCAGGGCACACCGAGCCTGTATCTAAAGAGAAGGAAAATGGCTGGCAAAGCGGAGATTGCAACTTTTACCTGAGCATGAAATGCGTCGACAACCCCCGAAAGCGACGAAATAGGAACATTTACGTCGCCGTGCACATCGCCTGGCAGCTGAAAACAGAGTTATAGTTCCGAGACAAGCAAACAAAACATACGCAAAAAAATCCCGTGGAGGCTGGCGCTGGCGTTCATGCGAAGAGTCCCAGACTTTAGAACGTATGCCTCGGCTAGCGAACGCGACTCGTTCTATTTTTTATTCTGACACGGGTAAACCGGAATTTCCGCTTCCAGAGCCGGTTCCCAGGGTCTCGATCTCCGCTCCAATGCAGCTGCCTCGACGCTTCCGCGCGTTCAATACACTTCACGGGTGGCGGCGTTGCTGTGCAGCACACCAGCAGGCTGCATGAAGCATGTGTCTTTATCGACACATCGTGTATATTAGCCGGGTTTCCGTGGTGTCTCTTGCCCGGTAACGCGTTAGGCGGGTGTATCGAAACGCATGCGACGTCGCGTGCAACCGTCCGATCGCTTCCTTGCAAAGCGGATCTGCAGAGTTGAGCGCCGTACATGAACGCTGCTTTCGACTCGCGCTTTTCTATTGGCAGTCTAGATGGATCCCCAATCCCTCCTGCACATACGAACTGTCGCCAGCTTGAAACCAAAAACCTGAACCTTTGCGGACTGTAATCGGGACCGCGCAAACGCGTGCTACTGCGGCGCAGCAACTCGTGGAATGCAGCGTGCACGTTCCGCATTCTTCATGCTCAGAGCAGCTGGAACAGGAACCATCTGGCCCGGCGAATACGTCAAGGGCAATCAATGCTTGGTGTTTCCATTTGAACGTCCAGGAATGATGCAAAAAGGCCCTATTTTAGACTGTAGAAAAAACTTTTCTTCGCGGAAACATCTATCCCGCTTCACGGTATGCTCGCGTGATCGGTTTTCCTCGGTGCGTCGCAATGCTGCACCCGAAAATGATGCAGCGATAGTCTCTGTGCGCATTTCTCTCCACGGTGACGTGTTCTCGATGAGTGCATCGGATCTCGCTACGTAGTGCTGCAACCACTAGCGATAGATACAGGTACGATCACGCTGCGTCCCGCGCGTCTTTGTGGTCGTTCCAGCATGCCGGTCGCTTCGCAAATGGTATCGCGAGACGCACTCGCTCGAGCCGCTGCTGCCTGCTGTATCTGGCGTCGTTGTTGCAGTTTCTCGCCCTGGGTCGTCAAGACGCATGCACATGCCCAGTTCTGAAAGTGCAGGTATACCGTGCGGTCACGTCTCTAGGGCCATCGCTGCAGCATATACAAAACCTCAACCTCTTTTGTCAGCGGTATGACATAATGTTCATAGATGTTCGCTAACAGGTGTGGAAACTGCTGGACCTCGTCACCAAACCGATCCGATCCCGTGCGCCATCGTTGGAGTTGACCAACCTCGACCTCTCGGCCGTAGGTGGCGGCTTTCATCTCGATTCGTCGCAGCAGCTTCTCTTCAACCGCCCGATCCGTGAGCAGCTGCTCAATAGCGGCCGCATCGCGTCGCTCGATTAGAGGTTGATACTGTTCCTTATTGGCTTGGTACTTGGCCTCGGCTACGAATTTTCCGTAATGAATGCGCTTACTCAAAGCCTGTAGGCAGGCCACATCATTCACGCAGGATGAGCCATAGTTGAGATCGTCGCCCTCTTCTGTGAGGCGGTTGACGATCTCGTGGACGTAGACTTGCATGATTTTGTGATTCACATTGATGTCGTTCGGATGGAGCACCTGCTCGTAGTCCAACGGCGGGAGTATCGGTTGCGGTAACTGGTTTGGGAAGAAGGCGTGCTCGTCAGGGGCTGTGTAGCGCCGCACTTTGGCGTGTAGTCGTTCAGTCTCCACCAGAAGATAGTCGAGGAATGAGCCGGTAAAGCCCGGTATGCGAAACAGCGGCCCATTTTTCTCGTAGATTACTGCGTTGTGTTTGAATTGCGCTCTCTCTATCAGCGCGAAGATGATGGTCTCCTCCTGACGTATGAGTTTCGTTCTAAGATCCTCCAAGTTGAGCTTCTTCACTGGTGAGGCCATTCGCAAGCGACAGACCCTCGTTTGCGAGGTCGGAAACTGACGCCGACACCGTGCGGCGTCTGCAGGGAGAGGCCCTCGCTGAGACTGCAAAACGAGCAATGCGAGAGACGCTGCCGGCTTGGGAGTAACCGAACGGGCACAGACTTGAACGTTCAGGAACATACACGGTCCTGTCGCCCCTAGCCACCGTCAAGGCGGTTTCTGCAGCACACCCTCGAGAAAGGCCGCAGCCTTGCAGCACAACGACCTACTTAGACGCAGCGCTGTGCAGCGGCAAGGAATTCGAGCGCCAATCGGCTGCGCAGGCGTACCGGCACGCTTTACCTGCTAGTTCGGAGTCGCGTGAAAAGTGCCTTTTCTGGTCGTTCAGTTCTATTTTATTCCGTCATCGCCGCATGTGATCGAATGCTTTTTTCGCAGTACAGCGCGAGAGATCGAAAGATCGATGCAATGTACAGCATAGATCGTAGACGAATTGCCTTTAGGATATATATACTTGACTGAGCAGTGCATGGAGGATGGCATTCCTCCTTCAGGTCAGTCGTTGCACAGTACCCTGATGACTGAGGAATGTTCATAGAAAAGAGTACACGCGCTCCGCATCAAATGCCGATACTCTGAAAGACTTCTTGCGGTCAATGGTGTAGAAACGACCCGTTGAACACCTTACGGAAAGCAAAAGCGTCGATTCTATTTACTGCGGGCGTCTCTGTTTCTCAAGAGCTCGTTCGTGTAATCATGGAAACACGAATATACAGTCGCAAAAAAGTCCTAGTTCACGCACGGCCATCTTCCATCGAAATCGAAACTGGCACAGCTTTCCTGGAACGCAGCGATCGACATGAAGAAGAGGAACATCGGTTTGTTTTTTCCAGTCGATGTGACTTGCTTCAAACGAGACAGACGGAGCGTGTATGGGTATTCGAGGAGCAGGACACCGGTTGCATGCAAGATCGAGCTCAAAGGGAACGACGACATCATCATCTGTTCTATCTGCAGTGGATTCATTTGCCAGCCTAAGTCTCGCTCGTAGAGAAGGCTCATACTGCAGCACAAACCACTTTATCGAATCACTGAAGACCTCTCCCTGACGTCCGACGACGTCCTTCTACTAGATAAGGTGGCGTTATAACATTCCCCTTGCATTCGAGCTGTTTCCGATTCTATCAGGGGTAGAGCTGCGTATCATTCCTCCATACGCTTCCTGGTTCATGCCAATCGAAGACGTGGTTTCTATCGTGAAACGTTATAATCGCTGCACTGGGCGAATTGGTGAAGCGTTCAGCACATGGCGACACACTCGGACATATGTCGTCTTTCTTGCGCAAGTGCCTCTCTCTCCGGCAAGGTCTTCAAACAATGGCATAAGAAAGAGTGCTTTCAGTTTCAAAAATAGGAAGTGCAGAGGTTGCGCTGTATTGAACATTTGAGAACGTCGAGATGGAGCAAAGCCGGCCGAACGCTTCGGCGATAAAAAAGTACGAAGAGCAAGCAGAGCACGAAAAGGGCACTGAGGACAAGAGTTCTCGCAATCCTGGTACTCGTGCGTTCCACCAGCGGAACCGCACGAATGGACTTTGTGAATCGGGACTTCAATGCCACTATCAATATCCGACGATAGGCGCTGTTGATGAGAACCGACTTTCTTGGGCTGTCTCTCAGGCTCGCACTGTCCCCTGATAAAACACAACTGATCGCAGGCGGCCGGTCGAAACAAAACGGCTGGCAGGCATCCGTGCGTGGGTGTATAGATACCTTCCATGGCCGTGGAACAGTGTTCGTTTTCCTGACCAGAGCATGGCGGGGACGGCACGGGGACGTCGGCTCGATACGCGCAACGCAGCGAAGTGCGGCGGGGCCGCAGCTCCACAACCCCCCACTCCACGAGCGCATTTGCGCAGTCGCGCACCGCACAAGCCCACCCCTGCGCTGCGCAGCGCTGCGCTGCGTCAGCCGCTCAGCGCGATTCGATTTGCGCCGGAGGCCTCGAAGGCGGCCAGCGGCCCCGGCGCGGGATTAGGCGTGACAGCGCACGCATCGTCACGGCGCGCGCACGCATCCTTGTCGCTGGCGGCACTGACGTGTCCCTGCATGCAGGTAAACCTTGCAAGAAAGCGGCGCAAGGTTGAAAAGGTGGCGGTGTTTCGTCTGCACTTCATACTCTAGGCTAGAGTAGGGCGTTGCGTGTTGTGCTCTGCCTTTACACGGCTCTGTAACGTGCTGCGGGCTAGCGAGTCCTGGCCGGTCCGCCGCACACGTTCAAAGACAGACGGAGGCGTTGTCGGAGCTGGGGTCGGGCGTGCGACAGCTTGTTGTGACTGCTCAAGGCGCCGATGAGCGACTTGCGCAACAGCCATGCCCAAGGAGTTCAGGATGGTTACAACGCAGGGGATAGGCGTCAGGCGCCACAGCCACACCGCCCGGCTGAAGCGCGCAGCGCTTTCTTTGATGCACGCCTAATTGGTAACCGTTACAGGTTCGTGTCAATCATCGGAGAAGGTGCTTATGGGGTTGTGTGCTCAGCGATTGATATCCAGACAGGGGAAAAAGTGGCTGTGAAACGAATTCGCCGCGTTTTCGACGAGATTCCCGAAGCTGTACGCATCCTGCGGGAGCTTCGGTTCCTGCGCCTCCTGCGTTCCCACGAAAACATCATTAGCATCCGCGAGATTCTTGCACCTTCGGAGCGTGACTCGTTTGATGACGTGTTCGTGGTTTTCGAGTTGATGCCAGCGGACTTGAATCGAGTCCTGAGGGCACCCATTCCGTTATCGCAGGATCATATCCGATGGCTCATGTATCAACTATTGCAAGCGCTTCATTACATGCACAGCTGCAACGTGCTTCATCGCGATATAAAACCGAACAACATCATGATTAATGAGTTGTGTGATTTAAGGGTGATCGACTTTGGGCTCGCCCGACTAGCCTACAACCAACAAGAAGACATGGCGTGCTGGACGGATTATGTGGCGACGCGATGGTATCGTGCACCAGAGCTGATCATGAGTTATTCGTCAAAGTACTCAGCGGCGATCGATATCTGGTCTGCGGGATGCATTTTCGCCGAACTTTTGAATCGCGGAAAACCCCTGTTCCCCGGTATGAATAGCTTTGAGCAATTGGAGCTGATTGTGAAGCTGCTCGGTACCCCGGATGAGGAGTCGATTGCGAAGGTGCGGAATCAGCGCGTAAGACAACATCTGCGCTCGCTGCCGCCGCGACCGCCGAAACCCTTGGATACAGTGTTCCCAGACGCGCCCCCGGATGCATTGGACCTGCTTCGAAACCTGCTTCAGTTTGATCCGAACAAGCGCCTAACAGCCCTGGAAGCACTCCAGCATGTTTATTTTAGAGGCCTGTATACTCCGGAATCCATTGTATCTGGTAGCCCATTGCCGCCCGAGGAATTCTTCTTCGAACGCGAGCAGCTCACTGCATCACAGATGCGGCAGCTTTTCTGGGAGGAAATCCTGCACTACCATCCAGATTTACGCGAGACGATGCTACGAGGCCATGCGGGAGGATACGAGATCCCCAGTGAGGCGGATCGCTTCCGCGCGGCATTAACGAGTCAACAGCGGGACGGAATACCGTACGAGCGAGCGTATGCGAGCATGCCCAAGGAAAAACTGGCGACAATGTGGAATCAGGTCGAGGGCATGGCTCGAGACAGGCCCGAAGATGCGCCTGCAATCCGACTGAAACCGACGATCGTCGGTAATGCCGTAGAATCCACCTATCATACGCCGTGTGTCGCAGAGCATACCAAAGCGGCCGGAGCAGATGACCAACGAGCACACGTTGCCGCAGCCGCTGTGACTGCCACGGGTCCGCTCTCTCAAATCGTTCATCCGCAATTGCTTCGAAATGCCAGTATTCCAAACATGATCGACGTTGATGATGACGATGCGAGTGCCCCGTTGCAAAGTCGGATTCCTAACACAGGAAATACCTCCGACACCGACACCGGCGACGACAGTACCGTTATGATGGAGGCGCAAGAAAGCTTCGGGGAGTCTTTTCGGGAGCTCTGATTCGAGTCCGTGGGCGTCTGGACGGAGAGCGAGATGCCTCGCGCATGCCCGTGGTGCTGCCAATGACGCGCGCTGCTTGAAAGCGCTCCACACGAATGCGCATTTCCATTAAATACTATCGTTGACTTTAGGGAAAAGCATGGTGTTTCCGCGTGAGCGCTCTCACGACCACGGGCGATCATCGAACAGCTGACAGGTGCCCGCTTCCGCCTCGTCCCTGGTTTAGCCGCTCCCTGAGTGCACTCTCGACCAGAGCCCGTGATGATCAGCACGCGCGATGCAGGCTGTGAGATCCTGTCCGTACCAGTCACTGGATCGCAGTTGCGAATGCCGCCTATATATGCAGCAGCACCATCGCGTTGTGCGTCTAGTCCGCTTCGCCGTCGATGTCGAAGGCGTCATCAGCACTCGAATCAGTGTCCTCTGCGGATTCGGTATCATTTGGAACCTGTTGCGTGGACGTGCGCTCACTGGAGACGCCCTGTTCACCATTCGACGCTGGCACTGCTCTCGTATGCTCAGCGGTAAGCGATCGTGCTTGGCCAGTGGGCCTGTCATCGTCGTCCTCACTAAGATCGCTCGGATCGAAATAATGCATTTCCGGTTCAGGCGGCTTGTGCTCGTGTATATCCACATCCAACTGTACATGGCGATTGAGCCCAAAATAACAATCCGGTAGGGCGTGCACGACCAGCTTGCAGGTACCAACCTGAGGCGGCGCCATGAACTGAACGCTGTACGAAAGCGCTTCTCGTCGGATATACGGAGACAGGTCGCACTTGTCTGTGAGCTGGGCGTACTCGCGAGCCCCGGATGCGGCTACGGGACTCGCTCCATCACGATCGCCGATGTTGTTGCTGCCACTTGTGGCGGTGTCAGAGGCATCAGTTTGCGTCGAGGTGCGACTCGAAGCGCTTGTGGGCGGCGATGGTGTACACGTCATGTCCCGGGCATCTGTTGCTTCCCCGGCAGATGCAGCCGCTTGCCGAGACCCGGGCTGCTGTTGAACAGCCTGCCAGGCATGAAGCCGCCGAACAGCGACGATGGAATTCATCTTCCGATCGCCGACGATCATCCACCAGTGCTCGTTCTTGTCAAACGGCAAACGACTGCAACACGGGTAGTAAGTGGTTCGATTCGGCATCTCTTGCCAGCCTAAACGCTCGATGAGGATATGAACCTCCAGCGTCGTGATATCGCCAGCATGAACGCGAGGATCGCGCACCAGGTCCGCTTCACCAGCGCGATCCTGGTCCACGACGTAAGGCTCGACTACTTGCAATTGAACTTTGCGGGGGTAGCGAATCAAAAACAGGTGGATATCATCGAGTTGAGCATCGGAGAACATGCGCAACAGAGATCGGAGTCGAGTGCCGTCCCAGTTGCACCGCAATAGTCGCTCAGCGCCGGTATCGAGCCGGGACTCGAGCCCGCACGGCGCTGTGGATGCCTCCGTTGCTGCTCCGTGGCGGCCGCGCGTTTCTTGGAGGTCCGAACGACGTATGCACCGCTTCGCTGCCGTTGCTGGTGCCTCTATGGGGAACAGGGCTGATGGCCCCTGGCTCGCCAGCATCGCAAGCACATCGGGTTCCCAGACACGCTCCCGGAGCTCAGCGATCGTGCGGATCCCATCGGCCCCGAACCTGCGACTTGTTGCGCAAACTTTGACTTCGCTGAGCCCAAACCACGGCAACTGGAGCAACTCGCTTTCGCTCGGAAGCATCGCCTGACAAAGACTCTGTTCGAGTTGAATTATGCGCAGCACCCGGTCGATATAGCCACCTGTGGAGAAGACGCGCTGATACCGCCGCATTACCTCGGGTCGAGGCGTCGCACCAGCGACGTCAACCATCGCTGGTATCATGCTATCCACGTGTGCAAGCAGAACCTCCACATTTTGTTTCATACGGGTCATATCAACGGGAAAACGATCCAACTCTATACGAGCGAGGTGCGCGTGCAGTAAAACATTGTTCATCGTAAAATGCGGGAGTCCGCGATTAAACAGTCGTTGTTCGCGGTGATCAAACCGGCCACCTGTTTCAAGCGCTTGACAGAGCAGACTGATGGCCTCACGATCGCCACATTCAGCCTCGAACGGTGTACGGGTTGCAAACTCGAGTGCTGCACCGTAGACTTCGGGCAAGTTGCGAAACTTTATCGCCGTTGGCTGGCCCAGAAACTCTGCAAACAGCGCATATGTCTCTTGACTAACGCTCTCGGATAGCAGATGGGCCCGTCGACGCCACCACATACCCACCCCGAGTGGCAGTCCCGCCAGCAACACCAGCGCATAGCCGAGGAGGACCGGGGTGCCCCGGTCCACGAGCCAACTCGGCAACGCGATCCCATAACGTGTGCCTTGGTATCCGTCAGGGTTCCCGTACTTTTGGTAGTTTTCAAGAGCTACGGGGTCTGTAAGCACTCGGTACGCCTTGTTCAACCGCACAAACGCTTCGGGTTGATAGTTCGGATTCTGCAGGTTTTTATCTGGGTGCAGTTCAAGCGAGCGTTTGCGGTACGCACGGACGATCTGCTCTCGATCAGCGTTTCTGGAGACTCCCAAAACCTCGTACGGGTCGAATGGCGTCTCGTTAGCGAGTGACGCGGAAACGCTGCGGTACAGGAACACTACAGCGAAAAGGAAGAGGAGCCAGAGGCCCAGCAGCACGCCGTTCACAACTAGCCGTTTCAAGCGTTCGCTTCGCCGTTTCTGAGCGATTTTAGCGTGACGACGACTGCGACACGCACGACACGGACATAGCGCTCGTTCGTGTTCGGCGGAAACCTTTCGTTGACGAATCAGGTGCCGCCAGCGCCCCCAGGTAACACTCACGCACAGCAGGCCCAGCAGACACGTGAAGAACACCTGCGCAGCCGCCCCGTCGTACCGCATATCGGACTTGGGACGATATTTCCCGTGAGTCGTGGAGCCGTAGGTGTCGTCTGTGCCAAAAGCCATGGCGATGGAACGAGTAACCAAAGCACTGGTAGCTGTACCAGTTGTCGATGCCGCACCAGCAACAAGAACGGTACGTGGACCCAGTCGAGCAGCGCAGCCGCAAGGAGCAGCGTATTCGATGGAACGTGCGTTACCGCACCGGCAACGTCTGCGGTGGCATTCGGACTCCGCTGCGGAACACCGGGTATGTTCGCAAACGAGCGTTGCGTATGACTGGGCGGGTGATTGCTTCGTTTTGCTGGTAGTTTCTTATGGAAGAATTGGATTCGCGGGAGTCCGGGGAATCGTTACGGTAGTAGGAACGGAAGCTGTGGCAACGGCTGGAACAAAAAAGTTCGCTGCTACAGGGCACTGCACCCGTGTTCGTGACTCGGGTCCACGTTGCGTGCAGGGGGCGGCTGTGCTGACGCTTTGCTAGAGCGTGCGCACTTTCGGCATATCGATTCTGCTCCGACGCAAGTGAGGTACACGTAAAGATGACTAGAATCTAGGTAACGAGTCGCCCCAGGAAATGTTTGTATCAGGAAAACATGCGCTGGTTTCTCTGGCACTGGACTTGCAGTGGACCGCTCTTTTCTCGAAGATATGTGCGGGAGGCGCAAGTGCTCGCGCTCCGGGACCTGCATCCAACAAGTGCTCGGTTTTGCGAAACCATGACACAGAGCCGACTCTTGGCCGTTTATCGAACTCGAGCGAGAGTAGGTCGCATATCCGAGTGCTAGGCCCGGGAGGCGGCGCTACCACCTGTGATGTAATGAGCGCAGTGAATGCTGGTACATGCGTACCAGCACGCCGTTTCTGTTTTAATTTGTTTTTCTGGTAGGTATTTAACAAAAGGATTGCATCCCTGAGGCTTGAGAGAGGACGCGGAAAGACCGTGCTGTCAATGAAAGCTAGCGAGAAGAGGTCTTTGGTGTGCAAGAAAGCCATTCTACGATCAACGGGTGGATGAAACACGCTTCTCGTAGAAAGTCGTGGACCCAAAGCAGCACTTATCAAGCTCTATCCACACGATTTTCGCCTCGTCCATGCATTCCAAACCATATGCATACTCTGAGAATTACTATCTGATAAGCTACAGGATGTAGAGTTTGCGAATCGTTGATCCGTACAGTGATAAATGACACAGATTGACGAAGCAAAAAGCACGCTCCTTTGGGAGACCATTACGCATTGACCAACACCATATCGATTTCGTACTGGAACACGACCGCGTTGTACAGGAGGGACGTATGCTTGTCTCACTCAACAAGACTCATTCACGGGAAGCTGCTGACCTGTTTATGGGTTCACAAAGCGGAGTAATCCGCTTTTCGTTAAGAAGCGACAACCGGGCATGGCGACAGCACCAGCGATAGCGGCGATGCTATCGTTTCGTTACCTACGAATCGCCAAACGGAAGGGAATCCTCGAAACCGCATCCTTCGTCGACGTACGCTTTGTGGATTCTCCATCCCGCATGCTTCGGTGCTGCTGTTAGACAACATCGATGTCCATGAATCAAAAGCGGTCAAGAAGCATCCGGTGGAGACTGGCTTTGACCAACGCTT
>Ga0123519_10007149_pt1 | contig 17382 bp, 7 predicted proteins | sample YelNatPaOPRAMG02_FD_87396 | JGI IMG/M metagenome (GOLD analysis project Ga0123519, IMG submission 87396) | Hot spring microbial communities from Yellowstone National Park - Yellowstone National Park OP-RAMG-02 (version 2) | ecosystem: Environmental > Aquatic > Thermal springs > Hot (42-90C) ... | reverse complement strand
GGCAGGCAAGAATGCCATACCGTAAACCATGGCATAGAGTTTCGTGGTTATATTGTCGAGCGAGGGTTCTACTCTAGGCAGGGTTGAATCTGGTTCATAAGGCGTAGAATATGCAGGTGGATTCGTGCTGTATGCGCTCATGTTGGCTGGGTCGAAATAGCGCCTCCACTGTGCCTTTCCGTCCTGAACAACCCATCCTGCCTTGGTTCGGTCAGATGCAACCAGACCTCCGAAAAGGTCTATGAGCTGTCGTGGGTACATGGTGTTGAAGCCCAATGATGTCCCGACACCAATGTTCAGCTGTTCGCCAACATAGTTGGTAGTGAAGTAAACAGTAGAATCGCTAAGCGTCATGATACTGCCGAGTTTCTCCCAGAACGACCCGATCCAGAGGGCATGGTCGAAATAGTTGTAACCCGCTTGGTCCATGAACCTTGTGTAAGGATATTTCCCATCGCCCAACGCAATGTTCAGTTCAGAACCTTCGACATTCGGTTCATAGCTTATGTTCTTGTATGTGTTCGTTGTCGCATCGAACTTGAAGGAACCTGGAGGCGGGGACATAAGAAGGTTTGCCAGCGTCTCGAAGGCCTCTTCAGATGCGCGCCTCAATGCCCATCCCATGAGCCTTGCGTTCGCCCACAATGCCCTCCAGCCATAGCCCTTCAAGATGTGGGCAAACAATGCGTAATACATCGCCCCGTCCTGCAACGGGTTAAGGTACCTGCTCAGTATCCTCGAAAAGTATGACATGGGGTCGCCGTGCAGTCCAAATCCAAATCTCTCACGCTTGAATGCATCAAGAAGATAGTATTCTGTCAGCGCGATGCGGAAGTTGTGCATTATTTCGAGAGGGTCCATGCCCGTGTCCCATGTGTAGCATCCCATGTTCCCCTCGTACTCGTCCCCACAGAACTTGTAAGGAACAGTGATATATGTCCAGTCCCGATCGACCCTGTAGTAGTTCGCTGTCATCTGTTGCTCGAGTTTGATTCGCTCGTATGGCATTGCAGCCCTGTTCCTCGAAAAGTCACGCACTGTCCCGTCGGGCAAGGTTATACGCTCAGAACGATTCTGGTCAACACCAATGTAGTTCTGCAAGAAATAGAGTTGCGAGAAATACACACCCCAGGACCAGTAAGAAGAGTCGAACATGTCCGACATGTTTTCTTCTGAATAGCCATAAGCCCTTGCATATCTATAGATGTTACGCATAAGTTCGCTAGTGTCTTCGTAAACATCCAGAAGCTGTCCATACCCATACCTTATTGCTGCCTTGTCATACTTCCCGATGCCCAGAACATCCGAGTTAAATCTTTGACCATAATCCATGATAGAGGAATACTGGAATATGGTTCTGCTGCGCAGAGCTTCGTTTTCTGTAAGGCCGGGGCGTGGGATCATCTGATAGACGGTTGTGTCGGCGTTCGGGTCAACGGGTTTTTCTACTCGCTTACCATCCTTGTAGCAAAGCCATTCATCGCCATTGCAAATCTCGCCTGATCCGCACTCGCCATGAAGCCCGCATTTCTTGAGCTCTACGCAAACACCCTGAACACAATCCCACATGTCCGCAGGACCACAATCGCCTCTTGCAGTGCAGTTGGCAGGTCTTGCCCAGTGGCAATATCCCCCTTGGCATACCTGCTCTATATCGCATTCGTCGTCAACAACGCATGGCACAGGCTCTTTTTCGCGGACATCAAAGTATTCGTCGTGATAGTTGAACAAGTCAGTCGAGGCCTCGAAGTTGTGCCGAAGTCCCACTGTGTGCCCAACCTCGTGCTCGGTTACTGCCTTATAAAACCTTAGCATAATGACCTTTGCAAGTTTCTGCCCATCCTTGAAACAGCACTTGCTTCCGTAATCGTTCGCATGGTCTAGCACATCCCAGTCGTCACCACATTCAGGTCTTGTATCGTTTTCCTGACAGCCCCACGACTTCGCTTGCCCAAGCAGTCCTTCATCGCTAAAGTCGGCGAAACAATAGTTGTGGCTCGACAAGAGTATCTGCCTGTCTCTCTCTTTCTTGATCATATCCTTCATCGTCGCCCAGTTGAGCGGAGAAAGGTTCTCCTTGTCCTTTTCTGTGTAACCATCCCCTGGCTTCAGGGCACCAGCAGATGCGGCAAGTTTTATCTCATCGTTGATTAGCATGTCTTCGAACGGAGTCCCTTTTATTGCCATGAGTCTTTGAAGCCCCACCGATGGGTCTTTCACTGGAACATTCATCTTCATGAGCTTGTCACGAAGGTCTTTGTCCTTCAAAACATTCAAGATCTCATGCCATGTGACACGCTTGCCGCCTGTAAGTTGCCTAAGCAATGCCTGGTCCACCTGGAACTCGGTTTGCCCTGATAGCGCCTCGCTCGACTTCATGTAGGCATTGTGCTGATTCTGCGCTGCCAGATAGTCCCTGATCGCCTGTCCTGTGACATAGTAGTCCGTGGGCAACTTGCCATTTATCAGATCGAACAAATCTCGGTAAAGCGCAGCATAATAATAGATATAAGCCCCATAGATATTTGCGGTGCCCCAGAAGATCTCGCCTGTATCAGGGTCTGCTGCTGAAGGGCCATAACCAAGCGGGCTTGCTATCTGGGCATCAGGGATGAAGTAGATCATCGAGTATCTTGAGTCGCCTGCCTTTTTCATAGCCTTTGCCTGCGCCAGTTTCTCGTCATCCGACATCTTCTGGGCGTTGAAAATGAAGTCAACACAAGGATTCCTTTCTGGCAGGTCACTTCCGTCTGAATCTCTAACCTGAACCCATGGTGCATAGTACTTAGATTTAAACTGGTCGTCATATTGTGGTTCATACTGGTTCCGACACAAAACAAACAACTCCGGAAGCTTGTCCCTTATTTGTTGCCACCTATCCCAATCCACATCTGGCTTGTAGCCTACGCACCTACCTTTGCTTTCACCGCCAAAAGGCTCTGTGAAGAAGCATGTCACATCGCCATTCGTCCCTGTTGGCACGCCAACAACCCGCTGGGATACAAAATCCGCGGGAAGCCATGTTCCAGAAGAACCGCCTGCTACGCTAAGATAGCCAGTGCTCGTCCCTGGTTGTAGGTTCTTGAATCTTAGCCCACCAGCGACCACTATGTCCAAAGGCTTGTCAGTGGCGTTGAAAACACGCAACCCCTTGATATTCAAGGTTGTCGCCGTTGATTTCCAGAAGTTTTGACCCTTCAACACAAACAAGGTTACTTCGTCCTTCTTGCAGGCAAAATCGCTAAGGGATGCGACCTTTTGGCCGTTCGCTACAACCTCGACCTCCAGTCCGGTCCCAGCGGGAACAGTCGCATAAGGTGGATTCGCAGGGTCAAGGGTCGTAACGGTCTTCGGCTGGTTCGTGAGCACAGGCGAGCCATTCACGACCAAATCAGCTGGGTCTTGGTTGAGGTTGACCAAACGAACCACACACTGATCGCCAGTAACGGTTGGCAACTGAAAATCAACGATCTCCACGCCAGATTTTGTTCCGTCCGCAATCACTGTCTTGGACAACTGGCTGAACTTTATGTTTCTGCATTTCCCATTGTCACACAAACCGCTTGCGCAATCCTCATTCCTGGTGCAAGGAGTCGCTGAAATCACAAATGGAAGTTGCCATCTGTCTTTTACCTGGTCCAGTTCTACCCATGTATCGAGCAAGGCGTGAGGGGCACAATCCGCATCGCTTAAGCACTCCTTGCTCTGCGCCTGCCCATAGATAAGACCTTTCTCCTCCCACAAATAAAGCCATGCGACTGTATCCTTGAAAGCCTCGCTCCACGACTTGGCAATAGCAAGGTTCACACGGTAAAACTCCTCTGGCGTATTGGCAGACTGGTGATACACGATAGGACGAAGACCACGCTCGATATATGGCTTTGGAGTCCTTTTCACGCAGGTGCCCCATTGAAACCAATCAGGCGCAGTGCAAAACTCTTTGCTCCCGTTCTTGTTCGAGGTGTCACACCCACTATCCGCAAGGTCTTTGAAGCATACTTTCGGCTTTCCCTGCTCATCGAGCACTGGCTGTTCATCCATGGTCTTTTGCCAGATGTTCCAGCGATTGATGTAAGAAAGGCGCCCGGATTCCACAAGCCCATAGTTTTCGTCATAGGCATATCGTTCTGTAAGAAAATAACCGAAAAACTTTTGCTGTTCCTCGTTGTGATACCTCAAAGGTTCGTAGTCATTGTTTGGGTCAACCTTTCTAAAGGCAATCCTGAACTTTATAAGCGCTGACGCACAGTCGCCCGAAGACACGCCATATATGTCACATGCGCCACTGCTTGCAGGCTCGCCCCATGTCTTTGTAACGACATCAATGTAGTCTGGCGTGATTGTTGGAGCGTCGGGATTGTCTGTTTCGAATGTCTGGACATAATAGTCAACTGCCTGCTGGTTCACGAGCCTCGACATGAAAGAAAAGTCCTGAACAAGGTTTCGTGCCCAGTTTACCCTGATGTATCTGCGTTGCCACCACTTCCTGTCGGTCGTGTTCTCTTCCAGGACATTGGACTGCTCGCCTGTTTGTGCGTTGTATTGACGCTGGACATCAAAATGAGACACGATCTCGAACGCAGCGAGCGGCTGACCAACATAGACCTCGATGAAACAGCACTGCTTCGATGGATCAGCCTTGTTATCCTTTCCATCAACGCACTGATATTGTTCGCTTTCCTTTGTAAGGCACGCATCGTCCCAGTATTTGTATATCTTCTCTTTTCGCCACTTTGCTTCCGAGCCTACGACATATTCGCTAACAGGATAGACCACAAGCATCTTTTCCTGAATATCGAAGATCACCTTCCCCGTTTGCCCGAAGTTAGTCTCTCCAACGAAGGTGAAGGCAGCGTTGTAAGGCGTATCAATCACGGTCTGGGTCATGTACCACACCCCAGCAAACACCCGCTTCTCGATCTTGTCGTGCTGGGTTCTGTCTATGGGTCCAACATCCCTCGCGCAAGAGTAGGCAAGGAGAACCAAGGCAAGCAGAAACAAACTGTTTCTCATAGCGAAAACCTCCAAAAAAGCGGTATCATGAAAACGCCTATCGGCAAAGACAAGACGCAACTATACAATTGTGGGATGTCAAGTGCAATAAAAAATTTTTGCTTTTTGACAATCTACTTGAAAGGCTATCACTGAAAGAAACTAGCCAGATGTACAAGCCATGATCTGCTGCATGCAACGGGTCATCATGCATGTCTGGTTCATGTCAGGGCAGTTTTGCTCGGCACAAGCGGCAATTGCCAGTATCTTCAAAAGGGCGTCGTAACTTGCTTGCTCGAAACATGCTTGCAGGCACGCTTGATTATTTTGCCCACAGGGTTGAGCGCACTGAAGCACCTGCATGCAAGTAGATGTGCCAGTCTTTGTGCATGGCTCTGCAAACTCCCTGCACTGGGAAGAGACACAGTAAGCCCTCTGCATGGGCTTGTCATTGCCATACTGTCCGCACATCTGATTTCCACACTGCAACAAACCAACGAACTGTTGCTGAGCCTCTGGCGTCCCTTTTGCAAGGCACATCTGATAACATGCTTGAGTTTGACAGTTTTGCTCGGTAGTGCAATCAGTGATGTCCACGCAGGTTCCTGTGCCAGGGGAACCCGGGTCATGATATGCTTCCGAGGGCGGAATCTCGATCACCGACACCCCTTCATCGGCGGGCGAAGTCTCGGGAAGGGAGTCCACAGCGACATCCTCAAAGGGAAGCTCGGGAGGAAAATCACAAAGACAGTCTTGAAGTAAAGTGACCTCCTCCTCAGGTATGCCTGGGTCAACGCCGAGCTTGTCTTCTTGCGACAAACCTTCAGCGACACCTTGATCGCCAATACCGTCCTGACCCTGGGTGTCGGTCACCCCTGCGCCGTCGTCTATCACAGCGTCTTTAGCCCCAACATCGCTCGCTTTTTCGCTTTCGCCACATCCCAGGACCAAGCCCAGAAACATGCTGGCTATTACGAGTGGCTTGTTTGTCATAAGATTACCTCCAAAAAAGCCTCTTTTATTGTAGGGACGAGCGCGGTGACTGTCAATGACAAGAACATCTCCAGCTCTGGCGCGAGGATGTGGCAAACCAGAAAAATGGGGGCTCTCAATAGGCCACTTTAGGCGACTCCAAAATCTTGCATTCAAAATGACAAGTTCTTATCCTATCGCCTATGTCTCGCTGGATTATTTTTTGTGTGCTTTTTCTTTTAGAGGTTGGCTGTCAAGGCTCTAGCGTTCTGAGTCGCGATATCGTTTCAGAAACTACAGAGACTCTGGACTCTGGCGATGTGTTCGAGCGTGCTGAAACCAGCATCACCGAAGATTTTTCCATCGCTTATACCTATCGGGAAAGGGCTTTTCAAGACATTGCAAGGGTGAAGGTCATAAAACGAGATTCCCCACTAGGCGAGGACAAGGTCATCGCCACGCTTGGAGAGGGCACACCTTCTTGCGAGCTCGGCTGTGTGGTCTCACCTGACCTGCGCTTTGTTGCAGTCATGTCCAAAGACGCCCGTGACCCTTTGAATACAACACTTTCCCTTTATAGCGTGGAAGATGCGGGCAAGCTTGCAAAGACTAACTTCAGCGCAGGCAAGGTCGCTTTTGCCAGATTCAGCGCCACTTCCTTGTTTTTCACAAGATCTGTCCCTTGCAGTGGGCTTGGTGCTACAAACTGCTTCGAGGTGTATCGCTTGAACCCAGACACATTGGAACAAAACATGATAACTGTGTTGCCGCCTGTTTCAGAAGGCATTTCGCTTTTGTCGAAAGGGGATTTCGTGGTTGGCGAGGATGGAGAATCACTGGTATTCCCACTTCAGGCAGGCTCTGGCATTGCGTTTTTGGTGTGGGATGGCAAAGGCATTTCCCCCTTGCTGGGACCGCTTTGCTCGAGCGACTGCACTTTTCTGTTGTCACAGTCTGGCTTTGAAACGCCCCTTATGCTTTCGAGCGACAGGCGCACAATCGTCTTTTCTGGGGTCTATAACGACAAGGAGCTCAGGCTTTATAAGGCGGACATAGGCACTTCGGTTTTCTTTTATCGTTTGTTTCTAAAAGTGCCATACAACTATGCCCAAAACGCCTGCGAAAACAGGGCGCAATGGCAGTTTACCGAGATATGGGGTCCAATCCTGTTTTCAAAAGACAACAATGATGTCTTTTTCATCGGCGCACATTCATGCAAAGATAATCAGATAAAGTTATGGACAAATATCTATAAGATGCCTTTGAGCGCCATAGAGGGTGGGGCGATGGTTAGGGAAGATGAGATGTTGAACATCACGAAAAACCCTCAGGGATATACAGCGAGCGCCAGCTCGATTACAACCTTTGATTTGTCGCCAGAGGGCGGATACATTGGATTCATTGGCACACCTATCATTGGGTCTGATGGGGCTTTGCTTCCAACCGTGCAAGGAGGAAGGCACGAGAAGGACAGGGAGGTTTTTGTCATATCCACTGATGGTCTTCATGCCCCGTTGCAATTGACTAATGATGTGGGCTGGATGGCTCAGTGGCTCGTGCTTGGAAAGCCTTGAGCATCCTTCTGATCCAGCAAGGCAAGGATCAGGTTTCTGAGCTCTTCAACGCTTCTAGCCACAGGGCGCGCCTCGTCCACATCTTTATCAGCCGCGTGAAACTGCCCCGGATAAGCCACCCTGATTGTCTTCCATCCCCTTCTGGATGCAGGCTCGAGGTCAGCACGGGGTCTATCACCTACCATCAGAATTTCCTGCCCTTGAACTCCAAGCAGGATTTCGACCGTTTCAAATCCAGCCATGCACGGCTTATAGAACGCACGCCCCCCAAGTTCATGAGTAAGAACAATGTGGTCAAAAAACCTAGAGATTTCAAGCGCTTTTATCTTTGCCTTTTGGCACTCCACTGGACCGTCTGTAAGCAATGCAAGGCGCAGTCCCTTGTTGTGAAGTTCCTCTAACAACTCTGGAGTTCGTGGAAAAGGGGTTATTTTGGGTTGGTGGTTTCTATAAACGAAGACAAGCCTTTCCAGTATCTCTGGCGTCTGTTCCACGCCAAGCCTGCCAAGCCCCTTGTCGAATATCTTGGATACCCCTTCCCTTTCGAGCACCTCCAAAAAAATCGCACCTGCACCGACTTCCTTCCCTATTATCTTTTCAAGTTCTTCCCCTGCCTTCAAAAGCCCCCCAACAACAAAATCCTTCTCGGGATACAATGTGTCGTCCAGATCGAACACAACCGCTCTTAGCATCGTATCATCTACAAACCTGTGAGATGGCGAGAACCCCGTTTGCAGGCACATCCTCGCCCACAACACCACCAAATCCTACGCCTATCCTTCCAAACAGGTCGAAAGCGGACGGGAAACCATGAATAGGAAGTCCTTGAATAACCATTTCTCCTTCATCGAAACTAGCGCTCAAGAGGTCGTCCGAAAAGCGCACACGAACAAAGACCTTGCCGTCCTCGCCTATAATAAGAGCCTTTTTTGTCCACGGGTCGTAAAAAACACCCAATCCCTTGCCAACCAGCGCTTGGTGTTCTAGCACCTTGAACCACACCCTGCTCGAAACATCGAGCACGCTTATCCCACCTTCAGGCACACCGCCAATCACGAGCATCCGCCCCGATTTTGCGTCATAGAACGCCTTATGACCAGCGCTAGGTCTTAGGGGCGCATCAATCTTGAACCACCCCTTGTCCAAAGCATATCCAAAAACATCCCCCAGATATGTCCCTGCAACCTCGCCCCCGTAAAGCAAGAAGCCTTGCTCCCCTGTTGTCGCACACATAGAATGCCCTTTTCTTGGTTGGGGCAGATTGCCTGCGCCAAGGTCTGAAACCACCATGTTTTCAAGGTCAATCATGTAGAAAGACCCGTTTTCAACCGCATTGTCAGTGCAAGGTGAGGATACCCCACCGAACCAATAGACAGAACGCAAACCCTGAAGCCACAAAGCAGACCCAAACGCCCCCGAAAACCCAAGGAGGTCGAACCTTGACCAACTTCTTTGTTCTATATCAAACCCAAACAAATCAGGGGCGCACGAAAAACCATCTAAATCTTCCTCGCCTCCTCCAAGCACATAGAGCCATCTTCGTGGGCCCACAACAATCAAGGATGCCCCTTGCCTTGCCTTTGGTCCTTTTGCCTCGTAGGCCTTGCTCCACGCCCCGTTGCGAAATGCGAAGACATCCCTGCTTCCCTTGTTACTGGTCGTCTTTCCCCCAAAAACGAGAACGGTATCGTTTGCACTTTCCATTGCAGGATATTCGAGCGAGACGAACTCTTTCAAGGAGGAGCCAGAACTGCCCACCAGAACCGAGTCAGACAATGGCTCGCCCAAAGGACCAACCCCACCAACCAGAAGCAAAGACCCATCGGGAAGCACTGCCATGCCATGCCTTGCCCTTGCGAAACCGTGGTAAAGCATAGTAACACTGCCATCTAGCGATACCTTGAAGATTGTCCCAACTACTGATCCAGATTCGTCCCTGCCTCCCGACACAATGAAGCCATCGTCTGTGGTGGCAAAGGCGGCATCTGTTCTGTAAGGGATTTCTGCCTGGATCGGTTGCCAAAAGGCATCGGGAGCGTCCACATCAGCACGCATTAGTGTTTTGAAGCGCGTATCGAGCACATAAATCACCCTTCCTTCCTCGTCCAGTTTTGCAACCATGTCAGGGCTAGATGGAAGAGACAAAGGGGTGGTAATCGCAATGGAGGTTTCCAAATCAATCCATGCAACTCTGAGCTCTAAGCCAGAAGAAGATACCCCGCCCACGAGCAAAAGCCGTTTACCTCTTGTGTCGCACAAAAGACTAGCCCTTGCCCGTCCATCGAGACGCGATGGAGAAAGAAGCGCAAAAGTGCCCTGTTCAGGGTCGAACTGCCAGAGGTCTCTGTGGAAAGTAGGGTTTTGTTCCTCCATCTGCCTGTAACCGCCAAAAACATAGAGTTTCCCCATGCACCAAGCAACAGATGCCCCTGCCCTTGGCGGTGGTTCTGGGCTTGTGAAGAACGAATAGGACTCTGCAAAATCCATGTCAAAGCCTTCATCCGTGTATCCGTCGCAGTTGTCGTCCATGCGGTTACAGACCTCTGAACCCGCATTCTTCAAACTCGAGCATGTTGCCTTTTGCTTATCCGTGGAGCAAACAACCATCCCACCTTTGCAAGCGCCGCTTCCACAATCTTCAAGGATGTGTCTTGAGCCTAGCACAGGGTCGGCAAAAACAAAGTCCTCGTCAGTTGCACCATCGCAATCTTCGTCAATCCCATCGCACAAGACCTCCTGTGCCCCAGAATAGCCTTCCACTAGGGCATAATCGCACACAACCTTGCCGTCCTTGCAACGAAGCCGCACAGACTCGGGATGGAGTGCGCAAATCCCTGTTGGCACGCACAATGAAAGGGGGTCTCCTTGCACCTCGATGTTTTCGTCTGTAAGACCATCGCAGTCGTTGTCCAACCCATCGCAAATCTCTTCGCTCGAAGAATCCTCAGAGCCTCCAGGGTTTGTCGAACAGATGACAGAACCATCCTTCCCGCATTCGACCTTGCCCATCCCGCATTCGCCAATCCCCTTGCATATCTCACCAAGCAAAATCCCTTGATAGTTCAAGCCCTCGTCCGTCTCGCCGTCGCAATCATCGTCTTTTCCATTACATACCTCGGGGGATGACCTATCCATGCTACCCCCTGGACCAGACGAACATATCGCAGTCTTGCCATCGGGGCTACATTCAACGATACCTTCCCCGCACTCCCCTTTTGCTGTGCACGGCAAACCAAGAGGGATGCCATCAAGGGTGAACCCTTCATCTGTCTCGCCATCGCAATCATTGTCCTTTCCATCGCATACGGTTTCGACTAACTCGTATCCAGGCACTGCGCTATAGTTGCATCTTGCTACCCCCTCGATACACTCGACCCCAATCGCTGCTATGGCAGACCCACAAACCCCTTTCAGGTTGCAGTTCAAGCGAACAACAAGGTCAACTGGCGGGTTAGGGTCATTTTCATCCTTATCAAAAGCCGCTGGGACACAGTCCTTGTCTTTGTCCTCTTTGTTGCTTTCGAGCACATCAGGGATACCATCGCCATCCGAATCAATGGGGTGTTTCGGGTCAGCCCCCACCTCGACCCCGTCAGCAAGCCCATCTCCATCGCTATCCCAGTTCGTTGGGTCAGTGCCTATGGCTATCTCGTCGCCATTTGATAGTCCATCGCCATCGTAGTCACCGCTCGAGGGTTCGCACTTATTGTTGATGCATACACCTGTCCCGCAAGTCTTCTCGCCATGCTCGCAGACCAGGGCGGTCTTGGAAGAGCAAGACAGAAAAACAAAGGGTATCGTAAGTAAAACAGCGCCTTTCAAACGCAACCAAGCAAAACAAATGCCAAAAATATCGTATTTATTATCGCTAGCGAATTCCACACAACCTGACCTCAGATTTTTTGATGGACAACAAACACGAAAACATCTAATATTCATTAGTTGATTTCACAGGAGAAAAAACATGCGTAGTTCCATAGCCGTCTTAGTGGGTTTCTTGTGTTTTTCTGGTTGCAAAGGGAACGAGGGTCAACAAGGCAAAGATGTCCCTGATGCCTTTGAAATCACAGAGGATTCAAAGGATGCAGTGCCTGGCGAAGAAATAGGCGACCTTGGTTTTCAATCCCCTATCCCGTTCAAGGAAATGCTTCCGAAGGCCGAAGGCAAACCAGCAATCATGGAAAAGGTGAGGCTTGTTCTGGACAAATCTCTGGAGGGCGTTGTTGATAAAGATAAGATCAAGGCATCTATTCTGGGCATTCGAATCAGGGAAGCAGACCCATTCGACCACCTGACAGCGCAAGAAAACTGGTGGGAAGACTATCAGGATCAAGTTGACATTGTCTATTACAGCGCAGAGCACAAGTTTTCGGATGAATCTCCCTATCCTGGGATGACCTTCATGCCTCACATCTGGTCGGATGTCGTGTATCAGGTGTCGGATGTCGTTGTGGAGTTCGAGGATTTGAGCGAACTCTATCAGAAAGAGGAAGAAAGGGCTTTGGATGTTCAGGACATGACCTCAAAGACATGGCATCTTCTAAGTGCAAATGATGGTTTTGCTTGGGCAAAACAACATTATGCACATGCGCCAGACGAGATGGTTGTGATTGTAACGAACAATCAAAGGCAAACTCAGGGCGACACGAGTTTCTATTTCATCGAGGAAGAATACGCAAACAGGCGAGGGTTCGATGCCTATTACTTCAATACGCCGTTCGACCAGTGGCCAAAGGCAATGCAAGAAAGCGAGGGGCTGAAGGCACACGACCTTCCGATATGGATGCATTTCGCCTTCCTGAATGGCGAGTGGGACACAGAAAGCAAAAAGTGGAATCTATTCCCAAATACCAGATGGGGCGGATACGATGGGACAAACATATATTTCGTGGAGTTTGCATCGTCTTTGACGCTTGAAAGGAAGCAGTGCGACCCTGTCCCCAAAGCCCCAGCATCCCACTATTACCTCGACGAGATTGCCTTCAAGAAATGTTTTTCATTGACGGACAACCTTTACTATGACTTTTACAGGCTCTTTCGCCATGCCTTCAACATTCCATCCTACCCATTCTGGTGGAGCGAGAAGGTGGATTTGAGGGTCGTTGTAGTTGACCTGCGAGAATACGACGGCGAAACCCCAGAATACAATGAAGATGATGTCATTGACTGGCAGACATTCGAGGACACTGTGCGGGCTGCAAATCCCTTTGCGACCGTAACGATACAAAGGTTCTATGTAAAACCAGACGACGAGTTGCGGCAAGTAATATTGAAGCACTTCATCAATGAGGCTAGTTTTCCTTTGCACTCCAATGTGAAACTTTTGAAAAAGGACAAGACATGGAAGACATTCGAGATGGACTGGCATTATCACTTCGACATTCCTGGTCTTCCTGGGATGCAGATCGTCATTGCTGATGCCCTTTCGCATTATTTTGGGGGTAAAGACGACAAAGGTATGCCAAAAGACTACAACCCCTTTGCCCCTCCGTATAGCAAGAGTGGCAAGGCTTTTGTTGTCCCTGCGCTTTTCTTCTTGACCCCTTACAAGGCTTACAATGGAAGGATAGGCGGTTGGACAGCAAACTCAGGGGAGCTCATGTGCATATTTGCAACCCAGTTCGGGCTTGACTGCTCTGCGCTTATGGATTTCATGGTTCAGAACTTCGGACAACCTGTTGGACCGAATCTGAACGATTGGTCCGATGTTTATGGGTTATGGTGGGAGGTGTTCGTTGTGGACTGGACTTATGCGACATCGCCTGTAAAGACCCTGAGATTTTTGTTAGACCCTGCACCGTTCCACGACATGCTGAAGTCTGTGCCAACAGTCGGGGAGATGCTGGATGCGGTCGCATCCTCGCTGTTCGACCAGATGTTTGGTCGTGTGCACCCATGGTCAACAGGCTTTCCATTCTGGCTCAAGCAAAGTTTGAGCGACAACGATGCAAAGAACCTGACAAGGCAGTTCACGAGTTATCAGTTTGCAGAGTCAATCCAGCACAATATAGGTTACAAGCATCAGACAACAGTGATATTCGATTGCCCTTATCTGGGCATGGAGGACGGTTTTGATTACAGAAAACACAAGGATTTGAACGAGACATTCACCATGACCACCGAGCAGGCGACCATGCCATTCTACTCGACCGAGCCAGGAACCAGAGATTTTGCTGTTGACGCCAATACATACATGACCTTCAAGATGGGGGCTGGCACTCAACACACGCTAAAGCGCATCTTTGCAAGGCGAGAGGTAGTGCTTCTTTATGAAAGCCTCTACGAGGCGGACCCAACCTTCAAGGAGCAGGACGAGGACTACAAAAACGCAGTTTCTTTGTATCTGGAAGCGGCAAACGCCCTTCTTGCATGGGAACACGAGAAGGCTTATAAGAAGGCTTTGGAAGGGCTTGCCTCGCTTGACCGCTTCCTTACGAAGAAAGGAAAGCCCGATGTGCTATATACAGACTTTGACACCCCCTCGCACTTCGAACCAGATGTCAAAGGCTTTCTTATTGGCGCATCAGAACTAGACAAGAAGCTCAAAACATATACAGGGAAATGAAGGCTTGTCTTGCATTATCCGTTTTGCTCGGGTTTGCTTGTGGCAGTGATGGGGGGCATGAGTTATCCTGCGACCCAGACTTTGTGAACCCGAACAATAACCCGATATATCAAGGCGGGGGGGCGCATCTGAGCGCCTATGCTGGCTCTGATGGTGCGCCATGTATCGCATTTGCAAAACAAAACGGCGATATCGTTGTTTCATGCGAGCACAATGGGCGCTTCGATGGTGTGGATGTTGGGGGAAAGGTCGAGCCAGACTGGTTCGGGCGTTCGATTGGGCTAATAGTGAAAGGGCTAGAAAGATATGTGTTTTTTTGGGATGCGGTTGGTGGGGGTCTAAAGGTTGCGGACGAGACAGAAAAAGGCTTTTCGATAGACACTATTGACCCTGATGAAAAGGCTGGGGTTGACCTGAGTGTGGCAGTGCATGGCGATGACTTCTATGTGGCTTACCTCGATATGGGCGAGCATGACCTAAGGTTTGCGAAAGGGAGGGTTGGGGCTTTCAATATAACGACTTTGGACGCAGAAGGCGCAGTTGGAAACGACCCTTCGATCGCAGTTGACGACAATGGTGTAGCACATATCTGTTATTATGGTTGCGGAGAGTTTAGCCTGTCGGGATGCGAAGGTGAGCTTAGATACATCGCTTTGGGCACAGTGCCGCAAGTGATTGACCATGGTGACGATGCAGGCTGGTATTGCTCGATAGCACTAGATGCAACCTCTTTGCCTCACATCGCCTATCATGTGCATAAAAAAGGGGAACTTCGATATGCCTTCCAGGACAAGGACAAGCAATGGCATGTGAACATAGTTGACTCTGTTCCTTCGGCTGGTGCGTTTGCAGTGCTAGTGCTTGATGGGCAGTCGCCTCTTATCGCCTATTCCAAGGAAGGCATAAACGGGGTTGTTCTCGCGCGACATGATGCTTTGGACACATTCACGCAGAAGGTAGTCAACATAGGCAAGAGCCCTGCAAAACACTGCGCATTTGCCCGTGTTTCTCGGTGCAAACTGTTCTTGGGGTGGTTCGACGAACGGAGCTCAGCACTTGACGCAATCTTAGTCGGGGCGCCATAGCCTAATCTTGTCCAAAAGGGGTGCGATGGTCTTCGTCGAGGTTTTAGAACAGTGCGTGCAAAAGTCCTAAACCTCGTAAAATATACTCGACAGAGGTAGCCCTCCAAGTTCTGCAAACTTGTGGACTATATCCACGGCCTCTTTAGCACATTTGGGCACAAAAGGGACTTCATCCTCGCATTCCACGGCTTCGAGCCCCGCCGAGGCTGGTAACGATCTGTCAGCCCGCCGACACGGGCACATTGACAACATTGTGCGAATGTGTAAAATGTGTAAATTGTGAACCATGGAACTTGCAGCAAAATTAAGACGAAGATGTCCGCAGGAGGCTTTATGGATAAGGGTCATATAAAAGGTGTCGTTGTCTTGCTGGCAGTTATCGAGGGATGTGTCTCGGGTGACATTTCTAACAAGCAGTTTGCGTGCGACCCTGATCGACCGAATACCTGTGGTTCTGGCTGGTTCTGCGAGCGAGTGCCTGATCCAGAACAGCGTGGATACAAGGGGATATGTAAACCAGGCTCGCCAAAGGACACTGTCGAAGATGCGCGGGTCGAGGTTTGAGATGTGCAAGAGGTTATGGACAGAGGCGAAGAGGAGGTGTTTGGCAAGGATGTAGGAGTAGAAGAGGGCGCGTTTGATCGCCAAAAAGTCGAGGCATGGGACATCGAGGAAATCGAGGTCGTCTGTGTGCCAACAGGCTCAGAGAAATGCGATGGGATAGACAACGATTGTGACGGACAAACGGACGAGGAAGGCGCACAGGGTTGCGTCTATTACTATGTTGACAAAGACCGTGATGGCTTCGGCGACGAGGCAACGAAGAAGTGCCTCTGTGCCCCAACTGAGCCATATACATTGACAGTCGGGGGTGATTGCGACGACCAAAATGCCCAGATAAACCCTTCTGCAGTGGAAAGATGTGGAAACGGCTTGGACGACAACTGCGATGGGAGGACAGACGAGGCAGGGTGTCAGGAATGTAGTTTGTTTTACAAGGATCAAGACGCAGATGGATTTGGGGTTACTTCTGATTCAAGATGCCTTAGGGAGGCGACTGTGCCATACACTGCAATAAGGGGAGGGGATTGTGATGACAATGACCCTATGGTGAACCCCTCGATGGAGGAGTCGTGCAATGGCAAGGACGACAACTGCAATAGCCTTACAGACGAAGAGAAGAAAGGCGGGGAATGTGGCACACACGGATATATGCTCTTTTACTACGATGGCGACAACGATAGCTTTGGGGTTGAAGGGAATGCTAAATGCCTTTGTGCCCCTTGGGGGGCTTTCAAGGCTCAAAGGGCTTTGGACTGCGATGACCATGACGCACAGGTGAATCCCTCGATGCCCGAGATATGCTCAAATAACAAGGATGACAACTGCAATGGGCAGACGGACGAGGCTGGTGCTGAAGGTTGCAAGACCTATTATTACGATGCCGATGGGGACAACTATGGAACCACAAAGAGCCAGTGTCTGTGTTCGCCTGCTGGGAACTATAGGGCGACGATGTCAGGGGATTGCGATGACAACGACCCACAGGTCTATCCTGGCGCACCAGAAAGATGCGATGGCAAGGACAACAACTGCGATGGTTTAACCGACCCAGCGGGCGCTCAAGGATGCATAACCTATTACTACGATGCAGACAACGATACATACGGCACATCTCAAAGCCAGTGCCTTTGTTCGCCAACTGGGAACTTTAGGGCAACAAGCTCAGGGGACTGCAACGACGATGAACCGCAGTTAAATCCAGGCGCAACCGAAAAATGCGATGGGATAGACAACAACTGCAATGGGCAGGCAGACGAGGCAGGCGCTCAAGGATGCATAACCTATTACTGGGATGCGGACAACGACACATACGGCACATCTCAAAGCCAGTGCCTTTGTTCGCCAACTGGAAACTTTAGGGCGACAAGGTCAGGGGATTGCAACGACAACGACCCACAGGTTTATCCTGGTGCAACCGAAAAATGCGATGGGATAGACAACGACTGCAATGGGCAGGCAGACGAGGCAGGCGCTCAAGGATGCATAACCTATTACTACGATGCAGACAACGACACATACGGCACATCCCAAAGCCAGTGCCTTTGTTCGCCAGCTGGCAACTTTAGGGCAACAAGGTCAGGGGATTGCAACGACAACGACCCACAGGTCTATGCTGGTGCAACCGAAAAAT
>Ga0123519_10007144_pt1 | contig 17390 bp, 14 predicted proteins | sample YelNatPaOPRAMG02_FD_87396 | JGI IMG/M metagenome (GOLD analysis project Ga0123519, IMG submission 87396) | Hot spring microbial communities from Yellowstone National Park - Yellowstone National Park OP-RAMG-02 (version 2) | ecosystem: Environmental > Aquatic > Thermal springs > Hot (42-90C) ... | reverse complement strand
CTAAAGTTATTTGAGGAAGTTTTAAATCAAGCTCCTTGATTATAAACATTATTGAATTAATTGACTTCCCAGTTGCAATGATTACATCTATACCATGTTTTATGCAATCTTTTAAAGCTTTGACATTTAATTCAGATAATTTAGAATGATGGTCAAGTAATGTACCATCAACATCAGTTACTAAAAGCTTAAACATTATTATTAATCTTCAATTTGTAAAACAATAATATTTGATAGTTTAAAATTAACTACCCATAAAAATATCCAGTTAATTATAATATCAAAGCTTAAATATTTAAATTAAAAAGAATAAAAATCTAAAAATATTCAGCTTCTTTAATTTTTTCTAAAACCCAAAGTCTTGCATTCTTTACTATTTCAAAATTATCTTTATCTTTATCAAACCACATTTCAAGAACCATCGGTCCATAAAAAGAAATTTTCTTTAGTTGTTTAAAAACTGAAACAAAATCAACTATCCCCTCGCCATAAGGGACTCTCCTTACAACATTTTTCTTAGTATCTTTTATATGAATTGCTGCTATCCTTGATTTTGCTAATTTAAATTGAGCTAATACATCTTTGTCCATTGCAACTAAATTTCCCATATCTGGATAAAGCTGAAGCCAAGGAGAATCATTTTCTTTCACATATTTAATAATTTTATCTAATGAATCTCCAAATTCAACATCAACATTTTCTATAGCAAGCATAACTCCTAAAGAAGAGGCAACTTTTAAAGCAATTTTTAGATTTTTTCCATAGGTTTCCTGAGATTTCTTTGTACTTGGTTCTCCTGCAATCTCATCGTATCCTGCAACTTGAATTATTCTTATACCCAAATGATGAGCAAAATAAATTGCATCTATTAGTATTTCCATCCCCTTTTTTTGAATATCTTTAAATGAACTGCCTATTGGGAACCTCCTATTACCACTTAAACACATGGTAATTAAAGGTATTTCTGTTTCATAAACAATATCTCTTAACTTTTTAATTTTTATTTTATCCCATTTAAGCCTTTCAAGCCTTTCATCAGTTTCATCAATTGATATTTCCATAAAATTATACCCTGCAGCTTTAGCAAGAAGAAGTCTATCCTTCCAATCTAAATTATCTAAAAGTGCTTTTTCATATAAACCTAAAGAAATACTTTTATAATAATTATTAATTTCCTTACCAACTTTTTTTAATTTTTCCGTTAAATTTTTCATTTGCCTTTATTTTTAAAAATCAAATAATTGTAAATAATAAAATAATAATTAAATAGTTAAAATTAATTATAAAAACTTAATTTAAATTCTTTAGTAAATAAAACAAAGCTTATTTATTTATAATTAAAAAAATATTTTACAAAAAAAATGAATTTCTAATAATTATTAATTTTTACATTATTTTTTATTATTTATTCTGACCATAATTTTCAGGTTTAAATTTTTCTACAGCTAGCTCAACTTGTTCCTTAGTTAAGATTGAAGGATTTCCAATGGATTTTGCTAAAATATAAGTTTTAGCTGCATCTTCAAGATAAACAGCAGCATATAATGCTTCTTTGAGTGTACCGCCGACAGTAATAACTCCATGATTTTTAAGTATTACAGCCCTTTTGTTATTAATATATTTTACAGTTGTAATTCCCATTTCAAGACTTGCAGCTGAACTATAAGGTGCCACAGTAACAGGACCAAGGCATGCGTTTGGAAGAGTAGTAACAGCTGCAGGAAGTTCATCTTCAACAAGTCCTACAGCAGAAGCATAAACCTGGTGAGTATGAATTACAGCATTAACTTCAGGCATATTTTTTAAAATATATAATATTGCCTCAGTATCTACAGAAACTTTCCTAGTTCCTTCAATAGTTTTGCCTTCCATATCAACGACTACAACATCTTCTAGAACCATTGTTTCATAAAGCATTCCCGAGGGTGTTACAACTACATGGTTAGCCGGGGTTCTAACACTTACATTCCCTCCTGAAAGGGCAATTAGTCTGTATTCTTTTAACATCAATGCTGTTTTAATAATTTCTTTCTTTAGATCTTCATACATTTGTTTTTCCTTTTGTTATGGATTTTATAAAAAAAATAAAAATTAATATCTACCATATTTTTTAACAGTATCAAGCATAGCCTTATAATTTTCTGGCTTTACTGCTGAATGAATACTGTTACTTGATGAAAGAATATAACCGCCTCCAGGCATTCCGATATTTAAGCAATTTTTTGTTTCTTCTATCGTTTCAGCAACACTTTTAAACGATAAAGTGCTTGAACAATCAACATTCCCTTTTATAGAAATCTTATTACCATAATCCGATTTTATTTGCCCTAAATTCATCCCTGCTATAGGATCTATAGGGTCTAGGCAATCAAAACCAGATTCAATTACCATATCTATAATAGGCATTATATTACCATCTGTATGCTTTATTACTAAAAGCCCAAGTTCTTTAAAACCACTTACAACTCTTTTAAGTTCTGGATAAAAAATATCCCTAAATTGGGTTGGTGAAATTATTGGACCTGAATTATATGCGAAATCATCTCCAGTATAAATTATTTTAATTCCCCTTTTTGCAGCTTCTTTTGCCATTTCAATATTTACATCAACGCTCATTTTTATTAATGCTTTTATAGTTTCAGGTTCATCTATAAGTTTCATAAGAAAATTATCAAAAGGCATTAACCGGCTTGGTATTGAAAATACATCATTAAGATGAAGAATAACTGCTTTTTTACCTTTATGTTTTTGAATGGCTTTTTCAACAGCTTCATATCTACCAGGTTTTAGTGGATCAGGTGGTATATAATTTTGCGCATCTTTTAATGTTCTGATTGGGCCATCCACCGGATATGTATGTGCCTCTCCGGTATCTTTTTTTATCATTCCCCACTCATCCTTTATTAATCCATTACCTATAAACTCTTTATCAAAATTACAATCAACACAAATAGCATCTATGTCCATGGCATAGCAGAATTCTTCATAATCTAAGTTTGGAGTTAAAGCTTTGATAACCTTTTTGTCTATATACCATTCGAAAGTTGGAACTCTATCCACATCTTTTCTTTGAAGAACCCTTAATAATCTTTCTTCTCCACTTAATTCTTTCACTATAATACTCCTCTAAAAAATTTTTTATAAATTCTAAGCTTATTTAAAATATTTTATCTATTTGCTTGTTTTATTTATTTTCCAATATTTATTTTTTAATGCATATAGATTTATAGATTTACTATATAATCCTTGACTTTTATTTTTTAAACTTTTCATAAATACTGATATTTATTTCTTTTAAATCAAAATATAATTTTTTAAATATTTTATAATATTCATCATATAACCCTTTATTTTTAATATTAGGTTTATATGTAGAACCAATATGATAAGTTGCTTTATGTGCTTCAAATTCATTTTGATAAATACCTATACCAATACCTGAAATAATGGCTGCTCCTAATGGAGTAGCTTCTTCAATTGCAGGTACTTCTATTTCTTTACCAGTTATGTCTGCTTTATTTTGCATCCAAAATTCATTTTGTGTTGCACCACCAGTTGAAATAATTTTCTCAGCTCCTGATCCAGTCGCACTCTCGAAGGCATCTAACATATCTTTAAACTGATAATTTAATCCTTCTATAACTGAACGAATGATGCAGTTTTTATCTATATCATTTGTTAAACCAATAAAAGCACCTAGTGCTCTATTATCTATATATGGAGTACCAGCTCCAAAAAAATAAGGAGCAAAAAATACCCCATTTGATCCAGGAGGAGCTGATGAAGCTTTTTCTTTCATTATTTTCCATGAAGAAGAATTATTATTTTCAGCTTCTAATTTTTCTTCAACACACAAAGTCTTATTTAACCATTCATACATTTCACCTGATACCGAATAAGCAACAATATTATACATATTTTTAGCAACGTGACTTTCAACATTTATCCCATTTTTAAAAACTTTAAAATTTAACTTTGGTTCATTTGATGATTGAAAAACCATCTCCCATGTTCCAATAATATCCATAACAATTTCTGGCATAAAAGCTCCAACAGCTAATGCAGCACAATGATAGTCATGACCACCAAGAACAACTTTGGTTTTAGTTGAAAGTCCAGTTTCTTCACTTATTTTTGGTAAAATATTCCCAAGTATTGTCCCAGAAGGATAAACAGGAGGGAGAATAGAAATATCAAACCCTGCTTTTTTAATTAATTCTAATGACCAATTTTTTAATTTTTGATCAAGTAAAGATGTACTTGAAGCCATTGAATAATCAGTTGCAATTGCCCCACATAAAATATAATTAATATAATCTTCTATTAATAACCATTTATAAGTCTTATCAATAATTTCTGGATAATTTTCTTTAACCCATAATATCCTATATACTGTATCAATTGGCATTACTTGTTTACCACTTATATTAAAAATAAATTCAGGACCAATTTCTTTACTCCATTTCTTACTTTGTTCTTCAGTTCTAGGGCAATGCCATGAAATAAATGGAAATAAATATTTTCCCTTTTTATCAATTGGTAAGCCATCCATACCAAAACCTGTAACTGAAATAGCTTTTATATCATTTTTATTTTTAATATTTCTTAATGCAGCTTTTATTGAATCTTTAACAGATATCCATATATTTTCTGGATCCCATATTGCCCATGTTGGGTGCTCTTTTTCAGGATGAAATAATTCAGTTGGATGAGTACCGCTTGAAATCAAATTACCTTTTGTATTATAAATATTGGCTTTTATACTTGTGGAACCTATGTCCAGTCCGAGTAGTAAATCCATTTGTGTTTTCCTGTTTATATTACTTAAATATAATATTTCTTTTCCTGAAAGCTATAATTAAATTAATTAAATAAGTTTAAATTAATTATTTTGACAAATAAATTGCAGTGATACTTAATTTTTATATTTTTTTATAATCTTATAAGGTCAAAATATTATTAAGTTTTTATTGATCTAATAAATTTTTTATTCTTTCAAATTCTTTGTATCTTTGTATATAAATAAGATTTTTGTTAGAATCAGGATCATATTCTGTTTTAATTTTTACCATTTTAGTTATTGCTTTTTTAAAATCGTTATAGACACCCAATCCCAATGACTGACAAATCGCTAAACCTAAAACACCGACTTCGCTATTTTCAGTGGTTAAAATTTTCATATTTAATATATCCGAAAACATCTGACACCATAAACTACTGTTTGATGCACCTCCTGATAAAATTGCATGACTTCTTTCCAGCCCGCCTTTTTTTAAGTTATTGATATGGATAAGATGAGCAAAAATTACACCTTCATATATTGCGTTTATTAAATGGTAAATATTATGAGAAGCATTAAAACCATAAAATGCTCCTTCCATTTTGTTTGATAGTTTTGATTTATATATAAAGGGAAAATAAAATAAATTTGATTTATTATTATTAACTCCTATTTTTGTTATTTCCTCATCGATTTTTTTATAAATTTGTTTTCGATTTAAATTTAAGCAACCCATTTTTTCTAAAATTTCACTTAAAAACCACTCAAGATTAACTGCTGAAGTAGGACTTGAATCCATAATTAAATATTTATTTGCATCAGCAAATAAAATCGAATACATAACATCAGGGCTTTTATTTGCCTCCATGTTAATGGCAGAATTTATGCTCCATGTCCCGGAAATTAAAGAATAAGCACTCTCATCATATAGTCCACTTCCTAATATACAAGCAACAACATCTATGCATCCGCTAATTACGGGAGTCCCTTCAACTAATCCTGTTTCTGCTGCGGTATCTTTAGTAATATAACCAATTATTTCCTCACTTTTACTTAACTTTGGCAATTTTTCTAATATATTATCCAGACCATATAATTTATAAAGTTCAGCATCATAATCCTTAATATTTAAGTTAATAAGACCAGAATTACTTGCATCAGTATAATCTGTTGAATATACTCCAGTTAATTTAAATTTTATCCAATCTTTACAAAATAAAATTTTATATATTTTATCATAATTATTTTTTTCATTTTGTTTTAACCAATAAAGTAAGGGAATTGCCTGACCATTCCACATATGCGCATAAGTTTTTGAATAACCATCAATACCCTCTTTATCCCATTTATGTATCAAGCCTTCAGCTCTCGAATCCATCGATGTTATTGCATTTCTAAAAGAATTACCGGATTTGTCTAATAAATAAAGTCCACCCCCATGCCCGCTATTTCCTACAGAAATTATATCAGCTGGATTTATGTTAGATTTTTGGATTACATTTCTTATTGCAGTCATTGTCTTTGAATATAATAAATTCATATCAAGTTCACTAAATATTCCATCATTTATTATTTCATTTTTAAAAGATTCAACAGCTAATACCTGACCTGATAAGTCAATTAAAGCAGCTTTGCCAACACTAAGGCCATTATCTATGCATAATGTATATTTATTTTTGCTCATTTTTCTAGTTGATTTTATATTAGAAAATCAATTTAAATTTAAAAAAATAAATAATGCTTCTAATTTAAAATTTGAGTAGTTTGTTATTCCAGGACTTTTTCTCTTACCAGTAAGCTATTAAGAGTAACAGCAAGAACAAGCACTGTACCTTTTGTAAACATTTGCCAGTATGGTGGTATAACTGTCATTAGACCTGTAGTAATACACATTATTATTAATGCACCTGCAATTGTCTTTATTACAGAACCTTCACCACCAGAAAAAGCTGTTCCTCCTAAAAGTACTGCTATAATGCAGTCCAATTCCATACCGTCTCCAGTAAGTGGATCACCTATCGACATATAACTTGCCCTTGCTATACCCGCAAGTGCAGCAAGTAAACCAACCATTATATAAAGTATCCATCCTATTTTTACTGCATTAATTCCGGATAATTCTGCTGCAAGTCTATTTCCTCCAATAGCAACAGAATATTTACCTAAAATGGTTTTTCTTTGTATAATTACCAGTATAGCTATTATCACAATTGCAACAAAGAAAGCGACGGGTAATCCAGCTATTAAATCTTTTCTTGCATAATTATTTATCCAGGCTGGCATTGTTTTTATTGTACTACTTTTTATGGCGGAAATCCCAGGTGGAACTATTAGTCGGGCTATACCTTTATATAAATTTAGTGTCACAAGAGTAGCTATAACAGGTGTAATTCGAAGTTTCATTACCAGAAGACCATTAACAAACCCTAGAACAATTCCAAGTATCATAGTGATTATAAAAGAAAAGAAAAGGCCAAAACCATTAAGTATCATAAGGCTGTATATTACTGCACTTAAACTTAGTGCACTTCCTACAGAAAGATCGATATTACCTGATATCATAAGTAAAGTAAATCCACCACTAAGAGTCAATATAGGAACAGCACTTCTGAGCAGATTTACTATGCTGCCATCCCAATTCAGAAAATGCCCCCTGCCAAATATTCCACCAGAATCCATTTTAACAAGGCTAAGTATAACTACAACAATAATCAGTAAGATAAATACATAAGAACCTTTTAAGGTTGCCTTCCATGAATTTGTTCCTGATTTTCTCACTTGTTTTGATATGTTTTCATTTATTCCCACTAAAACATACTCCTTCTTATATAATTATTTGCAGGCCTTGACCTGAAATTATTTTCAGAAAAACTGATTTTATATCTTAAATTTATTTTTATATATTTCTCCTATCAAGTGCAAAACGTTGAGCCATTATTGCAAGAAATGTAACAATACCTTTAAGAATAAACTGCCACTCAGGTCGTAGTAAAAGACCTGTCGCTGAAGAAGTTACTACTGCAAGTATCAATGCACCAATAACCGTACCGGAGACTGAACCAAATCCTCCAGCTATACTTGTACCGCCAAGCAAAACAATAACAAGAGCATCAAACTCTGAACCCATAGCACGGTTAGAAGTACCTGAAACATATTCTGAAGCAAGGAGTATTCCTGTGATACCTGCCAGTAATGAACTGATAAGATAAAGTATAGTTAAATGTTGCCCAACTTTAACTCCAGACAGTCTGGCCGCTTCAATATTAGCCCCAATTAAATACGTTCTTCTTCCAAAAACAGTTCTTTTTTCTATTATAACTGCAATAATAACAAATATTATCATTATAATTACTGATAGCTTTATAGAACCTATTACAGTGATATTACCAATAACTTTAAATACATCGGGTAAACTTGTATTACGCTGAGCACCATGGGTTACTATGTGTGCTATCCCACGTGCAATAGACATTGTCCCTAATGTAACTATAATAGAAGCTACCTTTAATTTTGTTATGAAAAATGCATTTATTGCGCCAATTATCAAACTTGCTGTAAGAGCAAGAACAATAGCAGCCCAATATGGCAAACCAAGACCATTAGCAAGTTCAGATTGTGATACATGAGCAGCCTGACAAAAATAAACAGACAATACACCTGACATTGCAACTATTCCACTTACTGACATATCAAAATTTCCAGTTATCAGTAAAAAAGTTACACCTATACCAAGCACAATAACAAACCAGTAATTTGTTACCAGATTAATAATATTCTGCCCGAGGTAAAAATTTGGCACAAACAGACAAGCAAGACCTAATAATACTATAAGTACACCAAGCATAGATAACGTAATAAATGTTGCATCATTCATTCTACTTCTTGTTGAAATTTTATCTATCCCGCTAACTTTATCTATATTTCTTAGCATACTACTTCGCCTCCTGTTGCTATATGAATAATTTCTTCACAGTCTATATCACTGCTGTTTTTTATTTCAGCTTTCATATCGCCATCAAATAAAATGAATATTCTATCGCATATGTTAACAATTTCAGGTAATTCAGAAGATAACATCATTATTGATTTACCTTCTTTTGAGAGTTGACGAATTATATTATAAATTTCACTTTTTGCTCCCACATCTATTCCGCGAGTTGGTTCATCAAGTATAAGTAAATCAGAATCAGCAAACAAACACTTGGAGAATACTACTTTTTGCTGGTTCCCTCCCGATAGCTTCGAAACCTGTTTTTCCATTGTATTCGTTACTATTCTTAACTTATTTATATATTCTGCAGAAACATTTTTTTCCTTAATATGATTTATAAAACCAGCCCTTGATATTTTCTGCATATTCATAACAGAAATATTTTCCCTTATAGTCAGTACAGTAAAAAGCCCTTGAGATCTTCGCTCTTCCGGAACTAATGCTATCCCCGCTTCTATGGTTTTATCAGGTGAATTATAAAGTTTTTTGCCTTTAAAAATAATTTCACCTCTGTATGAATCAGCACCAAACACTGCACGTGCTATTTCTGTTTTACCTGCACCAACAAGACCATAAAATCCTACTATTTCCCCTTTTTTTATTTCAAATGATATATTATTTAATTTATCAGTAGTAAGATTTTTTACTTCAAGTAGTGTCTGGCTGGATTGCGTTTCCTTTGGAATATATGATTCAAATAATGTTTTTCCTATCATCATTTTTATTAATTCACACCTGTCTTTAACTTCAGAAACAGGCTTGGTAGCAATATGCTTCCCATCTCGCATTACTGTAACATAATCCCCTAGTTCAAATATTTCATCCAGCCTATGAGATATATATATGACTGTGACATTTTTTTCACGTAAGCTTTTTATTATTTTAAAAAGCCGCTGAATTTCATTTTCTGATAAAGCGGCCGTAGGTTCATCCATAATGATTATATCTGCTTCAGTAGCAACTGCTTTAGCAATTTCTACTATCTGTTTTTTAGCAACACTTAAACTAGAAACTAATTGTTTTGGATTTATGGAAGGCTCTAAACTTTTCAGGATGCCAATCATTTTTTTAATTTTATCTGTTTTCTTTAAAAACCCCATAAAAGTATCTTCTATCCCCAAAGTAAGATTTTCTTCAACTGTTAATTGATTTACTATATTTAATTCCTGAAATAATGTACTTATACCTTTTTGTTTTGCTTCTCTTGTATTATGTGCAATATATTCTTTTCCATTTAACAATATTGTTCCACTTGTTTTTATATATGCTCCGGTAAGTATTTTGATCAGAGTAGATTTCCCTGCTCCATTTTCTCCAACAAGACAATGAACAGTATTTCTTTTAATATTAAAACTAACGTCATTAACTGCTCTTACTCCAGGAAAATCCATTATCAGATTTTTAATTTCTAATACATATTCACTCATCTTTTTGCTCCACTGATCATTTTTCTTTTCGGGGGAAGTTATGTGATATACTTCCCCCTTGATCTTAAAATTCTAAATTATTCTCCATATTATTATTAATATAATAGTACTAATAATACACTTTTTTCTATCTTTTTATTTAACATTAGTTCCAAATTGTTCATTTAACCATTTTACTGCATCGTCACGAGTCATAGTCCAGAAAGACATAACATAAGCTTTAGCAAAAGTCTCTTTCGCTGGTTGCTCAACCTGTTTTATTTTTCCATTAGCAATATCAAATAAATTATCTATACGAGCATGAGATGTTTCTATAGGTGGAAGTCCCATTGAAAGTTTTAATGAGCTTGCAGGATCAAATACTGATTTCATCTCTACTTCGTCAAAGTCTACACTACATACTATTTCTGTAAGAGGTACTCCATCTTTCATTTTACCTCTACCAGCTTGAGTAAGAGCTGCCATTGTTCCAACGGTAAGGTTTGATGCTTCAGAATATATAAGATTAACTTCAGGATGCGTAGTTACAAGATCTAACATAATTTGCTTTGCAGCATCAGGACCCTTGCTTGCATCCTGGCATCCTAAATCTTTTGCATTTGAATCCACACTAAGTACACCCTTTACAAATGGATCGGTACGTCCTGATTTTACTTCAGTATGGTTAGGCCAGCCAAGTTCAACCATTACTATTGGTTTATCAGGATGAGCCTTTTTCCACTGCTCAGCCATTTGTTTACCCATCTCAAAGGAAACTCCGGCTTCATCACTACGAACAACAGGGATACCGGTATCTGCAAGAGGACTGAAGAAAGAGTTAATAAAAACACCCTTTGATAATGCATCTAAAACACCCGGTTTTGCAGCTTCAGCATCCCAGATATGTAATGTAGCCATATCCATACCCTGTGCAACAATCTGGTCAATATTTTGAGTCATAACATTAGAGTCGGATTTGCCATCAAATGCAAATACTTCAGCACCATATTTTTCTTTTGCATACTTTTTACCTTCTGCAAACTGTGCCTGATGAAATACATTACTTAAATCAGATACAAAGTATGCAATTTTCATTGTCTTAGCTGCGGCAGTTGTCTTAGCTGCGGCAGTTGTCTCAGCTGCTGCTGTTGTAGCTGGAGCTGCTGTTGTCTCTGCTGCTGTTGTTGTAGTAGCTGATTTACAACCTACAAAAGCCATTGTAAGAGCTAATACTGCACATAAAGCAACTACATAAATTAATTTTAATTTTTTACTCATTTTAGTTCCTTTACTTGTTTTGATTTTATTTTGTTTTTTTTGTTTTTAATAATTGTTTTTTTTCTTTTTATAATTTAAGATTTTTTTGGTGTTTGTATTAAGGAAACTTAATACAAACCCCACCCATATTTTACTTTAATGTTTTAACACCCCCTTTTTCCATTAATTATTAATAAATTATTACACCCCCTTTCACTTCTAAGCAAAAATTTTATTTTTCTTATTTTTTACTACACTGTAATTACACCGTGCATCAGCATTTTTTATCTTTTACAGTTTTTTAAATTATTTAAAAATTTTTATTACTTACCTATAATCATTTAATAATTTTAATTACTATTAAAATCTATTAAAATAATTCAATTGAAATCTTTAAAAAATCCTGTAATTAAAATTAATAATAATTGGTTATCCTAAAATATATTTTCATTTTTTAATTTATAATCATTATAAAAACCATTATCAGAGAGTTTTAAAAGTTAAATTTTCACCAGTTAAACCCAAGTGATATCCTGCATCTTTAGCCTGTTTATATTCAGGGTGAGCTAAAAACCATGTATTTTTTGCAATTATTAACTTATCCTGGCTATTCTGATCCTTATTAAACTCAAATTTTGTATTTGTGCCTTTCAGTAGCATTACTACTACATTTATTCCTTCTTTCTGGTACACATTAATACCTACAAAATGCATACAACCACCTTTTAATTCTATAACACTGCCTTTAGGAGCATAAAATGCTTTAATTTTAGAAGAATCATATGTCCCTTTTGGCCATACTATATCCTGATCGAGTCCAAGAAGCATTACCATATCTGTTCCTGATATATATGTTTCACTTCCCTGATGATACTCGAGAGCATTAAGCTTATTATTTATTGCAAGACATCTTCCTGTCTGAACATCCATCCCTGCATAAACTCCATTTATAATCGGCTTTAATTCATCACCATATTCATTTAAAAGTTCAGGAACATCAGCTATATAAACTACTTCTTCCTTAACCTGATTATCTTTTTCAAGATATTTCATTAATTTATCAATCTTGAATCTCTTATGAATTGTCCCGTATTGCCTGAAGCTTTTATCATCAGCTGAAACAATATTTCTACCAGGATTTAATTCATTTAGTTTTTTTAAAATATCATTCATTTAAAACTCCTTGCCTGGAAATTTAATGGCTTTTATTAATAACCGCTAACATCCTGAGCTAAACCATATAATACTAATTCAGTAACACATCCGCCTCTTGTTAGCGCACAGGTCTGATATACCATATCTGCAAAATGTTCAGGTCTTACAGCTAACTGTTCGTCCCATTCAAAACGTTGTACTCCCTGTGCAGCTTGCTGGAAACCTGTATTTGAGCCTCCTGGTACCAAAAGAGTGACACAAATTCCATGAGGTCTTAATTCAGTATAAAGACATCTTGTAAATGCATTTACTGCTGCCTTCGCAGCTGAGTAGACAGACCAGCCTGGCCATGATCTTCTATCGCATGCACTTGAAACATTTATTATTTTCCCGAATCCTTGTTTCTTAAATTGTGGAGTAAAAGTTCTGCAGCTCATAATTGTGCTGTTAAGATTCAAATCTATTATTTTTTTATTAACTTCATCATCCATTTCTTCAATAGGAGCAACGCGAACTGCACCACCGGCATAATTAATCAGAAAATCCACTTTCCCAAAATTTTCAAGACATTCTTTTAATGCTCTTTGAAATGTTTCAAGCTTGGTTACATCACCCTTATAATAAATTACTTTTGAGCCATAATTGATACAATTTTTAGCAGTTTGCTCAAGACCTTCTTCGTTAATGTCTGTCAATATCAAATTACATTGATCCTTTTGTGCAAATAGTTCAGCAGTAGCTTTTGCAAACCCTGATGCTGCTGCAGAAATTACAGCAACTTTTCCTTTTAATGATTCAGTCATATATTCCTCCCCCATCTTTTTAATTTTTATAATTTTTTATTATTTTTTATTAAAATCTTTGTATTTACTTTCTTAAAACCCTTAAACTTTTTAACTAATTTTTAATTATTTTTTTTATTTTTTTAAATCTTAATTTTTCAATAATTTCTATCTAAATTTAATTTTTTATAATTTAATAACTTAATGCTACTTAATATTTATATTTAAATTATTAATAAATCTTCAATTTCCTTAACCACTGATTCCTTGTTAGGTATTACAGCTCTTTCCAAAAGAGGGGACATTGGGATTATTGAGTTTTTTGAAGCTATTCTTTTTACTGGAAAATCAAGATAGTCAAAGAAATTTTCCATAATAAGTGATGAAATCTCTGCACCTACCCCATCTCTTTTTATCCCTTCTTCAATTATAATGGCTTTATTTGTTTTTTTAATTGATTTACCAACTGTTTCTAAATCAAAAGGAACAATTGTTCTAGGATCAATAACTTCGACATCAAGATTATGTTTTTCTTTAATTATTGCAGCAGCTTCAAGAGCAACATTTACCATATATGATATAGCAATAATAGTTAAATCTTTACCCTCTTTTGCAATTCTTGCATTACCAAAAGGTATCCTATATTCCTCCTCAGGAACAGGTCCTTTTAATGAATAAAGTTTTTTATGCTCAAAAAATATTACAGGATCTTCATGATTAATTGCTTCTTTTAATAAACCTTTTGCATCATAAGGAGTTACTGGACAAGCAATTTTTATTCCTGGAATTGACATGAAAATTGATTCTAAAGACTGTGAGTGCTGAGGGCCTGTTCCGTTTTTCGAACCTCCTGGAAGCCTTATAACAAGATTGAGCTTGTACTGATTAGCACTCATCATTCTTACCTTTGCAGCTTGGTTTAGAATCCCATCAAAAGCCACAGCTACAAAATCAGCAAACATCATTTCAACAATAGGTTTCATGCCTACAAGTGAAGCACCTATTCCACAACCTAAAATAGTATTCTCAGAAATAGGAGTATCAATAATTTGAGATGGGCCAAATTCTTCATAAAGTCCAGTTGAAACAGCAAAACAACCTCTATATCCCTGACCAACATCCTCACCAACCAGAAAAACTCCTTTATCCTTTTTCATTTCTTCTCGCATAGCTTCTCTTAAAGCTTCTGCATATGTTAAATCTCTTGTCATTTATTTTAAAACCGCCTTTCTAGTTATATTTCCAAATCGTTTGTAAATTCAGGAAATGCACTTTCCTCAGCAAATTTTGCAGCTTCATTTATTTGTTTTTCAACAGATGCTTTTATTTCACTTATTTTTTCTACCGAAATACCTTCTTTTATAAGCTTTTCTTCATATCTTTTTATTGGGTCTTTTTTTATCCATTCTTCTACTTCTTCTTTAGGTCTATAAGGTCGGCTATCAAGTGCAGAATGCCCAAGCCACCTGTAAGTATAAAGTTCAATTAATCCTGGCTTTTTATTTTTTCTGATATATTCTGAAAGTTTTAATGTTTTTTCATAAACTTCTTCTACATCATTACCATCAGCTGTTTCAGTTTTTATACCAAAAAGTTTTGCTTTCTCATAAATATCCACTTTGCAAGTTTTTTTATAGTGAGTTCCCATTCCATAAAGGTTATTTAAACAAATGAATAATATTGGTAAATCCCAAATAGAAGCAAAATTCATTCCTTCATAAAATAATCCCTGATTTGAGGTGCCATCTCCAAAATAACATGCAGCTATACTATTTTCTTTCCTTAAATTAATTGCAAGTCCTACACCAATTGCTATCGGAAATTGAGCACCTAAAATACCCTGGCAACCCACAATATTATTTTCTTTATCAAAAAAATGCATTGATCCAACTCTTCCATTACATAAACCTGTTTCTTTTGCTGAAATTTCAGCCAAAAGCCTTTTTGGGTCTGTTCCTCTAGCTATAGCTTGACCATGACCTCTATGAGTTGGTAGTATGTAATCTTCTTTTTTAAAGGCAAACCCAGTACCTACTGCACATGCTTCTTCTCCTACACAAAGATGTACAGAGCCATATATTTTGCTAGTTCTAGCAAATTCCACAATTTTATACTCAAATTGCCTTATAAACATCATTTTTTCTAAAAATTGCAATTTTTTATTTTCTTCTAACTTCACGAATCCTCCACTCTAGCAAAGATATTTATAATTTTTATTTTTTATAATTTATTTAAAATTTTTTCTTATTAATTTTATTTGAAATTTATTTCAATTTTTTAAATATATTTCACTAGATATTAAAAAAAATATTTAAAACCTATTTTAATAATTTTATGTCTTTTAAGCTTTTTCTAAAACTTTTTCAGCTGTTTTTGAATCAGTAATTAAAACATCAGCAATTTTTGTTTTAAGAAAACCAGATATTGCATCTACTTTTTCATCACCAAACGCTATTACAATTTTATTTTTAATTTTTCTTATTTCATCAACACTAAGATTTACTGTTCTATCTTCAAGCCCAGCTTTTATAAAATTGCCATTTATATCATAAAAATTTAAACCTATTTCACCTACTATTTTTTTACTTATTAAAGAATTAAAAAAATCTAGATTAAAACCACCTAAAGTATACATCCTTGAATTCTTGGATATTGTCCCAAGACTAGTAAAATAATAATCAATTTTTGAAGTATCACCAATTACTTTATTAATTACATTTTCTTGCATTAGTGATTCTTTTAATTCAGAATTTTCTAAGATTAATGGAAGATATATTGGATAACATGTTCCTCCAACTCTTTCGGCTAACATTTGGGCTAGGTTGACGTTTTGGTATGATGTTTCTGTTAGGCTGACACTTCCAATAGTAGAAAAAACATTAACATTATACTTTTTATCAACTTTTAAATTTTTTATAACATAATAAAGGGTTTTGCCCCAAGTAAGAGCAAAATTTAAATTATTTCCAATTATTCTATGAATATAATCTGATCCAATTTTTCCTATTTCCCGAAAAATTACTTCTTCTTCGCAATTGTTTATGTCTGAATTATAAAAAATTATTGCTTCTTTAAGCTTAAATATTTTTTCAAATTTCTGCTCGAGTTCGATGGGTCTTTTATCTACATTTTTTATCTGAAATTCTATTATTTTTCTTTTTTTTGCTTCTTTGATTAATCTGCAGACTTTTGCTTTTGAAAAATTAAATTTATCAGCAATTTCATACTGACTTATATTATGAATATAAAATAACTCTGCTATTCTTGCTATAATCCTATCATCTATCATTTTTTTTAAAATTTAAAATTCTTATAATAAATTTTTATATTAAAATAAAATAAAAAATAAGATTAAATTTAAAAATATTTCATATAATAAAATAAATTTCATTATTTATAAACCCATTATACATAAAATAAAATATATTGCAAGTATTAATTTTTATTTCATTAAATTTTTTTATAAATTAAAATATTTCATAAAAAAATTTTGTAAGAAAAACTATACTTTATGAGTTGAAAGCCCAAAATAATCTTCAGCAGCCTCCATAACAGCTTCAGATAAAGTTGGGTGAGAGTGAATTGTATTAGCAATATAATCTATCGTTAATTCTCCATTCATTGCCACAACAACCTCATGAATAAGCTCAGTAGCTTTAGGCCCAATAATTGTTGCCCCTAAAATTTCTTCAGTTGAAGAATCCGCAAATATTTTTACGAAACCTTCAATTTCTTGCATTGCAAATGCTTTACCGCTATTTTTAAATGGGAATGTACATGTTTTAACATTATATCCTTTTTCTTCAGCTTGTTTTTTGCTAAGGCCAACTGTCCCAATTTCTGGATTAGTAAACACTGCCCATGGGACTGCATTATATCTCATTGCCCTCTCTTTCCCACAAATATTATCAATTGCAACAAGTCCTTCTGCGGATGCAACATGTGCTAGCTGATAACCCCCAATAACATCCCCAATTGCATATATATTTTTTACATTAGTTCTTAAAAATTTATCAACT
>Ga0123519_10007142_pt1 | contig 17396 bp, 13 predicted proteins | sample YelNatPaOPRAMG02_FD_87396 | JGI IMG/M metagenome (GOLD analysis project Ga0123519, IMG submission 87396) | Hot spring microbial communities from Yellowstone National Park - Yellowstone National Park OP-RAMG-02 (version 2) | ecosystem: Environmental > Aquatic > Thermal springs > Hot (42-90C) ... | reverse complement strand
CTATTGTTACAAAAACAGCATCGACAATTCCTTTTTCTTCTTGTCTTACAGAAGAACTATTTTCTTTGCTTGTTTTTATTGTAATTTCTTTTGTTTCTGATAAGAATTTTGGAGGGGATATTTTTCCTATTACAACATCTCCCTCTCCTAAATTTGCTTCTGGATATGCTATGCCGTCATCTTCTAAATATTTATAAGCATCTTCTGTTCTATATCCAGAAACATCTTTTTCAGGAATACATATCATATCTTTCATACCTCCAGGATAATGCAATTCAACAGAAGTATATGGTCTAAAATAAGTGCTTCTTCCTAATCCTCTGTCAACACTAGCTTTATTTAATATTATTGCATCTTCCATATTATATCCTTCTTGTGTCATAACAGCAACAACAACATTTTGCCCTGCTGGACAAATTTTTAATTTATCATAAACAAAACTTTTTACAATAGGTTTTTGAGGGTAATGCAACAAATGGACATCAGTATCTATTCTTATAGGATAATTTAAAGAGTATATTCCAAGAGATTGTTTGAAAGTTTTGCTTCCTCTTAATAATCTTGAAGCTTGGTTATGATTTGCATATGGAGCTAAAGAAGTAATAACTCCTAAACAAGCAACATAATCTATTTCTAAATGAGTGTGTTCTGGTGTTAAATCTTTTTTATCTAGGGCTACTAAAGCATTTTCTTCTTCTGCTGCATCTAAATATTCTATAATTCCATTTTTAATTAAATCATTCCATGTCATATTTCCATTTGCTATTGCTTCTTCATGCTCTTCTTGTAATTTGCTTTTCCCATTCTCAACTATAATTAAAGGTCTCAAAACTCTTCCAACATCTGTTGATATAATAACTAATTTATTAATTTCTTTTAAGGTTATTCCGATTTCTTCAGGAAATCCGCCGCGTCTTCTAACATCTCTAACTTTTTTTACAAAATCCTCTCCATTATTAACCCCACCAATATATCTTCCATTCAAAAAAACATCATAATCAGCAACAGCATCTTTTTCTTGCATTCCTAATTCTTTTAATTGTTTAATGAACTGTTTTTCATCCAAATGTATAGAAGTTGATATTCTTGCAAGCAAAGCAAGATTTTTTCTTAATCCTATTTCCTTTCCTTCTGGAGTTTCAATAGGACAAAATCTTCCATAGTGAGTTGGATGCAAGGTTCTTGCCATAAAATTTTCTTGTTCTCCTGGTAGCAAAGAAGAAACTCTTTGTAGATGGGATAAAATAGAAAGATAATTTGTTTTATCCATATTTTGAGTAACTCCTGTCCTCTCACCTATCCAACTTCCAGTAGCTATTGCAGATTCTATTCTATGAGAAAATAAAGTAGACTTTGCTACTGTTTTCAAACTATAAACTTTTCCTCTTTTAGCTATTTTTGAAAAGGAATACTGTAAATCTCTAAGGAATATACTTAAATTTACTCTGAATAAATCCGAGAGTAAATCTCCTGCTAATCTTATTCTTTTATTTGCATAATGATCTTTATCGGTTTGAACATCTGGATTTTCTTTTGCTATTAAAAACTGCTTTATGAATTTGCATAAAGTTATTGCTTTTTCTATTCGGTCTTCTTTTTCTGTCCCTACATGAGGCAAGAAATATTTATCTATTCTTTGTTTTATTCTATCCAAAATTTCTTTTTTTGTTCCTTGTAAATCAAGTTTTTCAGCAATATACATCATTGCCTCTTCGGGATTTGTTATATTTGTAAATTCATATAAATTAACTATTAAACTATCTGTTTCTTTTACAATATGTTTTGCAATATCTGCTTCTTTTGTCATTCCCAATGCTTTTAATAAAACTATTGCAGGAACATTATTTAATCTTGAAAAAGAAACCTCTATTATACCATCATTATTCTCAACAATAGAGGTTGGTATTTTATAAGAACCCCTTGAAGAAAATATTCTTAACATTAATTTTCCCTTAATCTTTTCAATGAAGGGTTGATTTGATGCAAGGTCTTCCATTAATATCATTATTCTTTCATTCCCATTAATAATAAAATAACCGCCCTGATCTAAACTATCAAGATAATTTTCTTCTAATTCCTCTTTGCTCATTTTGTAAGTATTACATATTTTGCTTTTTATCATAACAGGAATTTTTCCTATTTCTACTTCGCTGCTTTCGCTCCTGTCTCCTTGTTTTATTGATATCTCAATAGAAATAGGAGCAGAATAAGTTAAATTTCTTAATCTTGCTTCTGTAGGATTTATTATAGAAGGAGAACCATCTGCTTCTGTAATCATTGGGTTTCCTACTTTAACCTTTCCTAAGGTAATTTGCATATCTTCATTAACAAATGCAGAACTCACTTCTTTTGCTATTTCCTGCAATCTATTCTCAATAAAATCATCAAAGCTTCTAATATTTGACTCAATTAGAGAATGAGAGTCCATAAATTCTTCAATTAAAATATGTTTGCTTTTTTTGCTTTTTATAGGAATAACTGGAGTTTCTTCAATAATTTCTTTATTTTTTTTATCTTTTACCATTTTTATGTTTTTATTCTTTTTAGCTATTTTTTATTTGTTAATCTTTAAGAGTTAATCATAAATCTGAAATTGCAGTAATTTCCATATTTATATAACAACTCGATAATATATTACAGATTTTTCTCCTGATTTTCTCTCAATTTTTATAACATCACCAACTTCGCAATTTTCTGGCAAAGCAGGATCTTCTTTTTTTATTTTTGGTAGTTGTGATAAAGAAATATTATATTTTGCTAATAACTCGTCTACATCTTTCTTATTTAATTTAGTATGTTTTGGTTGTAAGATATGCATAGTTATAAGCAGGAAATATAAATTTATTCAATAAATAGTTGCCTTTACGACTCACTAATACTAAATGAATTCAAAACTTTATTTATAAATCTTTCGTTTTTTCTCTATGTCGCAATAAATAATTAGAATTCTTAAATCGAATGCAGGATATAAACTATTTTTTCTTTTCCAAGACATTTTCACCTCTCAACTTATCTTCTAACTATTTTTTGCCTTATGTTTTGTTGCTAAGTGTTACTACTTTACTAATACACAAGATAGAAAGTTTTAAAAATCATACCCCCATATTTTAAATAATTTAAAATGACAGAGAAAAATGATGAAATAAGAGAGATTGAGGAGAAAGATGCTATGATAGACTCAAAAGAAGAAAGGAGAAGAAAAAGTTTAATTGTTATAGTTAATAATAATAATGAAATAGAAAACATAAGCCCAGATAGTGAATTAACAAAAATTTTGGGTTTTGATATGACTAAAGCAAGTTTAGGAACAAATTTTTATGATTTTTTAAATTCTGCAATAAATATAGAAGAAGATTATAAGAAAGAACTGGCAATATCTTTAGCTGAAAAAAAAGTTGAAGAAAACGGGAAAGATTTTTCAATTGATAATAGATTTTATCATCTTCATTTTTGCATTCAAGAAATGCTAAGAGGAACTGCTTTTTATATAAAAGATGAAACAAATTTGACGCATCTTAAGAGAGAGCTTGAAAAAACAATCCAACACTATATGGATGATCTAAACATGTTAGGACATGAATTAAGAAATCCATTAGCTACTTCTGGAGGTTTTGTGAAAAATTTATTAAGAAAAATAGAAACAAAGGAAAAAATAAGCAATGAAGAATTTGAGCAAAAACTAAAAATTATACAAAATGAGATTGATAGGATGAATACCACACTTAATAATGTATTAAACACAGAAAGACTTATTCATGGCTCTTATCCACTTAAAAAAGAAAAAATAGACATGTATATAGATGTTATAGAGCCTGTTCTTAGTTATCTTGAAATATCTGAAAAAATGGTGAAAAAAAGAGTAGTCATAGATCACAAAGCAAGCATGAATCCTGGAGAAGCAATTCTTTATGCAGACAAGGATTATTGTAGAATATTATACAGAAATCTTTTTGAAAATGCTTTAAAGCATATAAAACCAAAAGGAAGATTAAGTTATGGTGTTCAGGATATTGGAAAAGATTATTTATTTAATGTATATAATGAAGGCGATATTATTCCAGCAGATATGATAGATAAAATTTTTGATAAATGGACAACAGGGGATAAAAATGGAACTGGTTTGGGTTTATATCTTGTAAGACTTATAGTTGAAAAGCACGGAGGTGAAATTTGCGCAGAGTCTGGCAGATGTGAGGGTGCTAATATAATTTTCTCCTTGCCAAAGAATAACTAATTTATTTCTCTAAGTTTCTGAAAAATCAAGCTTATAAATTTTTTTAATAACCTTATTTTTTTCTCATTACATCCTGAGGCTAGGCTATTATTCTATTCTGAAAGAAACAAAAATTTGCTTCTAAAAAAATAAAAGTGACTTCTCATAAACTTATTACTTAATATTTAATTACTTCTCATAAACTTATTACTTAATATTTAATTATGTCTTACCTTTTCTCGCTCCCTAACTTTACTTAGCAAGCCTTAACTTTCTAATCTCGTCTTCATCTCGCTCGCCCTCGCGTTCGTTCTGATGTTAGAATCGCACCCTCGCTCGCCCTTCGGGCTCGCTCGAATACTCACTTCGTTCGCTCGCTTCTTTTCACCAAAAATGGTCCCGAGGGGATTTGAACCCCCGACACCTGGCTTACTTCAAACAAGTTTGAAGGATAGCGTAACTTGTTCTGCTATAAAAGGCCAGTGCTCTAACCAGGCTGAGCTACGGAACCTAATAATCAAATTTAAAGAAAAATTAGTTTAAAAACTTTTATCTTATCTTAGTATTTGGAAAATATTTTATCATTACAGAATAAACAGAATTCATAATTTCTTTTGGTGTTATTTCCATATCTTTATCAATTATTTCTTTACTTAATCTATCATCTACAATTTCTCCTTTCTCTCTTGCCTGAAAAGATTGCAAAAAATATTTGCTTTCTTTGTTTATTAATTCAATCGTCCATTTAGCCATATCCTCTATATATTCTTTTTTCCATAATTCATAATTAATTTTTTCTTCAATAATTATAGGAACAATAGTTGTTCTAAATTCATAATCAGGAAATTTTTGTACTAACTTTATACTTTCTTCTATTTCTTTTATATTAACTTTCCTTCCAGCTAAAATATCATAAAACCCTTCAGGCCCTTTTATATCCATCGCAACATAATTAACTAATTTTTCTTCTAATAATTCTTGCAATTTTTCAGGATTACTTCCATTAGTGTCTAATTTCACTAATAACTCAATATTTTTGCATTTTTTTAAAAAATCAATTAAATCTTTTTGCAAAGTTGGCTCTCCCCCTGATATTGTTAATCTTTTTAATTCATATTGTTTTGCTCTTCTTTCTAATAATTCTATAATTTCTTTTTCATCAAAACTATTTTTTCCTTCAATAATTTTTTTTGCATGACAAGCAGGACAGGAAAAATTACATCCGGGTGTAAAAATTACAGAAGTCAATCCTCTTTCGTCATCCTGAAAACTTTCTGATATAAAACCATAGATATTCATGAGTATGATTTTGCTATCTGTTCAAACATTGTTTTTATGTCTTCTTTCATAATTAACATAGGCATTTTTCCATAAGGGTATTCTGAAGTTTTTCTTAAAAAGTTTCTTCCTTTTTGAACAATAAGAGAAGGATAAGTGTCAATAGGAGCATTATATATTGCTGCCATAATTTTTCCTTCTTCTGTTTTGACATCATATTTAACTATCTCTATTTTTTTCTTAATTTCTTCTGGAAGTGTTGTGATATATTCTTTTGTCGCTTTTTCAAGATTCTCACATAACTTACACCCTTCACTTCCAACTATTCCTATTCTTATTTTTTCTGGTTCAATTATGCTTTCTAAAACTTCTGCTTCCAAATCTTTCATAGATGTTAATTCACCAGCATAATATGATTGTGCAGCTTGTCTGTCTTTTAATTCTCCTTTCTTACTTTTATTCCAATTTCTTGGATCACTAAAATATCCTACAATTCTTGTTTTTTGTACAAGTTTTTGAGGATCATCATTTTTACATTTAATACAAGAATCTTTTAATCCACGCATATGTGTTCCACAACACTGACATATTGTGTGTTCTCCTGAAAAAACAACTTGCGAAGATTGTGTATTGTAAAATATTGTTTTAACAAAATCATAAACAGCATTTGATCTGTTGGATTTTTCTCCTGAAAAAACATGAGTTATTGCACCAGCCTCGACAAAAGGATTTGTTTTGCTTTGTAAAATTGTTCTATCCAACCCAGAAACAGGAGCTTTTGCAGACAAATGACAGGAGTTTGTATAATACATCTCATCTTTTTCTATATCTCCTTTTAGTACTTTTTTTGCTTGTTCTGGATATCTTAAATAATCTATTTTTGCTAATCTTCTGTTTGCAGATTCTCCGGGAGTTTCTTCAATAACTAATTTTATTTTGTATTTTTCAGCTAATTCGTTTTTTACAGAATGCATATGAGATAATATTTTTAATCCTAATTTAAATGCTTCAGCATCTTCATGCATTTCTCTTCCCAATAAGGATTGAACTAATTCATTCAATCCGGCAAATCCAATAATATAAGTTGCTTTTTTCAAATCAATATATGGCTCTCCGTCATCAGAAGGTTTTCCCATTGCTCTTAAAGGAGCTCCATCTGTGTCTAATAATTTTTGAATTTCTTTTGCTTTTTCCGCATGTGCTTTTAAAACAATATACATCATTCTGTCTAATTCTTTAAATGTATATTGTATTTTTTCTTCTAAATTATTTCCCTTTGCTTCATATCCTATTCTTGGAAGATTTATTGTTACATTTTGAAATCCGCAAAATCTGATTTTTTCAGGATGTTTTAATAATTCAGGGTCTGTAATTCTTTCTCTTAATCTGCAGCATTGTGCAACATTCATCCCATCTCCTCTATCATACATAAAGTAAACAGAATCATTATGTTCAACAACATCGCAAGCTTCTTTTAATAATTCATTGCTTTCAGGATCTTCAAAAGTTTCTCTACTTACATGAACATCAAATTTTGGAAAGTTAAACATATTCCCATATTTATCCCCTTCTTTTGCAACTTTTAATAATGCTCTTGCAAATTCTCTTGCAGATTCTCTAACCAATTCGTGTCCATAAGTTACAAATTGAGTTCCATCTGTTGGTTGAATAATATCGCCGTTTTTATATGCTGTTTGTCCTTCTTTTTTAGATATTCTTTCTGGTTCTTTTGTTGTGGTTTCAATAATTTCCCATTCCCCATCTTTATTCTTAATAACTCTTTGATACTTTCCTCCTAAAAACAAAGCAGGAACATTCCTCATGTGTAATGGGACTGCTAAATCTATATTGAAATCTATAAACAAAGTCTGCCCTCCTCTAGAAAATGCTGATTGTGAAGCACCAAAAACAAGATTTTGTGCTATTTGGTGCATTTCTTTTCTTGATAATGTTTTCAGAATTTTTTTTGTTTCTTTTATTTCAAAATCTTTAATAATTCCATCTTCTAACATGTGTTCTAGGGTTTCTTTTTTCATTTTTTCATTTTTTTTCTGAATTATATTTCCTTCATCATCTTTTAATTTATAATCAACAGTAACATATTCTACCTCTTTCAACAAAGCAGGTCCATATAGTGTGTTTAGCATAGGTAATCCTAATGCTCCTGCATAAGAAGATTGTATTGCTGCGAAAAAAGTATGGATATGATTATTTAATACCATAGGGCTTTTTGCAGGACTACTTTTTGCATCTAAATTTGCTACTACTTTGTCTAATCCAAATTTTTTGATATATTCAACAGAATGAGCAGAACAATATACCCTATCTATATACCCTAAATCATGAATGTGAATATTTCCTTTTCTATGCTCTTCTGCAACTTCTTCAGAATAAACTTTTCTTAATGCGATTTCTTTTAATACTAATTCTGCAATTCCTAAATTAACTGCTTCTGGATTATTGCTTTTTATGTTACTGTTTTCGTTTGATTTTGAAAAGATTAATTGTTCAACATCAGAAACTGTTATTCCTAATCTATCTCCTGTTAATAAATCGTTTGGTTTATATCCCTTCTCAAGTAATTTTGCGTCAATTATTGCTGTTATCTCTTCAACACTTATTTGCGTATTTGATTTTCTCTGTGCAAGAACTTGTTCTACACCTTTTATTGCACTAACTGCATCATTGTAATTTACAGGGGTTTTTTCTAAAATTAAGCTTATCAACGCATCTCTATTAAAAACAGAAGTTGTTGAACTTTTTACATTTTGAATATGTAACTGTTTATCTGTAGAATCATAAGATATTGCAAAAGGCAAACTAACAAGTTTTTCTCTTACTTTTGCCCTGGCATTTCTATATTGTTCATAAAAATTTCCAGTTGGGTCAAATTTTTTTACAACATCAAAGACAATTGGGAAGATTTTTTCTTTTTCTACAGATATTTGTTTAGAAATTTCTTCTGAAATTAAGGAAGCATTATATTCGTAGAATACTTCAAAAACAGCATCTTCTACATCTTCTGTTTGAGGGATTGCTCTTTTACTATGATGGAAAATTCCTCCACGAGATTCTAATTTTTTTAATACTTTTTCTGCAAGAAATTGAGAAGTTGTATCGTCATAATTTTTTCCAGATGCAATCGATGCTTTTTTTATAGCTTCTGCTATTTTTGAAAGATCAAAATTAACAATATTTGAACCCCCTCTTTTCAATATGGCTTTAATTGGTTTTTCTCTTTTATGATCTAATAATGATTCTAATGATTCTGGGAATGGCATTTTGTCTCCTTTAATTTTTTATATATATTTTGATTATTTGAATTTTTATTTTATTTATGAGCATTATTAAACTTGCTTCATAGCAAGTTTAAAGTCAGATATATCTTTAAATTCTCTGTATACTGATGCAAATCTTATATATGCAACTTTATCTAATTTTTTTAATTTATTCATAACTAATTCCCCTATAATTTTACTTTTAACTTCTTTCCCTTTTTTTCTTAATGCTTCTTCTATTTCTGCAACAGCTTTTTCAATTTTTTGTAAGGGCACAGGTCTTTTTTCGCAAGCTTTTAATATTCCATTTTTTAGTTTTTCCCTGTCAAATTTTTCTCTTCTTCCATCTTTTTTTATAACTGTTAATTCAATTTCTGCTTTTTCATATGTTGTGAATCTTTTTTTGCATTTCAAACATTCTCTCCTTCTCCTTACATTTCCTCCTATATCTCTTTTATTAGTTACTTTAGTATCCTTATAACCACAATAAACACATCTCATATCTTGTATCCTCTTTTTGTTTTCCCTTAATTTTTGTTATATATACAATATATTGTATATTTATATACTATTTTATCCAATTAGTTGTATATGTAAAAAATTAAAGAAAATACTACTATTTAAAGATTTCTATTCTTAAGAATATATTATTTTTTAGATTAATATTTTTTTAATTTGTATTTCTCTTATCTTCTAATTGTTTTTTATTTTCTTTTTAAATAAAAAATAAGAATTAAAATCAATAAAATAAATAGGATTAACATAAATAAGATTATATTTATTCCTGTATTAACATCTGCTTTTTTTCCTCCTAAATTAATTATAGAATCATTATAAACAAATTTATTATTATAAAAATTATAATTAGTAATCTTACAATCTTCCTCACAATTAAATTCATCTTCTCCTAACCAATCCTCACATATTTCATTTCCGCATATTGCTTCTTCTTTCTTAATTTGATTATGCTCTTTTTCTTTTTTTTCTTTTTCAACAATTAATTTTCTTGTTTCGGTTGTTCCTACATTATTAAAAGAATCAGAACAAACAACCTTCCATAAGTATATATTTTCTTTTAAATTTCTTATAATATTTAAATTTGTATTTTTAATAACAAAATTATCTGTATAAACAACAACATCATTTATAGTGAGATTACAATAAGAAATATTGCTTGTATCATTTACTCTATAAACAAAATTAATATTTCCTTCATTTACATGAGAATTATTATTTGGTGCGATTAAAATTATTTCTGGAGGAGTTGTATCATTTTCAGAAGGGGTAGGTTGTTGAGAAGTATTAATAACAAAGCTTCTTGTTGTTGAGTTTACATTTCCAGATGTATCATTTGCATAAAAAATATAAGTATAAGTCCCATCACTAAGATTTTCAGTTACAGGATTTGTATAAGATATATTTACAGATCCATTGTTATACCATAGTTTATCAATACCACTATTATCTATTGCTGTGAAATTAACTAATATTAAAGAATTATTATATGTTTGGGATAAAGGAGAATAAACAATTATTTCTGGAGGAGTTGTATCGTTTTGAGGGGGTTTAGGTTGTGTTGAATTTGTAACATTAAAACTTGAATTTCTTTCATTTATATTATAACTTTGACAAAAACAAGCATTAGGATATGCTTTAACATTAACCTTATAATTTCCTTCACTAAAATTTGCAATATTAAAAACAAATTGTTTATTTTTTCCTGCTATAATATCCTGATTTTGGTTTGAAGCATAAATAATATTACCAGAAGAATTTTTTATTTCTAAATCAACCCTTACATTTGTTGAGTAAAAATTTTCCAAGTAAGAAGGAATTAACATATTTTCTGTTCCTGCTGGAAATACTAAAGAACCTGTTGTGTTAACTTTTATTGTTTGAGTTTCATTATCAAGGATGTTATTTTTTTGTTCATAATATATCATTGTAGAGTTACACCCTTGTTTTTTTACAAGATTAATATCATAAGACCAAGGACCATTACCTGTAGATGAACTAAACCATCTTATATAAACATGAGGGGCATAACATTTATCTGTGACATAATCATACTCTGCAAAATATTGATTTCCTGAACCAAGATAACTTATATTATATAAAATAGGGTCTCCAAATAAATTATAATAAGGAGAACTATCTAAAGAAGAACACGCCAAGTTTTGACAATGATAAATTGTTGAATTAAAATTCATATTTCCATTTAAAATAATATTAACAGGATAAGCGCTAATTAAATTAAGCAAAAACATACACAATATTAAAGATAAAATTATTTTTTTCATATTGTCAAAATAATCAAAATTCCTGATATTACATTCCTCCTCCAATCACTCCTGGTGCTGTTCCTATTGCTGCTCCAGCAGCTCCTCCTGCTCCAATCGCTGCCCCTGCAGCTTGAAGTGGTGCTATTAAAAAAGCCCTGCCTGTTCTTTTTCTCCATGGGCATCCAAATTTGGATGTTTCTTCATTTAAAATATATAAATTATTATAACCTCCATTATACAATCCAAATCCATCAACTACATGCTTTTTTCCAGGAATTTCTTCTGCTCTTGGAACATATCTATCTTTTTTAGCATCATATATAATTTGAAGAGCTTCTTCTGCTGTTATTTGTTTTGCAGGAATTATTAAGGGTTTATTTTTTAATATTAAAGAACTTCCTTCATCATTAACAATTCCTATTAAATATGTTGTCTCTTCGTTTGTTGATTTTTTAAATCTACTAGGCAAAAATCCTTTATATCCTGGATTTCCTTCTATATTATTAGGCAAATCTAAGAATTTTAGTCCTTTGTGTTCATATAAATATATAGGCAATCCTAATTTTCCAATTTCTGAAATTATTGCTATCATTTGTTCATATTCTGTTCTTATCATTTCTCTTATATTCGCACGAATAGAAGAAGAACCTAAAAACATATTTCCAATAAAATATACTATGTCTGGATTTTTGCTTGGTTGTGCATTAGGATTACAGGTTAATGTTAATATTTTTTCTAAATTATTTTGAGATAAATTAGATACAACAATATCTTTATTTTCAGGAACATAAATTTTTGTTTCTGTTGAAGTTTCAAGAATTGTTTTTTCTTCTAAATGAGTAGGAATTTGAGTTTCTTGTTGTGTTTCTTGTTTTAATCCAGCATCAAATGTTAATTTGGGCGATTCAAGATTGGAAGATGAGAGTTTATATTCAGAAGCAGCAACTTCAATTTCAGCTGGTTTTTCTTCTTCAATTTTTAGAACTTTAGATTCTAATTTAGCATAGGTTTTGTTTTGATAAATAGGTTTATGAGAAGGAGCTTTTTTTTCTTCATATTTTTTTATTTTTTTTTCATTATATGTATTAACGATAGGGGTTGGATTATATAGGTGTTTTTTACAATAATTTATTCCTGCTTTAAATCCAGAGCTAAAAATTCCGCCTGTTAAAAGAATTCCAACACTCAATCCGATTAATGCTTTTTTTGCTCTTTTTGAAAAAGAAGATTGTTTTTGAGGAATCTGAACTTTTTCTTCTAATTCTGAATTTTTTGTTGTTGAATTTTTCATATATCTATAAAGTTTCATATATCTATAAACAGTGCTTTTTGATATATTATATTCTGTTGCGATATCTTCTACTCTCATTCCTCTGTTTTTTTCTCTTAATATTTCATTTACGATAAAATATCTTATATTATCTTTAGAAATATTATATGCTTTAGAGATATCATTTATAGCATATCTTGTAGAAATTTTTTGATTATCTCTATCTAAACAATTTTTAATATTATAAAATCCATTAATAATATTTTTTTCTATTTTTTTTGCAACCATTTTAGATTAATATTTTATTTTAAAATAAAGGCATTTATAAATATTTCTATTTGTTGTCATTATAAAATTAAAACAAAATACAAGATTAGATTTATATATTAAAAAAGTATCATATTAATATGGTAGTAAATTATTCACAAATTGCATCTTTGTTTGGAATTCCTTTATATCAGTTAATTATTCTTTTGATTTGGATAATTCTCTGGAAAGCAATAGCATTATGGAAAGCAGCAAGAAGAAACCATATAGTTTGGTTTATTATTTTTCTTGTAGTAAACACAGTAGGGATTCTTGAAATATTATATATATTTTTATTTGCAGATCTTTTTTCAAAAAAGCCAAAAAGACCAAAGAGAAAAAAAGGAAAAAAAGCAAATTTATCTTTCCTTAAAGTGAGAAAATAAGCTTATTTTAAATATTCTTTCCAAAGAGAATCAAAAATTTTTTTGCATTCTTCGTTATACTTTGGCATAATTCCTGTTTTTACAAGTTTTTCTCTATATTCTTTTGTTGGACTATCATCCTTGCCGTATTTTTCAATAACTTTTAAATATTCCTCACTTCTGTCTCTTATTGTGCAAGGCAAACACAAGTTGCATTTATTATATATAGTTGCTTTCATTTTTCTTATTTCAGAATGCAAAGTAGAATCATAAGCATCTCTTAAAGTCAGACCATTTTTATAAAGAGAATAGACATTATTTTTTCTATCATCTTTATCTCTATCTGGCATAAAAACACAAGAATAAATATTTCCTGTCCAATCAATATAACCATAACTTCCTCCATCTCCACCAGAAGCCATACATCCTGCAACTGTTCCCAAATTCCAAAAATCAGCAATAAAAATTCCTTGTTTCAATAATTCTCTTATTCTATTAAAACTCCATAATCTTTGTTCAGGTGTTATTAGAAGATTTGGGTTTGGGTTTTTTCCTATTGGCATATAATGAAAGCTCCATACATATATTGCCCCTCTTTTATCAATCATTTCTTTAATAAAATCGTCACTAAATAATTCTTCAATATTATTTTTATTTAATGTTAAAGAAATACCAAAAGGAATTCCTTCTTCTCTTAAATTATCCATTGCTCTTAATATATCATCATAAGTTCCTTTTCCTCTTCTTGCATCTGTTTTTTCCTTCCAACCATCTATACTTATAGCAGGGGTTAAATTCCCTAATTCAGAAATTCTTTTAACAAAAGATTTATCCTTAGCTAATCTTCTTCCATTAGTATATATTAAATGATAAACATCTTGCTGTTCTTCTAATAAATTTTCTAAAGTGTAAAATTTTCCATTTTCTTCATATCTATACATTGTTGGTTCTCCTCCAGATATAACCATAAAATTAGTTCCAAAAATTTCTTTCATATCTCTCCATATATTTCTTAAAATCCAAAAAGGAAGAGACATATGCTTTTTACCATCCCAAGCATAACAATCTGGACAATTTTTATCGCAAATATTTGTAGGACTAACTGTTAAAAACCCAAGTTGATAGTCTGTCTTTGGTAATTTATGTCTTTTTAAAACTCTTAAAAATTGTTTTTTTATAAAAATATTTTCTAATTTTCTTTTGCATCCCTCTGAAATACCATAATTATATTGTTTATCTATTGCTTTTAATACAGAAGAGACAATAAGATATTTATCTTCTGATATTTTTTTAGGATTATTACTTAAATAATCAAATTTTAATTTAACAAGATTATTAACTGTAGACAAAAAAGTTTTTCTTATTAATTTATTTTCTAGCATAAAAAAATAAGAATAGCAGGATTAAAAAATTTATCTATCACAGGCTTTTTTATTTATTGCAAAATTTCTTTTTATAATCTTTTTCCTCTTTCATAACTCTTTTATGTTTTTCTAAAATTTCAACAGGAATCTTTTTTTTATTTTTTTTAAGATAGTCATATACTGCTTCTGCAAGAGCCTCTTCTCCTAAAACAGAGCAATGAGTTTTAATAGGTGGCAAACCGCCTATTTTTTTTAAAATATCATTTCTATTTATTTTTACAGCATCTCTTAATTTTTTCCCTATTGCTATTTCAGCCAAAGCAGATGACGAAGCAATTGCAGCAACACATCCAAAGGTTTTGAATTTTATATCTTTAATTATCTCGTCTTTTCCTTTTTTTCCAACTTTTATATAGACATACATAATATCTCCACACATTATATTTCCAACCTTTCCTATTCCGTCAGCATCTTTTATTTCCCCTACATATTTCTGTTTAGTAAAATATTCTATAACTTTTTTATTATAGCTTATCATTTTTTCTTTTTTTTATTTAATTTCTTTAATATCTCATTTATATCAACTCCATGCGCCTTACTCCCCTGTTCTAAAGTTTCATATCTTGCTAAAGGACAGTTAATGCAAGACATTCCTTCTTCAAGCAGGATTTCAGCAGATTCTGGATTTTCTTTTAGAAGATCTGCAAAAGTCATATCTTTTTTTATTTTAGATTTTTTTGTCATATTGTTAAAATATAGAATATTAACTCTCTTATTTTATTAGTATAATTTTAATTTATGAGCCTGCACAGATTCGAACTGTGGACCCCCGCCTTTCTTAGCTTAAAGCCAAAAAACCTAACATCAAATGATGCTAGTTCATATAAGAGCGGTGCTCTAACCAGGCTGAGCTACAGGCTCATGCTGTTAAAATAAACTTATAGTTATTTATAAAAGTTTTTATATGCATAAATTTTAAATAATAAAAAACATTTGTCTTTCACAATGTTAATAGGATTAGTTGGAAAACCAAATTGCGGGAAATCAACATTTTTTAAAGCTTGTACTTTAGCAGATGTTTTGATTGCAAATTACCCTTTTGCTACAATCAAACCAAATCACGGAATAGGATATGTAAGAGTAGAATGTATAGATAAAGAATTAAACACACAATGTAATCCAAGAGAGGGCTTTTGTATAAATCATATAAGATTTGTCCCAGTTGAATTAATGGATGTTGCAGGATTAGTTCCAGGAGCTTCAGAAGGAAAAGGTTTAGGTAATCAATTTTTAGATGATTTGAGACAAGCAGATGCTTTTATTCATATTATCGATTTATCAGGCAAAACAAACGCAGAAGGAAAACCAACACAAAATTATAATCCTGCAGAAGATATTAAATTTTTAGAAAAAGAAATTGATTTGTGGTATTCTAATATATTAAAAAAAGTTTGGAGAACATTCTCTAGACAGATAGAATCATCAAAAGAAAATTTTGTTCAAGCAATAACAAAACAATTTACTGGATTGAAAGTTAGCGAAGATGATATTAAAAAAGTAATATTAAAAACAAAAGCTGACATAGAACACCCTACAAGATGGACAGAAGAAGAGATTTTTAATTTTGCTTCTACTTTAAGAAAAGAAACAAAGCCAATGATTATTGCAGCAAATAAAATTGATTTAGAAGAATCCCAAGCTAATTTAGAAAAAATTAAAAAAGAATTTGACTACCCTATTATTCCTTGTTCTGCAGATTCTGAATTAGCATTAAGAGAAGCTGCAAAATCTGGTTTAATTTCTTATATCCCTGGGGATAGCAAATTTGAAATTATAAAAAATTTAAATCAAAATCAAAAATCTGCCTTAGACAAAATACAAAAATTATTAGATAAATATAAAACAACAGGTGTTCAAGATATTCTTGATTATGTTGTTTTTGATTTATTAAAATATAAAGCTATTTTTCCAGCAGGAACAAACAAATTAACAGACAGCCAAGGAAGAATTCTTCCGGATTGTTATCTTATGCCTAAAAATGCAACTGCTTTAGAATTTGCCTTTAAGCTTCATACAGATTTAGGTAAAAATTTTGTTAAAGCAATAGATATAAGGACAAAAAAAATAATTGGCAAAGATTATATTCTTAAACATAGAGATGGAATAGAAATTATAACAAGATAAAGACAACCTACGGTTTTAAGGTCTTTATTAAACTTTCCTTAATATATCAACCTAACATATAAATCTTTTTATATTTGATTTAATATTTATTAATATGAAAAAATTAAGAGAAATTGTTATTGTAGCAGATAGAATAAACAAAGAGAATAAAGATATTGTTAGAGCTATTGATGTTTATAATCCCAATAGAAGATATTTAGTAAAATTTAATTCAGATATTTACACTGTAAAAGTTTCTGGAAATGAAAAAATAGATGAAAATGTAAATGATTATTTGATGACTCATACAGAAGATTTGGAAAAGAAAAAGATTGATAGAGAAAAAATATTAAAAGAATTTGATGTTTTTGAAGAGATTGTTAGACCTAAAGAAAACAAGCACGAATATGGGACAAGACTTAAAATAAGATTAGGAAAAATAATAAATGAGAATTAAATTTTATAATTTTTTTCTCTTTGCCTTTAAAACAACTTTTTTTGTTTCTCGTATTCAATAATAAACTCATATGCTTTTTGTAACATTTCTTTATTATTTTTTATTTTCAATCTCTCAATTGCTTTTTCAAAAGGAAGCCATTCAAAACCTTCATGTTCATAAGATATTTTTGTTTTTTCTGCATCTTTTTTTGTTGTTTTTCCAAGAAAAAATATTGCTTCTTTATTTACAAGTTCATTATTTTGTTTAAAAAACCATTTTTGTTTATATTTAAAACCCTGTATAATTTTAAAATTCTCAATTCCTGTTTCTTCTTTTGTTTCCCTTATTGCTGTTTCTTCTAAACTTTCATTTTTTTCAACAATTCCTTTTGCAAACCCCCAATATGTCTGATATTTTAATAATATAAAATAAGGTATT
>Ga0123519_10007141_pt1 | contig 17398 bp, 11 predicted proteins | sample YelNatPaOPRAMG02_FD_87396 | JGI IMG/M metagenome (GOLD analysis project Ga0123519, IMG submission 87396) | Hot spring microbial communities from Yellowstone National Park - Yellowstone National Park OP-RAMG-02 (version 2) | ecosystem: Environmental > Aquatic > Thermal springs > Hot (42-90C) ... | reverse complement strand
TAGATCCACCACCGACTGCGACACGCCCGTGTCATGCCACTTCCCACCATAGACGGGCTCGTCTGTGCACCTGAATTGCTCAGCGGGCGGCACTCGGTCACACGCTAAGGTAGCTATCCGTTCTCCAATGCCGCTGGCTCGGGGCTGGGCGTGCCCATCGGCCTCGCCTCCTCTGTTGGCGCCTCCGTCAGCGAGGGCGTGGCCGTAGCAGTATCGGCCGGCTCCACTGTCGCCGTAGGAGTCTCGGCTGGAGTAGCCGTCTCGGTGGGAGCGGGCGTCTCCGTCAGCACGGCCGTTTCGTTGGGAGTAGGGGTCTCGGTCGCGGTGGGAGTATCGGTCGGCGTGCCGGTCTCGGTTGGCGCAGGCGCCTCGCCGGGCACGGGCGAGCCGGCGGGGGTGCCGGTCTCGGTGGCCGCAATGGTAGCTGTGGGCGTCGCTGTGCCGGGAACCGTCGCCGTACCGGTGGACGTGGCTGTGCTCGCAGGCCCTGCGCCGGGCACGGGCGGCTCCTCGGGTGTCTCCGTCGGGGTGGGGGCAGGCGTCGGGGCCGGCGTGGGCGTCGCCTCCGGCGTGGCCTGCGGCAGCGCAGGCGCGCTGAACGTTACTGCGGCCTGCGGTCCGAACGGCTGGCCCATGTGGCCGGCATAGTTGGTGATCGTCGGCTGCACCAGCACCCGGTACTCGGCGGCGTCGGCCGCCCGTTGGAAGCGGATCTCGTACGGCACCTCGATCGCAGCGCCTGGGCCGAGCGGCTGCAGAGGCAGCGCCTGCGCCGCGCCTGCCAGGTCCTGGAACTCGCCGGCGGCGAGCCGGTACTGCACCTGGATGGCTGCCTGCAGGTTGTCGGTAGTGCCGCTGCCGCTGTTGCGCAGCGTCACCTGGCCACGCACGCCCAGGCCGGGCGCTGCATCTGAGGCAGCATCGAGCCCATCGCCGGCCTCGAGCACGCACTCGCCATCCGCCGCCGGTGGCAGGCCGGCCACAAAGGCCGTGGCGGTCGCCCCCACCTCCAGGGTAGTCGGTACGGCCCAGGTGCTGGCCAGAACGCGCACCTCGGCCCGCCTGGTGGCGCTGAAACTGCCCCGCGCCGCGCCGAACTGCTGTGCCCCCAACGCCAGGCCCGCAGCCGCCAGGAGCAGGAGCCAGGTGCGCATGTGGTCACGCTCCGCAGCCTCGCCGGGCGGCAGCCCCTTCTCGTCGGCAGGCCTCCTGTGCAGCGCGGCCCCTATCTCCTGCCGAAAGACCAGCCACAAGAACCCAAGCAGGCCCACCAAGAGCGCGACCGTGCCCAGCGGCGTGTGCGAATAGTGGGTCACGTAGCCCAACAGCGGGATAAAGCCCACTACCACCCCGACCACATTGGCCGCGGGTACCAGCTCCGCATCGGGCGCGTCGTTGGCATCGCCCTGGGTGCGAAAGCGCAGAGCTCCGGGCCCGCCGGCGACCTCCACCACACGGTGGGTCACCGTGCGCTCGGGCTCGCCGGGCGCTCGGAAAGCGATCACATCGCCCACACCGATGCCATCCGCGGGCGACTGCCTGACGATCGCCAACGCCCCCAGAGGGATCGTCGGCTCCATGCTGCCGCCATAGATCGTGAAGAAGCCAAGGCCCCAGAGGCGCGGCCCCAGCAACACCACCCCCAACGCCACCACCAGGCACGCCAGGATCAGCGTGCTGAGCACCATCTCAGCGGCGGTCAGGATTCGCTTCGCGCTCATGCTTCCTCCTCAGGGCCGCTGTGTCAGGGTAAAGACGAGGCCCAGGTCGGCGGTGTCGCCCATGGCGCTGTCGCTCTCCGCGGCATCCGGCATCGTCCAGCCGATCTCCAGCCACTGGGTCTCTCCGGCGCGCAACTCGACCGGGCCGAACATGCTGCCCGCCCAGGTGCTGAGCCTGGCGGCCGGAGCCAGGGGAGCGCCGCCACAGGCCATGGTCACCTCGAGGACCTGGCTCAGCTCCCCCGGCTCTCCGGTATCGCCCGTTTCGCCGGGGGCGGCCCCGTTCTCATAGTCCGCAATCGCAGTCACAGCGATGCTCAGCACGCCGTCGATCGTGCCGGCGTTCTGCAGGCTGATCGCCACCGTCCCCCCACCCCCGCGCTGCAGCGGGCCGATGGTCGGCAGCCCCACCGTCGTGCCCGTGCCGGCCGCGGCCCCGCCCACGTTGAGCAGCAGCGTGCCGGCGGTGAAGGTGTTGCCAGCGCTCGTCTCGGTGTCAGACAGCGCAGCCAGGGCGCCACTGGCGGCGAGGCCCAGCACCCACACTGTAGCGCAGACCGCGAGCAGGCTGGCCAAAAGTCGCTTCATGTACGTGCACTCCTTGGCGACGGGGCACGGGTTCACCTCAAAGGTCGAGAGGGGTGGCACCCTCGTCGGGGCCACCCCTGCCGGACCGAGCCATGACTCTCGTGGGGGAGACTACTGCCCAGCGATCTGGCCCAACTCGAAGGTGAGATTCAGAACGCAGGAGTCGCCCTGCGCCAGGTTGTCCGTGATCTTGTCGCTAACAGGAGCCGCCCACCAGTCGAACAGCACTCCCAGCTTCACAGTCCCACCCGCGGGAAGGGCGATGTTCGCATCAAAGTCAGACGGGAGGTCCTTGAGCTTGCCGCTGAAGAGCACCGGCTCGACCGCGGCGTCGCCCATCCAGCCGTCGCCGTCCGTGTCTACCCACAACCGCAGGTTGAGGACGTTCTGCAGTTCACCAACGTCCGCAGTGGTGTCGCCGGCCTCAACCTCTGGCTCCGTGACCCCGTTCTCCAGAGCCTGCACGCTGATGTTGTGGATGTCGACGAAACCCGGGATACTGCCGACGTTGTGCAGCTCCCAGCGCCCCCAGCCGCTGTTGATCTGGGTGCCGGGCTTCATGTTCTCAATCGTGTACTGGACCCTGTTCTGCCCGTCGGGAGTGTTGTTCAGGGTGAGATTCAGCGTCCCCGCAGTGAACGAGTTGCCGATGCTCGTCTCGGTGTCGCTAAAGTACGCGCCGGAGCCGATGACGCCGATAGCCATCACAGCCACTAGCAAGAGAGCTACCACGCCGCTGAGCACGAGTTTCCTGCGCATCTTTTGCCCCCTTCTGTGCATCTCAGGTGCAATCCCAGGGCGCCATGGTGGCGCCCATCTGCCCGTAACGGACGGGCGGCCGCAGGCATCACGAGGGATCAAAGCGCCGCTCCTCTCTGTTCATCCCCCCCTTCCAGGACAGGGCTCGTGCAGAGCCGCCTTTGCGTCACCCCTTCGCCTGCTCAGCGCCAGCTCTGAGCCGCCTTTGCGGGCGCGTGTACATGGCGAACGCGCGTCCGCGAAGAGCCTGCTCTGAGCAGGGCGAAGGGGGCCCTTCATGCACAAGAAGGACGCTTCGCTACGCTCGACTCGCTACGCTGGAGCGCCCGAAGAGCCGCTCAGCGTGACAGGTTGCGACTCTGAAGATGCCCTGTCACCCGGGATGCGAGGGCTTGCACCTTGCCAAGAGCGGTAGTAGAATGGGGCTGTACCTGGGGTGCTGCCCGGCATCCCTGGCCTGCAGCCCTGGCCGGCGGCCACCGCCCAGGGCTGCGTTCTTTTACGCTACCTTTACTCTAGCAGACTTGGGGGCACTTGTGTAGGGGATGAAGTACGGGATTGGGGCTCCGCGTTTTCCCGGGAGAGTACGGAGGCCAGGGGGCGGGTCTCCGTAGTTACTACGGAGCGCACCGCCCCATCGCCTCATGGAGCGCCTGCACGCCAGCCGCGGCATGGCTGCCGAGGGTCACAGGAACCCGTGTTCCCTCGCATAGCGCACCACGTCGGCCCGGGTGCGCAGGCCCAGCTTGCTCATCAGGTTGGCGCGGTGGCTCTCCACGGTGCGCACGCTGAGGGTCAACTGATCGGCAATCTGGCGGTTGGTGTAGCCCCGGGCAACGAAGGCCAGCACCTCGCGCTCGCGTGGGGTGAGGGGCTCCGTCGGCTCTTCCTCTCCGGGTACGGCGGCGGTGCCCCTGAGCAGAGCGCGCGTCATGGTGGGGTGGACGTAGAGGTGCCCCTGGCAGACGGCACGGATGGCATCGATCAGCTCCGATTCCAGCGCCCGCTTGACGATATAGCCCGAGGCGCCTGCGCGGATGCTCTCCTGCAGCAGCCCTTCATCCTCGTGGACGGTCATCATCAGGATGCGTGCCGCCGGCGCCTCGCTCCTGATGCGGCGGGCCGCCTCGATGCCCCCGGTGCCGGGCATGCTGATATCCATCAGGACCAGATCGGGCTTGAGCTGGCTCGCCCGCTGCAGCGCTTCCTCACCATCGGCCGCCTCGCCCACCACCTCCAGGTCGGCCTCATCGTTCAACAGCGCCCGCAGGCCGGCGCGGACCAGGCCATGATCATCAGCGATCAGGATGCGCACACCCATAGGGCACCTCCAGGACAACGGTCGTCCCCGCTCCGGGCGCCGTCTCGACGGTGAGGGATCCGCCCAACATCTCCGCCCGCTCGCGCATGCCCGCCAGGCCCAGGCGCCCGCTGGCCGCAGCCTGCTCCAGATCGAAACCCACGCCGTCATCCTCCACGAGGGCGAGCAGGTGCCCGTCGCGCCGCTCCACCAGCACCCCCACCCGCGTCGCCTGCGCATGGCGGATGGTGTTGGCCAGTGCTTCCTGCACGATGCGGAACACAGCCGACTCCACCTCCGGCAGCAGCCTCTCCCCATCGAGGCCTACCGCCTCGAACTGCACCTCCAGGCCATGCTCGCCGGCGATGGCGCCGGTCTACTGGCGCAGCGCTGGCACCAGCCCGGCATGGTCCAGGCTGGCCGGCCGCAGGTCGCTTGCCAGCCGGTGCAAGTTCTCCGAGACGGCGTCGACCAGGTCCTTCAGTTGCCGCAGGTGCGCCCGGCTCGCCTCCGCGTCGCCGGCGTGGCGCTCCGCCAGGCCCAGGCCCAGCTTGAGGGAGGTCAGCGCCTGGGCCGCCTCGTCGTGCAGCTCGCGGGCGATGTGGCGCCGCTCGAGCTCCTGCGCCTCCACCAGCCTGCGCGACAGGGCCTGCAGCCGTTCCCGGCCGGCGCGCACCGCCGCATAGAGGTCGGCATTGTGGACAGCGACGCTGACCTGCCCGGCCAGGGCGCGAAAGAACGCCACGTCGCTTTCCGCCAGGCCTTCCGGAGCCAGCCCGAAAAGGCACAACGCGCCGCTCAGCCCGCCATTCGCATGCAGTGGCAGGCAGAGGCATGGCGAGGGGCAGGGGACAGGCCCGAGTTGACCGCCGGGGCCGCTCTGGCGGCCGGCTGCGGGCTCCACGGCCTGTGCAGGTGTGCCGCGGGCCGCCCCATCCCCCGCCGGCGCCGAGGCATCGGCCCGCGCCGCAACGGGGCCGGGCAGCGCCGGCGCGCCGGGTCCGGCACGCAAGCCAGCGCTGGCGGCCACGTCGACGGTCGTGCAGACGCCCTCGGCCCAGCCGCGATCGACTGCGGCCACGGGCAACCTGCGCATTCCCTCCTCCACCTCCGCCGCCAGCCCCCAGGCCGCCCTCAGCACAAGCTGTTCCCCCTCTGGCTCGTAGCGGTAGAGCGCCCCCGCGCCGATGCCCAGCTCGGCCGCCAGCAGCCGCCCCAGAGAGCCCACCAGGTGCGCCAGCTCCAGCGAACTGCCGAGGCTGGAAGCGATGGCATTCAGCGTGGCCAGCTCGCGGTTGCGCCGCTGCAGCTCCTCCTCGGCCCGCAGGCGTTCGGCGATCTGCCGCTGCAGCAGGGCATTCGCGCGGGTAAGCTCGGCAGTGCCGGCGGCGATCCCTGCCTCCAATTGCCGGTGCAGGCGATCCTGCTCCAGGCGATCGGAGACGATGAGCCACCCCAGGAAGGGATTGCCGACGGCCAGAAGCGCCGCCGTGGGCCAGCGCAGGTTGGGCACCACCGGCGACAGCCAGGCAAAGGCCGCCAGGGTGCCTCGGTAGGCCAGGGAAGCGAATGGCCCGCCGACCAGCGCCAGGTAGCTGGCCAGCAGGCTCTCGGTCGCCGCCGGCAGCAGGTGTTGCCCCAGCAGCGGGATGGCCGCTGCGCCTGGCCCGGGCCGGATCACCACCCACGGCCTGCTCTCTGCGAACCCCAGAAGCAGCGTGCTCGCCGCCAGGGCCAGCCCCGCCCCCCGCAGCCGCAGCAGAGCGACCAGCCGCCAGCGCACCAGCTCCAGCCCCACAAGCTGCGCCGCCAGACGCCAGCCATCGAGCAGCAACGCGGCTGTGCTGCCATGCCGCGAGGCTCGGAACCCATCGACCGCCCCGCCCACGATTGCCAGCGCGATCTGCAGCACCGCCGCGATCGCCGCCGCGCTCAGCAACTGCCGTTCCAGGGCCGGCGTGAGCTGTTTCTCGCGCCGCCAGGCCCGGCTCGCCCAGAGCCCGCAGCCCAGCCACAGCAGGGGCTCCGCAGCGTAGGCCCAGAGAGGGGCCGGGAACTGCCTCGGCGTCACACCGTACACCTGGCAGCAGAGCAGGAGCAGCGCCCCGGCGACGGGCAGCCACTCGCAGCCCCAACGGGCGCTCGGCGCCCTGCGGGGCATGACTGCAGGGATCGAAGAAGGTGAGCGGTCCATGTTGCTCCCAGCGCTGGCTCGGCGCCCCTTGGCGCCTTTCTGCAGCCCCCGTGCCTCGCACTCTCGCCGTGGGGCTGCGCCCCAGCGGCGCTCTACACCCCGCCGGCCTGCTCGCCTGCCCTGGCGCCGGGCTCAGGGTGCCGGGCAGCTCCTTTGGCGGCCAGGTACGGCTCCAGCCCCGAGATCAGGAGCCAGCCGACCAGCGGGGCGCCGATGCCAAGGAGCGCCGCCGTCAATGTGCTGAGCTTGGGCAGCCCGGGCGAAAGGAAGGCAAAGAGCGCGAGCACGCCCCGGTAGACCAGCGAGGCCAGGGGCCCGCCCCAGAGGGCCAGGTACATGGCCAGCAGGTTCTCCGTCGCCGCGGGCAGCAGGCTGCGGCAGGCCAGCGAGAGGGCGGCCTGAGCCGAGCCGATCCCCTCAAACGCCCACAGGCCCACCTGGAAGAGCCAGGGCAGCAGAAAGCCTGCTACCAGCCCCGGCCACGCCCGGCGCCTGGCCAGGCCCGCCACCAAATACCAGCGCGCCAACTCGACGCCGAGGAGACGCGCGGCGCCGAACCAGAGGTTCAGGGCGATCAGGGCAGGGGTGCGCCCATAGGGCGTCGCGCCAAACCCGCGCATCATCCCCGTGAACACATAGAACGCCACCTGCAAGGCGCCGGCCAACGCGCACAACGGCAGCACCCAGCGGCTGGCCGGCAGCAGGCTGCCCACGCCCCGCCGCCACAGCCAGAAGGCCAGCGCCGCAGTCGCGAGCCAGAGCAGAGGCTGCACCAGGTACGACTGCAGGGTCGGCGAAATGAACCAGGGCAACCGGAGGTACAGGATGATGTGCAACAACACCAACCAGCCCACCAATGCCAGCCATGGGCGGGTGAGCCCGGCCGAGGGGGTCCGAGCCACGGCCGATTCCTGCGCGGCTGCTTCGCTGCGAGTCATCTCAGGCTCCTTATGTTGTCAGAAGGCAATCGACCGACGAGCAGGCAATACCAACGGAGTCAACCAGAGAGGGGTACCGGCCCAGGGCCCTTTCCAAGTCCCGCCTATGTCACCCTGAGCAGGTTCTGCGGGCCTTCCAGCGTGGCGCATGCCGGGCCTGCGAAGAGTCCTGGCCACACATAACGCCGTCTCTGCCAGGACCCTGGACGCCGGCCCAGGCAGGCCAGCAGCGCAGATCGGCACGGTGGGCAGCAAGGTGCACGCCCTACTCGGCAGCCGCCCGCGGCAAGGCCTGCCCGCTGCGGACCTCCGCCGGGCCGCATGGCTGGTAAGCGCACCTTACACAGTATAAGGCAAATCAGGCCAACTGTCAACAGATGATAAACAGAATGAGACGAAGCCGGACAGGATCCCGCCGAATGCAACACAAAACCCCCGCCACTCCCAGAGCAGCGGGGGCCATCAAATGCGGATGGAGCCACCCATCGGAATTGAACCGATAACCTAACGCTTACGAAGCGCTTGCTCTGCCGATTGAGCTAGGGTGGCACAAAAAGCAACGGAAAGTGAGCCGTGCTGGATTTGAACCAGCGACACCCTGCTTAAAAGGCAGGTGCTCTAACCAACCTGAGCTAACGGCCCACGTGTCGTTGCAGCCTGGAGTATACCATAGGGGTCAGGGGGTGTCAAACACTCAAAGCTGCAAACGTCCGCCGCAGGGATACGCCGCGCCGGAGGCACAGAACGCACGAAAGGAGGGGCGCGCAGGGGGCCTGCCCGTCACCCGGCCTGCCTCGCCGCCCTTGCCGACCGATAGCCCGCTTCGCCCAGAAACAGGATGATGAGCACTGCCGCAAGGGCCCGCCCTACAAAGGAAGCGACCAGGCAGGCAGAAAAGCCCCAACTGTCGAAGAGCAGCGCGCCCACGAGGGGGCCCACCACGGTCGTCAGGCCGTTGAGGGTGTTGTAGATGGCGCTGTAGAGCGGCCGCTGGTCGTCAGGGGTAGAGGCGAGCAGATAGTTGAACACCGCCAGGTTGTATCCGGCCCAGGCAAACCCGCCCACCACATTGATGGGGAAGATCTGCCACCCCTGGCGAACGAAAAGCCAGGCAAAGGGCAGGCAGGCGATCAGGGGGCTGGTCAGCGCCATGGTGCGGCGTAGGCCACGCCGGTCCACAAAGGGGCCAAAGAAGCGCTGCCCCACCAGATCGAAGGCGGTGCTGACCGTGGTGGTGAGGCCAATGAACCCCGCCGTCAGCCCCATGTCGCGCACCATATAGACGTTGAAGTAGGGGGCCACCAACTGCACGCCCAGGTTGAGCAGCATGGTCGTCAGGCAGAGCCGCACAAACGCCGGCTGCCGGCGCAGGGCAGCCACGGCTTCGCCCAGCGCCAGCCGTGGCCTGCTCACCGCCCCGGCCTTCAGCGGCGGCAGCGGGATGCGCGAGTAGGCGAGCGTGGCCACCAACCCTGCCGCCAGGGCCAGGCCGAAGCTCACCTGGTAGCCTTGCGGCGCGCCGAGGGTGCTGATCAGCCGCCCTGCCAACGGCACCACTACCAGCGCCGCCATGCTCATGGCAAAGGTCCGCGAAGCAAAGTACCGGCCCCGCATGGAAGGCGGCACGATCATCGCCGAAAAAGCGGTCCACGCCGGAACGCCGAGCTGAGTGCCGGCCGTGCGCAGCGCCGCCAGGAGGATGACGGCAGCGATCGCCGGCTGCCCGTTGAGCACCCAGGGCACGATGAGCAGGAGCGGCAACATGCCGCGCGCCACCAGCGATGTGGCGACCACTACGCCCCGATAGTCCGGCGACCGCTCGGCCAGCCGCGCACCGGGCAGGAACATCAGCGCGCCCAGGAGCCCCGTCACCGAGGTGAGCAGGCCCACCTGCGCGCCGCTGGCCCCCAGCGCGAGCAGGTAGAGCGACAGGTATGGGCCCACGAACGATTCGCTGATGTTGGCAAAGAGGCCATCGAGCCAGAACATCAGCATGCCGCGGCGCTCGCGGTCCTCCATGCGCTGGCCGGGCGCCAGCCCCGGCGGCCGCCAGCGGCGCTCATAACGCCGGGCCCAGGAGCGCGCGACACTGAAACGCAGCAGCCCGCCGGCACTGCGGCCAGGGGCAGCCAGCGACAGGCGCTGAGCACCAGAAGGCGAGGTGTCCATGACGTGGTAGACGCATTCTGCAACGGCGCAGGCATTTGCCCGCCGGGCCGATGAAACCAAGGCGAAGGAACTGAGGGAACTGTGGAACTGGCGGAACTGAAGGGCCGAGTTGCTGCACAGCCTTTCGCGCCCTTCGCGACGCTTCGCGCCCTTCGCGCTCTACAGTTCCCCCAGTTCCTTCCGTTCCCTACGGGTATATCCTCCCCAGCGTGCGCGGGAAGGGGATCGTCTCGCGGATGTGCTCGAGCCCACAGATCCAGGCCACCGTGCGCTCGATGCCGAGGCCAAAGCCCGAGTGGGGCACCGAGCCGTAGCGGCGCAGGTCCAGGTACCATTCAAAGGCTTCGCGCGGCAGGCCGTGCTCGGCGATGCGGCGCTCCAGGAGCTCCAGCCTGGCCGTGCGTTCGCCGCCGCCGATGATCTCCCCATAGCCTTCGGGGGCCAGGAGGTCCACCGACAGTGAGAGCTCGGGGCGCCCAGGGTCCTCCTCCATGTAGAAGGCTTTGCATTGGGCCGGGTAGCGGTGCACAAAGACCGGCTTGTCGAAATGCTGGGCCAGCGCCGTCTCGTGGGGGGCACCGAAATCGTCGCCCCACTGGATCTCGACGCCCTCCCGGTTGAGGATCTCCACCGCCTCATCGTACGAGATGCGCGGGAAGGGCGGAGCCACCTTCTCCAGCAGGCTGGTGTCGCGCTCGAGAACCTTCAGCTCGGCCTGGCGCTCTCGCAGCACCGTCTGCACAATGGCGCTGACGAACTCTTCCTCCACCCGCATGCAGTCGTCGAGCCGGGCGTAGGCCATCTCAGGCTCCACCATCCAGAACTCGATCAGGTGCCGGCGAGTTTTGGACTTTTCGGCCCGAAAGGTGGGGCCGAAGCAGTAGACCTTGCCGAACGCGCCGATGGTGGCCTCGTTGTAGAGCTGGCCGCTCTGCGTCAGGTAGGCCTTCTCGCCGAAATACTCGGTCTCGAAGAGGGTCGTGGTGCCCTCGCACGCCGCGGGGGTCAGGATCGGCGTATCGACCAGAGTGAACCCCTGCGAGTCGAGCCAGTTGCGGATGGTGGCGACGACCGTAGCGCGGATGCGCAGGATGGCGTGCTGCCGCGGCGAGCGGATCCACAGGTGCCGCCGATCCATCAAAAAGTCGATGCCGTGCTCCTTGGGCGTGATGGGGTACTCCTGCGCCAGTTGCACCACGCGAAAGTCGCTCGCGTCGACCTCATAGCCTCCAGGGGCGCGCGGGTCGGCCCGCACCGTGCCCCACACCTCGCACGACGACTCCTGCGTCACCCTCCGCGCAGCCTCGAACGCCTCGGGCGAGACATTCTTCTGAAAGACCACGGCCTGGAGGATGCCCGTGCCGTCGCGGAACTGCAGGAACTGCAAGCGGCCTTTATCGGTGCGGCCGTAGAGCCAGCCCTGCAAGTGCACCTCGCGGCCCACGAAATCGGCAATCTTGCTGACAGTTGTAAGTTCAGCCACAGTGTGCCTCCATTCCCTCTCGCCGGGCATTCTAGGCGGAATCCTGAGGCCCGTCAAGAGCCCTTCCGCGCGAGTCCTGCCCATGTCACCCTGAGTACCCCAGGGCTCCCGGAACCCTGTGCCAAGTAGCGCCATTCTCGGCCCGGAGCGTCGTCCAACACGCCGCGCATGAGCACAGTCACTTTCCGCTCCGGGCATGCGCAGCGAACGTCATCAAGAGTACCCCAGGGCTCGCGCAGCCCTGGCGCAGGTGAAGGAACTTGCGGCCAGGGGTGGCAGCCGGGTGTTGAGCTCCGCCCGCTCCCGGCCCAGCCCCTGGGTGGGGGTCTGCACCGGGTGGCGGCGGAGCGTGTAGCCCGGTCGCTGCTCCGGCGACGACCGAAGTTTGTCAACAGCAGCCTCTGCGGGCCTTCCAACGTGGCGAGTGCCGGCCTGCGAACGGTCCTGGCTACCGCCGACTCGGCAAAGGCCCTGCGCGCGATACCCCGCGTCACGCTGCAATCCAGTACCGTCTGGGGCGTCTTTGGCCAGCCGGCGGTTCAGGAGCTACGAACTTGTGCGGACCGCGCTGCGGAATGGCGCATAATGCGCTGTCTGGCACCAGGTCGTAGCACCAAATTGGGGAGTAGATCGGGCTTGACCCTCGCCTTGGCGCCCTACTCCTCCGCGTGCGCAGGCAGGCGCACGCCCAGGCGGGCGAGCATTCGGTCGACCGGCACGACGCGGCGCAGGAGGGCCAGCTCGGCGGCGTTGAAGGTGCCCAGCGCAAAGACCAGGGCCACATAGACCACAGCCGCGAGGGCGACGGCAGCCAGCCGGTTCTGACCGCGCAAGAGCCACAGGCAGCCCACAGCCGTGCCGAGCGCCGCCACGGGCCGCCACAGGATGCGCACCCAGGGAATCGGCGCCAGGTGCCGCCGCACGCCCACATAGAAGGGAATGAGCAGCGCCAGCTCGGAGAAGATCGAGACCACCGCCGCTGCCCGGTAGCCGAAGCGCGGGATCAGGAGCAGATTGGCGCCGAGGTTGAAGGCCAGCCCGATGAGGAAAGCCCTCGTGAGGAAGCGCTGCTCGTTCAGAGCGATGAGCACATACTGCGTCACCGAGTTGATGAAGCCGAGAGGCATGTACCAGATGATGATCTCCAACGCGATGGCCGAGTGCGGCAGATAGTCGGCGCCGGCAAAGAGCAGGATCAAGGGATAGGCCAGCGCCGAGATCGACAGGGCCAGGAGCAGGGCCAGCGACACCAGGAGCTTGATCGACAGGATGTAGGCCTGCGAGAGGGAGTCGCGCGCCGAGGCGGCCAGGCGAGAGATGAGCGGAAAGATCGCCATGGTGAACACCGGCGGGATGATGCCCACCGTATCCACAAACTTGTAGGAGGTCGAGTACCAGCCCACGATGGCGTCGCCCTGCATGTGCTGCAGCAGGATCACATCGACCTTGAAGAACAGCGTCGCCAGCAGGTGATTGATCATCAGTGGGTACGATTCGACGACCATGCTCCGCCGCAGGGCCGGCTGAGGGGCGCGGTGCGGCCGGAAGAACATGGCCACCAGCAGCAGAATGAGGATGGCCATCGTGACCGTGTTCACCACGATCGACACCCCGGCCAGCCCCACAAAGCCCCACCCCAAGAGCAAAGCCGCCGTGCCCAGGCCGACCTTGAAGAGGGTGGTGACGGTGCTCACCGCCGCCGGCACTCCCATCACCTCAAACGCCGAGAAGACCGCGCTCAGCCCAGCCGAGATGCTCGACGGGATGAGGCCCACGAACAGCAGGGCGATGGCGAGGATAGTGTCGCCGGGCAGCGGAGGCCGGTAAGCCACGAGGAAGAGCGCCAGCAGCGGCAGCGCCACCAAGGCCAGCCCCATGCGGAGGGTGGTCGAGTTCCACAGGTAGAGGTTGGCGTCCTCACGGTTCTTGGCCACCTCGCGAGTGACGAAGGTGTTGAGGCCAAAGTTGGTCAGGATCTCGAACCACCCTGCCACAACGACGGCAAAGTAGTACTTGCCGGCGTTGTCGTGGCCCAGCAGTCGCAGCGCCAACATCATGAAAGCCATGTCGATGGCCTTGTTCAGCAACTGGAAGGCGAGGGGGCCCGCCGTGTTCCTGGCGACACGGCGCACCGCATGCTCCTCCCCCCGCGGCGAGTAGAGGCGCAGCCAGACCCAGAGCGCCCCCAGTAGCAGCAGCGCCACGCCCGCCATGAAGGAGACAAAGAGCCCGACCTTGAACGACGTCGGCGAGTACTTGAAGCGCACCGTCTGCGCGCCCGCCGGGAGCTGTACCGCGCGCACGGTGCCGTCGGCGCGCCAGACGGTAAGCGCCTGCTCCTCCGTCTGCCCATCGGCCGTAGTGTAGGCCACCCAACCCGGGGCCCAGTTGTCGGCCAGGACGAGAAAGCCCGGCGCGGGCATGTCGACGCGCAGCTTCACCTCATTGGGCGTATCCTCGACAAACTGCACCTCCGGCGCCGCAGGCGAGACGTCAGGGTTCTGCCAGCCCGCCACTGGCCCTTCGAGCAGCACGGCCCGGCGCGGGTCGGCGGTCTTGAGCGCCCCCAGCAGCGCCGCGCGGTCGGCAAAGCTCTCCACCTGGAAAGTGACAAAGGCGCGCGGCAGGGCATCGTCGTGCCGGTAGACGCGCAGCGCCCCGTCGTACACCAGCGTGTACCCCGGGCGGCTGATCGCCTCCTCGCTCAACACATAGCGCACGTTGAGGAGGTCGAGAATGGGCGAATCGAGCGCCTCGGGCCTGGTCAGACGCGAGATCTGGTTGTACTCCAACTCCTGCGGCTGGATGGCCGACATTACCTCGGCGTACCACTTGGGGATGATCGAGTCGTACCCGCTCACCGAGCTCAGGCCGAAGAGCATGTTCGTGTTCGGCGGCAACGGCTTGTGGCTCTGCGTGTCGTACACCACGATGCGGAACGGGCCAGGCTGCTGCCGGAGGAACTGCACCACCTCCGGCGCCTCGCTGAGCGGCGCCGGGTCGGCCGCCGGCATGAAATCGTGGAACCACAGCCAGGGGTCGAGCGCCAGCAGGGCCAGGAGGGCGAGGCGCGGAACGTCAAACGCAAAACGCGATGCGTAATGCGTGATCCGTGATGCGTGACTCTCGAGGCCCTCGGTGCCTGACGTTCGACGTTTGACGCTTGACGCCAGCAGCACCGCCCCTGCCGCCCCCAGGCAGGCCGCGAAAAGGAGCAGGTTGCGCGCCTCGTACGAGAGGAAGGCGCGGCCGTCGGCAAAGGCGTTGGCAGCCAGGGCCAGCCGCGCCACGGCGCGGTCGGCCAGGGGCAGGACGCGCCCGGGGAAAGCTCGCGCCAAGGCCAGGCCGGCCAGGGTCAACGCCGAGCCGGCCAGGGCCACCAGCCCCAGGGCGCCGGCCAGCCGCGACCGCTCCCGCGTCACCACCTCCACGCCCATCGCCGCGAGCACGGCGATGCAGACCGAATAGGGAAACACCCAGCGGAAGGGCGAGTGGAGCTGACTGATACCGGGCAGGGCGTAGAGCAGCCGGTAGGTAGGCAGGCCAAAGGCGAAGGAAAGGCTCAGCAGCCCCAGGGCAATGAAGAACCAGGCGTGCCGCCGCGGGCGCTTCAGGGCGCCGATCAGGGCCAGGGCCATGCCCAGCAGGCTGATGTAGACGCCGCCCTCCACATAGTTCTTGACGCCCCAAAAGATGGTGTCGATGGCACCGCCCTGCGCGTCCTTCAGCGCAGTGACGACCTGCCCGCTCCACAGGTCCACATAGCTGTGATGGGCCGGGCTGCCAAAAACGTCGGGGATGGCAAAAGCCGCCAGGTGCCGCAGGGGGAAGGCCCAGCCCACAATCTGCTCGTAGGTGGCCGAGTCCTGGCGAAAGTTGGTCGACACATGCTCATAGAGGGGCAGCACCTGGACGGCGCCCAGCCCCGCCCCCAAACCCACCATCACGGCAAAGCATGCGGCGAATAGCGCCAGGTCGCGCCGGCGGCGCCGCAGCTCGGCCACGGCCTGCCAGAGGGCGTAGGCGCCGAGCACGAGCAGGTTGTAGTAAAAGATCTCGACGTGCCCCGCCAGGAACTGCAGCCCCAGCGACAGGCTGCCCAGGATCAGCCAGGGCAGCGGCGCCGCCAGCCGTTTCCGCCACGAACCTCGGCCCTCAGCCTCGGCCTCGATGCGGATCGCCTGCAGCATGCGCTCGGTCACCGCCAGAGTGAAGGGCAGCCAGGCGGCCACCGCGATGATCATCGGAAAGACGGTGCTGACCAGGAAAAAGCCCGAGAGGGCAAAGACGAGCCCGCCCGCGGCTGCGGCAAAACGCGACAGTTTGATGGTGCGGGCATAAAAGTAAAGGCTCAGCCCCGCCACCAGGAGCTGCGACACGGTGAAGAGCCCGTAGGCGCGCGCCAGCGGCAGGATGTAGAAGATCAGGCTGAAGGGGTAAAGGGCCGAGTGCTGCCCGGCCGCCAGAAAGGGCACCCCGCTCAGGACGTAGGGGTTCCACAGTGGGACCTGGCGCGCCCGGAGCGACTCGACGATGAACTGCTTCCAGACATAGTTCTCCACCAGCAGGTCCGCCACCAGCCCGTTGTGGGGCACCACCGGCCCCTGTGCCAGCCAGGGCTGGCGAGTCAGGAGGATATCGGCGGGGACCATCGTCTTGCCGCCCAGCGTAACGGGCCAGTAGAAGAGGATGAGCAGCACCAACAGCCCACAGGCGAACGCGAGATCCCTGACGTACCTTCTGGCAGACAAGCGCATCTCCCCATGTGCGGCATAACGCCGATGGCCTGTGCCCGAGCGAAAAACGGTGTGGCCCAACCCTGCGCGAGCGCCGTCAGCGGCGAGCCTGGCGCCACCGCGACCCCAGGCGGGCACAGCAGCCTGCCCCAAGAGAAGCGAGGACCCATGGCTGCCGGGCCTCGCGATGAGAGTCCCGCAGCTCCCAAGGGTCCGGCCTGTGGGGAGGATTATACCTGCGCGGGGTGGGGGCGTCAAAGGACCACGGCACCGCGCTCGTGGCCCGAAACTTGCAGGAGAAGAGGTGCAGCCAGCGGCGGCAACGGCAGGGCTCTTGCCAAGTCCCATTCATGTCACCCTGAGCAGGTTCTGCGGGCCTTCCAACGTGGCAAATGCTGGCCTGCGAAGGGTCCGACCTACACAGAACGCCGACTTGGGCCCTGCGGCAACGGCGCAGAGGATTGCCGGATTCCTCCTCCTGCGGTATAATGCCGAAGAGGAGCAAGGCCAACCCCGCTCCGCCATGGCTGCGCATGGCAACCGGGCTAGTCCACTTATCCTGTACATGTGAGGGGTGCGGACATGCCCAAGCACATCTTGGTTGTCGGCGACGGCATGGCGATGGCTGACACGCTCCGCCGTTCGCTGTCGGGCCAGCGCTATGTGGTCAAGTCCGTGGGCCGCGAGGATGCCCTACGCGAGGCCACAAGCGGCCTGCCGGATCTCATCATTCTGGACGGACGATCGGTGCCCGATCAGGCAGTCGAACTCGCACGACGCTTGCGCCCGCAGGCCGGCAGTGCCCCAGTCGTTGCAGTCGTGCCCTCGATCGACGTGGCCAGGGATGATAGCGGCACCATCTATCGAGACCAAGTGCCCGCGGAGGATGACCTGGTGGCATTGCTGGGCGAAGAGCACACATCGAGTGAGGCGCGCGTGCTGCGTGTAGGCAAGATCGCGCTCGATCTGGATGCCCACAGCCTCAACGTCGACGGTGAGATCTCCACGCTTACCCCCAAGCAATTCCGGCTGCTGAGCCTCTTCATGAGCCGCCCGGGCCAGGTCCTGACCCGCAAACAACTCATGAAAGAAGTGTGGGACACCGACTATACCGGTGACACCCGAACCCTCGACGTGCACATCCACTGGGTGCGCGAAAAGCTGGGCGATGTGCCCGGCCGGCCCAAGTACCTGCAGACGGTACGCCGCGTGGGCTACCGTTTCGTAGACCCCACGGAGCAGGGCGGCCCGGGTGCCGGAAGTTCACTCTAGAGGGAAGTTGGGCTTCTGAAGAAGACGAACGGCCGGGGACCGCTCTTTCGCGGCCCCGGCCGTTCGTTTCGCAGCCGCGAGTGCCCTTCCCCTTCGCAGTGAGAGCTTTGGCCCTTGCCAAGTGGCTAGTACCACCTCCGCGCCTGGCCGGCACTGACCCGGGATGGGGTTCCGCTCCGGTCACGTGCGAAGCGTGATGCCCGGATGGCATAGTACGGCCCGATGGGCAAGTACGGCT